>JAABUX010001002.1_pt1 | contig 44871 bp, 44 predicted proteins | sample 5561851 | NCBI WGS metagenome assembly JAABUX01 (sample SAMN10711883, study PRJNA513361) | rock metagenome | isolation source: Antarctica rocks | place: Antarctica: Victoria Land, Richard Nunatak red sandstone | collected 2016-01-03 | reverse complement strand
TTCGACAAGACGTAACCGCGCGAGGGCGGAAGGTCGAGTTCCCTCCGACCGAAGTACGCCTCGATCTTGCTCGTGTGGTTGTAGTCCCAGAAGAGCTGCCCCTCGCGGTCGAGTTCCATCCTCAGGCCGAGCAAGGCGTCGATCAGGCGGTCGACACCCTCGGGCATGGCCATCAGCTTGCGTCGGTAGCTGACCGGCTCCGAACCGATCCAGCCCATGAGGTGGTCGGCCTCGCCGTTTCGCTTCTCGTCGAAGTCGGTCGCGGCGTGGCGGACCTTGATCGCCAGCGCCGCGGTCTCCTGGCGAGCGGCCCTCTGGCAGCGCACGGTCATCAGGGCGATCTGATGGGCGAGATAGCTCCCGATGACCGTTTGAGGGGCCATCTCCCCCTGGATGGCGAGGAAGCGGTGCTCGACCTCGATGGCATCTTCGATGGGTAGCGCGACGCCGGCGCCGGTCAGGCCGTGCTTGACGGCGTTGGCCCGCGAGCGTTCCTTGCCCTTGGCGGTTTTCGGGCCGGTGGACTTTTGGGCGTTGATCCGGTTGGCGGCGATCCGGGCTTCGGTGGTGACTGGCATCGGAGGCAAACCCCTATCAATGACTTCGGTGCGGACGCGATGGTGGAGGACCCGTTGGCGCAATGTGGGCGCCGTCGTCCTTTAACATCGTGGCGGCGAAGCGGGGTTAGCATACTTTCCGGGAAATCCGGGCGATTTTCTCCCAAATTTGATTTTTATCAGCCACGGATGAAACACGGATCGAACACGGACAAATCTCTTTCATCGGCCCTTGTCCATGTCCCATCCGTGGCCCGATTAGTGGTGGGTCATCGAGCTCAAGGGCGGGGGGGCGTAGGTCCCCAGCTTCATCTGGTCGAAGATGGCGGCCTCGGAGGCGTTGTCGTGGGCGGTTTCCGTTTCCAGGGTGACGATCTTCTTCTTGTCGAGGTCGAACAGGTAGTTCTCTCAGATGAACGAGTGCGAGGCGTCCTGCCGCACGCTCCCCGAATCTTGAAGGTTTCAACCCCGGGTCGCGGTTCATCCGGGCATATTCCAGCGCTTTTCCCGCGCGATCCGCCGGACGTCATCCTCCAACGCCCGGAACGCCGAAAGCTGGCGGAGCGGTTTGAAATCGTTGAGGAATTGGGTGACACGACGGGAATGGGCTCTCGCGTCGAACGATTCGAGTCGTCGCCCTTTCAATTCAGACGCGGTTGTCAGGAGATTGTAAAGCAATCGCTTGGGTTCCGGCACGCCTTCGAGGGCGGAATGGCGGGGCATCTCCAAGGAAACTTGTCCATTGGGGTTGCTCGACGCTTGTCGGATCGCTTGCTCGTCAAACAAGAGCCAAGCTTCGGACATCCGAACCGGCACGACGCAAACGTGAGCCTCCGGCTTGTTGTCACCCAGGGAAACGAGGGCTTCTTGGATCTCTCGGCGACGGTTGTCGGGCGGTTCTCTTTCGGCGTCGCGATAGATGAATAGACACTCACAAGGATATTCCGCGAGGGCGAACTCGATTTTTTTGTGGAGACTTCTTGGCGGTCTGCGACTCCGCCGGATGTCGGCGTGCTCCACTTTGATGCCGAAGTTTGGGCAATGAACTCGGAGGAGCCACTCCAGGATGGGGGTCAACATCACGCTGTCGGATGTCCCATCCGTCACCAAGGTGAACCGGGGGGATTTCATGGGGAATCGTCGCCGAAATCGAGAAGTCGTTGCAAATCATCCCGGTCTCTCACGCGGTGACGGATTCGAGGCGATCGGGTTCGGGTTGGATGGCCGTTCTCGGGAAGTGGCGACTCATCCTCCGAGTCGGATTCGAGCGTCGGGCGTGGTCCTTCGAGGTAAACCAAGATGTCCCCTTTGGGTACCTCGTCGGCAGGCTCGTCGCCCTTGGTGGTTCTCCAGGTGTCGGACAGGGCCACGAATCGGACGCTTGGGAATCGCTCGCCATTCCGCACCATTTCGCCAAGCTTGGCAACGATCAGCGAGTCGTCGTCAACTTCGCTGACGACTGAGGGGGAATGGGTGTTGATGATGACTTGCCGTAATGGGTTGTCGGGGCCGATCGGCTCGTTGGTGTCGACCGCGATGTCTTTGAGGAGCCTGAGCATCGCCGGGATGCGCGCCGGATGAATGCCGTTCTCGGGCTCCTCCAGGCAGATCACCCCTTGGGCGCCAGGGTCGAGGTCGATAATCGCCAGGGCTAGGAAGCGGAGCGTTCCATCGGAAAGGGCTCGGGCGGGGTGCTTGGTGCCATCGTTGCCGAGAGCGAAGAGGGTCCAGAGTTCGCGCTGCGGGTCATCATCAACCCCCACCTCCCGGACGTCTTCGATAAGGCCGGCGAGGCGGTTGGCGACCCGGGCGTAAACGGCCGATGAATCAGGTCCTTCGGAGCGTTTGGAGGCCATGCCCGGCGGGGCCGCGCCGCCGTGGGCCAGGTGATAAAGCGTGGCCGCGAGGTGCGAGCCATTGCTCCCGAGCCGGGAAACGGGAGTGTAGGTGTCCGGCTCGCGGAGCGCGGCGGGTTCGAGTTGCAGCCGACGCCATGATTGCATCTCCCGGCGAGCGAGCACCGCCGTCCGATTCTCTGCGGCGTTCACCGAGGAAAGGACCGTCCGGGGGAGCGTCGTCGCCCGAAATCCGGCAGGCCGACCTCCGCTCTTCCCTCGGTCCTGGTGCAGTTGGATCACCGTGTCCGCACCATCGGTCCCGCTCGACGAGTCTTCCGTCGAGATGAATGGCACGGTTCGACGCCCCTTCACGGTCGAGTCGCGCCACCCCTTCGAGTGCGGGAACAACAAGCTCCTCGTTGCGTCATTAATATTTATATGATCTAGTGATTCCTTGCGAAGCGCCAACCCACCATAGGAAACGCTTCCCCCCGACTGCTGGAGTCCGAGTTCGAGCGAATATCGTAGAAAGGTGATGCTCGCCTCGGCCGCCTGGCCCAGATCGTCGGCTCCTGACGCTGGGATGATCATCTCGGCCATGAAGGACATGGTCGCGTCGCGGCGAGAGCCGACGCGATGAAACAGGTTGGCGACATCAAGCGTTTTCCCGTCCCGGATCGATTTGGCGGCCTCGATCAAGGGCATCTCCGCCAGCGCGCTCAAGAACCCGATGGCGTCGAAGAGGTTCGACTTACCCACACCGTTTGAGCCGGCGATGCAAGTGAATGGACCAAATCGAACGTCAACGTCTACGAGATTTTTGAATCCATTAATTTTCAGGCGTGTCAGCATGGCAATCTTTCAATCATGGACGAACTGCTAGTGTCCTGAGTTTCAAGTTCGCTCAATAACCTGAGCGGCGAATCAAGCGTGAATCAGGCTCAAAACACGCGGAAAACTTCACTGTGTTATTCATCGAACTTGTAACTCGGGACACTAGGTCATCGCTGGTTCGAGCTTGATGCCGAGCGTCCGCCGGGCTTTGGATTTTAGGAGCGAGAGCAAGGTCGCGGCCTTGCCGAAAGCGAGCATCTCGTCTTTCTCGCCAGGAGAGAGATCGTCTTGCTGATTCCGGGTGGCCAAAGAATGCATCCGGGCCTTGTCGCGCTCGCTGATCTGGAGGTTGAGGATGTAGCGGGCGAGTTCGGCGGGAAGCCGGCCGTTCTCGCCGACGATGATGCGAGCGAGGATCGTCACCTCGCTTTCAACGGGATTCGTTGTGGTCATGCTCATGACGATTTCTCCGCGCCGGGTTCCGCTCCAATGAACGATAGCAGAACCTATCATCCGGGAGAACTCGGGAACCGGCTTGATCCGAGTTTCAATGCTCGATGTAGTTCTTCGACAGCCCAAGCTCTTCGGGGGCGTGGAGGCGGAGCATCTTGGTGTGGATGTCTCGGGGGATGAGGTGGGGGGTGAGGAGGGAGACGACCACCATCGTCGTGACGGATAATGGGACTCCCCAGATCGCCGGTTGTTCCAAGAGCGAGCGGAGCAGGGGGGAGGCTTCGAAGGTGAGGACTTTCTTGTCCAAGAGCATCGACGTGACGATCGCCCCGAGCGAGAGCGTCCCGCCCAGGAGCATCCCGCCCGAGGCCCCGGCGACGGTCAGGCCGCGCCACCAGGCGCCGAGCAACAGCAGGGGGAAGTACGAGCAGGCGGCGATGGCGAAGGCCCAGCCGACCATCATGGCGATGTCGAACGACTCGACCAGGAAGCCCAAGGCCATCGACACGGCCCCGATCAGGACGGCGGCGAGCTTGAAGGCGAGCAGTCGGCTCCTGGGCGACGACTGGGGGAAGAGGATCTTGCCGTAGATGTCGTGCGCCAAGGCCCCCGACATGCTCACGAGCAGGCCCGAGAACGTCGACATGAAGGCCGCGAACGCCCCGGCGCTGGTGATCCCGGCGAGGACCTGGCCCCACAAGGGGTTGCCTAAGGCCGTCGGCAGGCGGATCACCACGGCGTCGGTGGTGTTGTTGGCGTACAAGGTGGGCAGGACGTTGCGGCCCATCGCCCCCCAGGCCGGCGGGAAGACGTAGAAGCTCCCGAGCATCACCATCACCCAGAGCGTGGTCCGCTTCGCGGCCCGGCCGTCGGGGTTGGTGTAGAACCGGACCAAGATATGGGGCAAGCCCGCCGTCCCGCAGATCAGGGCGATGATCAGCGAGTAGGTGTAGAGCAGGGGGTGGCCGTATTTGGAAGTCATCGGGCCGAAGGGGCGGAGCCAGGTCTTGTTCACCGGGGCGTTGGGGACCTCGTCGCCCAAGGTCATCTCGGTGGGTTCCAAGAATTCGAACCGGATCGCCGAGAGGACGGGTCGGCCGAGTTCGACGACGGGCCGGCCGCCTTTGGTGACGAGGACGGGGTGGACCCAGAGCTTGGTGGCGTCGGGGATGGCGGCCACGCCGGAGGGGGGGATGGCCAGGACCACCGTCCGGGTCTTGGGGCGGTCGAAGTCGAGGGTGGAGGGTGCGGGCTCGGGGGGGAGTTCGAACTCGGGGATGACCTCGACGTGCGCCGAGGTCGCGTTGATCGGGTCTTCGCCCTCCTTGAACGGGCGGACGGTGCTGATCCTGGCCTTCGCCCCCCGGGGGAACGCCAGCTTGGTGGCGGCCCGAGACGACAGGGTGACGATGTTGGCCGGGTATCCGGGCGAACCCTTGACCTTGACCGTGGTCGGCCGGGCCACCTTGGGGGTCCCGTCGAGCGGGGCGGCGTCGCCGAGGTCCTTGGCGTAGCCGCCGAAGACGCTCGCCAGGACGAAGATCGGGGCCGAGATGGCGAACAGCTTGGCCCAGTATTGGAACGCCTGGACGAAGGTGATCCCCTTCATCCCGCCGAAGGCGACGTTGAACGTGATGACCACGCCGACGATGACGATCCCCGCCCAGTAGGGCCAGTCGAGGATCGTCCCCATCACCACCCCGGCCCCCTTCATCTGCGGCATCGTGTAGAAGAAGCCGATGAAGAGGACGAAGGTGACGGCCACCTTGCGGAACATCGGGCTGTTGAACCGGCCTTCGGCGAAGTCGGGGATCGTGTAGGCGCCGAACCGCCTCAAGGGGCCGGCGATGAACAGGAGCAAGAATAGGTAGCCGGTGGCGTAGCAGGCGGGATACCACAAGGCGTCGTAGCCGTTCTTCATCAAGAGCCCGGCGATCCCCATGAACGACGCCGCCGAGAGGTATTCGCCCGAGATCGCCGAGGCGTTCCAGAAGACGCTCACCGAGCGGCCGGCGACGAAGAAGTCGGACGCCGTCTTCGCCTTCCGGGTCGCGTAAACTCCGAGGATCACCGTCGCCGCCGTCATCAAAACGACGAACAGGACGGGAATCCAGGTCCAGGACGCGAAAGTCATCGGTCTTCCTCCCCGTCCAGGGTGCTCCGCCAGTCGGCGCATTCGGCCTCGATCCGGTCGGACGCGGCGACGAAATAAAACGAGAGGCCGACGGTGATCGGGTAGAACAGCACCGCCAGGAACAGCCAGGTCGGGGTGAACCCGCCGAACCACGGCTCGTTCATCGCGTCGGGGATCGCGGCGTTGAGCAGCGGCAGGCCCAAGATCAAGGCCAGGAACACCGCGGCCACCTTGAGGCTGAGCCTCGACTGCTTCCGGATCACCGCCCGGGCCAGGCGGGCCTGGTCGGCCTCGGACAACTCGCGCAAGTCCCGGTCACTCATCGGCGGCGGATTCCTGGTATGGTCGAGTCCAAACGGCGCGAGAAAAGTCGTGGGCGCCCCCCGGACAGCTTCCCTCGATCCCGACACGGTCGAGGCACCAATCTAGGCGATCGGCGGCGGATTGCAAGCGAGGCGCTTCCCCGAGGGCAGGTCGCACCGGGTCGGGTTGGGCGGGTATAGCTTTCGAAATCGGGAGATTCTTCGAGATCAAGAATTGCAAATCGCAGGATTGCAGATCGCAAAGGATTGAAGAATCTCACTTTCCGAGTTTTTTGCGATTTGCAATCCTGCGATCTGCAATCCGATATCTCCGGATTTCGAAAGCTATACCCGGGTTGGGCCGTCTCTCGACGGTTTTTCGATTTGCCGCTGGCCGGTGGCACCGGATTTGAGGATAATGCTTGATAGCTTGGCCCGATGGACCGGGAGTGGACTCCTCCGATCGAAGGCTGGGCCTCAACCTGGAAGGCGGTTCGTCCCATGCGACACTGGAAGGCATCGTTCGCCGCGATCGTGGTCCTGGCCGGTCTCTCGACCTCGGCCTCCGCCCAGCAATTTGGCGTCGGAGGCGCCATGGGCAATGGCTTCGGCGCCGGCCAAGGGTTCGGCGGCCAGGGGTTCGGCGGCCAGAACTTCGGGTTCGGCGGGACCGGCTTCAACTCGGGGTTCAACTCCGGCTTCAACTCGGGGTTCACCAACATCGGCTCCTACAACGGCGGGTTTGGCGGCGCCGGATATGGCTACGGCACCTATAACTACCGGCCGCTCCCGCAAACCACCAACAACATGGGCGGGCTGATGAACTCGATCCGGACCCAGACCGGGGGCGGCAACAGCTACCGATACGGGTACTCGACGGGCGGTCGCCGTCGCTGAGTTGTCGGGCGGCGCCTTTGGATTTTCCAAGGCGATCAAAACAACCATGCCGGGCCTCGACGATCGGCTTCGATCGAAGAGGCCCGGCATGGTTTGTTATAGATGGATGACGGGTTGCGAAGCGGATACTCGGCGCGATCAATCAATCCGAAGCGCGCACCAGGTCCCATTGGGAATTGGCTGGGCGTCGAGGGGATATTCGGTCAGCCTCGCCCATTCTTCCGCCGTCCAGACCAGGATCGTCGCCGGGAACCCGTTGATGAGCCATCGGGCCGAGTTGACGATCTCCTCGCCGGGGAGGTGGAGGTTCAGGGTACTTCGCTTCGAGGCGGTCTTCGGAGCTCGGACAGCGTCTATCATCGCGACCTTTCTGATGCCGGTGATCTCGTCATCATCCATCGACGACTCGACCACTTCCCGATCGTTCGAGAGCGGCAAACCAGGTTCGCGAACCTTAATCGGCCTTGAAAAAGGTCGGCGAACGGTTTTCGGTGATTATGAGGACTTTTGCCGGCCGAGCCGCCGGGCGGTCGGAGGCAAGGTCGAGTCGCTTCACACTTCGGAAGCCAAGAGCCCTGTCGAAGGTGTCCTCGCGGAAGGGTGGGTGGGGATGACGGAACATCGGCGAATCAGGCGAGAGGAAGAACGACGCGAAAAAACAAGCGGGAATCTCTCGGACCGAGACCGGATGAATCTCAAGGCGAACCGCAAGTCTCCTCGTTCAAAAGGAACCCGAGACTCTCCTCGCTTCGGTTCACTTTGGTAAGGATCGAGCATGGAACAGATCGAAGAGGCGAAATAAAACGCTCATGCTCGGATCTATACCCGCCGAGACCAACTGCGGCTTCAACTTTTCTGGCCAAATTAAACATGATAGCGAGAAACCACGCTTGCCCACCTCGTCGTCTCCGAACCTGTTTTAACTCCAAAATCGCGAAATAGCAATATCATACCTCATGGTTTTTTGAATCTAGTCGGGCGACGTCCCCGACTTAGGACGAAAATCCGCCAATCGCGCCGTCAGCCCGTCGGCATCCGCCGTTTAATATTTCCAAAATACCTCGCTCTTTTGAGAATCAACCTGGTTTCGGGTTTCTTGGGGTGCCTAGGGTTGACTTCCGAGGGCGGACTTCGATCCACTTGGGGGGAAACGGCGATCCGGCGGGTGGTCCCGACCTTTGGGTTGGCAAAGTTCGCCGATGTAAATAGGACAAGCGTTGCGCCCATGATCACGACAAGCCAACTGTCCAAGCGATACGGCTCGACGCTCGCGCTGGCGGACCTCGACCTCGAAGTCGTCCGGGGGGAGGTGTTCGGCCTGCTCGGGCCGAACGGGTCGGGCAAGTCGACGACGATCCGGCTCTTGCTCGGCTTCTTGCGGCCCACCTCGGGCGGGGCGACGGTGAACGGTTGGGATTGCTGGTCGGACAGCGTCGAGGTCCGCAAGCTCGTGTCGTACCTCCCGGGCGAACTCCGGCTGATCGGCTCGCTGTCGGGCTTGGGGATGCTCAAGTTCCTGGCGTCGCTCCGAGGGGGGGTCGGGCTTGACCGAGGCGTGGCGATCGCCGAGCGGATCATGAAGCTCGACCTGTCGCGGAAGATCCGCAACTATTCCACCGGGATGAAGCAGAAGCTCGCCTTGGCCCAGGCGTTCGCCGACCCGGTGGAGGTCCTGATCCTCGACGAGCCGACCTCGGCGCTCGACCCTTCGGCCCGAGCCGACGTCCTCGAACTGGTCCGAGAAGCCCGGAGATTGGGGCAGACCGTGATCTTCTCGGGCCACGTCTTGGCCGAGGTCGAGCAGATCGCCGACCGGGTGGCGATCATGCGGCAAGGCAAGTTGATGCACGTCGAGGACATGAGGAACCGCCAGGGGGGGCGTCAATGGCTCCTCCGGTTCGGCGGCGAAGCCCCCGACCGCTACCCCGACCACCTCGCCTTGAGGCTCCTGAAGCGCGAAGGCGGGGTCGACCTGCTCGCCCACGACGGCGAGGTCGGCCCGCTCCTGGGCTGGCTGTCTACAATGGACGTGGTCGACCTCGCCGTCGGGACCGAAGACTTGCAATCGCTCTACAACCAGTACCACGGCCCCGACGCCCTCCTCGACCAGGAAGCGAACCCCGCATGACGGCGACCTGGGCCTTGTTCCGCAAGAATCTGCTCGACGCCCGATGGATGCTCCTGACCATCAGTTCCTCGCTGTTCGGCCTGTCGTGGCTCTTCGTCCACGTCGCGTACCGGATCGAGGCCCGGATGAAGGAGGCGACCGGCGGAGGCCCGCCGCTCCGGATGCTCCGAGGCTTGGGCGGGGCCGCGATGGACTTCTCGACGGCGGCGATCGAGATGGCATTCTGGAACCACCCGTTCGTCCTCCTGATGTTCGCCGTCTGGGCGATCGCCCGAGGCACCGCCAGCGTCGCCGGCGAGATCGAGCGCGGGACGATGGACCTGATCCTCTCCCGCCCCGTCACCCGGTTCGCCTACTTGAACTCGCAGGTCTTGTCCGCGCTGTTCGGCCTGGCGTTGCTCGGCGCGTCGATGGTCGCCGGGAACCTCGTCGGGACCCGGTACAATACCTTGAGCGATCCCCCTTCGCTGTTGATCCTGAGCAAGCCCGCGCTCAACCTGTTCGCCTTCGGCGCGGCGATCTACGGCTACACCTTCTTCTGCTCGACGGTCGACCTCGTCCGGTGGCGGCCCAACCTGATCGCCTCGGTCGCCACGTTGGCCGGCTTCATCGCCATCGTGATCGCCAACATCCCGTCGCTCGAAGAATACAAGTGGCTCGAACACCTCTCGATCTTCAAGGCGTACAACCCCGTCGAGGTCGTCACCCAGGGGAGAACCTTGGCCTTCAACGCCGGGATCTTGGGGACCATCGGCGCGATCGGCCTGATCCTCGGCTTCGCCTGCTTCCTCCGCCGCGACTTGCCAGCCGGGAGTTGATTGCACGCCCTTGGCAACTCGCATCTCGACTCGCGACAATAGTCCCCGGCGACGAAAGTTCCTGGGGGACTTGCCATGAACGAGACGCGACCGGGCGAACCCTTCCTCGGCGGAGATGACGCGAGCCGTCGACCCATCTCCGACCCTCTTCCCGACCCGGGCCGAGAGAGGCGCCACTTCAAATTCTGGATGGTCGGGCTGGCGCTGCTCGCCGTGCCGCTTGTCGGCTACTTGCTCCTGGGAGCCGTCGTCAGCCTGATGTTCTGGTCCATCACCGACGTGGACGTACTGATCCAAGAGGACGAGGCTCGCGAGCGGATGGCGTCCGTACTCAAGACCTCATACAAGGTCACGCTCGACCCCGCCGACCGGATCGTCGAGGCGCACCGGACGAGCGGCGGGTTCCAGGGGGACGGGACGAACTGGTATCTGATCCGGCTCGCGCCGGCCTCCGCCCGCCGATTCGAGGCCGACTTCACCGCCCACGCCCCGGCGGGGCCTCTGGCTCGCGACGCCGCCCGGGTGATCGACCCGGCGATCATCAAGCCGCTGGGGTGGGAAGCCAGGCCGCCGCCCGACGCCCGCATCTTCAATTTTAACGATGGGGAAGGAACCTGCGCCATCTTCTTCGACGACAAGTTCTTTTATCGGTTCGATCACTTCTGAGCCCGGCTGATGTAACGGATATATGATATGAGCACATCACCGACATCCGACCCCATTCCCAGTCGAGGCGGTCGGTCGTTCCACTCCAAGCTCGCCCTGCTGGTGCTGTTCTGGGTGGGCGTGCCCCTCGCCGCCGGGACCCTCTTTGTCGCTTGCCTTGTCGGTTGGTTCGTCATTCAGTGGGACGAAGGCAACATCGACGCCGACATCCCTCCCGATCGCGCCCGGGTCGAGTTGGCCGAGCGGCTCCGGAGGTTTGTCAACGTCACGCTCGACCCGAGTGCCCGGGTCGTCGCCGCGCACGAGTATCGCAACGGCTTTCGGGGAGGCGGCGACTCCTGGTATCTGGTCCGACTCGACCCGGTCGCCGCAGCCCGGTTCGAGGCCAACTTCCTCGCCACCGTCCGGACCCAGTCCGGCTCAGGCCACATTGTGCCGTATGCCGATCGGCTGGGCACCTTTAGAGCCCTCTCAGGGCTAAGCCCGAAGTCCGAACTGCCCCCAGGCGCCCGGGCCTGGTGGCTAGGCGACCCCCGGAACACCTGCGCGGTCTTCTTCGACGACAAATTCTACTTCTACCTCGACGACTTCTAGGGCCTGCCAACCGCCAACAATCCCGATCGTGGTCATCCAGGCCCAACCCGGCGGGTCCGCACACATGAGGAGAAGGCATGAGCGGTCGAGAAGATGTCGGTCACTTCGTCCAGATCCTCAAGCGGATTCCGCGATCCGAGCTTGGCCTGATCCTCCTGGCGGCGCTAGCCTCGATGGTCGCCGCTTATGCCCTCTTCATGTTCGCCCTCCACCTGTTGATGGCTTCCGGCGAAGTCGACGCCGACATCCCACCGGCCCAGGCCCGCGAGGAATTGGCCAAACGGCTTTACGGCGTCGCGCTCGACCCCGACGCCAAGATCCTCGACGCCCACGACAAGCACGGCGGGTTGAGGGGGGGCGGGTTCCAATGGTTCCTGGTCCGCCTCGCGAAGGGCCAAGGCCCCGGCTTCGAGGCCGACCTCCTCGCCGCCGCCCGGGCGAAGTTGGAGCCCCGTCAGGTCGTGTCGGTGAACGCCGAGTCGATCGGGGACTACATCACCCATCCCCTCAACAGGCCGCCGCCCCAATCCAAGTTGCCTCGCCGGACCCGGGCCTGGACGTTCCGCAACGCCTACGGCACTCGCGGTGATCGGTCGGAGACCTACGCCCTCTTCGCCGACGACAAGTTCTATCTCTATTGGCAATACTAGGTTGACCGACCGTCCGACAAAGGGGTCGGGTACCGTTTTCGACTCATTTGAGCGTTCGATTGTGAAAATCGGTACCAGACCCCTTTTCGGCGTCCAGACCCCTTTTCGGCGTCCTGGGGCGAAGCCAGGTTACATCACTTCCACAGCTTCCCGGCCGATTGGCGACATGTCCTGGTTGTACCGCTCGAAAACATGGAGGTCGAACAACCATTCCACGCGGCGGGCGACAGCTTTCTGGAAATCACGAGCCAAGTCGAACGCCAGGAGGATCGCGACGAGCGTCAAGCCGGAGATGGTTTCCAACAGGAGGTAACGAGCCACTCGCGCGAACATGATGTTCCGGGCGTTCAGGACGGGGGCGGCGATCCCTTCTTCTTCGGAGGAGATTCGGAGCTTACTCAAGTCCTGAACTTCTTCGATGTTCAAAACTAATCGGATGAAGGTGAACAGCGACAACATCGGGGCGACTCGGATCATCGCGTTGATCCCATCGCGGAACTTGCGGTGCGACGGCTCGTCCAGTTCGCCCCTCTCCAGCATTGTGGTCCAAAGATCATCGCGGATCGAGAACAAGTCGCTTCGCAACTTCCAGACGCGCTGGTGCAACCACCAAGCATAGGCGATGATCGCCGACATCCCGGCGATCGCGAGAATCAACTGGATGCGGAGGATCATGACGTTGGTCCTATTCCGGGGTCGGTTCCATCGACGTCGAGTCCGCTTGTCGTCCGAGCCGGGTCGATCAAGTCTTCGATCCGGCCAAGACGATCGGAGTAGTCGCGGATGAAGTTTCGGTGCCACCGATTTGTGATGAGAAACATCGAGACCGGACCGACGAGGTAGACCACCAAGTCGACCGCGTGCATGACGACCTTGACCCACGGTGGGTCATCCTTGAGCTTGACGTAAGCCTCGACCGCAACCCAGAAGCAGAAACAAAACGCCCCAAGCCCGACCACCCATTGGACGCCTTTGAACCAGCGGTCGATTCGCATCGCCTCCAGTTCATTTTTGGTCAATTGGGCCATTCGTCCAATCCAGAGGGTCGCCTCGGTTCCAGAGAGAGGAAGGGCGACCCGACCCCAAGCCGCCCGATCGCCACCCGACCGCGCCAGTCCATTCTACTCGGCGTGGCACTACCTGTTCCACTGATCGAATCGCATGGCGTTGGCCTCGGCGTCAAAATCGCATTGGTGGAGTTCGTGTCAGGATCTTGACGCCGGGACGACCAACAGGATGCGGCCATTTCGCCGCACCCCCTTTGTTTCGAAAGGGGATGCGGCTCGACCCACCCTCAGCGAGGCGGCTTTGATGCGTAATCTTGGGTTCCGGGTTTTGATCCTGGCGGTCGCCTGGGCGGTCGTCGTCCCGATCGGGGCCGGGGGTGGGGACAAGTCGGGGGACTCGACGAAGGCGAAGAAGGTCCTGGTCGAGTTGTACTCGTCGCAGGGGTGCAACTCGTGCCCTCCGGCTTCGGACTTGATGGGCAAGCTGGCGGGCCTGGGGTATGGCCCCGACCAGGTCGTCCCGCTCAACTTCCACGTCGATTACTTCAATACCCCGTGGGTCGACCCTTACTCGGACGCCTCGTTCAGCCGGCGGCAGTGGAGCTACAACGAGGTGAAGAAGCGGTCGGACCTCTACTTCACCCCGTTGATGATGGTCGACGGCCGGTTCCCGCTCCTGGGGTCGAACCGCCCGAAGGCGTTGGCGGGCATCAAGCAGGCCCGATCCGAGCCGGCGGGGGTGACGTTCGACCTGAATCTTGAGGGGAAAGGGAGCAAGAAGACCCTCGCGCTGACGATCACCGCGAAGGCCCCCGAGGCGATGGGCCGCGACCTCCTGATCGGGGTGGCCTTGACCGAGGACCCGGTGTCGACCAAAGTCCCCAGCGGCGAGAACGGGGGGAGGACCCTGGTCGAGCACAACGTCGTCCGCCGGTTCGACCACAAGTTCGTCAAGCTCGACCGGTCGAAGCCGCAAACCCTCACGTTCCCCGTCGAGTTGCCTCCGGGCGCGGATGCCTCGCGGTTCGGGATCGCGGTGTTCGCCCAGGACCGGGCCGACGGCAACGTCCACCAGGCCGACGCCATCCCCTGGCCCCGGGACCGGGATCAGCCCGTCAAAGTCGGCGCCCGGGTCAATAAACCCCGGCGCAAGGTTCCCGCCTGGAATTGGGGCTTCACCGGATTCGACCCCCTCATGGGTGTGACCGGTTCATCAGCCTCGCAGGACGAGTCGGCGGACTCTCCCGGCTTCCTCATCGCCAATTGCCCGGCGTGCGGCACGTTGGGGAAACTCCCGATCGTCGGCGCGGGCGCTTCCCAATCCGTCGAGGGGGGGTCGGTCCCCCACGTCGCGTCCTGCTGACTCTAGGTCGAGCAAACCCGGCGTGCCCGGGCCTGGACCAGGTCGAGTCGAGTCAAACCCATTGCTTGTCGGGGTTGTAAACGACGATCCTGGGGCCTCCAGGCGGCAAAGCGGCGGCGATCCGGGCCTTCCAGCCTTCGGGGGGGGGCTGAGAAGGAACCGGGTCGCCGCCCTCCGCTTCGGCATGGATCAGGGAGATCAAGTCGCCCGAAGACAGGGAGAGCGAGGCAACCAAGGCGGCGAAATCTCCTCGGGCCGACTCGATCGAGGCGTCGAGGAACAAGGCCAGGCCGACGCCGATCGCGGCGGCTTTGAGGTCGGCGACGGTCGCCCGGAGCGCATCGGCTTCGAGGGGCGACCGGAGGTCGACCTTCAACGTGACCCGACCGAGTTGGGCGCCTCGGAACGCCCGCCAGGCTTCGGGCGGGTGGCGAACGCCTCGGAAATCCTCGACCCAGCCGTGGATCGTCTCGAGCCTCGGCGCCCCTTCGCCCGCGTCCGAGGCCCGGGGGCGCCCTTGGCCGGGCCGGATCGGCAGGACGTCGTTGATGGCCGTCAACAGGCCCAAGACTTCGGCTTCGGGGCGGTCGACCCAGCCCGAACCCGCCAGGAAGACGCCGAGGCACTGGTCCAAACGCCCGCCGAGGAGCGCGACGACCTGGCGGATCTGGTCGACGAACGCCCGGACCGACGTCGCCTCGCCCGGGGAGAGGATCACCGGGTTCGGGCAGTCGGGCGGCAAGAACGGGGGCGGGCCGTCGCCGTAAGCCAGGCGGTATCGGGCCTGGTGATCCGCCCAGCCCTCGGCGTCCCAACCGGCGATCTTGCTTGAAATGTTACGAAGATCCGCCCGGTCGATCGGCCGCGACGGGGGCGGAGGGGGCAGGAAGACCAGGGAGTCGGCGTCCAGATCGGAGAGCATGTTGGCGGCCAAGGTGGCGATCGAGGCGTCCAGGGTGTTGATTTCGCCACTTGAGAGCGTCCGGCGACGAAGGACCATCTGGTCCGCCTCCCGGACGCGATCCACCGCCCGGACGGTTGCGTCGAGGCCCTTCAAGTAGTGCGTGCCGTCGAGGAAGGCGCGTTGCCATCGGCCTTCGAGGTCGAAGTGGCAGATCGGCGCATCCTCGAAGTAGAGCGAGAACCCGCCTCGCTTGAACCCGGCCAGAATCTTGGCGGCGGGGTCGGAATCCCCCGACGGTCGGAGGCCAACCCTCCGGGGGAAGATCGCCCCGGACCGGAGCAAGCCGGCGGCTTCGGTGAGGGGGGGCGGCGTCATCGCGTCGGGGTTTTCCAGGAGGGGTGGGTTTGCGAGGATTACGCCGATTCCGACTCAACCCATCGTACCTTTCGGGCCGATCCGAGAATAGCGGGACCAGCCGCCTCGAAAGCGGGTGAAATACCGGACCCGAAAATTCATGGCTCATGACAAATTGCAGATCGCAAAGCAATACAGATGAACTTTTCGCGATTTGCGATCTGCAATTTGAAACGCGGTCAATTTCCGGGAACCGTGGAACTCGTAGATCGACGATGGGGATTCCCTCGCCTCCCGGGTCAAGGTGGACTTCATGCACGACGACTCGACGACCGACCTCGACCGTGAAGCCGGGTCGGGTCGTCCCCGGCGGCTTCGACTGGCGCTCGAGGCGAGCGTGATCGTCGCCTTGACGCTGTCTTTGAACCTCGTCGGCAACGGTCGGGTCGGGCTTTGGGACCGCGACGAGCCGAGGTATGCCACCTGCACCCGCGAGATGCTCGGGCGCGGCGACTGGGTCCGCCCGACCTTCAACGGCCGGCCCCGATACCACAAGCCGGTCTTGATCTACTGGCTGATGCGAGGCGGGATGGCCCTGGGGGGCGACAACCCGTTCGGCGCCCGGTTGGTCTCGGGGCTGGCCGGGATGGCGGCTTGCCTGATGGTCTGGAGATTAGGCCGGTCGATCGGCGGTTCGACCGTGGGGTTCCTGGCCAGCGTCGCGCTGGCGACGACGCCGATCATGGTCGCCGAATCGAAGCTGGCGACCACCGACGCCACCCTGGCGCTGCTGGTGGTCTCGGCCCAGGGCGCTCTGTGGGCGCTCGGGAAGCGCGACCGGGTGGCTTACGCGGTCGGTTTCTGGGTGGCCCTGGGCCTGGCGGCGCTCTTGAAGGGGCCGGTCGGGCCGGGGCTGGTGGCGGTCTCGGGACTGCTGTCGTGGTGGTGGGGCGGGCCTTCGGCGGCCTGGCGACGAATCCGATGGCGGATGGGCCTGGTCGTGTTCGGGGCGATCACGCTCCCCTGGTACCTGGCCGTCGGCGTGGCGTCGCGCGGCGAGTTCTTCCGGTTCGCGGTGCAAACCCAGCTCGTCCAGCGGATCTCGACCGGCCTGGAGCAGCACGGCGGGTTCCCCGGCTATTACGCGGCCGTGTCGCTCCCGATGTTCGCCCCGTGGTCGGCGCTGGTGCCTGCGGCCTTGGTGATGGCCTGGACCCGGAGGAAGGTCGACCCGGCCTCGGGGTTCTTGCTCGGCTGGATCGTCGGGCCGATGGTCGTCCTGGAATGCGTCCGGACCAAGCTGATCCATTATTATCTGCCTTCGTATCCCGGATGCGCCTTGGTCGTCGCCTGGTGGCTGGTCGAGGCGAGCCGGCTCGGGGTCGCGCCGGCGAAGTGGCCTTTGGGCCGGGTGGGGGTCAAGCTCGTGGGCGTGATCGCCATCGGCGGGACTTTAGCCATGATCCTCGCGTCGGCCATCGTCCCCGGGACGCTCCGGGCGGCTTGCCTGGCGATGGCCCTGGTTTTGGGCGGCGGGACACTTGCGGCCCGGGTCGCGCTCGCCCGAGGGAGGACGCTCCGGGGGGCGGGAACCTTGGTCGCGACCTGGGCGGGGGTGATGGGGTTGTTCGTCGCCTGGTTCTTGCCCAACAGCGAGCCGTTCCGCCTGTCGAGGCTGGTCGGCGAGACCTTGGCGACGACTTCGGATCGAATCGGCGTCCGGCCGGCGGTGATGACGTACCAGGAGCCTGGGGTGATCTACGCCTTGGGCCGGGTGGCCACCGACGTCCGAGGAATCGACGAGATGTTCGCCGAGGTCCGGCAAAACGGCCCGGTCCTGGTCCCTCTCCTGCCCGAAGAGGTGGACGAGGTCCGCCACGACCCCCGGTTCACCTGGAAGCCCGCCGGTTCGGTGTCGGGGTTCAACCTCAACAAGGGGAAGCGGCAAACCTTGGCGATCGCCGTGGTCGGGGCGTCACCGTCTCGGGTCTCGGTCGGCGAGCAATCGCTCGTAAAGGCTTCGGAGTTGCCGGGTCATCGTCTCGTGGCGGAACCGGTCGGCGAACCGAGCCCTGCCGTCCCGGCCCATCGACTCTCGGAGCGAGGGGTCGTCCGCGAGCCTGAGAATCGCCGCGATCAGGGCGTCGATCTTTCGGGGTTCGAGCAAGATCCCGGTCGAGGGCAGGACCACCTCCTTCGCGCCATCGACGTCGTAGCTGATCGCCGGGCGCCCGACCAGTAGCGCCTGGGGCAGGACCCGGGCCAAGCCTTCGCGGAGGCTCGGGTGGACCACGGCATCGACCGCGCCTAATAAGGAAGGGATGGCGTCGGGCGGGACCAGGCCGGTGAAGCGGACGGCGTGGGCCACGCCGAGCCTCCGGGCGTCGGCTTGGAGCCGGTCGCGCAAGGTCCCGTCGCCGATGAACACGAAACGGACCTTGGGATTTTGTCGAAGGACTTCGGGCGCGGCGGCGAGGATGTCGTCGTGCCCCTTCCGCTCGAACAATCGGGCGACGGTGGCGAAAGCGACCTCGTCGTCTTTCAGCCCGAGTTCGCGCCGGACCTCACCGCGAGGGCGGGGCGGGTTGAGGAAGGCGTCGACGTCCATCCCGCTGTAGACGGTGGAATATTGCTCGGGGCGGCCGACCCCGGCGAGGAGGGCCTGCTCGGTCATCGCGTCGCAAACGCTGACGATAGCGTGGCATCGTCGGCTCGCCCACTTTTCGAGTGCGACATAAAGCCGGTTTTTGAACGCCGACTCGCTCGGCCCGAACGGGAGGCCGTGGATCGTGTGGACCACGGCGGGAACATGCTCGTCCCAGGCGGCGGCCCGGCCGATGATCCCCGCCTTCGACGAGTGGGTGTGGACGACTTCGGGCTTGAGGCGTCGGATCGATCGGCGCAGTTCGCGGTAGGCTTTGAGGTCGATCCCGGGCCGGATCGCGCGGACGAGTTCGGGCATCACCTCGACGTTCAAGCCTCGCGCCTCGGCCCTGGCGAACAAGTCCCCCTCGGGGCCTTCCGCCGGCCCGGTGATCAAGACCACGTCGTCGCCGTGGTCGTGGTGCAACCCGTCGACGGTGAGCAAGGTGTTTTCCTGGGCACCACCAAGGATCAGGCGAGTGATGACGTGGACGATGCGCATCGCACGGGTTTCTCGGAGAATACTAAAACTAGCCACGGATGGAATACGGATGAAACACGGATAAATCTCTTTTTTTAAAACTCTTATCCGTGTTTCATCCGTGTTCCGTCCGTGGCTAAAATCTCCCGGCTCAAGGGTCGCCGGTGTAGCGGACGCGGACCATGAACAATCCTTGAGGGGGCGCGGTGGGTCCGGCGGCCTGGCGGTCTTCGGCGAGCAAGGCTTCGGCGACCCTGGATTCGGGCCATCGGCCCAGGCCGACGAGGATCAAGGTTCCCGCGATGGTTCGGACCATATTGTAGAGGAAACCGTCGGCCTCGGCGTCAACCCAGACGAAGTCGCCCATCCGGCTCACGGCGACGTGCGTGATCGTCCGGACGCTGCTGGTCCGGTTCGGCCAGTTGGTCTCGAAGCTGTGGAAGTCGTGCCGCCCCTTGAGGCTCTGCCCGCCTCGGTGCATCGCGGCCACGTCGAGCTTTTGATGGACGTGGTAGCTGTACCGGAGCTGGAACGGGTTGGCGATCGCGCCGTTGTCGATGACGTAGCGGTAAAGCTTGCTCACCGCGTCGAATGTCGAGTGGAATGCTTGCGGCTGGTCCCAGGCGTTTTTGACGCGGATGTCGGGCGGGAGCGTCGCGTTCAGGGCCTTGACGAACACTTCGGGCGAGTGCTTCGACGCGGTGTAAAAATGGACTACTTGGCCCAAAGCATGGACCCCGGCATCGGTCCGCCCGCTGGCGTTGGTGACGGGGACGACCCCCGTCAGCCGCCCGATCGTCTCTTCCAGGTCTTGCTGGACCGTCCGGCGATCCGGCTGCCGCTGCCAGCCCGAGAAGTCGGTCCCGTCGTAGCTGATCAGGAGTTTGATGTTCCGCATCGACCTATCCCGCCGCCTTGCCGAACGCGAAACCGGCGGTGGCGATCAGGAGATACGACAAGACCGAAACCGCCCACTTCTTGTCCTCCGGCGCCGAGCCGGGCCGGAACGCCCAGACCAGGCTCAAAAGCGTCGAGCCGACCAGGATGAGGATCGCGACCAGATGGATCGGAGCTTCCTTGATCCAGAACTCGCGGACCTCCATCCGGTGTCGGTGGAGGCGGTCCGAGTTGGATTCGGTGGGCTTGATTTGCAGCTCCCCTTCAACATCCATCCCCTTCGGGAAGATTAGAGAGCGGTATTCCACCTCCTGCCGAGCTTTGGGACGAGCCATCGGTGATCAAAGCCCCGTGAATTCGACCTCAAGTTCGGCGTCATCGCCCGCGATCCCGACCCGCTTCCCCTGGTCGACCGCCTCCACCGCCGCCTTGAGCAAGCCGACCGCCATGTTGAGGACATCCGCCTTGGGCAACGACGTCCGGCGCATCAACGCCTCGATCGCCTGATTGATCTCGGGCGAGAGCCGAAGGGTTAGAAGGGTTTCACCTTGGGACGACTCCATCGGACGTGGCCCGACAAACTTTGTCAGGCTGCTCGGCTGTCCTTGAATCACGGTTGCCATGAGATTGTCCTCGAAGGTTTGAACGACGGAATCGCTCAGCCCAGTCTAACCGCCTCCTCGGCGATCCGCACCGCGTTGAGCGTCAAGCTTTCACCGAAACAATCACCAATTCAGTCCGCATCATGCTCCTGGTCGTAGATTTCGATCAGGTTGGCGAAGTGGTCGAGCAAAGCGTCTTGCTCGGGGGTGAGATTGTCGAATCCCAGGGCGATCAAGGCGTGCATTAGGTTGTGAACCTGATCATATTCCTCACGAGCCCGAATCTTTTGGATCATGACGAAGTCCGGTAAAGGTGGCCTCATCACTTTTTGCCCTTCCCGAAGGCGAACCCGGCAACCGCCGTACCGACAGCCGCCAACATGGAAGTGGCAAAGCGCTTGTCATCTTGGCTGGCCCCAGTCCTGAGTAGGGTGACAAAACTAAAAACGACTAGCGCGAGCAAGACGGTAAACGCGATGATCGACGCCAAGACATCATTGACCAGGAATGAAATCTTGTCTTTCCAGAGTCGGTGATTTCGCTCTCGGGTGTCCTCGGATGGTTCAAACTCGATCTTCTTCGCGGACAAGCCGTCGGGGATGATGAAGGGGACGGGCGATTGGCGTCGAGAACGGTTGCTGGGCCTTGCCATGATGTTCCTCAGAAGCCAATGAATTCCGTCTCCAACTCCTGTTCTCCGTCGGCGATCCCAACCTGCTTCCCCTCGTGGAATGCGTCGGAGGCGGCTTTATAGAGGCCGAGAGCTTTGTTGATCAGCGTCGCCTTGGAATCACCCGTCCTGGCGGCGAGTTCTTCGATCTGTTTGTTGGTTTCGGGCGTCAGACCAACCAGCAACCAGAGTCGTCCCTCCTCGTCGAACGAGTCGTCGAAGCCCCGATGCGGTTCGGGTACTCGCAAAATCACAGGCTGTTCGATGGACGCCATGACCTTCCCCTTCCAGTCAGACGGTTCAAGAATTAAGTACAATCGTAATTGGTCGAGCCGAGTTTCACCAACTCCTCGGCGATCTGCACCGCGTTGAGCGCGGCGCCTTTGCGGAGGTTGTCGCCGACGCACCAGAAGAGGAGGGCGTGGGGGTTGTGGAGGTCCTGGCGAATCCGGCCGACGTAGACATCATCGTGGCCTTGGGCCGAGGCGGGCAAGGGGTACATGAGTTGGGACGGGTCGTCGAGGATCGTCAGGCCGGGGGCCTTGGCCCAGAGGCTTCGGGCGATCTCGGGGGTGATCGGCCGCTCGGTCTCGATCAGGATCGACTCGGAGTGGCCGTGGAGGACGGGAACCCGGACGCAGGTGGGGCAGACGTCGATGGTGTCGTCGCCCATGATCTTCCGGGTTTCCAGGACCATCTTCATCTCCTCCTTGGTGTAGCCGTTGGGGAGGAAGACGTCGATCTGCGGCACGCAGTTGAAGGCGATCGGGTGGGCGAACTTGGAAGGGTTGGGGAGGGCCTGGCCTTTGACCTGGGCCTCGGTCTGGTCCCAGAGTTCGCGGATTCCCGATTGCCCGGCGCCCGAGACCGCCTGATAGGTGCTGACGATCACCCGTCGGACCCGGAGGGCGTCGTGGATCGGCTTGAGCGCGACGACCATCTGGATCGTCGAGCAGTTGGGGTTGGCGATGATCCCCTTGTGCCGGGCGATCTCGCCGGGGTTGACCTCGGGGACGACCAGGGGGACCTCGGGGTCCATCCGAAACGCGCTGGAGTTGTCGACGACGACCGCCCCGGCTTCGGCGGCGATCGGCGAGAACTCGCGAGACACCGGCCCGGGGGTGCTCGACAGGACGATGTCGACGCCTCGGAACGCCTCGGGGGCCAAGAGTTCGATCGGGTGATCTTCGCCCGCAAACCGGATCGACTTGCCGAGGCTTCGCTCCGAGGCCAAGAACTTGATCGAACCCACCGGGAATTTCCGGTCGAGCAGGAGCCGGACCATCACCTCACCGACCGCTCCGCTGGCCCCGACCACGGCGACGTTCTTCACGGCTCGAACCCCTTCGCTGGACCCGACTTGACTCTTCGGACGAACTGCGCATTTTACGGAATTTCGCCCAGGCTTGCCACCCGGATAAACGGTCCACTACTGTTCGTTCCCCGAGTTCTTTGTCCGAATCACCTTGAACAGCAGACTATAGTCCGCTAAACTGGTCATAATGAATCAAGCCAAGTTTGAGTTCGGCGGCGTTCCGCACCGGAGCAATCCCAATCCTTTCCAGCCTCCGTTGAAAGCGGGTGCGCCGACTCCGATCTATACAACGCAACTAGGCGCCTTGTATCAAGGCGATTGCCTAGCGGTACTGCCCTATGTCGGCGACGAGGTCGTCGACACCGTGTTTGCGGACCCTCCATTCAATTTAGGTAAAACTTACGGCATTAAGGTCAACGACAATCGAGAAGAAACCGAGTATGTGGCATGGTGCAAAGATTGGATCGACGAGTGTATTCGATCCTTGAAGCCAGGCGGCTCCTTTTTTCTTTACAACGTCCCCAAGTGGAATGTGGTGCTTGGCGCTTACCTTATGGAGCGAGGCTTAACGTTTCGGCACTGGATCGCCATCAGTATCAAGTTCAGCCTCCCAATCTCGGGCCGTCTCTACCCAGCCCACTACAGCCTTTTGTATTATTCCAAAGGCAAGCCAAAGACCTTTCGTGCCATTCGTACCCCCATCCAGACCTGTCGGCACTGCGGCGGAGAGGTCAAAGATTATGGTGGCCATCGCGGGGCCATGAACCGCAACGGCGTGAATCTTATGGACGTGTGGGATGATGTGCCGCCCGTCCGGCATTGGAAGTTTAAAAGTAAGAAGCGGAGGACGAATCGGCTATCAACCAAGATTTTGCATCGAGTCGTCCATTTATCGACAAACAAAGGCGACCTCGTGCTCGACCCCTTTGGTGGGAGCGGTACGACATTCGATGTGTGTGAACGCACGGGGCGGCATTGGATCGGTACTGAGGTAGAGAATTGCGACGTGATTGCCGAGCGGTTGGACGACGACCACCTCTTGCCGCACGAATCTTCGGATTGGATCGATAACGGAGTTTAAAGTGCGGATCGCCCGTCCGCTTCGGTATTTTTGGCACGTTGACACTCGTTTCATCATGCTCCACAACAATGATCCGCAAAGCACCTCGCTCGATTAGAGTCTTTTCCCAGAGGGGAAAGTACGGTCGCAACTCGCCAATGTTGCCGATGCGGTCGGTCAAGAACATTTTTAACTTGTCGCTAGGAACCACAAGGAAGCCTCCCGCGATTCCGCCCATCATCAAAGTTTGCAGCAACTTATTGATCGCCCTGTGACTCGAGGAGATGTTCCCCGTCTCCTATTCAAACGCGATGTATCCAATTGGGGATTTGAGCAGGGCGTCGAGGTCGCCGGTTGTGAGCGTACCTGCCGTAATTGGGGGGAGTGCCTCAACTTCCCAACCGAACTCCTTCAGCTTTTGAATGCAGGGCAATTTGATTGGATCGACGTCGTTACCCATCCCTCGCTTCTTGCCGCTCTCCGGGTAAATCGTGAACTTCCCTGTGCCGTGCGGCCAATCAGTCGCGACGATGGCATCCTCGACATTCTTGCTCGCGGCCAGCCAAGCGGGAGAGGCGATCACTTCGGCGTGCTGGATCAAATAGTGCTCTTCAACGATCTTCATCGACCTTTTCCACTCGGGCGATCAGCTCGGCGGCAGAAATTTCAAGTGCCTTGCAAATTCGAAACAGGACGTTGAGGGTGGGCGACTTTTTGTCCCGCTCCAAAAGGCTGACATATGTGCGGTGAACTCCAGCCTCAAACGCAAGCGATTCCTGCGACATTCCCGAAGCTTCACGAACTTGCTTCAATTCCTTGCCCAACATGGGAAGAGGATACCGATCAAGCTTGGTCACCGCGTCAGACTATAGTCTGCACCTCGTTCGATTCAACGGATCGGCGACGCTCCGGGGTGTTCCAAAAGGTGACGACACCTTCGTCGGCTAGGGTCAGTGTCCTGCCGTCGATGGCGTAGGTGAACGTCACCAAGGACAGGAGGATGGCGAGGCCGGTGCCGACCCGCGGCTGGAGGTTCGTCGGCTCGAATCAGAACACCGTCCATGAGGTCATGACCAGGAGCGTCATCGGCAGGAGGACTCGCCAGAAATAGAAGGTGGAGCGGCGGCGGACCGGAACTTCGAAGATGAGCCGCTCGTCGCCGACGTCGCCACCCGGGCTCGGCTCGATCCGGGCGTCCACGGCGCCGATGTCCAGTCGGTCACCGAAGCCTCGGACAATTTGCCCACCCGAGTCTTGTCGATCATCAAGTCGAGGTCCTTGGCGAACGGGTCGAACGGAGCGACGACGACGGCCAGCTCTTGCGAGTCGAACGGGAACCGCTTAAGTCTGAACGGCGACTGGAACTTGTGGCTGAACCGGACCCTTTGCGAAACCCGGCCGTCGTCGTCGACATACAGGTCGCCCTCGCGCTCGGCCGCCACCTGCTCGACGGCGTTGACGAACTCCAGGGCCGGGGTCCAGACCTGGCCGGGGCGGAACCGGCGGACTCGCCCTTTCCGCTCGTCGGCTTTGAGGGCGATCGAGGGGTCGGTCCAGCGGACGTCGAGGTAGCCGGCCATGTCGAACGACTCCTCGCGGAGGTTGATCCGGGCGAAGTCGACGAGGTAGACGCCGAGCGAAACCTTGATCCGCTTCCCCCCTTCGCCCGGCCGGCGGATGCCCTCCAGCCTCATCGACTCCGACATCGCGCCGACATCCGCCGCCCGAAGTTGGCTCGACGCCAGGGAACAGAGCGCGACCAGGGCGGCGAGCCGAGTCGATCGCCATCGGGCTGGAGGGTGCATCATTCACAATCCTCGGCTGGATTGGTAGCCGTCGAGGGCTTCGAGCGCGGCCTTGGCGTCGGCGATCTTGCCGAACAGGTCGTGCAAGGCGTGGTGGAGCTTCTGCTGGTCGTCGATCGCGACGGAGTTGGACAGGAGGTTGTCGACATCGGTCGTCAACTCCTCGATCTTGGCCGCGTAGGTCTTCTTGGCGCCGTCGAGGAAGCGGGTCGCCAGTTGTTCTCGGGTCGGGAGTGCCATTGGATGCTCCGAAAGTTGGGGATAGGAAACAGGAATAAGAAAAACCGCCTTGATGTCAAGCGCCAATCAACGAGGTTTCTTCGGGCCAAGCTCCAGGCCGTTGACGACTTCGGCCTCGATCGCCCTCGCTCCGGTCCCGCCGCCCGCTTCGGTCGGGACCGGCTTGGATTTTCCCCTGGCCGTCACTTCCTGGCCGACCTTGAGTCCCGCCCGCCTCATCCCGTCGGGCTTGAGGTGGGCGAAGTCGCCGCCGTCGAGGACGACGCCGTTGGCCTCGCCATGCTTGGCGAAGTTGAGCCGACGGACCGTCCCCGACACCTCGGCGGACTCTCCGGGGCCGTGCTCGTGCTTGGGCTTTTCGAGGGGCGGCTTGCGGCCATGATCGGGGCTTCGCGCATGGTCCCCTTCGAAGGCGATCAGCTTGCGGACGGGGTGATCCCCCTTGGGGTGCTCGGCGGCCTTCGGCTCGGGGCCGACGGTCAGCTCGACGGTTTGCCCGACCAGTTCCGAGGCGCCCGACGCCCGGTCGGGCGGGAGGTTGACCTGGACGGTAGCCCCGCCCACGTCGAGGATCAGGCCGTCGACCTCCCCCTTGGGGGCGAAGTTGAGGTCCTTGACGATGCCGAGCAAGGTTTCTCGCCCTCGATTGTGTTCGCTCATCGCTTGATCCCATTGATTAAACAGGAATTTCGGTACGCACGACCGCCCGGCGTCGCTCCCACAAAGGAACGACCGCTTGGTCGTCGGTCGGGATGTCTCGGGAAGTCCCCGGCGCGAGAACTTCGCTTCGCACAGGGCGTACCGCGAGTCGAATTCCGCGTGATTCCAGGCTCTTCCGGCGGGATCGCGGGTCGCCCGGTCTCGAAGTCGAGGGGAAAGGTGGGCGGCTCCAGCCCATCGCGTCGGGGGGATTTCGCCCAAGGGACGGGTGGGAGTCAGGCGAGCGACACGGCCGTCAGGATCGCGACGACCATGACGAAGCTGGTGGGGAAGACCCATCGGGCCAATCTTTGGAGCCGCTCGGCGGGCTCCGGGCCGAGCTTGGTATGGGTGAAGTGGATCGCCGTGACGGCGAAGATGGCCGACAGGACGTAGAGGAACACCGTCAACGAGAAGGCGTCGGTGAAGGTGAGATAGGGGACCTTCGGCAGCGAAAAGTCGATCGTGTAGCTGAATGCCACCAAGGACACCAGGACCGTGACCGCCGTGGCGAATTTGGCGGGAGCGACCGACTCGTCGATCCAGAACACCGACCACGAGGCGACGACCAGCAACGCCAGCGGGAGGAACACCCGCCAGACGTAGAAGGTCGAGCGTCGGGAGACCTTCACCTCGAAGACGAACTCCTGGTCCGACGGGTCGCCGTCTTCGGGGGGCGTCACGCGGGCCGACTCGCCGTCGATCCTCCAGTCGGGGACCGACGCCCCGGCGAGCTTGCCCGAGGCCCGGAGGTCGGCGACGAGATCAATATCCTTGGCGACCGGGTCGAACGGCGACAGGGTGATCCTCAAGGTTTGCCGGTCGAACGGGAACCGCTTCAAATAGAGCGGCGACCGGAAAACATGGCTGAACCGGACCCGCTGCGCGACCCGGCCGTCGCGCTCGACGTAGAGGTCGCCCTCGCGCTCGGCCGCCACCTGCTCGGCCGCGTTGACGAACTCCAGCTCGGGCGACCAGATATCCCCCTTGCGGAACCTCCGCCTCGGCTTCTTCGATCCCCCTTCGCCGCCCGCCAAGGTCGGGTCGATCCAGGCGAGGTCCAGATACCCCGCCATCTCGAACGCCTCATCCTGGGGGCTGATCCGGGCGAAGTCGATGATCGTGATCCCCACCATGACGCTGATCCGCTTCCCCGCCTCGCCCGGCCAGCGAATCCCCTCCTCGATCGGAGGCGGAGGCTTGTCGACCTTGCCTTCCGCCCCCCCGAGGACTCCGCTCGGCCCGAGGAAAAACAAAGCCAATGAGCCGAGAACGACACCCAGCCGAGAAAACTTGGTCATGCCCGAGCCGCCTCCGGTGGACCACAGAGGATCGTTCCAGTCGAACCACACCAGCATTAGAACCCGGCCAAGATCGCCTGGCGAGGGGCCAATGGCCGGTTGGCGGCCTCGAAGAGCGCGTCGGCGGGGAAGGGGAGCGCGGCGAGTTCCTTGGGTTCCATCTTGTGCAGACCCCCGCCGTAAACCCGCCCCTCGTCGATGAACCGGGCGGGCTGGATGGCCTGCAAGAGGCCGAAGACGACCGCCGCTCGGCTCGGGTCGGCCTCGATCGCCCGGAGCATCGGCCCTTTGGGATAAAGGAACAAGTAGACGTTCGCGGCCACGGCCCGCGAGCGGTTCCAGAAGATCCGGAACGGAGGGGTTCCCCCTCGGTGTCGGCCCATGTAGGTGCAGACGAACGGCGGGACTTCGCGGCGCTCTTGCGAATACCAGGGGGACCGCCGACTCGTCAAATACCCTTCGTGCAACCCCCGGGCGACCCCGGCTTGCAGGTAGGCCCAGAGGGCGGGGTGGTCGCTTCGAACTTCGGCCTCGGGCCGGTCGCAGTCGAGCAGGACCAGCGAGGCGGCCGAATCGCGTGCGTCGTCGCCTTCGATGATCGGCTCTTTGAGGTACCGGGGGCTGGGGAGGATCGGCTTGAGGAACCGGGGGGGCAGCCCGAGCCGGAGGGCCTCGGCGCGAGTCATGATGAAAAAAGCGTTCGACCCGGTGACCAGGCCGCGCCGGATCGTGAACAGGTCGCCGAGCGTGGTCGTCCCCCCGGCCGGAGCGGCATCGGGGATCGCCACCCCCCTCGGGTAGTTCGTCCACTTCCGGGCCGACCGGAGCGAATCCGTCGGCACCCATTCGCCCGATCCAGGCTCATCCAACGACCCGCCGAGCGACATCAAGACCGAATCCCCCTCGACCGGCGCGACCTTCTCGAAGATCACCACCGCCGAGGTCACCAGCGCATCGCCAAACTGCGCGTCCGCCGGGCGGAACCGGTGAATCCGCCGGAGCCGGACCCGACCCGTCAGGTAATCCCGGATCGCCGACCCATAATTCACATTCATGAACTCGCTGGGGATCAGCCAAGCCGCCAAACCCCCATCTTCCAACCAAGCGTCGCAAAGCAGGAGGAAATAGACATACAAACCCGCCAACCCGCTGACATCCGCCCCGACCCGCCCCTTCACCAGCTCCCCCAGCCGCCGCTTCTCCTCCAGCCCAAGGTGATGATGCCGGACATAAGGCGGATTCGCCAGGACCAGATTCGCCCGCCGACCGACCGGGGGAGGCTCAAGCCGAGTCAAATCCCCCTCGACGACTTCCAAACCCAGCGGCCCCCAAAGCCGCAAAACCACCTCGGCGAAAGCCGGATCAACCTCGACCCCCACCGCCTCAACCCGCTCCGACCCCACCACCTGCCGCAAGGCCGAAAAGAACGAACCCGAGCCGATCGAGGGGTCCAGGAACCGCAAAGCCTCGGCCCGATCCCCCCGAAGCCCGACCAAGTGCGATGCGATCGCCAAGGCCAAAGCATTCGGGGTGGCGAACTGCCCCAACTTGTTCCTCGCCTCGGCCCCCTTGAGGCGGTCGAGACGATCTTGCTCTAGCCGTCGGTCAGCCTCAATTTTGGCGATCCCTGCCATTTTTCAGATCCCCAAAAGGTCGAGATCGCCGATCCGGTGTTCCCACACCCAATCGATTCCCTCAGCGGCTTCATAACCCAGATATCCCGTGTCAAAATAACCACACAGGAATAGAACAAACTCGACCCCTTGACCAAAAGTAGCTCGAAGTTGGTTGACTTTTGTAGCTTCCTCTTTGCGCCGCTTGTTTACATTGGTGAAGTCACCGGCGCTTTTGGCCTCGATCAAGATCGGTAATTTGTTCGTCTCAAGAGTTATCGGTTGAATGACGGCATCGACGGGAATTTTGACCCCGCGAGCCACTGTCACGTTGAGTCGAAAGGCGAAAGTGCCACGCTCCATTTCGACGAGCGGCCGATCGACCGGGTGGGTCTGTTGTCGATATCCTCTGGCGATCAGGTAGCCCGCGATCAATTCGAGTTGTCGCCTCTCCTGAGCATTTCGGATGATTGGGTTGGATAAAGCGCCACAGAGTCTATCCGCAATGATGGTGCTGGCTCGGTACCGCTCCTCGGCGGTCGCGCCGATTCGCCGACCCAACCACGGAAACAACTCGAAATCGAGTAATTTTTGGAAGACAGCGGCAAGCCGGGTCAACTTGTCGTCCAAGGAGTTCGCCTCGGCCCTTGGGGGGATCTTTCCTTTGTCTTCCATAACCTCGATTAATTGCTTATTAACTCCAGCCAAACCCGCTAGTCGTTCCCTTGCCAGTGGCGGGCAACATGCCATCCGAAGAATTCTCAAGATGATGGGGTTGTCGCGTATGGCTTCGGGGTTGATGTTTGGCTAAATCGCTTGTCTGACGCATTCCCGCTTCAACTTCTGCTTTCGCCTTATCGCGGCTGTCCCGGAACGCCTGAGGCACGGCCACCATGAACCATTGGTTGAATTGATCTACGCTGGCGACAACATCGGCCTTCCATAAATGAGGCTTGTCGGCATTGACAGGCATCAGACTTAACCCTTGGATAACTGCTTCATACCTCTATAATTTTGTTCGCCAGTCTACCTCAAAACCCAGAAACCCGTTAAAAATCTTCTGCGGTCAGGTGGACGTAGGGGACGGAAAAGGAGTCGGGTACCGTTAATTAGAATTAGGAGTACATTTATGATGACTCTTGCGTCCGTGATCCACAGCGATCCCGACATCCTGAGCGGCGTACCCGTGTTCCTCGGGACTCGCGTTCCCTTTCGCACGCTCATCGACTACCTGGGCGGCGGTCAACCCCTTGCGGAGTTTTTGGAAGACTTTCCATCGGTCACGCATGACCAAGCGGTCGCCGCCCTGAACCTGGTGGCTCAAGCCTTGGTGGTCGATGCTTGTGCTGCTTGACGAGTGCGGGAGGGTAAGGGGGGTCAAAGGGGATTCTACTTTTTGCCAAAAAGTAGAATGTCCCCTTTTCCCCTGCTTTTCTCGTTTCTTGTCCGGCTCCCGCGATCCTGATACGATTTTCTGGGAGACCAAGGCTGGCAGTTGGGAGGTGATGATAGCCCCCATTGGCCTGGCACCCATCCGCTTGAAGGGGTCAGAGTGTGACGGTCGACAATTTCAATCAGCTTCTGGAAGGATTGAAGCAGCTCCAGCCATTTCGCGTGTTCACGGTCGAGTTGCATGGCGGCAGACGATTCGAGGTCGACCACCCTGGCGCCCTGGTGGTCCGCGACGGGGTGGCCGTCTTCATCGCCCCCGGCGGGATACCGATCTGGTTCGACCACGAAAGCGTCACTCAAGTCGTCGGCGCATCCGCGAACACACCGATCTGACGACCGTGGGCGTCATCTCGATGCCAGGAGGGCAGCCATCGGCGATTCAGGCATCCGTCCAGACCCGGCGTCGTCACCGAGGCGGGGCACCCACCCAAGGTGCTTTCACCCAAGACGCTCAAGAGCATCCTTCGACAGGCGGGGCTCGACTCGTGAAGTATCTGATCATCCTAGAACCGACAACGACGGGCTTCTCGGCCTACTCGCCCGATCTGGATGGGTGTGTCGCGGCGGGGGACGACCGCGAGGAAACGGTCGCCTTGATGCGTGAGGCCATCGCGTTCCACCTGGAAGGGCTCGCCGCGAGCGGTGAAGCGATTCCAACTCCGTCGAGCGAGCCCGCGTATGTCGAGGTCGGCGCCTGACCCTGCGCCGCAGCGGACTTAGGCCGCAGGCCGAGGCCATTCGGGCTGGCCGCCGGGGCGTTCGCCGTCCCGGCCGGCTTCGACGCACCGCTGCCCGAAGACCTGCTCCGGGCGTTCGAGGGACGATGAGGCTGCTGCTCGACACCCATGTGTTCCTCTGGTCCATCGGTGCCGATATCAGGTCGAAAGTCCACCCGAGCGACCAGGCCGAATTGGGAAATTCTTGGGCGCCAAGTGGTTCCCGAATAAGCTCATCCCGAAATTCCGATACTATTCGGTGGATCATCTCCGCTTTCGGGACGAGATGCCCCGTGGTCATCGGGCTGGGGCGGTTCGCCGGGCGTCGCGTTCCCCCAAGTCGTCGGACGAGCGAGGTCTCCGCTCGTGAAACGAAGCCATTCCGGGTCGCGCCGGTGGCGAGATGCCGAGGACGGCTCGGGCCGATTTTTTGTTTGCAAACCCAACAGACAGAAGGGTTTCGGCGACGATTGGGTTCGTTCGGGAAGGATGGGGGCGAGATCGGGATGTTGGGTTCGTTCGGGAAAGGTCGCGGGTGTTGGGGGTGGTCAATTGGGTTCGTTTGGGATCGGTGGTCCCGAATGGATTGGTGAGGCTTGGTCGTGAAAAATCGCGCTTTGGGGTGGCCTTTTTTGTAGAATGAGGGGTCCGCGTCGCGAGGGGGTGGGGGTTCGGCATTTCTCCTGGGGGTTCTGGCGTTGAAAGTCCTTGTAATTGGCAATGGTGGGCGAGAACATGCCCTCTGCTGGAAGTTGAAGCAGTCGCGCCGAGTGACCCAGGTTTTTTGCGCCCCGGGGAACGCGGGCACCCATCTGGAAGTCCAGAATGTCGCCATCGAGGCGAACGATACCCGGGCCTTGATCCAGTTCGCGCGCCGGGAAGGGGTGGCCTTGACCGTCGTCGGCCCCGAGGAACCCCTGACGTTGGGGATCGTCGACGCCTTCCAGCGCGAAGGGCTCAAGGTCTTCGGGCCGACCCGGGCGGCGGCGGAACTTGAGGCGAGCAAAGTCTTTGCGAAAGAACTGATGCGGCAGGCGGCGATCCCGACGGCGGATTACCGGCTGTTCCGATCGGCCCCCGACGCCGAGCATTACGTCCTGTCGCGCGAGGTGTCGCTGGTCGTCCGGTCCAAAGGGCGATCGACGCTCCGGAACACCCTGCTTTGCCGGACGGCGCAGGAAACCTTGGAGGCGATCGATCGGATCATGGACCCCCGAGAGATGCTCGCGCCCGGGGTCCAGGTCGAGATCGAGGAGCGGGGCCAGCGCCGGGTTTTCAGTACCGCCGCCGACGCCCGCGACTTCGTCCTGGGTCGGCCGCTCGGGCTGGTCTTGAAGGCCGACGGACTGGCGGCGGGCAAGGGGGTCCACGTTTGCGACAACCTCCGCCAAGCCTTGGACGCGATCGACCAGATCATGGTCCGACGGGTGTTCGGCAAGGCGGGGGACCGATTGATCGTCGAGGAACGCTTGGACGGCCAGGAAACCAGCATCCTGGCGCTCACCGATGGCCGGACCATCGTCCCGCTCGTGACCAGCCAGGACCACAAGCGGGCGCACGACGGCGACGAAGGGCCGAACACCGGGGGGATGGGGGCGTATTCCCCCGCCGAGATCGTCACCCCGGAGATCATGGGCGTCGTCGAGCGCGAGGTCCTGGTCCCGGTCGTCCATGCCTTGAAAAGAGCCCGACGCCCGTTCAAGGGGGTGCTCTACGCGGGCCTGATGCTGACCAACCAGGGGCCGAAGGTCCTGGAGTTCAACGTCCGGTTCGGCGACCCCGAGTGCCAGGCGATCTTGATGCGGCTCAAGTCGGATTTGTTCGACGCGCTCGAAGCGGTGGTCGACGGCCGGCTCGACGAGGTCGAGCTGGCCTGGGACCCTCGCCCCTCGGTGACGGTGGTGATGGCCTCGGAAGGGTACCCGGGGGCTTACGAGCGGGCCAAGACGATCAACAACCTCGAAGAAGCCGACCGGATGGCCGACGTCAAGGTGTTCCACGCCGGGACCGCGCTCCGGTCCGACCCGACCTTGGGGCGCGACGGCCGGGTCGTCACCGACGGCGGCCGGGTCCTCGGCGTCACGGCGATCGGGGACACGCTCCTCGAAGCGAGGAACCGGGCCTACGACGCCGCCAGGGCCATCCGGTACAACGGCGCCTGGTATCGCCACGACATCGCCGACCGGGCCTTGAAGAAGAAGACCGCCCCAATTCCCGCTTCGGCCCCGGACGTCGGGCCTTCGGCGTGATCGAGCCGACGCATCGGGGGTTCGAAACGACCAAGGCCCCCGGTCGAAACCTCGACGGGGGCCTTGGGGGCGGATCGGTCGATCAAGCGGGATACTTGTTGGAGATCTGATTGCCCGGAGGTTGGGTCTCGAGCTTGCCGTTGATGTTGGGGAACACCCGGGGAATCCCCCGCAAAGTGACCGGGGTGGCGGGCCTGGGCAGCGGGGGTTCGGTGACGTTGGGGGGCGCGACCGGGCCCCGGGTGAGGTTGACGTTCTTGGCGTAGAATGCGGTGCTCGGCATCATCGGGGTGACCGTCGAGTTGTCGATGCTCCCCTCGACCCTCGCCAAGATCCGGCCGATCGGGAGGAAGGCGTCCTGCGGGTTGCCGAAGGTCTGCGTGGTGGGGCTGTTGACCTGCGAGATCGGGTTGTCCGACGCGGCGATGACCGAGTTGGTGACGTCGCCGGCGATGTTCGTCGTGATCAGGCCCCCAGCCTGCGCCGTGGGGGTCGGCAAAGTGACGGCCTGCTGGAAGAACTGGCCGAGCTGGGTTTCGTTGGTTTCGATCGTCGAGATCACCCCGGCCAGCCCTTCGAGGTAGCCGGCCAGGACCGTCGAGTTGACGACGTCGCCGCCAAACGTGCTGTTGCCGATCAACCGCTCGGTGACGATCCGCGAGTTGAGCATCCCCCGGTTGGCCTGGATGTCCTCGATCTGGTGGGTCAAGATCGTGGTGGAGTCCAGCCCTCGGCCGAAATAGAGGTTTCGGATGCTGGTGGGGGCCAGGACCGAGACGTTGTTGGTCTCGCCGCCGACGTAGAAGTTGGCGATCTGGCTGTTGGTCAGGACGGAGAAGTTGGTCGCGTTGCCGCCGACTCGGATGAAGCCGATCTGGCCGGTCAGGCCCGAGGTCGGGTCGGGGAGCGAGGCGACGATCGTCCCCCCCGTGAAGCCGGCCGCCGTGGGGGCGACCGCGGTGTTGCCGTTGATCGAGTTGGCCTGGAACAGGTTGAGCCGCCCGGACACCTGGAACACCACGCTGTCCTGGGTGGGCGAATTCGGGGTGGTGGTGGAAGCCGCCGCGGCCTGGCCGTTGGAAGTGATGGTGTTGACGATGATGTCGGTCCCGTTGGCGATCGGGACGCCGAGCCGGATCAGGAACTGGTCGCTGTTGTTGTTCTGGCTCAAGGCGACCCCGGACCCGGTGGCGAACGAGACCGTGGTATCCGCCCCGCCGAACCGGAGCGATTCGATCCCGTCGGGGATGGTGATCGACGCCGCGGGCGTGGTCGGCGAAGCCGGGGGGGTGGTGTTCGCGTTGGGAGGGGCCGCCGACGTGTTGGCCAGGTAGAAGTCGGGGATGTTGATCGCCAGGACCCCGAGGTTGTTGCCCGTCCGGTCGGAGCGGTTGGGCTGCTCGGTCAGGTTCTGGAAGTAGATCCTCCCGGGACTCCCCGCCGCCGGCTTGACCGTCTCGACCAGGCGGGTCGAGGTGGGGTCGGTCCCCGAGAGGATGATCGACCGGATCTCGGTGGCCGAATTGAGCGCCGCGGGGTTGCCGGTGCTGTCGTTTTGCTTGATGACCTGGACCTTGCCCTTGCCCAGGACCGTCAAGGTCCACTGGTCGCCGGCGGTGTTCATCCCGGACACCGTGCCGGAAAGCAACCGCCGACCTTCGAGGCACTCGGCCGAAGGTCGGATCGCCCTCGATCGGCTTTGCGGCTTATTCGTCGCCATCTCGATCAAACTCCCTTCAACAGGACTCGCCGCTCGGAGGCCGGGACGCCGCCGAGGGTGGTCGGGACCGCCGCCCTGAAGCGCGACCCTTCGCGCACCGGACCGACGACCCGGCCCACCTTCGGCCTTCGACCCTTCGGCCCACTCGACCCGGCCCTTCGCCTCGAACATCTCGAATCCCGATCCGCTCGACCGAACAATGACTCTTGGGGTCATCATCGACCGCCCTGTCGGTTTCCTTGAATGATTCGGTAAAATCGGAGGAACCCGAACAACCCGACGCGAGATCATGGACGCTCCCTGGCCCGCAACCAAGGGAGATATCACGAGAGAACGGGACCCCCGCCGTTTTCGCGGAAGAAGGACTTGATGAAACGCTCCGCGACACCCAGGCGACGCCCCGTCGTCCAGATCACGCTCGGCCGAGCGTCCCGATTGTACCGATTGGTCAGGATCCTGGCGGCAGGCCCCACCTCCCGCGACTCGTTGCTCGACCAGCTCACCATCGGCCTCCGGACCTATTATCGCGAGCTTGATCTGCTGAAACGCTGCGGGATCAAGGTCAAGCGCGACGGCAAGAATTACCAGCTCAGCTCCACCATCCCCGAAGCCGAGGAGCGGCTCCCGTTCCCCGACCCGCAACTGAGCTTCGCCGAGATGGCCCAGCTCGCCAAGCACCCGGGCGAAGCCTCGAGGCGGCTGGCCGAGATCCTCAAAAGCGTCGTCGAAGCCCCCGCCCCCAGCCCCAAGAAAGCCCGACGGAAGAAGGCGGATGGCGACCCTCCGATGACCAACCGCAACCCGTCCAAGGCGAAAGCCGGAGACTCTTAGTGAATTCGACCAACTTTTCGGCCCTTCGAGCGTGTTTTTGGCTCACAATTTTCCAGGCCCGGCGATCTTTGTCAACGGGTTGCCTACTCCTCCTCATCGGATCATCCAACCGGCTCGACCTTCGCCCCATAAACGGCGACCAACTCGCCGGCGGCCAGCTCGAACCAACCGGTCCAAGGCACCGAGACGTCGGGACGACCCGGCACCCCGAGCCGATCGGGCATCGCCGGGCCTCCGACGGCCCGAGCCCCTTCGACCCTCCGGGCCAACGTCCCGCAGGCCAGCTTCCGAGGCGGCGCCGCCTCCCCCCCCCGGAACGCGATCGCCCAGATCCGGACCCCGTTGAGTTCCACCACGACGAGCTTCCCCCGATCTAAGGATGGCGAGGAGAGACCTCAAAGGGCGGCCGACCGCCCCTCCTCAACCTGATTTTGGGCGGGGTCGGCGGGATCGTCGATCGTCAAACTTTGCAGGCAGGCGAGTTCGAGGAGGGCGGGGAACCGCCGGCACAGTGGCTGCTCCCGCAGGACCGACTTCCGGATCGCGTCCCGCCAGGCTTCGGGAAGCGACGACCAGACGGCTTTCCGTTTCTCTTCATCGCCGCTCGCCTTGGATCGCTCGGCCGCCAGGCGGTTTTGTTCTTGGAGCCGGTTTTCTTCCTCGCGCCGCTTGCGGTCGGCTTCGAGCGCCGCCTCGTCGAAGTAGCGGACCAGGGCGCCCATCGTCTCGGCGTTTCGGAACCGGGCCTTGAGCCGACGGACGGCGTCGGGGAGGATTTCCAGGCTCCGGTCGAGTCCATATTTGCCGATCAGGTCCTTGGCCACCGCCAGGTCGGACCGGAGCGGGCGGACCGCCCGGCCCATCAAGCGGTAGAACTCGGCCGCCAGCCGCTTCGGGCCTTCGGCGAGTTCGCTCGGGGCGGGATCGGCCCGCTTCTGGCCGTCGGCCTTGCCGGCCGAGGGGGTTTCGACGGTCTTCGGGGCGAGGAGCGCACCTCGGGTCACGACGAGCTTGGGGCGGCCGGTCCCCTTCATCGCGTCCCACGAATAGTCTTCGATGACCGTTTCGAGCTTCAAGACCCGGAGCGCCGCCTCGAACTGGCGGAGGGCGTGCGACCGCCTCGCCTCGGCCACGACCGGCATCGCCGAGGCCAGGCGATCGTAGGCGAACTCCAGGGCGTCCCGCTTGTAGAACGCCGGGACCAGGTACTCGTAGAGTCGGCTGGCCAGCGGCCCGACCTTTTCGAGGCGCTTCCAGAGGTCATAGTCGATCGGGGCGGCGTGCAGCTTGTTGAGACTTTCCAGGTACCAGGGGGCGAGCCAGAGCCGATTCTCGCTGACGGACGTTCCATCCGCTCGCGGTTCGTTCATAAATTCAACTTCGGCGTAAAGCCGACGCCAGTTCTCCTGGGTCCGGCCGTCGCCGGTGGTCAGGCCGTGGATCTTCAAGCCCCAGGTGGCTCGGATCGCCCCTTTGAGTTCGGCGACCCTCCGGCCCGAGTTGGGCAGCCCCATCTTCCGGCAAAGTTCGCGCCAGGTCCAGGTGATCGGGTTGTCGCAAGGGAACCCCCGGTCGCTCGCCATCGCCAGGATCGCCATGTGGACCCGACGGGCCAGGGGGCCGGGGTAGGGGGCCTTCTCGTCGCGCTCGGTCCGGATCACCGACTCGACCGTACGTTCGTCTCGGCGTCTGGAGAAGCGGAACTCGAAGCCATCGAGCGAAGACGACCCTTTGACAGCCAGGGCGAACACGGGGAGTCGGAGCAAAGTGGCCTCCGCCTTGAGGATCTGCTTCTTCGAGTCGTCGGCCATGACTCTCGCCCCCGAGCGGATAGTGTCAGAGAAGGACAAGACAACATAGACTTCGAAACCGGCCTTGCAAACCCCGCGCTCGCTTCGACTTACGCCCGATCGAGGGCGCCCGGACCACGCGGATCGGGGTTATCCGCCACGCGGGCCGGGGTTTAGGGCCACGCGAGCGCGGGGCTGGAACCACACGCCCCTGGTTTCGAGCCACGCGGTTGGGGGATTGGTCCACGCACTCGGGTTTTCAACCACGCCGCTTCGGATGATCGTTCGACCAATCCGGGCGGAGTGGCTTTGAGCGAGGGGGAGGCCCGCCTACAATGATTTTGAATTCCAGGGTTGGACGATTCGTCGCCTCTTTCACGAAGAGGTTCGATCGAGGTGGGCCGAGGGTGCCGCCCGCGTCGGGGACCAAGAAGGGTGAGTTTCTCCATGCGACTGCGCCGCGATCAAAGTCGATGGAAGCGCGTGCTTCGGGTTCGCCTCCGACGGGGGTTGGCCCGGTTCGACCGCCAGGCTCCTCGATGGATCGCCTGGTTGCCGTCGTGGGGGACCAGCTTGCTGATCCATGCGGTGGTCCTGGTGATCCTGGCGACGGCGTTCTTCGTCTCCGGGGCGAACGCGCCGAAGCTCGACGACTTCGACTCGTCGATCGTCTCTTTGGCCGACGAGGACTTGCAATCGCTGGTCAAGGCGGACCGCTCGGGCGACCCGTTCTCGACCTTGGCGAGCGCCGCCACGCCTTCGCTCTCGATCGGGGCGGTCGACACCTCGACCTCGGCCCAACCCCGGCTCTCGGGGGCGACGTTCGGGCCGAACCTCATCATGCCCGACCGCCTGGCCGCCCGGAGCGAGATGGGGGCCGGCGACCTGATGCGCTCGGTCCGGATGCACGCCGAGGACATGACGGCGCCATTTTCGGGGCGGTCCGAGGCGAATCGGGCGCAGCTCGTCCGGAGGGAAGGGGGGACGCCCGCGTCGGAGCGGGCGGTCCAGGAAGGCTTGAACTGGCTTAGCCGCCACCAGCGCGACAACGGAAGTTGGAGCCTCGACGTCCGAGGTGAATGCCGGAGCCTCCCCGGATGCCCCGAGGACGTCCACGCCGAGTCCGACACCGCCGCCACCGGCCTGGCCTTGCTCCCATTCCTGGGGGCTGGGCACATCCACACCCAGGCCGGCAAATACCAGGAAACGATCCGCAAAGGGGTCGATTGGCTGATCTCGCACCAGGAAAAGACGGGCGAACTCTACCTGGGCGGGGCCTTCAACGCCCAAATGTACAGCCACGCCATCGCCGCCATGGCGCTTTGCGAAGCCTACGGGCTGTCGAAAGACCCCCGCTTGAAAAACCCCGCGCAGATGGCGATCGTCTTCATCGCGCAGTCGCAAAACAAGGAAGACGGCGGCTGGCGCTACTTCCCGGGAATGCCGGGCGACACGTCGGTTTTCGGCTGGCAGATGTTCGCGCTCCGAAGCGCCCGCTTGGCGGGCCTTGAGGTCCCCCGGAACGTCCTCCGAGGCTGCTCGCATTACCTCGATGAGGTCTCGACCGACAAGTTTCGGACCCGGTATAGCTACCTTCCCGGTCGGAGCGAGTCGACCATCATGACCGCCGAGGCCCTGCTCTGCCGCCAGTACCTCGGCTGGCTCCGCGACTCGCCGTCGATGATCAAGGGGGCGTCGGGCGTCTGGGACGACCTCCAGTCGTCGGACGACCGGAACATCTACTACTGGTACTACGCCACCCAACTGCTCCACAACATGCGGAACAGGGCGTGGAAGCAGTGGAACCCCCGGGTTCGAGACGCCTTGGTGGCGATGCAGACGACCGGCGACGGCTGCGATCGGGGGAGCTGGAGCCCGATCTTGCCGGTCCCCGACCGCTGGGGCTTGCGGGGCGGTCGGCTGTTCCAGACGTCGTTGTCGATCCTGACGCTCGAAGTGTATTACCGGTTCCTGCCGCTCTACCGGACCGAGGACCTCGACGACCCGAAGACGCCGAAGCTTTGATCAAGGTTGGAACTGGCGGAGCGGGATCTTCTTGTAGAGCACCAGTTGGCTGACGTCGAGGCTGCGGGGCAGGGCGGTTTCGGGGGTCAGGTGGACCAGGTCGCCTTTCTTGGCGAAGCTGTTGGTTCCCAAGGTGACCTGGGTGACCGACATCCCGCTGGAGCCGGGCACCACCATGACCGACGTCGGGCCGAAGCCGCTGAGTTGGACCGGGTTGATCCCGGTGGATCGGCCGACGACGTGCATGATCATCTGGCTGGTGTTCTGGTCGCGGACCTCCATCCAGTTGGTGATCCCGAACCCGCCCTGATACAGCGAGTCGAGCGTCGGAGGCGGTCGGTTGTTCCCCCCGGAGAGGTTTTGCACGGTGGGCGACACGAGGTTTTGCGCGTCCGCCTCGTAAACGTCGATGTGGTCGACCATGAGCGTGTTGGCCCCGGTTTGCAGGCCGGTGGCCTCGACCATCGAGGCCGGCGAGAGGTCGCCGACCGAGCTGGGCCATCGGACGAGGAATTGGCGAATCCGGTCGGCGGCGATCGGGAATTGCTGCCCTTCCTGGTTCTGGACGACGATCCAACGCGAGGTCGACGCGATCACCTCGGCCCACATCCCCTGGGCCGACACGAAGTTCTGGGGGGTCGCCCGGAGGGCCGTCCAGGGGGGGATGTTGGGGCCGGCCCCCGCCGCTCGGGGAACGGCGCCGGGTTGGTTCGCCCCCGCACCCGCCCCCGCCGCTTTGGGCGCGGCCCCGGCTCCCGCCCCGACCTGCCGGGCGAGGGGGGCGGCCGCTTCCAGGGCCAGCCCAGCACCAAGGCTCAAACCCAGGACGGCAACCGCCCCGAAGGCCGAGGCGACGATCCGATGGCCGAGGATCTTCATGAGCGACTCCGGTTGGTTGGGATTGCGGGGCACACTCTCGGGAAATATAGTCTATCTAAAGATGAGGGTTATCGGCTTCGGAGGGCTCAAAGCCGCTTGAGGGGGTCGATCGATCCCGGGCCGAAATTGCGAAGGACCTCGATCGCCGGCGATGAGCTTCACGTCTCATCGTACGCCCCTCGGGCGATCGGTTCGAGTCTTCTTCCGGAATTTTTCGGGGTTCGCGCGATCGGGGATCGCTTTCGAATTTAGAGGTTCGGATCGCAAATCGCAGGATCGCAAATCGCAAAAAAATCGGAAACCAAGCTCCTTCAATTCTTTGCGATTTGCGATCCTAGATCTCGAAGGATCTCCAGATTCGAAAGCGACACCCCGGGCGATCGGGCTTGTTCAATCAAGGCCGGTCGGAGTTTGCGGCTCGAACCGAGATGGCGTAGACTGGACCGAGGGTGTCCCGAGCGATTTTGGGACTTGTCGCCGATGTCTCGCGGTTGAAGTTCGCCCAAGGCGACCGACTCGACAGGAAGGATCAAGCGATCGCCATGAACCCGCCGGATCGCCGCCCTTCGCCGAGGGACGACTCTTCGATGATCGAGGCGCCGAAGCTCCGGGACCTGAGCGGGACTCGCCTCGGCGACTTCGACGTCGACCGGCTCCTGGGTCGAGGGGGAATGGGGGAAGTCTACCTGGGCCGCCAGATCAGCCTGAACCGCGAGGTCGCCATCAAGGTGCTTCGCCCCGACCTGCTCGCCAACGCCACGTACCTCCGTCGGTTCGAGGTCGAAGCCTGGTCGGCGGCCAAGCTGAACCACCCGAACATCGTCCATATCTACCTCCTGGGCGAAGTCGAGGGGCTGCGGTTCATCGTCATGGAGTATGTCCGGGGGACCAACCTCCGCGAATACCTCCTGAGGAAAGGGGCGGCCGACCTGACGCTCGGGCTGTCGATCATGCGGCAAGCGGGCCTGGCCGTCGGCGCCGCGGGCGAGGTGGGCCTGGTCCACCGCGACATCAAGCCGGAAAACCTGCTCATCACGAAGAAAGGGCTGGTCAAGGTGGCCGACTTCGGCCTTTGCCGCGACCTCGACGACGAGAAGCACGACGTCACCTTGCCCGGCGTCACCATCGGGACCCCGCTCTACATGAGCCCCGAGCAGGCCAGGGGGCAGGCAATGGACCATCGGAGCGACCTGTATTCGCTCGGCGTGACGTTCTATCACCTCATGGCCGGCGACCCGCCGTTCCGGGCCGACTCGGCGCTCGCCCTGGCGATGAAGCACGTTTCCGACCGGCCGATCGACCTGTCGGTGCATCGCCCCGACCTCCCGCCCGACCTGATCAAGCTCGTCATGAAGCTGATGAACAAGGCGCCGGCGGATCGCTACCAGTCGGCGGGCGAGATGCTCCGCGACCTCGCCAAGATCCGCGAAGCCCAGGCGATCTCCACCGCCTCGACCAACCTCGCCGCCGCCGCCGCCGCCCAGGCCGCTTCGACCTCCACCCCGACCGCGACTTCGAGCGGGTCCAGGTCGGCGGCCCGGTCCCGCCTCGACGACCCGATGGAGCCTCGCAAACCCTGGCCGGATCGTCGAGCCTTGGCTCTTGGCCTGGCCTTGAGTTTGGCGAGCGGCCTCGCGGCCGGCTGGCTCGCCCGCCCTTCCGACCTCTTGACCGAAGGCGCGGCCGTCAAGCATGGCCGGCCGGCCGCCTGGCTCGCCCCCTCCTGGCGCGAAGTCGCCCGCAAGCCGACCGCCGCCGCGCAGTATCGCCACGCCCAACTCTTGCCCGGAGGCCCCGACCGCGACGCCGCGTGGGTGGCCGTGTCGGAATACTTCCCCGGCGACCGGGCCTGGTCGGCGCAGTCGTACACCCAGATCGCCCGCGAGTTGTTCCGGAGGGGCGACAGCGACCGCCTCCAGGCATTCGCCCAGGGTCTCCGGCTCACCCGGCACGGCCCCGACGAGGTGCTCGCCGACGTCGTCGACGCGGGCGTCGCCGCCCTCGACGGCGACGCCGAGAAGTTCCTCCGGTTCTTCGACAACAACAACTTCGGCGCCGTGGAAAACCTGGTCGACCCGGCCTTGGCCGACTTCGGCCTCGAAATCGCGCTTCGGCTCAAGGACGATCGAAGGTGGAAGCAGTCCCCCAGCGTCGGCGGGATCGCGTCCAAGCTGGCGAAAGTCCAGAACAAGTTGATCCAGAAATTGATCGACATGAAAAAGTCATAAAACAAAGTCGGAACTCCCGGCGATTCGAAGACCCTGGGCCTCGAAACAATCTAGTAAAATTATTCTCATGAACTAGGCGTTTCGGGTCCTGGCCTGTTTCGTATTTGTTTTGTACTATTTTGTGATCTGTAGTAAGTTTCCGGCGTTGGTGTTCGACCGACTCGATCTGATCCCAAACGGCCCGGCCAGCCCGATTTTCTCCCCATTTTCTTTCGTCGACGGAAATCTCGGCGCGTCCTCACGATCCACGGAGTCGTTCGCAATGGCGGTCTTGAAGAAGGTGAGCCCCGAACCGGCCGGCCAATTTATCGAGATCAAGGGCGACCCCTTCGTGATCGGTCGGCTGGGCGAGTGCCAGGTCGTCCTCGACTCCAACGGCGTCAGCCGGAAGCACGCCGAGATCCGACGGTCGGGCGACCGCTATACCTTGGTCGACCTCAACTCGCGCAACTTCACGTTCTTGAACGGCCGCAAGGTCGCCCCCGAGACCGCTCCTCCGGTGTTGACGACCAACGACCGGATCAAGATCTGCGACGTCGAGTTCGTCTTCTTCCCCCACCCGCCCAAAGACAGCGCGACCATGACCCCGTCGGTGGGCGACGAGATCATGGTGACCGAGGGGCAAGAGGAACTGTCGGGGGCCTTGCACACGCTGGATGCGTCGCGGTCCAGCTCCCTGGCCAGCGCCGTTCGGCCCGAGGTCAAGCTCAGGGCGATCCTGGAAATCTCCAGGAGCCTGACCAGCGACCTGAAGATCGACACCGTCGCCCCCAAGATCATCGACGCCTTGATGGAGCTGTTCCCGCAGTCGGAGCGAGGCTTCCTGATCCTGTCCGACCCGTCGACGACCCGCCTGATCCGCAAGGCGTTCAAGTATCGGCCCAACCGCCGGACCTCGCTCGCCACGCCCTACAACGACGAAGTCCCGATGAACATCAGCCGGTCGATCGTCAACCACGTCATCGGCCAGAAGAAGGCGGTCTTGAGCCAGGACGCGGGCGCCGACCTCGACCTGCCCACCAGCGCCTCGATCGCCGACTTGAAGATCCGGTCGGTGATGTGCGTCCCCTTGCTGACCCCCAACGGCGAGGTCCTGGGGATCATCCAGCTCGACACCAGCGACCGCCGCCAGTTCTTGCAGGAAGACTTGGACGTCTTGGCCGCCGTCGCCGGGCAGGCCGCCGTCGCGGTCCAGAACGCCGCGATGCACGAGAAACTGCTCAAGAGCGCCGCCGTCGACCGCGACCTCGCCCTGGCCGAGACGGTCCAGAAGCGGTTCTTGCCGCAATTCGTCCCGGTCGTCGACGGCTTCGAATTCTTCGCCTTCTACCAGCCGACCTTCGAGGTCGGCGGCGACTACTACGACTTCATCATGCTCCCCAACAACCGGATCGGGATCGCCCTGGGCGACGTCGCGGGCAAAGGGGTTGCCGCCGCCCTCATGATGGCCAAGTTCTCCGGCGAGACCCGGTTCTGCGTGTCCACCGAGCCGACCCCGATGGCCGCCATCGGCCAGTTGAACAACGCCCTCTGCTCGGCGGGGATCGACGAGCGGTTCATGACCATGAGCTTGTGCCTGCTCGACACCGAGGCCAACCGCCTGACCTTGTGCTCCGCCGGCCACCCCCCGGTCTTCCTCCGGAGGGCCAACGGCGAGGTCGAGGAGCTGTGCGAGGACATCTCCGGCTTCCCGCTGGGGATCGTCCCCGACTGGGAATACAAGCAGATCGAAGTCGAAATCCACCCCGGAGACGTGGTGGTGATCTACTCCGACGGCGTCACCGACGCCCGAAGCCCCTCCGAGGAGATCTACGACTCCAAGGAGCGCCGCCGCCTGATCCAAAGGGTCGCCGAGTCGCCCGGAGGGGCCGAAGCCGTCGGCAAGTCGATCCTCCAAGAGATCCGCGAGTTCTCCCTCGGCCACAAGCAAGCCGACGACATCACCCTCGTCTGCTTCGGCCCGACGGCGGAGCGGGGCTGATCACAGGACTCAATAGCTCTATTTGATCTGACACCGAATTCTTGACACCCGGAGCGGGCGAAATAGGGATTGGGATGGCGGGCGAGTATTTGGCCGATCACGACTTTGGAACTAGCGCAAAGAGGGTGTTGGAGTTGGAGTAAGATAGGATGTAATTTTGTGAAGTAGCGATACT
>JAABUX010001001.1_pt1 | contig 44910 bp, 42 predicted proteins | sample 5561851 | NCBI WGS metagenome assembly JAABUX01 (sample SAMN10711883, study PRJNA513361) | rock metagenome | isolation source: Antarctica rocks | place: Antarctica: Victoria Land, Richard Nunatak red sandstone | collected 2016-01-03 | reverse complement strand
CGGGGCAGGAGACGACGCTCTCAGACCTCTACGCGCTCGGCGCGACGATGCACCACCTCCTGACCGGGCGCGACCCCACCAAGATCCAGCCCTTGTGGCAGTACCCTCCCGTGCGCACGCTCAGCCCCAAGGTCTCCGCGGCCACCGAGGCGATCGTGGCGCACGCGGTGCAGAACGACGAGAAGAAACGCTACCCGAACGCGGCCGCGATGAAGCGCGAGGTCGACCGCGTGCTCACCCCGCCCGGCGCGCTCTCCACGGCGCGGGGCCGGGCTATTGCCCTGGTGGTATTGTTGCTCTTGCTCGCCGGCGCCGGCGGTGGGGCCTACGCGTACACCAAGAATCAGCAGCAGCGGAACTCGCTGGCGACCGGCTACATCAGCGGTGGCGGCATCGCTTTTGACACGTCCATCAATGGGCGCAACCAGACGGCCAACGACTCGGCGGGCTGGGCCAGTACAAAGCAGCAGGCGTCGATCGCCTGGAAGAACGGCGACCGGCAAACCGCCCAGACGGACTACAACAACGTCGTCGCCAACGACCCGACGGACGCGGAATCGCGCATCTACCTGGCCAACGCGGCGGCGGAGGCGAGCAAGAAAGCATACTACGTGGCCGTGGGCGGCACGTTTAGCGGCAATACGCCCTTCGCGGGCCGCGAACTCTTGCAGGGCGTGTACACGGCGCAGCAGGAGATCAACTCCCCGTCGGGACAAGGCATTGACGGCCACCCACTCGTCCTCCTGCTGGCCGACGACAGGGGCACGACCGACGGGGCCGTGCAGTCGGCGCGCGACATCGCGTCATTCAAGGGGCCGCAGGGCCAGCGCGTACTGGCCGTGGTCGGGTACAGGACCAGCCCGAGCACCGAGGCGGCGTTGACGGTGCTGGGGGGGGCCGGCATCCCCCTGGTGACGCCGACGGCGAGCGACCCGAACATCAAAATCGGCCAGTACTTCTTCCGCGTCTGCCCCGACGACAACGCGCAGGCCGGGCAGGCAGTGCGCTACATGCTGAACAACCTGGTGCCGGCGGGCAAGTTCAACGCGAAGGTGGCTGTGTTCACCGATGCGACCGACAGCTACAGCCGCGAGTTGGGCGGCGCGATCGGCGCGGCGGTCGGGAACCTGGGCGGCTCCGCGCTCGACGAGCCCTACAAGGTCGGTGACAAGGATTTCACGCGTCAGGCGCGAGATCTCGTAGCCAAACACGCCGACGTGATCTATTTCGCGGGCTACGCCGCCGAGGCCTTGCGGCTCGCGCGCGCGCTGGATGAGATCGGCGCGCCGCAGAGCCTGTCTATCATGACCGACCAGGAGTTCTACAACCCCGGCGAGTTCGTGAACCAACCCGGACACAAGGGCCGCTTCCACTTCACCGCGTTCTACTACAACGACCAGTACACCAGGATGACGATCCCCACGGCTCAGGAGCGCGTCCAGGCTATGCAAGCCGCCTATAAGGGGAACTTCTATCGGGGCGATATCGCGCCTGGTAGCTACGGCTCCGACCGCGTGGCGGCGGGAAACGCTCTTGCCTACGACGCGCTGGGGGTCGTGGCCGCGGCTATCCGGGCCGACGGCCCCACCCCCGGCGCGACGCTGCACAACGCGCTCACGTCCATCGGCAACGCCAACCCGGCCTACCAGGGTGTGACCGGCCCGATCGCCTTCGGTCCCACCGGCAACCCGGTTAACAAGACGATCGTGATCCTGCACCTGGACGATCAGGGGCGCACCAAGATGGACGGCTTCCTCATGGACGGCTGGCTCGGGCAGTACTGAGTCGAGAGTCGAGAGTCGAGAGTCGAGAGTCGAAAGTCGTCAGCCTAGCTTCTAATCTATGCTTAGCCGACGCCTTTCGATTTTCGACTAGCTACTTATGTGATCGAGAGCGGCCGTGTCGAGGCGCTGGACGCTCGGCGGAAGCGGGGCGTAGTGGAGCTTCTTGACCTGGGTCTGGCCCGTCGTCACGGCGTAGCGCACGAAGTCGACCAACGCCTGGCCTTTGGCGCCCGTCTGGCGGCTGCAGAGCATGATGTACGAGTAGCCCGTAATGGGGTAGGCGCCGGGAGCCGGCGCGTTGACGATGACCTGCTGAAGGTCGCGGGGCATGGACGAGGCCTCGCTGTCGGCCGCCGAGCTTGCCGCGTCGACGTTCGGTGTGACGAACAGGCCCGCCGCGTTTTGTATCCTGGCGTAGTCTAGTGTGTCCTGGATGGCGTAGGCGAGGTCGACGTAGCCGACGGCGCCCAGCGTCACCGACACGTTTTGCACCACGCCGGCGCTGCCCTTTACGCCGCTGCCGGTGGGCCAGTTCACCTCCGGCTTGGCCCCAACCGTTCCTCTCCAGCGTGCGTTGACGTCGGCGAGGTAGCTTGTCAGGATGAACGTCGTGCCGCTACCGCCGAGGCGGTGCACCGTCTTGACGGCAAGGTGGGGTAGCCGGACGCCCGGATTGATCCTTTGGATAGCCGCGTCGTTCCAGCTAGTGATCTGACCCAGGAAGATGCCGGCGACGACCGCGGGGGAGAGTTTTAGCCCCGACCGGACACCGGGCACGTTGTAGATGAGCGCCACCGCGCTGATGGTCGCCGGGATCTTGACGGCGGTCGCGCCGCAGCGCCGCCGGGCGCTCCCTTCCTGGGCCGCCGTGAGCTGGGCGTCGCTGGCAGCGAAGTCGGCCTGCCCACCTATCCAACTCTTCAGCCCCGCGCCGCTCCCGCCGGCGGCGTAGCTGATCTGTACGCCCGCGTGCGCCTTCGTGTAGTCGGGTATCCACTGCCCGGTCATCAAAGGGGCGATAAAGGTGGACCCGGCCCCACCGAGCGTAGCCGTGACGCGCGGCGCCGCGGCGCGTACGGGCGTACCGGCGAGCGCCATGGCGCCTATGCCGAGCGCGGCGAACCCCGTGTGGAGTATGAGCTTGCAGCGGAGGACCACGACGTGTATCTCCTAACTATCGTCCTGCTGGTTACTAACTACTAATCGTTAACCACTCGTTCAGCCGTTGCTGCCGGTGTCGTTGGCGATGACAGGGGCGGCGCGCGTGAAGGGGATGGCGAAGTTGAGGTTCTGCGCGCCCTCGATGGTCAGGGTGTTGACGCCGACGACGCGGCCGCTCATGTCGACGAGCGGGCCGCCGCTGTTGCCGTGGTTGATCGGGGCGGAGTGCTGAATGTAGGTCTTGACGCTGGGGTCGTCGGGGACGGGGCGTGCGAGGCTGGAGACAGTGCCGGAGGAGCCGGTCGGGCCGCCGGACAGGTCCAGGGCGTAGCCGATGGCGACCACCTGGGCGTACGGCCCGAGCGTCGCGGGGTCGCCCCACGCGGCCACGGGCAGGCCGCCCTTGTCGATGTGGATCACGGCGAGGTCGTCGGCCGGGTCCTCGGAGACCTTTGTCGCGGTCCACGGCCCGGTCGACGACGCGGGATCGTCGGTGCGGTGCGCGACCGTGACGTTCGCGCCGGCGCCGGCCACCACGTGGTCGTTGGTCAGGATGTCGCTGCCCGTGGCCGAGGAGCGGACGACGATGCCGGTGCCGACGGCGCCCTGCGTGGGGCTGTCGGCCTCGATGCGCATTACGACCGGCAGCACGCGCGCGGCGACGTCCTGCACCGAGGCGAGGGGCCGCGGGGCGGTGTGGGGCGTGAGATCCTCGACAGTCACCTTGTCGACGAGCCAGCGGCCGTCCCGATGCGCGAGGTGGTAGCGCAGGCGGTAGGAGGCGTCGAGGACATCGCGGGGCGTGGGTCCACCCGGGCCGGGGCCCGGGCCGTAGAGGGCGCGGCGCTCGGTCTTTTGCACGACGCCCGAGCCGGCTGCGCCGTCGTCGTCCACGGCGAGGCTGCCCGGCTGCACGGCGAAGACCCACTGGTCGATGCGCCAGCGCTCGCCGGACGCGACGAGGCTGTTCACCTCGGCGGTCGTACGCGCGAGGTCATCGCCCGTCTCGACAGAGGCGAGTGCGGAGGGCGAGGGCGCGGCCAGCGCGGCGAGCCAGACCCTGTTGCCATTCTCGATCGCCCGCTCTATCTCTTTGATGGCGGCGGCGCGCGCGGACGGGGAGAGGGGGCGGACGCGCGGCCCGAGGATCGGCGGGATCTCGATCCCGTGCCGGCCCGCATTCAATGCCGGCAGGGCCGGGAGCGCGGGGAACGCCGGCGCGGGCGACACGATCTTGACACGGGACAGGGCCACGCCGACGACGAGCGTGGTGAGCGCGCCGGCGGCGACGGCGGCGGACAGGACACGCCAGAGCCGCCCCGCGCGGACGCCGAAGCGGACCGGCACGGTAGCCGCGCCGCCGTTGCTGGTGACGGCGATCTCGCCGCGCGCGTAACCCGTCGGGAGCGTGGCTCCGTCGGCGACGACTGCGACCCGCGTGGACTCGCCGGGGGGGACCTGCAGCGCATCCGGCTCGACGCGCAGCCAGACGGCCCCGACGCGCACCGCGACCGTCCCGCGCAATGGCGCGTCGCCCCTGTTCGTGATCGTCAGGGTCCCGAGCGCCGCGTCACCGCGCGGACTGGAGAGGCGCAGCGTGGCCGTGTCGAGCCCCAACAGGGGACGCGCGGGCGCGGCCGCGGCCGGGGCGTCCGGCGCGGCGGGAGAAGCGGAAGAAAGAGACGTAGCATCCATACCATCATCAGTAGCATCCATACCATCATCATACGTCGAAACGCGGTATAGGCGGGGCGTCCCGCCTATATCGCGTTGGATGGGCGCGCCTCGTGATTGTAGAACGTGGCCTGCGACTTTAGTCACAGACCAGCGGAGGTTGCCAGGCCCACGACACAGACCATCACAACCACGGGGCGCATCCCTGATTCGGATAAGCGAATAGGCAGGGGTCATGGCGCTATGCTATATTTCCAGTAGAAGTACACCTATCCGGGGGAGGGTGGGGCTCATGCACACCGAACGGGGACGCGACACGTGGCTATATGGCCGCGCGTGGCATCGTCGCGCCAGGAGTGCGAAAGCCCACCCGGAGATACGCCGGGGTGGCACGAGGATGTGAAAGCGCACGGCCGGGAGCCGTGCGCTTTTTTGTTTAGCGGCGTAGGTTCGGCAGCCCGGCGGGTACGGTGACGAGGAACGTGGGGAGGGGGTCGACGTGGGACGGGTGCTTGTCTTGAACGCATCTTTCGAGCCGCTCAGCCTGATTTCAGTGCAGCGCGCGATCGTGCTGCTGCTGCGCGAGAAGGCGGAGGCGATTGAGAACGACATCTCGCGCCAGTTGCGCGCTGAGCGGATCTCCTTCCCCGTCCCGCTCGTGATCCGGCTGATCCACTACGTCGCCATCCCGCGCCGCCTCAAAGCGCCGCTGACGCGCAAGACGCTGCTGAGTCGCGACGAATATACCTGCCAATTCTGCGGTTCGACGGCGGGCCCGCTCACCGTCGACCACGTGATGCCGCGCTCGCGCGGCGGCCAGACCTCGTGGGAGAACTGCGTGGCGGCCTGCCTGCGCTGCAACCATCGCAAGGGCAGCAAGACGCCGGAGGAGGCGGGCTTCATCCTGCGCAAGAAACCGGTGCGGCCTGACTTCACGCACATGGCCTTCGTCATCCTTGGCGAGGCGCGCCACAATGAGGTGTTCCAGCGGTATATCTATACCTGAATGGGGCCTGCGACTGCGGTCGCATGGCAGCGTACGGGCACTGCGCCCGTACGCTGCCATGCGACCGCAGTCGCAGGTCTATGTGCGCAACCTCTCGCACGTACGCGCCAGCCCCTCCTTGCGGATCGGCAGATTGTTGAGCGTGAGTCCGAGGGGGCGAGAGCGTCCTCGACGGACTGGACATCGCGTCGGGCTTCACCTACACCGTGGCGAAGCTCTTCGCCTGAAGGCGCGTCTCCTCTCTACTTGTCGTGCGCGGCGCGGCTGGCGCCGATGGATGCCACGACCACGAGCACGATGGCGGTCAGGTCGCGCAGGCCCAGGCGCTCGCCGAGGACGACGAAGCCGATGACGGTGGCGACGGCCGGCTCGACGCTCATCAGCACGCCGAACACGCGGGCGGGCAATCGCCGCAGCGCCTCGATTTCAAGCGAGTAGGGCACGACGGCGGAGAGCAGGGCCAGCCCTACTCCGGCCAGGAGCAGGCCCGGATCGAGCAGCGCCTTGCCGGCACCGGCGAGGCCAACGGGCAGGAGCGCGAGCCCCCCGACGATCATGGCGAGGGTCAGGCCTGTCCCGCCGGGGAAGACGCGGCCCATGCGCGCGCCGAGCAGGATGTAGGCTCCCCACAGGACGCCGGCCAGGAGCGCGAGCGCCATGCCGAGCGGGTCGAGTTGGGCGCCTCCAATGGGGGAGAACAGGAGGATGCCGGCCAGGGCGAGCAGGCCCCATAGCGCGTGGGTGAGCCGGCGCGAACCGGCGAGGGCGACGCCGAGGGGGCCGACGAACTCGATCGTCACGGCGACGCCGAGCGGGATGCGGTCGAGGGCAGAGTAGAATGCGTAGTTCATGCCGGCCGTCGTCAGCCCAAAGAGTACCGCCGCTAGGTAGTCGGCCCGCGCGTAGCCGCGCAGGCGCGACCGCCGGAGGGCGAGCAGGATAATCGCCCCAAAGCCGACGCGCAGAAGAACCGCGCCGGCGGGACTGAGCGCGGGGAACAGGTTCTTGGCGACAGCGGCGCCCAGCTGCACCGAGAGGGTGGAGAGCAGGACGAGCCCCGTCGGGGGGACGGAGCCGGCCGCGTCGCGCAGCCGGCGAGCGCCGCCCGCGGCGGACGAATAGGCCGCCTTGTCGAGAAATGCCCGGTTATGCTGTTGCACGGCGTCCTCCTCCCTATATGGTAACGGAGGATGACCCTCACCCCCGCGCACCCCCGCGCACCCCCGCGCCGATGTATACTTAATAAGTAGCGGGTGATTTGCCCGCTATATGGTCTCGGCGGCTCGACGACCGGTCCCGCCTGCAGGGATGGCTGGTCCGCCGGGGACCGTGCGCCGACCCTGCTACCCGCTACGCCGGGGCGGGCGCTCGCCGCCGCCGCTACGCCTCCGCGGTCAGGAGGGGCGAATGTCCTGGTGGCTTTGGATACTCCTCGGCGTCCTCGCCTTCGTCGGCGAGTCGTTCAGTATGGCGCTTTTTCTGCTCAACGTCGGCATCGCCGCGTTCATCGCCGCCCTGCTGTCCGTGTTGCACGTGAGCGCCGCCGCGCAGGTGGGGGTCTTCCTCGTCGTTTCGGTGTTGCTGATCGGCCTAGTGCGGCCGCGCCTGGTGCAGGCGTTGACCGGGCGGGTGCAGACGGGCGACCTGACGAACCAGGGGAGCCTGGTCAACCGCCCGGCCACGGTGACGCAGGAGGTGACACCCGACGGCGGGACCATCCGTATCGGGACTGGAGAGTTCTGGACGGCGCGCGCCAACCCGCCCGCCAAGCGCATCGAGGTTGGTAGTAGCGTGCGTGTGACGCATGTCGACGGATTGACCGTCTACGTCGATCCGACGCCCGCGCCGGTCGAGACGCCGCTCGCGCCGGCCACGTTCACCGCGCGCGAAGACATCATTAAAGAATAAGAGAGCAGGGAGGGCCAGATGCCTCTGTTGATCACAGTTATCATCATCGCGCTCGTGTTGTTCGTCATCGGCGTGCGCACGATCCGCATCATCCCGCAGGCGCGCGTCGGCATCATCCAGCGCCTCGGCAACTACCACCAGAGCGCGCCGAGCGGCGTGGTCGTGGTTATCCCCTTCTTCGACCGGCTGCTGCCGTTGATCGACCTGCGCGAGCAGGTGGTGTCGTTCCCGCCGCAGCCGGTGATCACGAGCGACAACGTGACCATCAACGTGACCTCGGTGGTGTACTACCAGATCATCGACCCCAAGAGTTCCGCCTACCAGGTGGTCAACCTGCTCGCCGCGATGGAGCAACTGACGCAGACCACCCTGCGCAACGTGATGGGCGGGCTCTCGCTCGACGCCGCCCTGACCTCGCGTGACCAGGTGAACAGCCAGCTGCGCATGGTGCTCGACGAGGTGACGGAGAAGTGGGGCGTGCGCGTGAACCGCGTCGAGTTGAAGGATATCTCGCCGCCCAAGGACATCCAGATCGCCATGGAGAAGCAGATGCAGGCGGAGCGCACCAAGCGGGCGACGATCCTGACGGCGGAGGGCGAGGCGCAGTCGGCGGTGCTGCGGGCGCAGGGGGCCAAGCAGGCGCTCGTGCTGCAGAGCGAGGGGCAGAAGCAGGCGGCGATTCTGCGCTCGGAGGGCGAGGCGCAGGCGCTGGTCACGGTGCAGGGGGCGCAGGCGCGAGCGATCGAGTTGGTGTTCGACGCGGTAAACGGGAGCAACCCGAGCAAAGAGGCGCTGGCGTACCAGTACCTGCAGATGCTGCCGAAGCTGGCGGAGAACCCGGCGAACAAGGTGCTGGTGGTGCCGACAGACTACGCCGGCCTCGCCGGCCTCGCCGCCACCCTCGGCAACGTCGGCCTCGACGGCGCCAACGGCAACGGCTCCGGCTCCGGCTCCGGGACGCGGCCGCGCGTGGCCGGCGACGGCGCGACGAGCCTGCCGGCGCAGCCGCGCTTCCCCGCCGCGCCGCAGCCGGCGGCCCTGACGCAGGGGCCGGGGCAAGGGCAGGGGCAAGGGCAGGGGCCTGACAACAACAGTTAATATTAATAGGGGATATCGCGGATACGTCGGGCAGCCGAGACAGGGACCTTCGGGGGATTGCTCCGACGAGCCAGGATTCCTACAACTGTAACGACTACAAAAGGCGCGTCTAGCGATACGGTCCGAGGGAGGGCCGTCTTCCCATGCCACAGCCGGCGACCGAGCCCCTGCTCACCTCTGGACAAGCGGCCCGGCTCCTGGGCATATCCAAGCCCACGCTCCTGCGCGCCGTGCGCCGCGGCGACATCGCGCCGGCCGCCCGCACGCTGGGTGGGTACGCCCGGTTCCGGTCCGCCGACCTCGACCTGTACCGCGGGGGCGCGTCGCGCGTGGGGGAGAGCCTTGTGGGTTCCCACGGCGCGCCCGCTATACCCGCTATACTCTCCGCGGAGCAGATGAGCGTGCTCTACGACGCCGTGGCGTGCGGCGTCGTGGTGTCGACACCGGCCGGCGAGATCGTCGCTGCCAACCGGGCCGCGGGAGAGATTTGGGGGCTGCCGGCCGAGGAGGCGCGCGGCCGGCTCCTCGGCGCGCTCACGGGGACGATTGTCGGGGAGGACGGGGCGGAGCTGCCGCCGGACGCGCGCCCCACGGCCACGGCGGCGCGGACCAAGCGGCCGGCGCGGGGTGTCGTGTTCCGCCTGACGCGGCTCGACGGCGCGCAGCGCTGGGTCCGGGTCGACGCCGCGCCGACCCTCGCCTCCGACGGGGCCGTGCGCCAGGTCGTTACGAGCTTCGTCGACGTCACCGCCCATAAGGGCGCCGAGGAGGCCTTGCAAGCGGGCGAAGCGCGCTACCGGGCGCTGGCCGAGCACGGCAGCGATCTCGTCAACGTCCTCGCCCCCGACGGCGCGATCCTCTATGAGAGCCCTTCCTACGCGCGCGTGCTCGGCGCGCCGCTCGCGGACCTGTACCGCGCGTTCGGCGGCCCTCTCGACGTCCTCCATCCCGACGACCGGGCGCGCGTGCGAGCGGTTTTCGCGGCGTGCGCCGCGGGCGACGCGCCCGGCGACCGGCTCATCTTTCGTCACAGGCACGCCGATGGGTCGTGGCGCACGTTGGAGTGCGTCACGACGAACCATCTCGCCGACCCCGCCGTGCGCGGTATCATCTCCACCCTCCGCGATGTGACGGAGCGCGTCGCGGCCGAGGATGCCTTGCGCGTCCGCGAACAGCACCTGCAGGCCGTGGCCGGCAACGTGCCGCTTGTCTTGTTCGCCCTCGACCGGGACGGCACGCTCACGCTCTCCGAGGGACGGGGCCTCGCCGCGCTCGGGCTCGCGCCGGGCCAGTTCGTCGGCCGGTCCGCCTTCGAACTCTACCGCGACGACCCGACCATCCTGGGCCACCTGCGCCGATCGCTCGCCGGCGAAGCCGTGACCGGGATCACCACGATGGGCGCGGCCACCTTCGAGGTGCGCTACACGCCGTTGCGCGACGCGGCGGGCGCGCCCGCCGGGGCCATCGGCGTCTCGATGGACATCACAGAGCGCGCGCGGGCCGAGGAGGCGCTGCGCGCGAGCGCGAAAGAGCTGGAGCGCTCGAACGTGGAGTTGGCGCAGTTCGCCTACGTGGCCTCGCACGACCTGCAGGAGCCGCTGCGTACCATCACCAGCTACCTGGGGCTCATCAGGCGGCGCTATCGCGGCAGGCTCGACGCGGACGGCGACGAGTTCATCGGCTACGCCCTGGAGGGGGCCACGCGCATGAGCGCGCTCATCCGGGACGTGCTGGCCTACTCTCGCGTGGGCGCGCGGCCCAGGGAGTTCGCGCCGGCCGATTGTGGCGCGCTCGTCGCCGCTGCCGTCACGAATCTCCAGGCCCTCAGCGCGGAGACCAGGGCGCGGATCTCCTGTGACGCGCTGCCCGTCGTGCCCGGCGACGACACGCAGCTCGGCCAGCTCTTCCAGAACCTGATCGGCAACGCCCTCAAGTTCCGCCGGCCGGGGGTGGCGCCGGAGATCGCAGTGTCGGCCGAGCGGCGGGGCGACGCCTGGCTCGTGCGCGTGCGGGACAACGGCATCGGGATCGCGCCCGAGCAGGCCGCGCGCATCTTTCAGGTGTTCCAGCGCCTGCACACGCGCGAGGAGTACGAGGGGACCGGCATCGGCCTGGCCGTCTGCAAGAAGATCGTGGAGCGCCACGGCGGGCGCATCTGGGTCGAGTCGGAGCCGGGCCTCGGCGCGACCTTCTTGTTCACCCTGGCGGCCGGCGAGGCGCGCGGCGGCGATGCCGGCGGGTCCGAGACCGCGGCATAACCGACGAGTCGACCCACCCTCGATATCGCGTTGTTAAAGAGAGTCAGGGCAAGCAACGGAACAGAAAGTGGGGTTAAGCCGTCGCGTGTTGGGGCGCAGCGCGGCGCGGCGGATGCGGAACGCCCTATATCGCCGCCTACCGCGTCCGTGGTGGAAATACTGTCGAGATTGTCGACGTGATCCATGGCTCGCAGCAGTGGCCCCAGAGCTTCAGAGATTTGTAAGATATGCGCGCTACACTAGAGGAGGATAGGGGGAGCATCGATCATGAGGAGCCCCTATCCCCCGATCGCCGCTCTCACCGCCGGCCCGTCGTGACGGGCGGCGGAAGGTAGGGGCGGCAGACGATGCGGTCCACATCCAGCATGACGCGCGGAAGCGCGAAGGAGACATGAGACATGGCGACAGCGACATTCGCCGCCGGCTGCTTCTGGGGCGTCGAGGCGGCGTTCCGGCAGATCCCCGGCGTGACCGGCACGCGTGTCGGGTACATCGGCGGCGCTACCGAGAACCCGACCTATCAGGAGGTCTGCAGCGACCGGACGGGCCACGCCGAGGCGGTCGAGGTGACCTACGACCCGGGGCGCGCCTCGTACGACGACCTGCTGCGCGTATTCTGGGAGAACCACGACCCCACGCAGCGCAATCGCCAGGGGCCGGACGTCGGCGCGCAGTACCGTTCCGCGATCTTCTACCACGACGTGGAGCAGGAGATCGCCGCCGAGGCCTCGAAGGGGCGGCTGGAGCAGGCGGGCGCGTACAGGCGCCCCATCGTAACGGAGATCACGCCCGCGCCGCGCTTCTACGAGGCCGAGGACTACCACCAGCAGTACCTGGAGAAGCGCGGCCTCGCCACCTGCCACATATAAGCCGAATAGAACACACCCTGACAATCACCGTGCCCCGAGGGGCGGGAGGACCGTTATGACCGACACGATGAACAGTCTGCGCGACAAGCCGGAGACCTACTGGCGCGAGAAGCTCACCCCCGAGCAGTACACGGTGTGCCGGCTCAAGGGGACCGAGCGACCCTTCACCGGCGCGCTCTACCACAACCACGCCGAGGGGACATACACGTGCGCTGCCTGCGGGGAGCGCCTCTTCTCCTCGGACGCCAAGTTCGACTCCGGCTCGGGCTGGCCGAGCTTCGACGACCCGATGAACCGTGAGCGCGTCGAGTTGGTGGAGGATAGTTCGCACGGCATGACCCGCGTCGAGGCGCTGTGCAAGAACTGCGGGGCGCACCTGGGGCACGTCTTCGAGGACGGCCCACGTGACACGACGGGCCTGCGCTACTGCATCAACTCGGTCGCGCTGGGCTTCCAGCCCGCCGGCGACTGATCGTCGACCGTCGACGGTCGGCGCGAGCGCGGGGAGGATATCATGGCCGTCAGCTACAGCATGGACCATGTGCACTTGAACGGTCCCGACGTGGAGGAGACCGCCTTGTTCTACGAGCGGGTCTTCGGCATGCGGCGCATCCGAAAGTTCGAGGCCAACGGGTTGACCTTCGTGCAGCTCGACGCGGGCGGGGTGCGCGTCACCATCACCTCGCGCACGCCGGCGGCGAGCGGGCGCGGCAACGCGGTCGACCACTTCGCGCTCTACGTGGACGACCTCGACGCGGCCCGGGAGGACCTGCGCGCCAAGGGCGTCGAGTTTCTCAACGAGGGCGCGATCCCCGACTTGGACCTGCGTTTCTTCTTCGTTCAGGCGCCCAACGGGGTCGCCGTCGAGATACTATCGCCACCGACAAAGTAGGCGTCCGCGCGGGCGGAAAGGCGATCGACCGTCGTCGCGTGGCGCTTGTGGGGGATAGATGGGCCGCCTGGCGGAGCAATGGACGCGTTTGGAGCGGCTGCTGCGCGAGCGCGCGCGGCAAGCGGGCGGGGAATTTATCTCGGCGCGGGAGTTGGCGATCCTGTGCGGCGTCGTGGAAACGACCCCGGAGTTGAACGAGCGGCACGCCGACAGCGTGCTGATCGGCGCCGGCGAGCGCCGCGCGGAGACGCTGCGCGCGCTGTACGGCAATCGCTACGGCGACCCGCGCGTCGAGGATGGCGAACTGCACGCCACGAGCGGCTTGCTGGAGCTCGCACAAGAGCAGGAGATGGCCGCCGCGGGCGCGGAGTAGGCGTACAGGCGCCGCCCAACCTGTGCGGCCTCCGGCAGCGCGCAGCACAAGGATAGCAACGTAATCGTCGAGGACAATCCGGCTATCTCCATGTACATGTACGTGGCTAGCCCTGAGGATAATGCGCTTGCGAAGCTGGAGTGGTACCGCATGGGCGGCGAGGTGTCCGACCGGCAATGGAACGACATCCTGGGCATACTGAAGGTGCGGGCGCACGACATCGAGCTGGACTACCTGCGGCGTTGGGCGGCCGAGCTCGGCCTCTCCGACCTGTCGGCGCGCGTTCGACGACGCCGGCATCCCCTGAGCGGAGGTCAACCGGCCCCATCCTTACGCCATTTCGCCGAGGCATCGCATACACTACAAGCGTGCAATCCACGTCTACGTTACAGGACCACCACGACTACGTAGAGGCCGGCGCTGCGCGGGCGGGGGTGGACCCGGTGGACCCGGCCGAGATCCTGCCGGAGGGCATCCGGCCCTATGTCGCCGTGCCCGCGCTGAACCCGATGCAGGTCGGGGCGATCCCGCTCGTGCTGGAGGGCGACCGCAACGTGGTGGTGGCCGCGCCGACCGGCAGCGGCAAGACGCTCGTGGCCGAGGTCGCCTTGCTGCGGGAGTGCCGCGAGCGCGGGCGCGCCGGCGTCTACCTCGCCCCCATGCGCGCCATCGCCGCGGAGAAGCGCGACGACTGGCAGCGCCTAGAGGGGTTGGGCCTGCGCGTCTACAAAACCATCGGCGAGGACGACGCCTTCGACGAGGCCCGCGCCCTCGCGGCCGACATCATCGTGTCCACCCCCGAGAAGTGGGATTCGATCGGCCGGCGCGCCCTCGCCCCCGCATTGGTCGCGCGCATCGGCGCGATCGTGATGGACGAGGTACACCTGGTCGACGAGGGGCAGCGCGGCGCGGGGCAGGAAGCCATGCTCGCGCGCATCCCGCGCCTCTTCCCCGGCGCGCGCATCGTCGCCATGTCCGGCACCCTCGCCAACGCCGGCGCCATCGCGCGCTGGCTCGACGCCGCGCTCTACGAGTCGCGCTGGCGGCCCATCGCGCTGACCAAGCGCATCGTGCCGTACCGCCCCGTCGGGCAGTGGGAGCAAGACGAGGAGGCGCGCACCCGCATCGCCGCCACGATCGCCCGCGACGTGGTCGCCGCCGAGGGCGCGACGCTCGTCTTCTGCGGCTCGCGCAAAGGTGTCGAACGCTGCGCCCTCGCGCTGGCCCGTTCGCTGGGCCTCTCGGCGCCCGCGCGCCAGCACTCCGTCGGGAGCGCGCCGCTGCGGCAGGCCCTGGCCGGAGGAGTCGCCTTCCACCACGCCGGGCTCGCGCGCGAGGACCGCTCCGCCGCCGAGCAGGCCTTCCGCTCGGGAGGGGTCAAGGTGCTCGTGGCTACCTCGACCGTCGCCGCCGGGGTCAACCTGCCCGCCCGCGCCGTGGTCGTGCGCGACCTGCAGCTGGGAACCTCGGACCTGAGCGCCTCGGGGCTCCTGCAGATGGCCGGACGCGCCGGGCGGCCCGGGCTCGAGACGGAGGGCTACTGCTACGTCGTCGCGCCGGAGAAGGACGTGGACCGCGTCAAGGGCATGCTCGGCGGGAGCCCCGTGGGCAGCCGCCTGGGCGACGATCTCGCCACGCACATCAACACCGAGATCGCCCTCGGCCTCGTCACCTCGCGCGCCGACGTCGCGGCCTGGTACGCGCGCACGCTGCACCGCCACGTCGCGCCGCGTCCGGCCGACCTGGACAAGCCGCTGCGCTTCCTGATAGACGAGGGCTTCGTGACCAAGGAGGGCGAGGCGTTGCGCCCGACCGCGTTGGGCAAGGCCACGAGCGACCTGATGATTCGCGTCGCCTCGGCCACGGCGCTGGAGCGCTACATCGCCGCAGAGCACAAAGGCACGGCCGACCCGAACACCCTCGAAGAAGAGATCCTGGTCGCCGCCTGCGGCCTGCCCGTCGAGCTGGATGAGCTGTCCGACCGCGGGTTCGACGACACCCTGCGCCGCGCTCTCGGCGGTCACGATGAGCGGGTGCGCGAGTGGGCGCAGGGGCGCGTCGAGTACCTGGCCGTGGCGGCGTGCCTGCTCTGCGGCCTCGCCGTCGAAGGCCTGCCCATCGAGAACCCCCTCTCCGTGCGCGCCTCGGTGGCGCGCGAGCTGCCGCGCTACCTGCTCTTCCTGGTGCGCCGCGCCGACGAGCGCACACCCGGCGCGCCCGACCTCATGGTCGCGGCGGCCGATCTCGCGACGGCGCTCGAGTACGGGGTCGCCGACCGCGGGGCCGGCGGCCTGCTCGACCTGCTCAGGCGCACCCTCCCCGCCGGCGGCGGCCGCCAGTACAGGGTGGCCGAGCGCTACGCGGGCCTGCGCGGAGCCGGCGTCGGGAGTCTAAAGGACGCGCTGCCCTACGTCGACCCGGGCGGCGCGCTCGCCGCCGCGCGCCCGCGCGGGGCGCCGCGCCTCGACACCTCCGACGGACGGCTCGTCGCGCGCGTCGACTACAGGGGCCGGCCGGTGCGCGCGCACGCCCGCGTCGCGGGTCAGGGCGCGGCCGTCTGCTCCTCGGTCCGGAGCGGCGACCTCCGGGAGATGCCGCTCGCGCCGCTGCGCCTGCTCGGCGACGCCGGCCCGCGCGACGTGTCCGTCGAGCTCGTCGTGGGCGGGCCGACGGGCTACAACGGTTGGGTCTACGCGCGGAGCTCGGCCACCGTGCAGGTCCCCGAGTCGACTATCGACTACGCCGCCATAGATCGTATCCTGCGCGCGGGCGGCGCCGACGACGCCGACGACGCGGGCGGCGCCGACGACGCGGGCGCGCCGGCGACAGCGACGGCGGCGGGGAAGCGCACGGCGCCCGCGTTGCGGGCGGAGCATCGCATGGCGCAGGGCGAGTACCGGCGCCTCGTCGCGGACGCGCCGGGCGGTATCGCGCGGGCGGCGGCGGCCATCGCCGGCCAGGCGCCCCGCGACAGGGACAAGATAGAGGCGGTCATGCGGGTGGTGCGCCGGCGCGCCCTCGCTCCGCAGGCGCGAGAGCCTCGATCGTTACATGACATAATGCAAGACGACGCGCTGGGCAGCAAAGACGCCACGGAACTGGCCGTCGCCCTGCTATGGGCGCTGGACATCCCCGCGCGCACGCTCCCGGCCACGCTCGACAACGCCCTGGCCTGGGCGCCCGCGGTGTTGCAGGGCGACCACTGGTACTGGCTGCCCGTCTGGCCGGACAGGCAGTTCGAGGTCTACCACAGCCATGTCGACAGGTGGCCGGGCAAGGAGGGGCAGGGGCAGGAAACGACTATCGGATGGGAGGTCGTCGCGCGCTACCGGAGCATCGCGCGGCGGACCCTGCCCCTCGCCGTCGCGGCCACGACGCCCCCGGCCGACGACCGGGCGGCAGCCGGCCGGCAGGACGGCCCATCCTGCCCCACCTGCAAAGGCCCCATGCGTCTGCGGGCGAACAAAAGCGCCGGCAGTGAGTTCTGGGGCTGCGCGCGCTACCCGGCGTGCAAGGGTACGCGCCCCGCCTGACGGGGCGCTGTTGCGTGCGACAGCCTCCCGACGGGGCGCTGTTGCGTGCGACAGCCTCCCGACGACGCCCCGGCGCAATGGGCTACAGGAACTGATTGAGTAGGATGCGGAAACCAGGGACAACGTCACCGCCGTCGAGCGTATCGTCCTCGTGCAGCGCGCGCGGTTCCTCGGCAGCGGGCGTCCAGATGTTCCTCGTGATTCTTCGCCTTTAGCCTATCACGCCGCCACCTGATCCGCTCTTTATAGTATGAGGGTCGGCTTTAACATAATATGTGGCCCGTCCAGGGCTGCGCATCGTCCTATGCGGGCCTTCAGCTTGACGATAACTGCCGGCCCGCCCGGATCATAGGCGCGCTGACCGGCGCACCAGGCGGCTCGGGCGACGAGGTACGGCTGCGCCACGTCCCGTTTGACCGGGTGGAAGGCGTCCGTGAGCCCGTTCGGCACGGCGGATGCCCCCGCACAGGGCAAAATATTATGTTAAAGCCGACCCTCTATAGTATAGAAGGAACATGTAGATGCCCGTCGAGTACAGGTTGCTGCGCGGCGCTGAAGTGGACAGCGCCGCCGATCTCTGGGTCGTCTATGGCCCCGGCATCGAGAGCGCCCAGCACCAGGCGTGGCGGCGCGAATTCCGCTCCATCCCGCATCTGCTGACGCATACCCGCGTCGCCGTCGGGGTCGACGGCGCGCTGCTCTCCATCATCCACTACTGGCCCCTGCAAGTCCACGACGCGTCCGGCGCGCCGCGGCGGGTGGGCCGCGTCTCTCACGTCTTCACGCGCGAGGATGCTCGCCGGCAAGGGCACGCGACGCGCCTATTGGAGCTGACGCTGGCGGCGATGCGCGACGACGGGTGCCAATGGTCGATCCTGAGCGCGAGCGAGGAGGGCCGTCCCCTCTACGAGCGTTATGGCTGGCGCCCGCTCCCGTATCGCCGGGTGAGGTGCGTAGGCGTGGTGTCCGAGCGCGTGGCGCCGTCAGCCGGCCGCTACAGCGTCCGCCCGTACGACCCGCGCCGCGAGCCCGATGGGTGGGGTGCGATCGAGCGCATCCACCGGGCGTACAACGCGGGGCGCCCGTTCACCGTGGTGCGCGACGACGCCTACTGGCGCAACGTGGCCGCGCGCGTGGACTGGTGGATGTCCCCGAGCTCGTCCTCGTCGCGGACGGACATGCTCGTCGCCGTGCGCGATGACGACGCGCCCCGCGCCTACGCGCTCGCCCTCTTCTTCGAGGAGCGTGGCTTCCTGCTCGCGGAGTTGGGCGCCCTTCCCGGCGAGGAGGATGCCCTGCGCGCGCTGCTCGCGTTCGTCGTCGCGCAGCCCGGTGGACGCGCCGCCGGCGGGCGCCTCTATCTACCGCGAGAACCCGCGCTTGAGGCGGCGTTGGCGGAGTTATGCAGCGAGGTCACGGACGGCGAGAACGACGAGTGCATGGCGCGGATCATCGCGCCCGATGTCGACCAGGAGGTCATGCTGGCCGCGCTCCCCACCGCGCCCGGGAACGTCATGTGGCTGCTCGACGACATGTAACACGATGATCCCGTGCACTCCGCCTTCGAGCCTCCAGTTGCCCCTCATCCTTGAATGGCGCGGCGGCCAACCCTGGTAGGGCGCGCCAACTCGAGTCGCGCAGTATTCTAGGGGTAGCGCTTTGGCAAGCTAGACCGTCATGACGACGTGGAAATCGGGGGCCGCCAGGTTCTGACCCGCGAGGAAAAGGCCACGCGCATACAACAGCGCGACGCGTGGTCTCTCACGCCGGGCGTGTTGGGCAGAGGATTCAAAAGGGTCCTCCGCCTGCCCTATGGACACAAGTAGAAGGTACGTTGCTTGGTACGATCCCTGCAACGCGGCTATCAGGCTTATGACGAGCATTGGCGTCTCACTATCAGGGTAGGGTGCGACGCGCGAAGTGTAGAGGAGCGGCGAGATGGCGGATCGACAGACGACGACGGACCACGACACGATCAGGCAATGGGTCGAGGCGCGCGGCGGTGTCCCCTCGCACGCGCTCAACACGCTCTCCGGCGACGTGGCTGGCGCGCTCTACATAGACTTTCCAGGCTGGGTCAAGAAGGATGTCTCCGAAACGACCTGGGAGATTTTCTTCAAAACGTTCGATCGCGAGAACCTGGCCTTCTCGTACGGGGACGCGCCGCCCGACACCGATCCGACCACGCTGTGCGCGCTGGTCGACCGCGAGTCGGGGGAGTCTGTGCAAGCGTGAGCAAGCGTGATCCCCTGTTCGTCCACGTTGCGTAATGACGCTCACGCGGCATATCCTTTGACATAGGAGTGTCAGGCTTATTTAGGAGACACCGATGCAACAGTCGCAGGCTCCGGTGATGGAGGCGCAGGGACTGACCAAGTGGTTCCGCGCGGGGGGCGGCGGCCCTTTCGGCCTCGGCGGCGAGGCGCGCTACGTGCACGCGGTCGACGACGTCACCTTCGCGCTGGAGAAGGGGCGTATCCTGGCGCTCGTGGGCGAGAGCGGCAGCGGCAAAAGCACGATAGCGCGCCTGCTGGCGCGGCTCTATCCGGTGACGAAAGGGACGGTGTTGCTGAAAGGCCGCGATGCCCTGTCCCATCAAAACCGCCGCGCCGTCCTGGCCTATCGCGGCGATGTGCAGATGATCTTCCAGGACCCGTTCGGCTCCCTGAACCCCGTGCAAACGGTCGGCTACCACCTGTCACGCCCCCTGGCCGTCCACAAGGGGCTGCGCGGGGCGGAGCAGCAACGGGAGATCCACAACCTGCTGCGCACGGTGGGGCTCGAGCCGGTCGACGAGTACGTCGCGAAGTACCCGCACGAGCTCTCGGGCGGCCAGCGCCAGCGCGTGGCCATCGCCTGCGCCCTGGCGGTCGATCCCGAGGTCATCCTGGCCGACGAGCCGATCAGCATGCTCGACGTGTCCATCCGCATGGGCATCCTAAACCTGATGAAGCGGCTCAAGGAGGAGCGCGAGATCGCCTATCTCTATATCACGCATGACCTGGCCAGCGCGCGCTACATCGCCGACGAGACGATGGTGCTCTACGCGGGTCACATGATGGAGAAGGCGCCGAGCACGGAGCTGATGGACGATCCGCAACACCCCTATACGCGCCTGCTCATTTCGGCGGCGCCGAATCCGGCGCAGGAGAAGCAGCGTGTCGAGACGCGGGGCGAGATCCCCACGATCATCAACCCCAAGCCGGGCTGCCGCTTCGCGCCGCGCTGCCCGCTGGTCATGCCCATCTGCACCGAGCGCACGCCCGAGGTTACCGAGGTTCGCCCCGGCCACCTCGTGCGCTGTTACGCCGCCCAGCCGGCCTACGCCCCTGCCGCGGTAGGAGCCGGCTGATTTTTGTGACAGGGGGCAGGCCAGGCTCCATCTCGCAATCATGGAGCGCGCGGGAGTCGTCCTCGTCTTGGGCGGATACACTGGTGGTAGGGCATGACTGGGTGAGGGAGGTCTACCGCGTATGATCGCCGTTCCTGAATTGGCCCTGCGTTCGCACGATGCGACGTGGGACCGGGCGCGCTGGGAAACGCTGCCGGATGACGGCAACCGTTACGAAGTCATTGGGGGTGTGCTGTATATGTCGACGGCGCCCAGCTTCTTCCACCAGTGGATCATCCGCCAGATATTCCTCACGCTCTATACGCACATTGACACGGCTGGCGTGGGGCTGACCATCTGGTCGCCGTTGGGTGTCTTCATGCCCGGCTGCGATCCCGTACAGCCGGACCTGCTGGTCATCCGTCACGAGGACACGGGCATGATCCGTGACCGACGCGTCGAGGGTGTCCCCGCGCTTCTCGTCGAGATACTCTCGCCCAGTAATCCCGATACGGACACCGACGTGAAGCGCAAGGCCTACGCGCACGCGGGCGTCCCCGAGTATTGGATCGTGCGGCCGGCGAGCCGCGACGCGCTGGTCTACACCGAGCCGGACGCGACGTTGGGCGACTTCGTCCGCAGCCAGCGCGTTGGCTCTGACGCCGAACTCGTGTCGCCGACGCTACCTATACGCGCGGCCGTCGCCGCTTTCTTCGCCGGCGCGCCCGACACGACGCTGTAATCCGCGAACTACACGCGCATGTGCGCGAGCAGCCCTGAACTTGCTGAAAGGACACGACGCACATATGTCATCTGAGGTCACGAGTATGCCAGCCGATTTCCTGTGGGGCGCCGCCACCGCGTCCTTCCAGATCGAGGGCGCGACGCGCGAGGACGGGCGCGGCGAGTCGATCTGGGACCGCTTCTGCGCCACGCCGGGCAAGGTCAAGAACGGCGATACCGGCGAGCCGGCCTGCGACCACTACCACCGTTATCCTCGCGACGTGACCATGATGAAAGAATTGGGGCTGCGCGCCTATCGCTTCTCCATCGCCTGGCCGCGCATCCTCCTCGAGGGGACCGGCAGGGTCGAGGAGAAAGGGCTGGACTTCTACGATCGGTTGGTCGATGAGTTGCTCGCAGCCGGTATCCGGCCCTTCGCCACGCTCTACCACTGGGACTTGCCGCAGATCTTGCAAGATCGCTGGGGCGGGTGGGCCGGGCGCGACACCGCCGAGGCCTTCGCCGCCTACGCCGATGTCGTGTCGCGCCGGCTGGGCGACCGCGTCAAGGATTGGGTCACGCTCAACGAGCCGTGGTGCTCGGCGTGGTTGGGCTACGGGTGGGGCCAGCACGCGCCGGGTCTGCGCGACCCCCAGCTCGCCATCACGGCGACGCACCACCTGCTGCTCGGCCATGGATACGCCGTCCCGGCGCTGCGCCGCAACAGCCCCGACGCGCGCGTCGGCGTCACCCTCAATCTGGCGCCCGCCCATCCCGCCACGGATAGCGCCGAGGACGGCGCCGTGGCGCGCCTGTCCGACGGCCTGTCCAACCGTCTGTACCTCGACCCGATCTTCAAAGGCTCGTATCCCGCCGACGTCATCGACGGCCTCGGCGTGTCCGGGCCGTCGATCCGGCCGGGCGATATGGAGGCGATACGGGCGCCGATCGATTTCCTGGGCGTCAACTACTACATGCGCTTCGTCGTGAAGGCCGATCCGACAGGGCGCAATCCGTTTGGCGAGCACGTGCGCGTCGAGGGCGCCGAGCGCACCGCGATGGATTGGGAGATCTATCCCGAGGGCCTGCGCGAGCTATTGGCGCGGGTGCACCGCGACTACGCGCCCGCCGTCATGTACGTGACGGAGAACGGCGCCGCGTTCGATGATGTGGTGGGGCCGGACGGCCGCGTGCGCGACGAGCGCCGTCGGGCCTACCTGGAGGCCCACTTCGCGCAGGCCGCGCGCGCCATCGCGGACGGCGCCCCCCTGCAGGGCTATTTCGTGTGGTCGCTCATGGACAACTTCGAGTGGGCCGAAGGCTACGACAGGCGCTTCGGCCTCGTCTACGTCGACTACGACACGCAGGAGCGCACCGTCAAGGATAGCGGGCGCTGGTATGCGGCTATGCTCCACGGCTAGCGAAGGCGCGAAGGCGCATCACTTAGACAAATACCCACCTCTTCTGTTACCATCTTGCACAAGGGACGCAGGTGGTCACGCGCGACGACGGGTGTGATAAAACGTCGGACACGTCGGACACGTCGGACACGTCGGACACGTCGGACACGTCGGACACGTCGGACACGTCGGACACGTCGGACACGTCGGACACGTCGGACACGTCGGACACGTCGGACACGTCGCACGATGCGGCGCGCTGTGTGACGCATGAGAGGAATAATCCATGCACCTGGGTCCGCGCGAGCAAGAGAAGCTACTGATCGTGGTCGCGGCCATGCTGGCGCGCGAACGCCGCGCCCGTGGCCTGCGCCTGAACTACCCCGAGGCCGTGGCCTTGATCACGGCCGAGTTGCTCGAGGGCGCGCGCGACGGCCGGGGCGTGGCGGACCTCATGAGCCACGGCCGTACCATCCTGCACGCGGGCGACGTCATGGATGGCGTCGCCGACATGGTCGAGGAGCTCAGTGTCGAGGCCACGTTCCCGGACGGGACCAAGCTGGTCACGGTCCATCACCCCATCGGCCCCGCCCCGGTTGCCGCCACACCTGGAGCCGACGACGACACGTCGGAGCGGGTTGTCCCCGGCGAGGTGTTGCCGCGCGAGGGCGTGGTCGTCCTCAACAAGGGCCGGGCCGCGCTGACGGTCGCCGTCGCCAACACGGGCGACCGCCCGGTGCAAGTCGGCTCACACGCCCACTTCTTCGAGGCCAACCGCGCCCTGCGCTTCGACCGCGCCGCCGCGTTCGGCTGTCGACTCGACATCCCGGCCGGGACCGCCGTGCGCTTCGAGCCGGGTGAGGAGCGCCCGGTCGACCTCGTGCCGCTCGGCGGCGCGCGCGAGGCCATCGGCTTCAACGGTCTCGTCGACGGCCAGCTCGACGCCCCCGGCGCGCGCGACGCGGCGCTGGCGCGCGCTCGCGAGCGCGGGTTCCTCGACGCGCCCGCGTCGTCCTCGTCGCCGGCCGGGGGCCAGCCGTGAGCGCGGAGTTGCCGCGCGCCTCCTATGCGCGCATGTACGGGCCTACCGTGGGGGACCGGGTGCGTCTCGCCGACACCGCGCTCGTGCTCGAGGTCGAAGAGGACCGCACCATCTACGGCGACGAGGTCAAGTTCGGAGGCGGCAAGGTCATCCGCGACGGCATGGGCCAGGGCATTTCCGCCGACGCCCTGGATCTTGTCATAACGAATGCTCTCATCGTGGACCACTGGGGGATTGTCAAGGCGGACATCGGGGTGCGCGACGGGCGTATCGTGGCCTGCGGCAAGGCCGGCAATCCCGCCACCATGGACGGTGTGTGGCCCGAGCTGGCCATCGGTCCCGGCACAGAGGTTATCGCCGGCGAGGGGCTGATCGTCACGCCCGGCGGGATCGATAGCCACGTGCACTTCATCTGCCCGCAGCTCATAGACGAGGCCCTCGCCTCGGGCATCACCACCATGCTCGGCGGCGGGACCGGACCCGCGACAGGGACGAACGCCACGACCTGCACGCCCGGGCCGTGGTACCTGGCGCGCATGCTGCAGGCGGCCGACGAGTACCCCGTGAACCTGGGCTTCCTGGGCAAGGGCAACGCCTCGCGGCCCGCTAGCCTGGAGGCGCAGATCGAGGCCGGCGCGATCGGGCTCAAGCTGCACGAGGACTGGGGCTCCACCCCCGCCGCGATCGACTGCGCCTTGCGCGTGGCCGACCGCTACGACGTGCAAATCGCCATCCACACCGACACGATCAACGAAATGGGCTTCGTGGAGGACACGATCGCCGCGATTGCCGGGCGCACCATCCACACCTACCACACCGAGGGCGCGGGCGGTGGGCACGCGCCGGATATCCTGCGCATCTGCTCCCTACCCAACGTGCTGCCTTCCTCGACCAACCCGACCCGCCCCTACACGGTCAACACGGTGCAGGAGCACCTGGACATGCTGATGGTCTGCCACCACCTCGACCCGGCCGTGCCCGAGGACCTGGCCTTCGCCGAGTCGCGCATCCGCGCCGAGACGATCGCGGCCGAAGACATCCTGCACGACCTCGGGGCGATCAGCATGACCAGCTCGGACGCGCAGGCGATGGGGCGCGTGGGCGAGACGATCCTGCGCACATGGCAGACGGCGCACAAGATGCGCGCGCAGCGCGGCCGCCTGCCCGAGGAAACGGGCGAAAACGACAACAGGCGCATCCGGCGCTACGTGGCCAAGTACACCGTCAACCCGGCGCGCGCGCACGGCATCGCCACGCACGTCGGGTCGATCGAGCCGGGCAAGCTGGCCGACCTGTGCCTGTGGCGGCCGGCCTTCTTCGGCGTCAAGCCGGAGCTCGTGCTCAAGGGGGGCTTGATCGCCTACGCGGCCATGGGCGACCCCGGCGCGTCGATCCCCACGCCGCAACCCGTCCTGGCGCGGCCCATGTTCGCCGCCGCGAACCGGCGCGGCGCGTGCCTCACCTTCGTGTCGCGGGCGGCGCTTGACGCGGGCGTGCCGGCGCGCCTGGGGTTGGCCAGCCGCGCGACTGCCGTCGAGGGCTGTCGGGCGCTCGGCAAGGTGGACATGGCGCACAACAGCGCCACGCCCGCGCTCGAGGTCGACCCCGAGACCTACGAGGTGCGCGCCGACGGCGAACTCCTGACCTGTCCGCCTGCCACGGCGCTGCCCATGGCCCAGCGCTATTTCCTGTTCTGATGCACAAGCTGCTCAACCTGTTACACCTGGCCGACTCCGCCTTCCCGATTGGGTCGCACGCCCACTCGTATGGCCTGGAAACGCTGGTGGCGGAGGGCGCGGTGACGGATACAGCGCGACTTCGGGCGCTGTTGCGGGCGCAGTTGGGGATGGTGCTGGCGCGCACAGACCTCGTCGCCTTACGCTGGGCCTATGAGCTCGCGGCCGCGGGCGACCTGGCGGGGTTGCGGCGCCTGGACGCGGAGTTGTCGGCGCTCAAGCCGGCGCGCGAGTGGCGGGAGGGAAGTATAGGAGCCGGGCGTCGCCTCCTGGCCACGGCGCGCGGTTTCCTGGCGCAGAATCAGGGGAACTTCTTTGACGTGGCGCCCCCCGGGACCGCCGGCGTCCCGCCGGCAGATCCTTGCCGGCGGGACGCCGGCGGTCCCGGGGGGTACGAAGACACGGAGAGCGCCAGAGGACAACTCTTGGGTGAACTGGCGCGGTCCAGTGAGGGTGGCGCCGTCGGGCCGCACCATGCGCTAGCTTACGGCGTCGTGGGGCAGGCGCTGGGTATCGGCGTCGACGATCTGGCGCATGCGCACGCCTTCGGCACGGTCGCGGCGACGGTCTCGGCGGCGGTGCGGCTGATCCCGCTGGGCCAGAGCGCGGCGCAGGCGACGCTGCACGCGCTCAAAGATGACGTGGCGCAGGCTGCGCTCGTGTCGGCGGCGCACCCGCGCGACCGCATGGGCGGCGGCCTGCCGCTGGTCGAGATCGCGGGCATGCGCCACGAGCGCGCCCCGGCCCGATTGTTTATCTCGTAGGGCGCAACGCTTGCGCCCCGACAACCAACCTATTCGAGGGGGTGACATGGACGACTATGACGGCTACGACGGCTATGACGGCTACGACGGCTATAGGGGACACGGGCGCTTGCACGTAGGGATCGGCGGGCCGGTGGGGTCGGGGAAGACGGCGCTGGTGGAGGCGCTGTGCCGTCGTTTGGCGGGGACGGTCGACCTCGCGGCGGTCACGAACGACATCTACACGCGCGAGGACGCCGAGTACCTCTTGCGCCGCGGCGTGTTGCCGGCCGAGCGCGTGCGCGGGGTCGAAACGGGCGGCTGCCCGCACGCCGCCGTGCGCGACGACGTGTCGGTCAACCTCGAGGCCATCGACAGCCTGGCGCGCGCGCATCCAGGGCTGCGGCTCGTCTTCGTGGAGAGCGGCGGCGACAACCTCGCGGCCTCGTTCAGCCCCGACCTCGTGCAGCGATTCATCTATGTGATCGATGTCGCGGGCGGCGACAAGATCCCGCGCAAGGGCGGTCCCGGCATCGGCCGCTCCGACCTGTTGGTCATCAACAAAGTGGATCTCGCGCCGCATGTCGGGGCCTCGCTCGCGGTGATGGAGCGCGATGCCCGCGCGGCGCGCGGCGCGCGGCCGTTCGTGTTCGCCAATGTGCGCGACGGCGACGGTGTGGAGGAAATTGCCCGCTTCGTGCTTGCCTGGCTGGACGGCGTTGCGCCCGGCGCGCATGGGGCGCACGATTGGGGCGCGTATGGCGGCCATGACCACACGCATGACCACGCCCCTGCCCGAGGAGACCATGTTCACGCTCGCTAGCCCCGTGGCGCGCGAGGCGGGCGAAAACGCGCGACGGGACGCGGCGCGCGGCCGGGTCGAGCTCGCCTTTGCGCGGGATGGAGCGCGTACGGTCTTGATCCGCCAGTATGCGACGACGCCCCTGCACGTGCAGGGCGTGCTGGGCCGGCGCGCGCCGGATGACCCGTGCGCGGAGGTCGCGGTGCTCAACGTGGCCGGCGGTGTCATGGCGGGCGACCTGCTCGAGCAGGACATCGTGGCCGAGCCGGGCGCGGCCGTGCGCGCGCTCACCGTCGGCGCCGCGCGCATCTACCGCGCGCCGGACGACACCCCGGCCCGGATGCGCACGACGTTGCGCGTAGGGGCGGGCGCGCGCATCGAATACCTGCCCGACGAGCTCATCCCCTACGCCGGCGCCCTGTACGAGAGCGAAACGACGGTGGAGTTGGAGCCCGGGGGGCAGGCCATTGTGAGCGAGGTCGTCGGGCCGGGCCGCTTGCACCGGGGCGAGCTTTTCGCCTATCGGCGTCTCGACCTGCGCGTGCGCGCCGGCCGCGCCGGGCAGCCGTTGCTGCGCGACGCGCTGACGCTGGAGCCGGCGCGGTGGCCGCCCATGTCCGGGCCTATCCTCGGTCCGTACACGCACCTGGCCACGCTCTACGTGTTCGGCCTCGATCGCGAGGCGGCGGCATCTCTCGCCACGGAGTTTCATACTATGCTAGAGGATAGGGGCGTCTACGGCGGGGCCACGCTGGGCCATGGCGGCACGGTCGTCCTGCGCGCCGCCGGCGGCAGCGCATATACTTTGTTACAAATTGTGCGCGCGGCAGCCAACCGTACCCGGAAGCACATGATGGTTCCAAAGCAGATAAAAGCGTGAGGTTTATTCTAGTGAGCCAGGCGTTAGTTCTCTACTAACGATACTTTAAGGATAATGAATGAGCCATACACGTACGCGGTTGACAATCGATGAGCTCAACGCCCTCGGCCGCGCGGACTTCGTGGACGCGCTCGGGTTCGTGTTCGAGGGGCCGCCCTGGATCGTGGAAAGGGCATGGGAGGCGCGGCCGTTCGGGGATGTCGCGCGGCTGTACGAGCGGCTCTGCGCCGTCATGTATGGGGCGCCGGTGGAGCGGCAGGTGGCGCTCCTGCGGGCGCACCCCGACCTCGTGGGACGGGCGGCCCTCGCCGGCGCGCTCACGCCCGCGTCGACGGGAGAGCAGGCCTCGGCCGGTTTAGATCGTCTCTCGCCCGCGGAGGTCGATCGGTTCACAAGGCTGAACACGGCTTATCATGACGCCTTCGGATTCCCGTTCGTCATCTGTGCGCGCGAGAACAAGAAGGAGGGCATTCTGGCGGGCTTCGACGCGCGCCTCGGTAACACGCGCGCGCAGGAGATCGCGACCGCCCTCGACGAGGTCGCCAAGATCGCACGGTTGCGATTGTTAGACCACGTGGAGTAGAGACCATGAACATAGATATCAGTTACGGCAAGGCGCGCGTGCCCCTATACCGCGTCTACGCGCGCCCGCTCGCGGGAGTGCGCCCGATCCCCGAATCGTCGTTCACGGGGCGGGACAACACGTTGTTCGCGCTGCGAGTCGACGTCGAGGTCTTCGGGCGCAACGTCCTGCCCGCCTATACCGAGGGCGACAACAGCGCCGTAGTCGCCACCGACTCGATGAAGAACTTCGTGCTGCGGCAGGCGCTGGTCTACGACGGCGCCACGCTCGAGGGGTACCTCCACGAGCTCGGCCGCGGCCTCCTGACCACGTATCCGCGCATGGAGTCACTGCGGGTCACCGGCCACGAGCAGCCGTTCGCGCCGGCGCGCGTGCCCGCGCCCGACGCGGTCGACGGCGCGGCCTTTGTCGAGAGCCCGGTGCTGTTCAACCGCTCGCACGGCGACCACGGCGTTTCGTCGCTCTCGCTCGCGCTACAAGACGGCGACATCGTGGTCACGGAGCATCGCTGCGGCCACGTCGACCTGCAGCTGATCAAGGTGACGGGCAGCGCCTTCACGCGCTTCGTGCGCGATGGCTACACCACGCTCCCGGAGCGCGGCGACCGTCCCCTCTACATCCACCTCGACGCGCACTGGACCTACGGCGACGCGGGTGATTTGCTCTCCGGCGACACGGGGCGCTACATTCCGGCCGAGCAGGTGCGCGACCTCACGGCGACGGTCTTCCACTCGTTCGTCAGCGAGTCGATCCAGCACCTCGTCTACGAGATGGGTACACGGCTGCTGGCGCGCTTCCCGGGCATGGCCACGGTCTCGTTCATCGCGCAGAACCGCACCTGGGACCCGGTCGTCGTGTCGGAGCGGGACCCCGCAGTCAAGGTCTACAGCGACCCGTTCCCGGCCTACGGCACGATCACCCTGACCTTGTCCAGGGACGCCTGATGGGCCGCCTCAGCACGCATGTGCTCGACCTATCGCGGGGCTGCCCCGCCGCCGGCGTCACGGTCGAGGTCTGGCGCCTGCCGCCTGTCCCCGACGAAGGGCGTGTACTCCTGAAGACGGCGCGCACGAACGACGACGGGCGCACTGATGCGCCCTTGTTGGACGGCGACGAGCTACAGGCGGGTGTCTACGAGCTCGTATTCCACATGGGCGACTACTTCGTTAGCCTGGATGCGCCCACCGCCGCGCCGCCCTTCCTCGACCGCGTGCCGGTCCGCTTCGGCGTCGCCGACGCGGGGGCGCGCTACCACGTGCCGCTCCTCGCCTCTCCGTGGGCCTATAGTACGTATCGGGGGAGCTAACGCCCACGCCGCGCCACGCCGTACAATAGAGACAGGTAGGATACGGCGGAGGAGCCTCTCCTTCACCGCGCGGTTAGGATGGTGAGGTGATAACATGGCGACTGAGCGCGCGCCGCGGCCGGACGACGACATTCCGTATCTCGACGAGTTGTATTCTCCTGAGAGCGATGAGTTGCCGCCGATTACAGTCGACGACATCGCCCACACGGTCGAGCGGCTAGAGGCTGGCCATGAGGTCGGGGAATATACGGGCATGCGGGAGAGCGATCTCGTCGTGCTGGCGCATCTCACAACAAAGCAGTGGTGGCAGGTGCGCGGGAATCCGTCGCTCCTGCCGCAAATTCTCATCCCCACGGCACATGCCTGATTACGAGACCTTCGTCTTCACGACGGAGTTCACGGAGAGCTTGACGAAGCTTTCTCATGCCGACCAGCGTCGCGTGTTTACAGCTGTGCGCCAACTCGACATCGACGAGAAGACGAGGTCCCTGTACGTTCACCAATTGAAGGGGCAACAGGCCGGCACGTGGGCCGTGTACGCGTCCAAGAGCTTACGCATCACGTTCGAGCGGCTAGAGGGTGGCCGCAAGCGTTTGCTCGAGGCTAGCCACCACTACGGCGATTAGAAATGCTAGACCTGAGCGATGCCCGCCGCGTGATGGAGCGTTGCGACATCCTGGGCGGTATCAGCGAGCAGTCCGACTGTTTGACGCGGCGTTTTGCCACCGCAGCGATGCGCGAGGCCAACACCGCTGTGGCGGGCTGGATGCGCGACGCCGGGATGGGCGTGCGGCAGGACAGCGTCGGCAACCTGATCGGCCGCTATGAAGCGTGCGACGGGGGAGCCAGGACACTGCTGTTGGGCTCGCACCTCGATACAGTGCGCGACGCCGGTAGATACGACGGCCCTCTCGGTGTGCTCGTCGCCCTTGCGCTCGTCGAGCGCCTGCGCGCGCGGGGCCAGAGGCTACTCTTCGCCCTGGACGTAGTCGCCTTCGCCGACGAAGAGGGGCTGCGCTACCACACCTCTTACCTAGGCAGCTGCGCCCTCGCTGGCGCGTTCGATCCCGCGGACCTGCAACGCGAGGACGAGGACGGCATCGCCATGTCCGCGGCTATCCGCGACTTTGGCGGCGATCCCGCGGCTATTAGCCGCGACAAGCGCGACCCGGACACGGCGCTGGCCTACTGTGAGGTCCACATCGAGCAAGGGCCGGTGCTCGAGCATCGGGGCCTGCCCGTTGGCGTCGTATCGACCATCATGGGGCAGAGTCGCTTCGACGTCGAGTTCGTGGGAGAGGCGGGCCACGCGGGGACGGTCCCGATGGACCTGCGCCGCGACGCCCTCTGCGCGGCGGCCGAGTTCGTCCTGGCGGTCGAAGGGCTGGCGCGCGCGGACGCGGGGCTTGTCGCCACGGTGGGGCAGTTGGTCGTGGGGCCGGGGGCGAGCAACGTGATCCCGGGCCGGGCCACGTTCAGCCTCGACGCGCGCCACCTCGACGACGCGGCGCGTGATAGGGCCTGTGACGCCTTGCATAAGCGAGCTATATCCATCGGCGCGAGGCGCGGCGTCGCGGTAGAGTGGCGGGAGGTTCAGACGAGCGTGACCACCGCGTGCGCGCCCGAGCTTAGCGCCCAGTTGTCACGCGCGATCGAGGTCGTCGGGTATGAGGCGATGAGCCTGCCGAGCGGCGCCGGGCACGACGCCGTCGCCATGTCCGCCCTCGCGCCGGTGGCGATGCTCTTCGTGCGCTGCAAGGGTGGCGTCAGCCACAACCCGGCCGAATCGGTCGCTGTCGAAGACGTCGGCGTCGCGCTCGATGTTATGGACGCCTTTCTGGCTAAGTTGGTCGATCCATACAACCTGACTGTAGACTCCAAATGATGTGCGAGAAGGACACATACAAAAGTGACTTGCAGATTCCATTTTTCTTGATCATTGTAGGGAACGTACGAAGACCTTCGGCTGATAGAGATGGTAGCGCCTAACATGGATATAGGTCGTGGAGGCTTTCTCGCGGGCACGCTTGTAGCAACCCCCAAGGGTCCGCAGCGTATCGAAAGATTGCGAGTTGGAGACCTTGTGGTAACGATGGATACCGCTAGCGGAGTTAAACAAGACGAGGCGCTCCGCGCGGTTTTTTCTGGAACGGTCGACGAGCTATTCACGATCTATTTGACCGACGGTAGTACGGCCACATCGTCCAAAGAGTGCAGATACTGGCTTAGCGAATACGATGATTTCGGCAATATTGGTTTCTGGTGGAGGGCGGGAAGCCTGCGTCCGAATCACCATGTACTCACGGCCAATACTACCTCCATCGTAGTCGCCCGAGCACAAAGTCAACGAATAGCGTCCGCTTTGGTATTTGGTCTTACTTTTGATGACAACAACAATTGCTTCGTTGGGCCGTCTCGTGTCCTTGTTAGCGGGGTTTTACCCTATCCGAGCAAAGCTATTCCAGTCTTGGATTACGTCTTAAGAACCGGCTCTCCACCCCCAAACTACTATGGAGGTGGATTTTTTTCTAATTTGGAGGGTCTCTTGCCGCGCGGTGGCAACTATCGCGAATACGACATCGATCCCGTACTTCTACCTAGTATCCGTCGAAATAGAGAGCGCATCGTGGTAGATACGAACACGAGACAGGCTTGGTACACTCCAGATCATTACGCAACCATGTTTTCTATGCCATGATGCTGCGGGTAGGCGTTGTGCGAAATCGGGCGGTGAACGTCGGAATAGTCGGCGGCCCGATTACACCCGTGATATCTGGGGCGAGAGGCGGACGAATTCCTGGCCGGTTACATGTCGTAAAAGCGGGCTTGACTTGTGCCCACTTGGGGAAGCGCGACAGCCCCTATTGTGAGAGAATAAGGATATGGAAGCGGACAATTTTGATGTCTTTGACGATGTATGGTTCGCGAGAGAAGCCAAGCGTGCTCTTGTAGCGAAGAGGCGTCTCGAGAATACAGTAGTGGAGGCGTTCACACGCTTAGAGAGTGCCCCGGGCCAATCACCATGGGCATATCTATTACCCGTTGGAGAGCGGGATGTCGACGACTCTGTGGCTGTTGTTGAGGGGTCGCTGCGAAGTGTTGTTCGAATCGTTCGAGGCCAAAGGTGCTCTACCCGTAAGCTCCTCTTCCAGGAATGGGCGGCGGCCCTGCAATTCCCATACTACTTTGGGGAGAATTGGGATGCCTTCGAAGAATGTATGGCGGATTTGGCGTGGTTGCCCAGGGGGCGCCGCCTCTTTTTTGTTACTAATGTAGATCGTATCATTCGTGACAAGCAAGATTTTAGACAATTTATTGACAGCCTGCGCAGCGCTTCTGAACAGCAGGAAGTGGCAAGGGGCAATGATAAGGCGGCGCCCTATCGCATCATATTTCATTGTGAGCCGAAGCGACTCCTTGTTGCACAGCGACGCCTCGCTGAAGCTCAGGCTACGGTATCAGTGCTGTCATATCACTAAGACGTGGTTCAACCTGCCAGCGGGATAGACCTCGATCAACCCTTTCAATCCGCGCCACGCGTAGGACTGTGTCGCTGACTCTTTCGTGTACGTCGCGCGCAAGCGGCGCGGGGCGGGCGTGGGATGGAAAAGATCCTGGGGAAGGGCGCTCGATGAGCTTGTACGACGCGATCGTGCGCGGCGGGACGCTGGTCAACCCGGAGGGTATCGAGCAAGCCGATCTCGTTATCGCGGACGGGCGCATCGTGGCTGTCGCGCCGGAGTTCGCGGGGACGGCGCGCGAGGAGATCGACGCGGCGGGGCTGCATGTGTTCCCGGGCGCGATCGACGCGCACGTGCACTTCAACGAGCCCGGTCGCGCCGGATGGGAGGGCTTCGCCACCGGGACGCGGGCGCTCGCCGCCGGCGGCGCCACAGCCTACTGCGATATGCCGCTCAACGCTCACCCGCCGACGCTCGACGCCCAGAGCTTCGATCTCAAGGTAGAGGCCGCGCGCGCCTCCTCGCTCGTCGACTTCGCCCTGTGGGGCGGCCTCGTGCCGGGCAACCTCGTCCACCTCGACGAACTCGCCGCGCGCGGCGTCGTCGGCTTCAAGGCGTTCATGTCGAACAGCGGCGTCGACGACTTCCCGGCCGTCGACGACGTCACCCTGTACGAGGGCATGGCGCGGGCGGCGCGGCTGGGGCTCCCGGTGGCGGTCCACGCCGAGAACGACGCGCTCACGGCCGCGCTGGCGCGCCGCGCCACGGCGGAGGGGCGTGTTTCGGCGCGCGACTACCTCGCCTCGCGTCCAGCCGTGGCCGAAATCGAGGCGATCGCGCGCGCCATCACGTTCGCCGAGGCGGCCCATTGCCGGCTGCACGTCGTCCACGTCAGCACGGGGCGCGGCGTCGCCCTCGTGGCCGAGGCGCGCGCCCGCGGCGCCGACGTGAGCTGTGAGACCTGCCCGCACTACCTCGCGTTGAGCGAGGACGACCTGGAGAGGTTGGGCGCGGTCGCCAAGTGCGCGCCACCTTTGCGGCCGCGCGACGAGGTGGCGGCGCTATGGCGCGCTCTCTTCGACGGCAGCCTGCCCATGGTCGCCTCCGACCACTCGCCCGCCCCGGCGAGCCTCAAGACGGGCGACGATTTCTTCGAGATCTGGGGGGGCGTCTCGGGCTGCCAGTCGACCTTGCAGGTGCTGCTGACCGAGGGCCACGAGCTGCGTGGGCTGCCGCTGGAGACGATTGCGCGCGTCACCTCCGCCTACGTGGCCGGGCGGTTCGGCCTCGCGCCGGCCAAGGGTAGCCTGGCTGCCGGCGCCGACGCCGACGCCGACCTCGCCCTCGTCGACTTGGGGCACAGCGCCGTCTTGCATGAAGACGACCTGCACTACCGGCACAAGCATAGCCCTTACGTCGGTCGTACGCTGCGCGGGCGCGTCGTGCGCACGCTCGTGCGCGGCGCGACGGTCTACCGCCATGGCAAGATCGTGTCCCCACCGATCGGACAGCTCCTCAGGCCGCAACAATCATAGGTGATGAACGATTGGCGCTGCCCATGGAGCGCGTGACATTTCCCGTGATACATTGTTGGCATGCCGAACGATACGCGAGCTGCGGCCGGTCATACCGGCGGACGCGCCCGTCCGCTGCCTTCCGTTACCTGCAAATCAGCCTGCCCCTCCTGAGCCCAGAGGACTACCTGGGGATGGGCAACGTGTTGGCGGCGGCGTTGGCGAGCGTGATGGGGCGGCGGCGGGGGCGGCGCGGGCGCGTCTGCGATCGGGTACCATGTAGGTCATGGCAGTGATGTTGTGGCGCACCTATCTCCAACCAAGCACGCTCGACGAGGCGCTGGACCTGCTGCGCCAACACAGGGGCCAGGCGCGCATCGTGGCCGGTGGGACCGACGTGTTGGTCGAGCTCTCGCGCGGCGTGCGGCCGGCCACGACCCTGATCGACATCAGCCGTCTGCACGACCTGAAATACGTGCGTGTCGAGGGTGACGCCATCCATCTCGGCGCGCTGGCCACGCACAACGATGTCCTCGCTTCGCACGACTGCCGGCGCGACGTCCGGCCGCTCGCGCAGGCCTGCTGCGAGGTGGGCGCGCCGCAGATCCGCGCGCGCGCCACGGTGGCCGGCAATCTCGTGACCGCCTCGCCCGCCAACGACACGATCGCGCCGCTCGTGGCCCTGGGGGCCGAGGTCGTGCTGGTGAGCTGCGCCGGCGAGCGCGTCGTGCCGCTGCGTTTGTTCTACCACGGCCTGCGGCGCACCGCGCTCGCGCCCGACGAACTGCTGCGCGAGATACGCGTGCCCAGGCTGACTGCGGGGCAGCGCGGGCTCTTCGTCAAGCTCGGGCTGCGTCGCGCCCAGGCCATCTCGGTCGTCAACGTCGCCTACGCGCTCACCTTCGACGGCCCAATCGTCCGCGATGCGCGCATCGCGCTCGGCTGCGTCGCGCCGACGATCGTGCCGGCGTCGGGCGCCGAGGCGTATCTGCGCGGCAGAATTCTCGACGACGCGGCCTGCGCGGAGGCCGGCCGCATCGCCGCCGGCGAGGTCGCGCCGATCGACGACGTGCGCGGCTCGGCCGCCTACCGCCGCGCCACGCTGGCCGCGCTCCTCGCGGACGGGCTGCGTCGCCTGTCCACGGAGGCGGGGCCGGAGGCCACTGAATCCTCGGGCGCGACGGACAGGGACAGGGACAGGGACAGGGACAGGGACAGGGACAGGGACAGGGACAGGGACAGGGACAGGGACACGGACGGGCTCGAGAGTAACCCCGTGTTGCTCGAGGCCGGCGTGTCGACCCCGGTGGGCAGGCCTTTCGCGGGCACGATCGACGCCACGATCAACGGCCGGAACTACCGCCTGAAGGGCGCGCACCGCAAGTCGCTGCTCGACGCCCTGCGCGAGGATGCCGGCCTGACCGGGACGAAAGAGGGCTGCGCCGAGGGCGAGTGCGGCGCCTGCACCGTCTGGCTCAACGGGCAGGCCGTGATGTCCTGCCTCGTGCCCGCGCCCCAGGCCCACAACGGGGCGGTGACGACGATCGAGGGGCTCGCCAGCGCGGGCGACCTCGACGGTGATGGCGAGTTGCACCCGCTGCAAGAGGCGTTCATCGCGCACGGCGCCGTGCAGTGCGGCTACTGTATCCCTGGCATGCTCATGGCCGGGGCCAAGCTGCTGCAGGAGCGGGACCAACCCGACCTCGCCGCCGCGCGCGTCGCGCTCAGCGGCAACATCTGCCGCTGCACCGGCTATCGCAAAATCCTCGACGCCGTGATGGCGGCGGGCGGCGGGGACACGCCTGCCTCCCCCGCCACGCCCGGCGGACCGGGCGCCGTGGGCTTGGGAGGCGGGCGATGATCGTCGAGGGACCGGCCATCGGGGCGCCGTTGCGGCGCCCGGACGCGCTCGGCAAGGTGACCGGCGCAACAGACTATCCGGGCGATCTGGTGCGGCCGGGCATGCTGCGGCTCAAGGTCGTGTTCGCGCGGCGCGCCCACGCCCGCATCCTCTCCATCGACACGAGTCACGCGCTGGCGCGCCCCGGCGTCGTCGCCGTGCTCACGGCCGCCGACGTGCCCTACAACCGCTTCGGCCTGATCGACAGGGACCAGCCTGTCTTGTGCGAGGACGTGGCGCGCTTCGATGGCGACAAGGTGGCGCTCGTCGTGGCCACGAGCGCCGAGGCCGCCGCGGAGGCCGCGCAGCTCGTCGTGGTCGACTACGAGGATCTCCCGGCCGTGACCAGCCCAAGCGCGGCCCTGGCGCCGGATGCCCCGCTCGTACACGAGGAGCTGGGAACGAACCTGCTCAAGCATGTGCCCATCCGCAAGGGCGACGCCGCGGCGGCCTTCGCGCAGGCCGACCTCGTGCTCGCCGGCGAGTTCGCGACCTCGTGGCAGGAGCACGCCTTCCTGCAGCCCGAGGCCGGTATCGCCTACGTGGACGACGCCGGCCGCGTGGTGGTCGAGACGGCGGGGCAGTGGCTGCACGAGGACCGCCGCCAGCTCGCGGCGATCCTGGGGCTGCCCGAGGAGGAGGTAGTGGTGCGCTACGCCGCCATCGGCGGCGCCTTTGGCGGCCGCGAGGACCTCTCGGTCCAGCACCTGTTGGCGCTGGCGGCGCACAAGCTCCGGCGCCCCGTCGCGATCGTGTGGGACCGCGAAGAGTCGATCATTGGCCACCACAAGCGGCATCCCATGACGATCCGCTGCCGCTGGGGCGTCACGCGCGAGGGCCGCATCACGGCGGTCGAGGCCGAGGTGATGGCCGACGGCGGGGCCTACGCCTCGACCAGCGCCGAGGTCGTCAAGGTCGCGGCGCTCTTGGCCAGTGGGACCTACCACGTCCCCAACATTCACGTCGACGGCTACGCGGTCTACACCAACAACATCCCGAGCGGGGCGTTCCGCGGCTTCGGCGCGCCGCAGGCCCACTTCGCCAGCGAGGTGATGGTCACGCGGCTGGCCCACGCGCTCGGGCTCGACCCCGTGGAGTTCCGCCGGCGCAACATCTACCGCGAGGGCGATGTCGAGCCCACGCGCAACACCCTGCCCCCCGGCGTCAGCGCGCTCCCGGTGCTGGAGCGCCTCGTCGAGGAGGCGCGGGGGCGATTGGGCTACAGCCCTCACCCCCTGGCCCCCTCTCCCGCGCACGGGAGAGAGGTTGGAGGTGGGGGTGAGGGAAATCACTTGCGTCGCGGCGTCGGCATCGCCTGCGGCATCAAGAACCTGGGCTACTCGTTCGGCTTCCCCGAGCAGTCCACGGCTACGGTCGAGTTGTTCGGGCGCGGCGAGATCGAGCGCGCGCGGGTGCGCGTCGGCGCGGCCGACGTCGGGCAGGGCGCGCACCTGGCCCTGCGCCAGATCGCCGCGCACATGCTCGCATTACCGCTCGAGTCGATCGAGATGGTCACTGACGACAGCAGCGAGGCGCCGAACGCGGGGAGCGCCTCGGCCTCACGGCTGACGCTGATGGCCGGCCGGGCCGTGCACGACGCGGCCGCCGGCGCGCTGGAAGCGTGGGGGCGCACCGACGACCAGCACGTGCAGGCCACGGCGCAGTACCGCCCGCCCGCCACCACGGCGCTCGACCCCGCCACCGGCGAGTCGCGCCCCAACTACGCCTACGGGTACGCCGCGCAGGCCGTCGAGGTCGAGGTCAATACCCTGACGGGGCAGGTACGCGTCCTGACCGTCATCAGCGTGCACGACGTGGGTCGGGCCATCAACCGGCAGCAGGTCGAGGGGCAGATCGAGGGCTGCATCGCGCAGGGTATCGGCTATGCGCTGCTCGAGGACCTGAAGACGCGGGCCGGTCGCATCCTGACGCCGCACCTGAGCACCTACCTGCTGCCGACCGTGCTCGACATGCCGCCCGAGATCGTTCCTGTGATACTCGAGTTGGCCGACCCCAACGGCCCCTTCGGCGCGCGAGGGGTGGCCGAGATGCCGCTCGTGCCCATCACGCCGGCCATCGCCGCCGCCATCCACGACGCCGTGGGCGTCTGGGTCATCGCGCAGCCGATGACGCCCGAGCGCGTCCTCGCGGCGCTCACGTCGACCCATCAGCCGTAAGTCCGCGTTATACTGCAATCCATGACCGATATGCTGCGCATCACAGTCGGGCGGCTGGCATTCACGGCTCGCCTAGAGAAAGAGAACGCCCCGCGCACCTGCGCGGCGTTCGAGAAGCTGCTGCCGTTCCGCAACAAGATCATCCAGGCGCGCTGGAGCGGCGATGCCGCGTGGATACCGCTGGGCGAGCTCGAGACCGGCGTGGGTTTCGAGAACCACACCAGCCACCCCGCGCCGGGCGAGATCTTGCTCTACCCCGGCGGATACAGCGAGACCGAGATCTTGTTCCCGTACGGCGGGACGCTGTTCGCGAGCAAGATGGGCCAGTTGGCCGGCAACCATTTCCTGACCATCGTCGAGGGCCGCGAGCGCCTGCGCGAATTGGGCCGCCTCGTGCTCTGGGAGGGCGCGCAGGACATCCTCTTCGAGCAATCCTGATGGCTCTCATCGCAACTCTTAATAGCTAACCGAAGGCGTCGCCGGTCTACGCCGATAGCGCGTCCGTGTCCGATACAGGGTAGTATGAAGTATTGGACATCCCGTAATCATGACGTGGAGCGCGTGTGATAAGCCCCGACGCCGGACATACTGGACATACTGGACATGCCGGACATGCCGGACAAATCGACGACCTGCTGGCGGACTACGCTTTCGGCACGCTACAGGACGGTGAGTACGGGCGGGTCGCGCGCCACCTGGACTTGTGCGCGCGCTGCGCGGCGCTGGCGGCGGGCGACGGGGTCGTGGTCGACCACCTCTGTTTCGCGGCCCCCCCGCGCCGGCTGCCGCCCGAGGTGCGGATACGCCTCATGGACCGGGTGGCCCGCGAGGGTAAGCCGGCGCCGCTTCCGTCTGCCGCTCGGGTGACGCCACCACCGTCTGTCGACCGCCGCGCGAGGCGTCACGTACCGCTACCGCGCTGGGTCTGGGCGGCCGCCCTGCTGCCGTGGATCGTCGCCGCGGGCCTGGGCGCTGCCCTGGTCGCGCCTGCCCGCACGCCTGGTCCGACTCCGACGCTGGCGGTCGCCTCTATCGCGGGCGCGCGGGGAATAACGGGCCGGCTCGCGCTGGACCCGGGTGGCACGAACGCTTTCCTGGCGATCACGCACATGCCGCGCTTGCGCAGCGGGACGGTCTATGTGTGCTGGCTCAAGCGCGGCGGCAGGGTGGATTATGCGTGCACGTTCGAGTTGCTCCCGCGCAGCGATGACGGGTACGTGCGCGTGAGTGCGCGCCAGCCCTTGCGGACCTACGCGTCGATCGGCATCACGGTCGAGCGCGCGACGCATCCGGCTCGTCCCAGCGCGCCGTTCCTCGCCGGCGGCTCGCTCCGCTAACCACCTCTAGCCACTGCGCCGGCTTACCGGGCACCGTTTCGTTCAAAGCAACGGTCGCATAGCGCTTCGACTAACGCACAATCGTGCGTGGAGGCCGATAACCTATAGCGGCACGCCCGGCAGGTCGCGGCTTGGGTCGCCGGGAGGGCGGAGGTGTAGATCGAGGAACCAGGCCAGGACATCCGGAAAGCGCCGCCGCCAGCTCTCCTCGTTGTGGCGCCCTGCTGGGTCCTCGACGTAGGCCACGTCGTAGCCCTGGCCGCGTAGGAGGTCGCGCATGCGCCGGGCCTGGGCCACGAATCGCTCGCCGGCCTCGTCCTGGCCGGCGTCGAGGTAGACGCGCAGGCCGGGGTCGCGCCGCTCCCGCGCCACGTCGAAGATGCGCGCGCGGTCCGGCCACAAGGCGGGCGAGAGCGCGGCGCAGAAGCCAAACACGCCCGGCCGCGCCAGGCAGGCGTAGAGCGCGATGAGGCCGCCCAGCGAGGAGCCGGCGATGCCGGTGTCGGCGCGGGCCGCGCTCGTGCGGAACGACCCGTCGACGGCCGGCTTGACGACGGTGAGCAGGTAGTCGAGGTAGGCGTCGGCTTGCGTTGTCTTGCGCGGAGAGAGCGGGCGCAGGGGGAAGGGGCTGTACTCGGCGGCGCGGTCCTTGCCCGCGTTGGGGATAGCCACGAGGATGGCCTCCAGTCCGCGCGAGGCCACCGCCTCGGCCGTCTCGTCGGCGCCCCACTCGCCCGCGTACGACGTGGCGGCGTCGAAGACGTTCTGCCCGTCCTGGAGGTAGAGCACGGGGTAGCGCCGCGCGTCCTCCGTGGCGTACCCGGGGGGCAGGTAGGCCAGCACGTCGCGCGCCGCTATCCCGGGGCCGCTCACGCCGCGCAGGACGCGTATGTCGCCGGACACGCTGTGTCCGTCGCCCGGATAAGCCTCCCCGTAAGGCGCCCACTCGGGCGCGCGCTCCTGGTCACCCTGATCCACGCGGCTACCCTGCCATCACGCGCGCGAAAAGGGCCGCGACTTCGTCGTCGGTCAGAGCGTCCGCCGCGTCGCCGATCGACAACTCGACCTTGAAGACTCCCGGCACGCCCGTCGGGGCCAGGCGACGGAATAGGAGCGCGCGCGCCGCCAGCAGGCGCTCGGGCTCGCCCCACAGGTAGACGCGCATGATGCGCGTCTGCGGCGAATCCGGCGCGACGACGACGCCCGGGATGGCGGCGAGCGAGCGGGCGATGGCCACGGCGCGCCGGTGGTAGTTCGCGAACAGGGGCAGTCGCCTGCGCAGGTTCGCGCGCGCCGCGTCGTCCTGCCACGTCGTCTGGGCCGTCGCTGTCGCCATCACCTCCGCCCCTCTCGTTGCGCTCGCTCGTTGCGCTCGTTAGCTCGATCCTAAAAGGTCATGGCAGGTCATGGCAGGAAACGGGCCTTGGGACCGTAAATTGCTGTCGTGGGTTTGTTATCCGACGGCCGGACGACGTACGATACCAGCGAGGGCCGACGATGGTTCGGCGAGCGATGCGCCGGGGCGCGATCGCTCGCGCCTGCATACCGACGTTGGATGCCAAAGAAAGTAGGAGACTGCGATCATGACGAGCACGACCGCGCCCACGACACCGCTGACCGAGCGCCCCGCCTGGCGCGCGCTCGGGGACCACTACCAGACGATGCGCGACGTCCACCTGCGCGCGCTCTTCGCCGAGGACCCCCGGCGCGGCGAGCGCCTCACGGCCGAGGCGGCCGGCCTCTACCTCGACTACTCCAAGAACCGCGTCACCGATGAAACCGTGGGGCTGCTGCTGCAGCTGGCCGAGCAATCGGGCCTACGCGCGCGCATCGACGCCATGTTCCGCGGAGACAAGATCAACGTGACCGAGGATCGCGCCGTGCTGCACGTGGCCCTGCGCGCCCCGCGCGACGAGCGCATCCTGGTGGACGGCAAGGACGTCGTGCCCGGTGTCCATGCGGTGCTGGACAAGATGGCCCTCTTCGCGGACCGCGTGCGCGGCGGGGAGTGGACCGGTTACACGGGCAAGCGTATCCGCGTCGTCGTCAACATCGGCATCGGCGGCTCCGACCTTGGCCCAGTGATGGCCTACGAGGCTCTCAAGTACTACAGCGACCGCGAGATCAGTTTCCGCTTCGTCTCCAACGTCGACGGTAACGACTTCGCCGAGGCCACGCGCGACCTCGACCCTGCCGAGACGCTCTTCATCGTTTCCTCCAAGACCTTCACCACCCTTGAGACCATGACCAACGCCCACACGGCCCGCGCCTGGACCCTCGCGGCGTTGCACGACGACGCGGCCATCGCCAAGCACTTCGTGGCCGTTTCGACGAACCCTGCGGAGGTGGCTAAGTTCGGTATCGACACCGCCAATATGTTCGAGTTCTCGGACTGGGTCGGCGGCCGCTACTCCATGGATTCGGCCATCGGCCTCTCCACCATGGTCGCGATCGGGCCGGACAATTACCGCGCCATGCTGTCCGGCTTCCACACCATGGACGAGCACTTCCGCACTGCGCCGTTCGAGCGGAACCTGCCCGTGCTGATGGGCCTGCTCACCGTGTGGTACGACGACTTCTTCGACGCGCAGACGGTCGCGGTGCTGCCGTACGACCAGTACCTCAAGCGCTTCCCGGCCTACCTGCAGCAGCTGACCATGGAGAGCAACGGCAAGAGTGTCATGCTCGATGGCCGTCACGTCGACTATCAGACCGGGCCGATCTACTGGGGCGAGCCGGGCACCAACGGCCAGCACTCCTTCTACCAGCTGATCCACCAGGGTACCAAGCTTATCCCGTGCGACTTTATCGGTTTCGTCGAGGCGCTCAACCCGCTGGGCGACCACCACGACATCCTGATCGCCAACATGCTCGCGCAGACCGAGGCCCTGGCCTTCGGCAAGACGGCCGAGCAGGTCAAAGCCGAGGGCACGGCGGACGCGCTCGTGCCGGCCCGCACGTTCGAGGGCAACCGCCCCACCAATACGATCCTGGCCGAGCGGCTGACCCCCGAGATCCTGGGGACACTGGTCGCGCTCTACGAGCACAGCGTGTTCACGCAGGGCGCCATCTGGGACATCGACTCCTTCGACCAGTGGGGCGTCGAGTTGGGCAAGGTACTGGCCCAGCGTATTATTCCTGAGTTGGAGGACACCGGCGAGCCGAGCTTGCAGCACGACAGCTCGACCAACACGCTGATCCGGCGCTACCGCGCGGGGCGGCAGGCCTCGTCGTAACGCGGTAACCGCGCACACGCACTACGGGCAAGACCCCGCGCCGCGCCTACGGAGAGCATCAACTACTAGGCTTCTCTCGGCTTAAAGGAGACCGATCATGGATGGCCTGATCATGGACTATCAGCTGACCATACCGGCGATACTCAGGCGCGCGGAGCTGTTGCACGGCCGGAAGGGTATCGCGACCCGCCTGCCCGACAAGAGCATGCATCGCTATACCTACGCCGAGATGGTCGAGCGGGCCAAGCGTCTCGCGGTCGCGCTCCAGGGCCTCGGCGTCGCGGATGGTGACCGCGTCGCCACGCTCTGCTGGAACCACCACCAGCACCTCGAGGCCTACTTCGGCATCCCGTGCGCCGGCGGTGTCCTGCACACCCTTAACCTGCGCCTGCACCCCGACGACCAGACCTACATCGTCGGCCATGCCGGGGACAAGGTGATCCTCGTCGACGACGTGCTGCTGCCCGTCTTCGAGAAGTTCCGCGACCGCGTCGACGTGCGGCTCGTCGTGGTTATCCCCACGAGCGGCGCGCCCGTCCCGGAGGGCATGCTCGATTACGAAGACGTGCTCGCCGCCGCCGACCCGGCCCTCTTCGCGTATCCCGATGTCGACGAGCGGGGGGCCGCGGCGATGTGCTATACCTCGGGCACAACAGGTCGGCCCAAGGGCGTGCTCTACTCGCACCGCTGCATCGCGTTGCACTCGCTGGGCAGTGCGCAGCGCGACGCGCTCGACGTGGGCGAGGCCGACGTGGTCGTGCCCGTCGTGCCGATGTTTCATGCCAACGCCTGGGGCCTCCCCTTCACCTCCACGTTGGTCGGCGCGACGCAGGTCTTCCCGGGGCAGCGCCTCGACGCGACCAGCCTGCTCGCCCTGTTCCAGGACGAAAAGGTCACCATGACCGCCGGGGTGCCCACGATCTGGTTCGGCATCCTGCAGACGCTCGACAAGAATCCGGGCGCCTACGACCTGAGCCCTATGCGCAGCCTGGTCGTCGGCGGCTCGGCGGCGCCGCCGAGCATGATCGAGGGCTTCCAGGAGCGCCACGGCCTGCGTGTGATCCACGCCTGGGGCATGACCGAGATGGCCCCGCTCGGCACGGTGGCGCGCGTCACGAGCGACCTGCGGGCGGAGGCGCCGGGGCAGGAGAGGTATGACGTGCGCGCCACGCAGGGCCGCCCCGCGCCCTTTGTAGAGATCCGGGCGCGCGGCGAGGAAGGGCTGGTCCCGTGGGACGGCGCGGCCATGGGCGAACTGGAGGTGCGCGGCCCCTGGGTCGCCAGCGCCTACTACAACAATCCCGGGCCGGACGACCGCTTTACAGCGGACGGCTGGTTCCGCACCGGCGACATCGTTGCAGTCGACCCGCACGGCTACGTCACCATCACGGACCGCTCCAAGGACGTCGTCAAGAGTGGCGGCGAGTGGATCTCTTCCGTGGCGCTGGAGAACGCCTTGATGGCCCACCCCGCCGTGCTGGAGGCGGCCGTGATCGCCGTGCCGCACCCCAAGTGGGACGAGCGTCCGCTGGCCTGCGTCGTGCTCAAGGAGGGCGAGGGGGCTACGGCCGACGAACTGCTGGCCTCGCTGCGCTCCGACTTCGCCAAGTTCTGGATCCCCGACGGCGTCGAGTTCGTGGAGGAGATCCCGCGCACCTCGACCGGCAAGTTCCTCAAGTCGTCGCTGCGCGAGCGGTATCATGACTACGCGACGCGCGGCGAGGACCGAGTGTTGTAGGGGTCTATCGCATACACCCCTACGACGAACTCCAGCGGGGATAGTTGGCCACGTGGTCGCGACGGCGTGGCCCGCTGAGGAGATATAGAGATGGCACAGATGCGAGAGGCGGTCATCGTCGAGGCGGTGCGCACCCCGGTGGGCCGCCGCAACGGCAAGCTGAAGGGCTGGCATCCGGTCGACCTGCTGGCTTACATACTCGACGCCCTCGTCGGACGGGCGGGGGTCGACCCGGGGCTGGTGGAGGATGTGATCGCGGGCTGCGTGTCGCAGGTGGGCGAGCAGAGCCTCAACGTGGCCCGCAACGCCGCCCTGGGTGCCGGCTTCCCCGAGTCCGTGCCAGGGACGACGATCGATCGCCAGTGCGGCTCCAGCCAGCAGGCGGCGCACTTCGCCGCACAGGGCGTGATGAGCGGCGCCTACGACGTCGTGATTGCCTGCGGCG
>JAABUX010001000.1_pt1 | contig 44916 bp, 35 predicted proteins | sample 5561851 | NCBI WGS metagenome assembly JAABUX01 (sample SAMN10711883, study PRJNA513361) | rock metagenome | isolation source: Antarctica rocks | place: Antarctica: Victoria Land, Richard Nunatak red sandstone | collected 2016-01-03 | reverse complement strand
TTTCGCTGCTGAAGCAGCATCCCAGCCGTGACAGCATTGCGATGAAGCGTCGCGGTTGTGGCTGGAACGAAAACTACTTGCTCCAAGTCATCACGGGTGCAACGATTTAGTGAGCGCTGGCCCTGGCTGACCAAGCCCAATTTGCCTGGACTTATTGTCGACCAGTTTGACAAAGCCCAAATTGAGCGCCTGATGCACAAGCTCATCGATTCGGGCTTTGAACTTCGCAATATCGTCCGCAGAGGCTCCGTTGGCTTGAATGTACTTCTTCTGTTCCATGAGCCCCTGATACCTCAGTGCTACCATCCGTTCCATGCGGGTTTTCGCATCACTGTCAGGGTCGAAGAGCCACGTTCCTAAAGCACAGGATTCCAGCATGGAGCGGACACAGGTCAGCGAGGCGATCGGGAGCATAGGTTCTGTCAACGACTTCACTAATTGCAAAACGTGTTCGCCACCAACCTCGATGAATTGCCAGACGGAGGCCATTGATGTGATGAGATAATTTGAACCACGAAATTCGGCCTGCTCCTTGGCACCTTGGGAGTTCGGAGCCGGAGCGATCGGGTAACTGTTCACGAAATTGCCCAGGTCCTCAAAGAACTTGGTGAGGGCCGACCTTAAGATTGCGATTTGTCTGGGATCATAATCTTGCATATTGGCTTTCGTTGAAATTGAATAATGATTGTTACATCTGGCGTCATTGCACATTCGGACCTATGAATTTCAATTTGCGATCAAGTGTCCGGCGTGCGGGACTTGGCTATCCTTAAGTATCGGAAAATCCGAGATGCATTATTCCAAATTCAGCGATTTTTTCACTTGGCCTCGATCGAGCGATCAAAGCAGGCTGACCGGGTCGATGTCGATGGCCAGTTCGACGCCGTGGGGTGGGGGGAACTGGGGCAGGACTTCGCGGAGGAGGTCGAGCATGGGCTTGGGGGAGGGGCATCGGAGGCGGATGTGGAAGCGGTGGAGGTTGCGGATCTTCTCGACGGGGGCGGGCACGGCGGCGGAGAGGACGACCAAGGTGGATTTGGCGGCGGTGAGGGCTTCGTGGAGGGATTCGAGGTAGTGGCGGACGGCGACGGGGTCGAGCCCCCGTGCGATCAGGCGGGCGAGTCGGCCGAAGGGGGGCATCCCGTGGCGCTGGCGTTCGACGAGTTCGCCCTCGACGAAGCCGAGGTAGTCGTGGTGCCGGGCGAAGGCGATCGCCGGGACTTCGGGGCTGTAGGTTTGCACCAGGACGCGGCCCGGTCGGTCGCCTCGGCCGCTCCGACCGGCAACCTGGGTGACGATCTGGAAGGTCCGCTCGGCGGCCCGGAAGTCGGGGAGGTGCAGGGCGGTGTCGGCGTCGACCACACCGACCAAGGTCACGTTGGGGAAGTCCAGCCCCTTGGCGATCATCTGGGTCCCGAGCAAGATCCGGACCTCGCCGTTCTGGAACGAGGCCAAGGTCCGCTCGTGGCTCCCGTGGGCTCGCATCGTGTCGGAGTCCATCCGACACGATGCGTGGTCGGGGAAGGCTTCGCGGACCTCACGCTCAAGCCGCTCGGTCCCGAGTCCGCCATAGTACAGGACCTTGTGGCATTCGGGGCAGGTCGGGAGGCGTTCGACCTCGTTGTCGCAGAAGTGGCAGACCAGCTTCCGCCGCCCCTGGTGATAGGTCAGGCTGACGTCGCAGTGCCGACACTTGAGGACGCTCCGGCACTTCGGGTTCACGCACACCGCGAAGGTGTTGTACCCTCGACGGTTGAGGAGCAGGATCACCTGTCCTCCGTCATTGAGGGCTGCCGTCATCGCCTCCTTGAGCGGGTGCGACAGGACGACGCCCGCCGGCTTTTCGTACCTCATGTCGATCAACGACACCTCGGGCATCGGCCTGGAACCGACCCGACTCTTCAAGCTGATCCGGGTGTACCGCCCGGTGGTGGCATTCCGCCAGGTCTCCAGCGCGGGGGTGGCCGACCCGAGGAGGATCGGCACTCCTTCAAGCTGGGCACGCTTCACGGCGACGTCTCGGGCGTGGTAGCGCGGGACGGATTCTTGCTTGAACGACCCCTCATGCTCCTCGTCGATGACGATCAGGCCCAGGCGACGGGTCGGCGCGAAGACCGCCGACCTCGCGCCGACGACGACCTGGATCTCGCCGTTGGCGATGCTCCGCCAGTGGCGATGCCGCTCCCCTTCGCTCAGGTGGCTGTGCAAGACGGCGACCTTGGGGAACCTCCGGCGGAACCGGCGGATCGTCTGCGGCGTCAGGCTGATCTCGGGAACCAGGACGATCGCCTCCATCCCCCGGGCCACCACCTGGTCGATCGCCCCGAGGTAGACCTCGGTCTTGCCGCTCCCCGTGACGCCGTGGAGCAGGAACGTGCCGAACCCCGCCCCCTTGTGTAGGGCCGGGGCGAGCATCGTCAGCGCGGCCTTTTGCTCGATCGTCAGCTCCAAGGGGGGGCGAAGCGGCATGTCCGTCAAATCCCCTTCGTCGGCGACGTTCGAACCGATCCGCCGCTTGACGGTGTGGAGCAGGCCGTTCTTGCGGAGCGCCAGGACCGGCCCCGACCCGACCTTGGCCCGCTTGCAGACGTCGGCGATCGTCAAGGGGACGTCGGCCCGGTTGACGACTTCGAGGATCTCCGCCTGCTTGGTGGAGACCCGGAGCGAGCCATCTAGGAGTCCGTTCCGGGTCGATTCGGGCAAGGTCAGGCAGGTCCAGACCCGAGTCCCCGCCTGCTTCTTGACCCCGGCGGGGACCACGGCGTCGAGCGCCTGGCCCCAGGTGCAGGCGTAGTACCGGCCGATCCAGCGGGTCAGGTCGAGCATGGCCCGGTCGATCAGGGGGGGGTCGTCGAGAACCTCCAGGACGTCCTTGACCCGGTTCGGGTTGACCTCGGCGGTCGGGTTGACCTCGACGCAGTAGCCGACGCTCGGGGTGTTCCCTCGGCCCAAAGGGACCCGGACCCTTTGCCCGGGGACGACCACCCCTTGGAGCCTCCGGGGAATCCGATAAGAGAACACCAGGTCGACCGGCCGGTTGAACACCACGCCCGCGAACGGGCCGTCGACAGCGACCTTGACCTCGCTCGGGTGGTCGTCGACGCGGTCGAGGCCCGGTTCGTCGACAAACAGCGCGGCCTGTCGGCCGCTTTTCCCGTTGACAGGTCGCACGCAACCGCCCTATCGTCGCCCGACGGCCCGGTCGATCGCGCCAAGCCTGGTCCGGGCCGAGTTGTTGGGTTATTCTAAACCTTTGTCCACACTGGGGCGATGGCAATTTGTCAACGCCCGGCCCGGACTTCGAGGGGGTCGGCAAGGCGATGCGAATCGGGGTTTACGGCGGGACGTTCGATCCGATCCACCTGGGGCACCTGATCCTGGCCGAAGCTTGCCGCGAGGCGTGCGGGCTCGACCGGGTCTGGTTCATGGTCGCCGGGGCGCCCCCGCACAAGCTCGGGGGCCGGACCGACGCCAACCACCGGGTCGAGATGGCCCGCCTCGCCGTCGCCGGCCACCCCGGGTTCGGGGTCTCCGAGCGCGAAACCCAACGCCCAGGCCCCCACTACAGCGTCGACACCCTCGAAGCGATCCACGCCGATCATCCCCTCGACGACCTCTTCTTCTTTATCGGCGGAGACAGCCTGGTCGATCTACCCCAATGGCGCGAACCCGCTCGGATTTTGACCTTGGCCTCGCTCGTCGTCGCCAACCGACCCGGCTTCGAGGTCCCCTACGTGGCCTTGCCCCAGGACCCCAGCCAACCGGCCAAGCCGACCCGACACGTCGCCATCCCCCCGATCGGGATCAGCTCCTCCGACCTCCGCCGGAGGCTCCTCGAAGGCCGGTCGATCCGCTACCAGGTCCCTCGGGCGGTGGAGGCTTACATCGAAGCCCACCGGTTGTATCGGGCCGAGGCGACTGGCGGCCCGTCGAGCGGTGGATTAGATTGAGGCGGGACCAGAGGCCGACCTTCGCCGAAGCTGAGGACCGCTCATGCAACGCAACCCCTACCCCCAGATCACCCCGCTGGACGACCCGGACTATCCTTCGCAAGACGGCAACCCGATGTCCGACAACATGCTCCAGTTCCGCTGGATCACCACGGTCCAGGGGAGACTCGACGCTTTGTTCATCGACGATCCCCGGGTGGTCGTGGCCGGTGATTGCCTCTGGTATCCGGTCGAAGGCGACAACACCATCCGGGTCGCTCCCGATACGATGGTGATCTTCGGCCGCCCCAAAGGGGACCGAGGCTCGTACATCCAGCACCGCGAGGAGGGGATTGCCGTCCAGGTCGTGTTTGAAGTCCTCTCGCCCGGCAACCGAGCCGGCGAGATGCGGCGGAAGCTCGCCTTCTACGAGAAGTACGGCGTCGAGGAATACTACATCCTCGACCCCGACTTCGCTCGCCACAAAGGCTACCGCCGCGAAGGCGACAAGCTCGTGTTGATCTCCGACCTGTTCGGCTGGATCAGCCCACGACTCGGCATCCGGTTCGAGATGACCAAGCAGATGAAGAAAACGCTGCGGATCGTGACGCCCGAAGGTCGCCTCTTCGAACCCTATACCGACATCGCCCGGAAACTCGACGTATCGGAACGTCAAATCGAGGAGGAACAAGAGCGGGCCGAACAAGAACGCCTCCGGGCCGACCAGGAACGCGAGCGGGCCGATGAGGCGAACCGCCGGGCCGAACAAGATCGCCTCCGGGCCGATCGCTTGCTCCAGCAGCTTCGAGCTCTGGGCATGGAGCCCGAGGCTTGATCGGTGATAGACTGGGGGTCCAAGGGTTTCGGGGCGTCCGGCCCCGTCGGGGTTCGTCGGCCGAGGTTTCGCGAGCGATCCACCATGCGCGTTTTGTCCGGTATCCAACCTTCGGGGGCGCTCCATATTGGCAACTACTTCGGCGCGATCCGCCAGTACATCGACCTCCAGCGCGGCAACGATGCCTTCTACTTCGTGGCCGATTACCACGCCTTGACTAGCGTCCGCGATGCCTCGGAGCTTCGGGGGTACGTCTTCGACGTGATCGTCGACCTCCTGGCCTTGGGGCTGGACCCCGAGTTGGCGACGCTGTTCGTCCAGTCCGACGTCCCCGAAACCACCGAACTGGCCTGGCTCTTGACGACCGTCACTCCGATGGGCTGGCTGGAGAAGTGCGTCAACTATAAGGACAAGGTGCATCAGGGTTTGCCCGCCGAGCATGGGTTGTTCGCCTATCCCGTGCTCCAGGCCGCCGACATCCTGCTTTATGACGCCGACCTCGTACCCGTCGGCCAGGACCAGAAGCAGCATTTGGAGATCACCCGGGACGTCGCCGAGCGGTTCAACCACACCTATGGCGAGACCTTCAAGCTCCCCAAGCCGCACATCCTCGACTCGGTCGCGGTGGTCCCCGGGATCGACGGGCGGAAGATGTCCAAGAGCTACGGCAACACGATCGAGATCTTCGACGACCCGAAGACGATCCTCAAGAAGTGCAAGAAGATCGTCACCGACAGCGTCCCCGTGGAGGTTCCCAAGGACCCGGACCAGGACAAGCTGTTCGGCCTGTTCGCCCTGTTCGCGCCCGAAGGGGAGGTGGTCGAAGTCGCCGAGCGCTACCGGGCCGGCGGGATCGGCTACGGCGAGGTGAAGACCCGCTTGGCCGGGCACATCGCCGACCGTTTCGCCGGGGCCAGGGAGCGTCGCCAGGAGTTGGTTGCGCATCCCGAGAAAGTCCTCGAAGTCCGCGCCAATGCGGCCGAGCGGGCCAGGGAGGCCGCCCGGGTCGTCCTCGACCGTGCCCGGAACGCTTGCGGGGTCGGCTGACCGCCCCCAGGCTTACCGCGAACCGAGGTTCAACAGGTCGGGCGCGGCGGGCCGAGCTGCGCGGCCGACGGTGAACATGAGGTGCGGGGTCATGTCGGCGATCGCGTTGGGTTCGTTTGGGAAAATCAGCTCTCGACGAGCCATCGGATTGGGTTCGTTTTGGCGAGGAGCGGGAAGCGGCTTCGGTTCGAGCGTCCGAGTGGTCTTATCCGTTCCCGGAAGCCGCCGTTCGCCCTGTTCGCCGAGTTGCCGCCCCGGCTCGGGGACGGTGGATTCGACCGGGATGGCGGGGAGACGCGAGGCGACGTTGGTCGAAGGTTCACCCTGGGCATCGCCGAGCACTTTGAACCGGGCTTCGTTGTCGAGGAACTGGGCGAGTGCCCGGGAGAAGCCGAGGTTGGCGGCGGCCTCGTACTTCCGGGCGAGGGTGGCGTCGCGGTCGGAGTCGAACATGGCGCGCTCGCCGGCTTCGAGGCGATCCAGCGCCAAGATTTCGGGGTCGATCGCGTCTCGGATGGTGGAGAGGTGGTCGAGCTCGGCGTCGATCAGGAGGATCAGCCCTTCGCGTGGCCCGTCGCGCCGGGGTGCCGGGTCGGCGGGGTGGTGGGATTCGCCCGGCTTGAGCCGCCGGAAGTCGCCCGTCATCGCCTGGAGCAGCGCATTGGTCTTCGAGGTCGGGAAGGTCGTCCCGTTCCCGCCGAAGAACGCCTCGACCTTGGCCCGGGTCCGGTCGTCCCAGTTCTGGAAACGACCCGATTTGAGCTCCTGCTTGACCGCCTCCAGAGCCCCGACGAGCTTGTCGACCCCTTCGGTGCTGGTCAAGAGTCGGCGACGGATCGAAGCCGGGTCGGACTCGATCACGTCGAACAGGCGGTCGACCTCGTCGAGGCGACGAAGTTCTAATTCTTCCGTCGCATGCCGCATCCTGAGGCTGATCGCGGCGGTTTCCCGGAGCGCGGCCCGCTCGGCACGGACCGACATCAAGGCGACCTTGTGGACCAGCACCATCCCCAGGTCGTCCGAGGGCATCATCGCCTCCTGCAACCCCAAGAACCGCTGCTGGACCCGCGCATCATCCTCGTTGGGCAGGGCCAAACCCGCCCCCGTCAACCCATGTTTGAGAGCGTTGGCCCGAGCCTTGGCCTTCCCCTCCACCGTCCTCGGCCCCGTCGACTTCCGAGCATTCAACCGATTCGCCTCAACCCGAGCCACGCTGGAACCCATCGTCAAACCCCCCAACAATTCCTGATGTCGAACAAGTAAGTAATCAGGGAGCAAGCGGCATGCGTCGCTCACCACCTCTTACTATCGTTTTGTCGGGGGGTGGCTTAACCGCCTATTTTGAAAAAACGCGACTTGAGCGATCGAACGCCGCTTTTTATCGTCAGTTCGATCTCATCCGAGCGCTTGACACCTGGCAAATTGTCTTCGATGATCGGGTCCATCACCCGCAGCCCGGACCCAGCAACGATGGGATCTTTCCCCTTCGAAAATGTAGAATGTCTCCAATCGTGTCCTCGTGTACCAATCGTGTCCTCGACAAAAGTAGACAAAAGTTTACGTTTGTCGTGATATCGAAACCTCCTTCCGAGCCATCCCGTGATCGCCACCCTCCTTATCGCCACCTCGATACTCGCGGCAGAGCACAAGTCTCGTAGTCTCGTAGGCTGGGTCGAGAACCAGCCATTCCTGGTCGCTGGGTCTCGACCCAGCCTACCTACTGAGGAATGGGAAATCCACACGTCTCGACCAATTTCATACAAACACAATTTCGAATCGAACTGCCTGCAAAGTCAACAGTTCACGGGGGGGCGTCAAATTTTTCCACACTTGTCGATATATTTCACGTGTCTGCAGATGCCCACTTCTTCAAATTCATCATGCCTCCAAGTATGAGACTGATGCCATAGCAAAGTATGGAGGCGCCGACAACAATGATGGGCCAGCCACTGCCGTTACCAATTTGGACGAAAACCTCTGTCCACCATTCCCACCCCGAGAGGATTGGGTCAACCATGCTGGCAAAAGCAAAAATGAAGAGAATCATATAACCACCAACGAACGCCAGGAGACCCCCGCAGCCGATGGCACCGCAACCGATGGGGCTTGGCTGACGGGATCCCGACTGAGTCCGTTCGATGGGCGAGGAAGGCGTAGCATGAAGACCCGGCTCGTCACTCATGGCAGTATCGCCCCCTCCGCCTGAACTATTACTTGGCGTTTCGGATAGCCGCATATTTCGAGTAGGGCTGGCCGCTTATCACGCCTGTCATTCACAATGATACTGGTGACCGAGATCCGGGGCAAGCGCGAGGCGGAGAAGAGAAACCCGATGTCAGTAGGCTGGGTCGAGACCCAGCCATTCCTCGTCGCTGGGTCGCGACCCAGCCTACCTACTTGACCGCGGGCACGGGCTTCGCAATCATCGATCTGTCCTTCGAAGGATAGAAGCCCAAATTGTCAGGAAATATTACGCCCATTTCGACGCCGAATATCAAGCCAGGCAGCGGGGGCGAAAAGCGATGGCAGGCAAATTCCTTCGACGCGGAGCGATCGTCGACACGATCAAGAGCGAGCATCGCACCAACGCCATCCAAAAGCGGGGGGGGCTGACACAGCATCCCGTCACCGTTACATCATGCGGTTGCCCGGATCCGAATTGCGAGTGCTGGCACACTGTCAGAACCGAGCGAACCATCCCTACCCCCGAGCAAGCCGCCGAGCGGCTTTCAGAGGACAGAAAGACCCGCAAGGGAGCCAAAGCCCGACGCAAGGATGACGATGCCTAAGCGGGGAAAAACTCGGTGTCAGTTCTCATTTCTGCCCTCAAAATAAGAACTGACACCGAGTTTTTTCTGCTATGAATATACTCGGAAAGGCATCCCACCTCGTCCGGGTCTCCACTGAAGTCGAGCGGCGTGCGAGGACGCTGATCCAGTCCGGTCTCAAGCCGCTGGATGCACTCTACCTTTCGTGTGCCGTGGAAGCGGGAGCCGACTATTTCCGCACCTGCGATGACCGTTTGCTCAAGCGGTCGCGGGTCGCCCACACGGGGATGCCGAAGGTCGTCAGCTCCCTGGAACTCGTCGCGGAGCTTGGACTATGACGGCCGGATGGCACGGGTTCGGTACTCCGACCCCGTGGGATCGACCGTCGTCGAGCGATCCGCGTCAACTCCACGGGTTGGAGTACCGAACCCGTGCCACCCGACCGGGCACCGAGTTGACACTCTGTTGGGTTTGTCCTCGATGGTCGCCTTGCTGACCAAAGCGGTCTCCGCCGGTGACGAAATTCCTTGACAAGCCACGACTTGATGCCAGAAGAGCAGAGCGACCTTCGCGGCTTGCCTGGCGTTGGTGCGTCGTCATCTCTGGTGCGTCGAGGATTATTGCGAACCTAAGGCCGACCCCAGGTTCTCGAAAATTCTCCGGTCCGACCTCGATCGTCTGAGAAATGCGGTTTGCTACGCCCATTGAAACGCGGAAAGTCGACGTTACACGAAAATGATTCTCATCGGCGCTCGATGTTGGCGGCCTTGCTGACGGCGGGGTCTCGGGGTGCGGGGGTCGGGGTGGGGATCATGAGGCGGCCGAAGCCTTTGAGGCCGGCGGCAGGGAAGACTCGGGGGATGGTGCTGAGGTCGTCGCTGACGAGGGCGGGCATCACCGGTCGGCCGTCGGACCAGTAGCCGAGGTGGCGGAAGGCGTCGCCCTTGTCGGTGGCCTCGTCGAGAGTCTTGCCCGCGAAACCAGCGTCGAGGGTCAGGTCGGCCAGGCGCCAGAACCCCGAGGTGTCGAAGGCGTTGACCTCGGCCTGGGCCATCTGCGCCGAGTGAAAGAGGCCGTCGCCCGAGTCGAACTTGGGCTGGATACCGGTGGGGGCGAGGTGGTCGGCCCGGAAGTGGGGGTAGCCTCGGAGGTCGCTCCGGTAGAGGACGAACTTCTTGCGGTCGTTGGGGATCGAGGTGGTTGCCTTGAAGATTTCGCGGGCCCGCTCGTCGCCGACGACGAGGTCTTTCTGGCCGGCGACGACGACGAGCAAGGTGGTCGCCGGGATGTGGGCGAGGTCGGGGCGGCGCATCGGCATGACCTCGCCGGGGAAGATTGACACGACGGCCTTGGGCTCGGGCAAGTCGGCCTCGGCGGCGACGGCCGCCATCTGCGCCGCGAGGTTGCCCCCGGCGGAGTGGCCGATCAGGGCGAACTTGGTCCGGTCGGGTCGAACGTGCGAGGCCGACGTCGCCAAGACGTCGAGCGCGTCTCGGACGGCGATCAGGCTGTTGGGGAGGAAGTTGGCCGGAGGGGTCGACCAGTCGCGCTGGTAGCGGGGAACGATGACGATCCGCCCCCGACGGGCCAGATGCTCGATCCAGGCGCCGTAGACCGCCGGGTTAACGGCGAACCAGCCGTGGTTGAAGACCACCACTGGCGCCAGGGCGGGCGTGGGCTCGGCCGGCTCGAACAACCAGTACGATCGAGGCCCCTGCCCCATCTCGGTCTGCTTGACCGACTTGTGCGGGTAGGGGGATGGCGGCGCGTCGGCGGCAGCCGCCGATCGGGGCAACGAGGCCGCCCCAAGAGTCAGGGCTACCATCGCGGCAAAAGCGACCGAGGCGACGGTCAAGCCGACGCCTGGTCGATCGGTTCGGGAGCGGCGAGTCATGGCGTCCTTGCCTTACCTTTCGCCTGGGTGATCTGAATTATCAAAGCGAGCGAGCGGACTTGTCCAGAGACTCAATTCCGAGGAGCGGCCCCGGCGCGGTCGGCGACCGACTTCTGCTTCGGCTGGATGGCGGTGGCGGGCCGGGCCTCGGTCGGCTTTGGCCTGATCGTCTGCGAGGCTGGAGGCCCCGGGGCCATGAAGACTGTTTCGAGGTAGGGCGACGACCAGATCCCGTGGCGGTCGTTGCCCGGGAAGAACACGGCCTGGTCGAGTTTCAGGCTGGTCAAGGATGTGAACCCGAGGACGCAGAGGGGGAACTGGTTGATGTTTTCCATATCGGCCAGGATCACCGGCTCGGACAGGGTCAGGCCGGCGTGGCGGAACGCCTTCTCGGCCATCTCGACGCAGTAAAGCTCGCGGTCGTCGGTGGACAGCTCGTAGTCGAACGGGATCTGCTTGGCGTACATCGCATGGAGGTACTCGACGACCTTGGGAATCCGGTCGCGGTATGCGGCCTTGAGCCGCTTGACGCCGAACGGGCCGGTGTTGTCGAGAATCCAGACCTTGAGCGGTTGGCGGCGAACGCTGGCCTTGGTCGTGTCGTAGACGACCGGCTCGCCGTCCTCGATCACGACGGTCCCGATGTGCGAGAACTGGCTCCCGCTGACATTGGCGATGAAACGGCTGAACGGGAACATCCCGCCGAGGATTCGGGCATCGCCGCGACGGAACAAGATGTCGCCGCTCCGGAGGGCCTTGCGGCCCCACTGGTCCCACTGCTTCATGGCGGGGGTTTCGGGGATCGGCGGGATGTCGCCCGATTTCCGGGCGACGGTGGCGACCGGACCCCAAGGGTTGCCCACCCATCCGGCGGGAATCAACCGGTCGGTCGGTTCCAGGCCGTCGTGGCCCCCGTAATACGCCATCGCCAACCAAAGCAAGACCCTCATAGTCAGGTATCCCTTGATCCAGGAAGGGGCGGGTTCGGAACCCCGACCAATCGGTCGGTCGGGTCTCACGCCGTAGAGGAAGAGAAGGAAGGCGAGCCGGTCATGAAACCCCAGCCCTGCCGACCCGATCGAAACGCCTAGGTCGTCGCGATGGATTTCGCGGAATTCGTCAACGAGGGGGAGAGCGAACGACCAGAAGGCCCAGCGAATATTACGAAGCCACCCAAGCCAGGGGTGGAAACTTTACGAGGAATTCATCCGAGGCGAGGTCGGGCTTTAGCCCAAACCACCTGTTCAGCTTAATCATAACCCATATTCGCGGGTTGGTCCATTCTGATTGATTGGTTTCCCCCAATAGTTTAGAGGATCTGAGCAATTCAGGAGGAGATCGACCGTCTTGCGAGGATCGCGCCGGTGATCCGGTTTTTGAGGAATTATTGGAGTTCAAGGGTCGACGCGTCGATCGGAGTTTGTTAGGAAGACGCCCGACACTCGCTGTTGAGGACTTTTTCGAGGCGGATCGACCGCGGCTAGCAAGGACGCGAGCCGGAGCGGTGGATGCCCGCCGGAAGTCCCAGGGGTATTGATAAGCCGCATGGGGAGCAATGGTGGGCGCCACCTCAAACCGGCCGGTTGGCTGGTCCTGATCGTCTCGATCCAAGGGTCCATCGCCGTTGCCGCGAACGACCTCCGACCGAGCGTGCCGTCGGTGACGATGACGCTCGACGTCGAGTGGTCGCCCCCTTCGGCTCGATCGACATCCGAGGCCGAACCGGGTCGCCCGGTGGTGGAACTCGCCCTGACGGCGGGCCGGATCGTCGAGGCGGTTGGTTGGCCGACCGCCTCGACGCCGGCTCCTCCCCGAATCCAAGGGGACGGTTGCTGGCTGGTTGGGTCGTCGAGTCGGGGCAAGGTCCGGGTCCGGGTCGAGGCCCCGCTCTCGGCGGACCTGACGATTCGGGTCGGGGGCCAGGGCGCCCGGATCGGCCTGGGGAGCTTGCTCGAGGGTCCCCAGAAGGGGGCGACCTCCGGCCCTCAGGGCGTCGAGGTCGCGGTGGAACGCCTCCCCTGGGACGCGATCCAGGCGGAACTCGGCGCCGAGGACGGCACGGCGGAGTCGGCGTCGATGGTCCCGCTCGGGCTTCGGTTCAACATCCTGACCCCTGAGGTCGCCGAGGTGGCGCTCCGGTGCTCGGCGGAGCTTCGCCCCGTCGGCGGCGGCGAGCCGGTCTGGCGGCAGGACTGGCGCGAGGTGGTCTCGACGAACATCCCTTCGCCGCCGCCCCATGCCTTGACCTTGACGATGCCGGGGCCGGAGGGGACGTACCTCCTCGAAGTCCGGACCGACTGGGAACCGCTCGGCGACCCGGCGGGGACTCGGCTGGGGCGCTGGGTCCGTCGCCGACGCAACCCGACTCAAACCACCTCGGCGACCCGGCGAATGACGGTGGCCGTGGTTAATTCGCGGTCCCCGGCGCCAGTGCCCTTGACCAAGGCCGACGGGTCGGGAATCGAGGTCGACGCGATCGACCTGACTCGGCCCCCCGGGCATCGCCCGACCGCCTCGGGGCGGTCGCCGATCGACCTGAGCGGTCGATGGTCGTGGCTCGTGCCCGACTCCGCCCTCGTCGCCCCGCCGTTCCGCGACCGGCTCCGAGGGTGGATCGGCCGATCGGGCGGCGAGCTTGCCGTCTTGGCCTCGTCCGACGGAGCCGGCCTGGCCTGGTCGGCGGTCGGCCTCAAGGTCCCCCACCCCGACCGGCCGCATCGCCTGACCCTGACCGTCGATGGAGGGCATCCCGCCGCCCTGAGCCTGGCGATGATCTCCGGGGCGGGGTCGAGCATTGGGAACGCCCGGAACCGGGTGGTCCTCGACGCCTGCGCCTCGGGGCCTCCGATCCTCAAAGGGGGCTCGCCCTCGACGTTCTCCTGGCTGGTCTGGCCCGGCGACGAGGCCCCGGTCGTGGTCCTGGCCAACCGAGGGGCCTCGGCCCCGGTCCAGGTCGGATCGATCACCTTGACCGAGCTGGGCGACCTGCCCGCCGCCGCGACGCTCCGGGAGTCGGACCGGTCGCTGGGCCTCCACCTGGCGGGCGTCCGCGAACTCGACCGCTTCGGCGGGGTCGACTCGACGGGCCGGGTCGACCCGCTCTCGCAGGCCAAAAACCTGGCGACTTACCTGATCCACTCGGGGATGTCGTCGGCCGTCCTGCCCGACGGACTGGGCGACCGAGCCGCCCGACGCGCCCTGGGCGGTCAGGCCGACGAGGACGCGACCGGCCCCGACCGGCTCGACCTGATCTTGCGGGTGTTCGCCCGGCGGAACTGCTCGGCCTGGGTGGATGTCGCGTTCGAGGGGTCGATGCCCGGCCTCCCGGCGGTCGACTCGCCCGAAGCGGCCGGGGGCGGGTTGCTCCGGGTTGATCGCCGAGGTCGGCCCGACGGCCTGGCCTATCAGCCGATCCACCCCAAGGTCCGCGACGCGATGGCCCGGAAGGTGGCCGAAGCGGTCAAAGCCCGGCAAACCCGAACCAACCTCCTGGGGGCGATGGTCCGGCTCGGCCCCGGTTCGACCTTGCCGGGTGGGCCTGACTCGGGCTTGGACGACGTGACCTACGCCCGGTTCGTCGCCGCCGCGTTCGAGCCCGGGACCGCCGGCCGGGTCCCCGGTCGAAATGGCGACGATCCCCTCCGGTTCGAGGCCCGGGCTCGGTTCGTCGAGGCCGCAGGCAAGATCCCCTGGCTCGTCTGGCGTGCCCGAGAGGTCGCCTCGGTCTACTCGACCCTGGCCGACGCCGCCCGACGATCGGCGCCGGGGGCGATCCTGGCCGTCGCGACCCCGAGCCTCGACTCAGGCCCCGCCGGCGACGAGGCCCGACGGGTCGACCTCGCCGGCCTCGGCCCCGGCCAGGCTTGGCGAGGCGTCGGGCTCGACCTGGCGGCCTGGCCCGTCGGCGACGGGGCTCCGATCGTCCTGAGGGCCACCGGCCTGACCACCGACGACCTCGCCCACGACCTCGCCACCAGCCCCGAACTCGACGAACCGGTCGCCGCTCGCCCCGGTCGAGGTGCCTTGATCGGCGTCGAAGCGGCCGACCCGGGATCGACCCTGTCGTCCTCGTCCGGCCTCCGGCTCTCGGCGCGACCGATGCCCGAGGGGGCGTCGGGCGACGAGCCTTTGGGGCATGCCCTGGCGGCGATCGACGCGGCCCGGGTGTTCGTCGCGGCTTCGAGCGTGGCGGGGCAGGAAGAACGGTTCCGGCGGTTTGCCCGGGTGTTCGCCTCGCTCCCCACCCCCACCGGAGGCGCGCCCGAACCTCGGCTCCCGTCCGGCGTGGTGGCCCGACCGATCCGATCGGGGGCCGACACCATCCTGGCGATGGCCAACGACTCGCCCTACCCGATCCTGCTCGAAGCGATCCTCGGGACGGTCGGCCACCCGACGGTCGACGACCTGGGGCGAGGGATCAGGCTCGAACCGGAGAAGGGCCAGAATGCGCTCCGGGTGGTGATCGAGCTGGCCCCGTTCGGGGTGGCTGCCGCCCGTGTGGGGTCGCCCGACGTCCGCCTGGTCTCGGTCGTCCCGCACCCCGGCCCCGCCGTCCTCGACGGGATGAAGGCCCAGTACGAAGACCTTTCGACCGCCTTGACCCGGCTGACCCGGCTGCAAACCGGAGGGACAACCCCCGCCAAAGCGACCGGCCCGGCCAACCCCGGGTTCGAGTCGGACCTAATCCTCGCCGCCGCCAGTTCGTCGGGAGGGGGCGGTGTGGTGGGCTGGGACCTGGTCGGCGAGTCGGCTTCGAGCGAACTCGACCGCGACCGGCCGCACGGGGGCCGGGGGAGCCTTCGGCTCGACGCCCGGACCGGACCCGCCTCGATCACGAGCAGCCCGTTCCACCCCGAGGCGCGGTCGACCCTGGTGGTCCGGGGGTGGCTCCGGTCCGACCGCCCCGAGGCCAAGGTCCGGGTCCGGGTCGAAGGGCAGTCGACCCACCGAGGGTATCTCCGCCAGTTCGACGTGATCGTCCGGGGCGACTGGAACGAGATCGCCGTCCGGGCGCCCCAGCTCCCCGACGGCGGCCTGGATGCGGCCCGGGTCCGGTTCGAGCTGCTCGGCCCGGGTCGGCTGTGGGTCGACGACGTGTCGGTGTCCGGCGACGTGCTCGGCGAGTCGGAGCGGTTGTACGCCCGACGCGACCTGATGGCGGCCTTGTGGGCCTACCGCGAGAAGCGATACGCCGACTTCGCCCGCCTGGCCGGGTCGCACTGGGCCAGGCCCGTGGCCAACCCCCCCGCAAGCGCCACCGTCGCAGGCGACCGATCCGGGGTGATCCGGACCGGCGACGCTTCCGCCCTTCCGTCGGGACGCCGACTGCGGTAAGATCCCCTCGGACCGGAAGCTGGGATGCTCGGGGAATCGCAGGTCGCAGGATTGCAAATTGCAAATGGGGAACCAAACCCAACTCCGGCGGAGATCAGGAGTTTCGGGTGGCAGGGGTTTGCGGTACCCCGCAACCCCGGTCTGCGGATCATCGGTCGGGCGAAGACCCGGGGTTGCGGGGTACCGCAAACCCCTGCCACCCATCTGCCGCTTTGCAATCTGCAATCCTGTCATTTGCGATTCTGAACGAGGTCGCCCCGTCCGGTATGCTCGGGGTTCGCTGGGCCGACGTCGAGGAGGGATTCGAGGTGTTTGTCGCTTGCAACACGCTTTGCTTTTCCAAGGAGCCGCTGGCCAACGCCTTGCGGCACATCGTCGACCTTGAGTTTCGCAAGATCGACCTGGCGATCGTGGAAGAAGGCGACGGGCTCCATCCGTCCGAGGTGGCCGACAACATCGAATCCGCGTTGGGCCGACTCCGCAAAGGGCCGAGCATCTCTCCGTCCGCCTTCGGCGTCGACTTCGGCGACGTGGAGGTCTCGGGCTTCCGGCGCCGGTTCGACGCGATCTGCCGACTGGCCAAGACCTTGACCGTCGCCGTCATCACCATCCCCGCCGCCCCGTTGGGGACGCCGTTCGACGACGAGGTCAAGCGGCTGCAAACCCTCAGCTCCTACGCCATGCACGAGGGGTTGGTCCTGACCTTGATGACCGACTCGAAGACCCTGACGGCCGACCCCGCCGCCGCCGCCGCCCTGTGCAAGGGCGTGCCCGGGCTGGGCCTGACGCTCGACCCGAGCCACTACATCCAGGGGCCTCACGCCGGGGGGAATTACGACGAGGTGTTCCCGTTCGTCCAGAACGTCCTCCTGCGCGACACGGGCCGGAAGCCCGGCGAGTTCCAGGTTCGGATCGGCCAAGGGGAGATCGAGTACGGACGGATCGTCAACCTCCTCGAACGCAACGGCTACAACCGAGCCTTGACCGTCTCGATCCTCGACACCCTGGACAGCCCGTTCGAGGTCGAAGTCGAGGTCCGCAAGCTCAAGCTCCTGCTCGAAAGCCTGATCTAACCGAAGAAGGGTTTAGTAACGGATTCGTAAGAGGAGATCGCACTTCGGGTCCGCGACCACGCGAATGACCGCGAAGCCGGGATCGCTTCGAGGGCCTTGGCGCCGGGCGCCGGCGGTTTGACCCTTTACACCGCGTGGCTGGGTGGTAAACTACTTCAGGAGCTGGGCGTAGGTGGCAAGCGAAAAGTGACCCACGAGGAGTGGTGACTTCGATGCGACGCTGGATCAAGCAACACCGACGAGCCCGCACCCTCGCGGTCAGCTTGCTGATCCTCGCCCTCCTGCCGACCCCCTGGCCCAAGGTCGAATACCACAACGTCCGGCACCACGACACCCCCGGACAGGTCTGCGAATATCACGACCACCTGCTCCGCTGGCATCCCGACGCCACCAGCGCCAAGGATGTCGCGGTGCTCCACTGGCACTGGGCCTGGCCCTCGGAATCTCCTTCGCGGTTGGGACATGAAGGCAAGGGGCTTCGGCTCCACGCCCACATGCCCGACCCCGCTTTGCCCGCCGCCGAATCAAGCCCGGCGATCGTGGCCGATGCTTCGGCCCGACTGCTCACATCTCCGGCTTTCGAACCGCCTTCGCTGGCGTTCTCCTTAGATTGGCCTTCCCACGACTCGCCGATCCTCAGGTCGGGCGCCTCCCCGGCGCTGACCTTTGGCGCCACCTTCGCGCCCCGAACCTCGCTCACATCCCGCCTCCACCGCTGGTCCTGCTAGGACACCCCCTCAACTCGCTCGCTCTGACGACCCACTTGCCCGATCGCCCGATCGAGGGAAGCTCCATCTTTGTGGCCTTCCTTTCATCTCGTCGCCTTCGGCATTTTGGGCCGCTCGATCGCTGTCACCCGTGCTTCCTGGCAAGAACCTGGTTCGGTCGAGTCGAGTCGTCCCTCCGGATCGCGTGGCTGGTTTCGTCGTGGTCTCGTTCGCCGCCCTCGACCTGGTTCGAGCTTCGGCGGAATGGACCCCGAGGAACGTCGCGGCGACCGACATTGGAGGGGACGAGGGGGAATAGGATCATGCGTCTTTTGCTATCCACGAATGAGATTCCGCAGGGCACCACGAAGCGGCCGACGATCACCAATTTGGCGCAGCGGCCAGCCTTGGGGATCGGGCTGGCGACGGTAATCGCCTTCGCGGCGGGCACCTTGCTCCACGATCGGTTGTTCCATGCCGTCGGCCTGACGACCGAGACGACCGACCCGGCCAAGGCCGAGGCGACCGCCAAGCCGACCGGCCCCGACCCGAACACCACGGTGGTCCTGGCCGAAGGGAAGTTCGAGAAGGCCGACATCAAGATCGGCTCCGCGCAGGTTGGCGAGGTGGCCAAGGAGGTCAGCGTCACCGGTCGGATCGAGGCCGACCCGAACCGTCGGTTCGACATCCGGCCCAAGGCGCCCGGCGTGGTCCGGACGGTCCCGGTCCAGCCAGGGACCAAGGTTCGAGCGGGCGACGTCCTGGTGATCCTCGACAGCGCCGAGATCGGCTCGGCCCGGCTCCTGGTCCGCGAACGGCAGCGGGCCTTGAACACCGCTCGGGCCGAGGCCGCCTGGAAGTCGGCGGTCGCCAACAACGCCGAGGCGATGATCAACCAGCTTCGCAAAGGGGCCTCGGCCCAGAACATCGCCAAGGAGTTCGCCGACAAGCTCGTCGGCACGGCGCGTGGCACCTTGATCACCGCCTGGGCCGAGTTGGAGATGGCATCGCACGAGTTTGAGAAGCAGTCCGGCCTGAACAAACAAAAGATCGTCGGCGAACACCCGGTTTTCCTCGCCGAGCATACCCAGGAAGGGGCGCAGGCTAAGTTCGACGCCGCGCTGGAGCAGGTCCGGTTTGACGTCTCGCAGCAAGATCGGGTCGCCCGCCAGATGGTCCGGGACGCCGAGGAGATGGTGATCGACGCCGCGTCCCGGTTGCGAATTTTGGGAGTGACCGAGAACGTCGGCAACCTGCTCGCGCACCCCGAGTCCGCCTCGATCTTGCCCGAGGACACAGCCGACATCTCGGGCTATCCGATCGTCGCACCGATCGACGGCACGGTGATCACCACGTCGGTGACTCGGACCCGTCGGGTCGACGTGGGCGACCCGCTGTTCATCGTCGCCGACCTGAGCCGGGTCTACGCGGTGGCCAACATTCCCGAATCCGACTTCGCCGCCCTGCCCGGCCTCAACGGCGGGATGGTCCACATGACCGCCCAGGCTTACCCGGGCCGGACCTTCGAGGCCAAGATGCTCTACACCGGCGCCGAGGTCGACCCGACGACCCGGACGATTCGCCTCGTCGCCGAGGCCGCCAACGCCGACGACCTGCTCGTCCGGGAGATGGCCGTCCGGATCACCCTCGACGCCAAAGCCGTCGAGCAGGCGACCGTCGTCCCCCCCGGCGCCGTGGTTGATTTCGACGGCGTGCCCGCCGTCTTCAAGCCCGACGCCACCCAGCCTCGGACCTTCATCAAGCACCCCGTCAAGCTCGGCCGGACCGCCCCGGCGGGCCAGATCATCCTCGAAGGGCTCAAGCCCGGCGACCCGGTGGTCGTCTCGGGGACGTTCATGCTCAAGAGCGAACTGATCCTCCAGAACGACACCGAAGAAGAATAATTCATAAGTAGCCACGGATGGAACTCGGATCAGAGAGGACGAATCAGTCTTCAATGATCCGTATTCCGCCCCTGTTCCATCCGTGGCTCAGGAGGAATTCATCCATGCTCAACGCCCTGATCGAGACGGCACTTCGGAATCGGTTCCTGGTCCTCGCGGGAACTTTATTGATAGCGGGGGTTGGCGTTTACTCGGCGGTTCGGTTGCCGATCGACGCCGTGCCCGACCTGACCAACGTCCAGGTCCAGATCATCACCGAGGCCCCCGCTCTCAGCCCCCTGGAGGTCGAGAGCATGCTGTCGATTCCGGTGGAGATGGCGATGAGCGGGCTTCCCAACGTCGAGCAGATCCGTTCGATTTCCAAATTCGGGATTTCGCTGGTCACGATCGTCTTCCACGAAGGGACCGATCTCTACCGCGCCCGGCAACTCGTCGGCGAGCGGTTGACCAAGGCCGCCGACGCAATTCCTAAAGTGTATGGGACGCCGATGTTGGGGCCGATCTCGACGGCACTCGGCGAGATCTATCAGTTCCAGGTCAAGGGGAAAGGGATGACCCCGATGGAGCTTCGGACCCTCCTCGACTGGTTCGTCGCGTACCACCTTCGAGGCGTCCCGGGCGTCACCGAGATCAACTCGCATGGCGGCCAGCTCAAGACATTCCAGGTGGAGCTTTCGCCCGACAAGCTCGCCGAGTATCACCTGTCGATGACCGAGGTCTTCAACGCGCTCCGGTCAAACAACGCCAACGTCGGCGGCGGTTACCTCGTCCGCGAAGGTGAAGCCCGCTACATTCGGGGAGAGAGCCAGACGCACTCGGTGGCCGACATCGCGGCGATCGTCATCGACGAGCGCAACGGCGTCCCGGTCACGGTGGCCGACGTGGCCAAGGTCCACCTGGCGCCGATGATCCGGGCCGGTTTGGCGACCAAGGACGGCGAGGGGGAGGTCGTCACCGGGATGGTCCTGATGCTGATCGGCGAGAATTCTCGGCAGGTCGTCAATCACGTCAAGGAGGCGGTCGCCAAGCTCCAATCCAGCCTCCCGCCGGGGGTGACGATCGAGCCGCTTTACGACCGAACCCACCTGATCGACCAGACGCTCGAAACGGTGGTCAAGAACCTCACCGAAGGCGGGGCCTTGGTCGTCGCGGTCCTCTTGCTGCTCCTGGGGAATGTCCGAGGCGGGTTGATCGTGGCGATGGCGATTCCGTTGTCGATGCTGTTCGCGGCCAACATCATGCTCGCCACCGGAGTCACCGCGAGCTTGATGAGCCTGGGAGCGATCGACTTCGGCCTGATCGTCGACTCCAGCGTCATCATGATCGAGAATTGCGTCAGGCGCCTGGCCCACGAAGGCGGGAGCCGCTCCAAGCTCGACATCATCCGAGATGCCGCCGTCGAGGTTCGCAAGCCGACCATGTTCGGCGAGTTGATCATCGCCATCGTCTACCTGCCCATCCTGGCGCTCCAGGGGACCGAGGGGAAGCTGTTCCGGCCGATGGCCTTGACGGTGATCTTCGCCCTGGCCGGTTCGATGATCCTTTCGTTGACCGTGATGCCCGTCCTGGCGTCTCTTGCTCTCAGCTCAAAGACCAAAGAAGAAGAGGTCTGGCTCGTCCGGTTCCTCAAGCGAGGGTATACCCCGCTCCTGAACGCGGCGGTGGCCCGGCCGATCCTGGCGATGGGCATCGCCTTGACGGTGGTTGGCCTCAGCATCCCGGTGGCAATGAATCTCGGGGGCGAGTTCATGCCTCGGCTCAACGAAGGCGACCTGGTGATCGAGGCGATCCGGATTCCGTCGGCGTCTCTCGAAGGGGCGGTCGCCGCTTCGACCCAGATCGAGGATGTCCTCAAGTCGTTCCCCGAGGTCCGGATGGTCTACTCCAAGACGGGGCGCCCCGAGATCGCCAACGACGTGATGGGTGTCCACCAGACCGACGTCTGGACGATGCTCAAGCCGCAATCCGAGTGGCCCTTGGGGATGACCCGCGACGGCTTGATCGAGGAGATGGACAAGAAGCTCTCGGCCAACGTCCCCGGCGTGAAGTTCGGCTTCAGCCAGCCGATCGAGATGCGGGTCAACGAGCTGGTCGCGGGGGTCAAGAGCGACGTCGCCGCCTTGATCTACGGCCCCGACCTCGACGTCCTCCGCACGATCGCCGGCCAGGTCGAGCACTCGCTCTCCAAGGTCGCCGGGGCGCAAGACATCAAGTCACCCACCGCCGGTCGGTTGCCGATGCTCCGTGTGTCGGTCCGCCGCGACCAACTGGCACACTACGGGATCAAAGCCAGCGACGTGATGGACGCCATCGCGTCGTTGGGCGGGACGACGGTGGGAAGCGTCCTCGAAGGGCAAAAGCGGTCGGCCATCCAGGTCCGGCTCCCCGAAGCCTGGCGGAATGACAAGGACAAGATCGGCGACATCCGCGTGGCCGACCCCAAGGGGCGACCGATCCCGCTCCGAGACCTCGCCGAGATCGTCGCCGAGGAAGGGCCGAACGAGGTCGAGCGCGAGAACGTCCAGCGGAGGGCCGTCGTCGGCTGCAACGTCCGAGGCCGCGACCTCTCCAGCTTCGTCGCCGACGCCCAGGCCACGGTCAACCGCGAGGTGACGCTCCCGCCCAACTACTTGATCCAGTGGGGGGGGCAGTTCGAGCACCTGCAAACCGCCACCAACCGGCTCCTGATCGTCGTCCCGATCTCGCTGTTGCTCATCTTCCTGCTCCTGTACAGCACCTTCGGCTCGGCCCGACTCGCCGGCCTGATCTATCTGGCCGTGCCGACCGCCGCCACCGGCGGGATCTTCGCCCTGGCCGCAAGGGACCTGCCGTTCTCGATCTCCGCCGGGGTCGGCTTCATCGCCTTGTTCGGGGTCGCCGTCCTGAACGGATTAGTTTGGGTCAGCGCCGTGGAACATCTCAGGGCCGAGGGGATCGAACCCCACGAGGCCGCCCGAGAAGCCGCCCTGCTCCGCCTCCGACCGATCCTGATGACCGCCTTGGTCGCCGGCTTCGGCTTCATCCCGATGGCCCTCTCCACCACCCCCGGCGCCGAGATCCAGCGCCCCCTGGCCACCGTCGTCATCGGCGGACTGGTCACCTCCACCTTGCTGACTGCCCTGGTCCTGCCGGCGATCTACCCCTGGTTCGCCGTCAAACAGCAGGGTGGATCGCCCGATGCAAGTCTTCTCGAAACGCATTGAAGCTGGGCATGTCGAGCTTTGCGTGGTCGATCGTGCGGTCGACCACAAGCTCGCAAAGCCGCTCTCTGCTAATTGGAAGGCCCAACCGTTGTTCCAAAAGAGGTTTCAGGGCGTTGGGCGACCGGTCGTTGCCCGACGCATCTTCCCACTTCCGGCATTCCTGGTATGGGTTGTCCTGCAAGGCACAAAGCAGCCAGGCTTCCAATTTCGGGTTGGCCAGCATCGGAACACCACGACTCCATTGCTCATCAGCGAACCCTTTGAGCATCGATTGATGCTTGGCAGCCCAACTCCCCCTTGCTGCCGACGCAGTACCATCTGCATCTCGGAAAAGAACAGCAACCACCTCCTCTTGTTTGAGAACTGACGACTTTTCCCTGGCGAACCGGGCGAAGATTCGAGCGTCATTGTAGAAGTACGCCGTCTCTTTCTGCCGCTTGACACCCGGCAAGATGGGCGACTTCTTCAAAGGGTTGAGCTCAACCTTACGCCGACTCAAAGACGTTTCGGATACAAAGCCACAATGGAGAGTTTCAAGCGGAGAGAACCCCCGAGCGTCTTCGACAATCTGGTCAATTACGTGGGCCAGAGGACCTGGCTCGAAGTGCCCGACGAGATGTTCATGAATCTCCTGGCCGGAGTGCCCCGAGCCGAGGTCGGTGGGTCCTTCGCCGCTGAACAGGAAATACATCTCAACCGCTCTCCGCCATCCGGTCGATCTCATCGCCAAGGAGGAGCAAGTCGGTATCGACGAATGCCTCACCCGCTCCCATGACGCTCAGTTTGCGGTCGAGCGATGGGATCTTGAAGAAGGATGTGGCCCTGGTGGTACCATCCGCTCGTTTGTCGAGATAAATGACGCCCTGCCTCGCTTGATTGTCTTCGAGAAAATTCAGGATCATGGGGCTGTGGGTCGTGACAATGATTTGTTGTTTTGCCTGCGTGAGCATTTTGATAAGAAATTCAATCAATTCGGCATTGATACCATTCTCAATCTCGTCGAAAAGTAGGAATTCTTGATTGCTCTCTAGCATCGCAAGCAATGCGGCCAATCGGAGGAAACCATCGTTGACGTGACGTGCTTCGGTGGCGAATCGCTTTGACCCAAAAACCTCCTCAATTGTAGTTTGTTTTCGACCCGAATTCAGGGTCTCAGTCTTGACCGCCGCAAGCCTCGGATAGACTTCCTGAAGCTGATTGGCCAAAAGGGATTGCTTTTCTGATTTGAGGTTAGAGAGATACGACGAAAAAGTTTCACCGCCTAGTCCAATTGAATCAGTAACCTCTTTGGTCCGACGACGAAGAAGTTCTGGAGACAACATGTCGAATGAGCGAGTGTGCCTAAAGTAGTAAGCTAAGCCTGATTTTTTCATGAATGCTGAAAAGATTGATCCAGAGATTAAGCTCGAAAGGACGGAGCCTTGATACTTCCAAAAAATCTTTAGATCAGTGTAATACCCTGGGTTCAGGGCGCTAGCATCGTCTGACCACTGCAATTCGCCATCAATGACCTCTATTGATGAATCGCCCAACTCCATTCGCTCCTGAATGCAATAATTTTTAATAACGTCATATTGTCCAAACCATCGTAAAGGCTCGACTGCTGTTTCTTGGGAAAATTCCACGAAAAAATCAATCTGATTTGAGTCGAGCAAACGAGACGTCAGCTCATTTGCCCGCCATCGCCGCTTCTTGAGCCACCCTTCCAGATCGCCTCGAATCAGTTGAGCCAGAAAGTCAATGGCCTGCAAGATCGTGGACTTGCCCGACCCGTTCAAGCCAATCAGGCAATTGAACTTGGCGAGATCGATCTCGAAGTCAACCAGCGACTTGAAGTTGTTGATCTTGATCTTGCTGATCCACACGGCGGGTTCACCCTTCAATCCGAAAACGAAGTTGGGGTTGTCTTTCAGATCATAGACCACGACGCCAGTTCGATCAAAGCTTTGATTCGAAAAGTGAGCGGCGACTGAATGCGCCTCAAGTTGTGATCGAGCGGCCTTGTAAGGGACGACGCGACCATACTCCACCTCCAAGAACATGCCGAAACAGAGCACTAACGGAGAAAAGCATGTCGGCCATTCCTTGGCGATTCGACTGGAAATTCACCCTCCTTTGGATGCACCATGCTCATCGACGCTGTCACGGTATGCTCGGGCTACGCGGACTTTCTCGCCGAGACGCTCCCGGTTAATTTACCGCATTTGAATCGCTTGGTCGTTGTGACGGCTCCCGATGATTGGGAAACGATGGCGGTTTGCAAGACGTTCTCGGTCGAGTGCCGGGCGACGAATGTGATGACCACCAACGGGTTGAAGTTCAACAAGGCCAGGGGCATCGACTATGGTCTGGCTTTCCTCGCGTCGAGCCACTGGGTCTTGCACTTCGACGCGGACATCGCCTTCCCCCCGGACATGCGACGGGCGCTCTTGAACCGCCCGATGAACCCGCAATGGCTCTACGGTGCGGATCGGGTATACTGCAACTCCTTCGAGGATTGGCAGTCGCACCTGGCGAGCCACCGGCATCAGCACAAGTATGGATATCGGGTCGATCCACCCAGGTTCAACCTTGGTTCGCGGATTGCGATCCCGTCCTATGACGGATATCTCCCGATCGGCTACTTCCAGCTCTGGCATGGGTCGACGGGGCGTCGGTATCCGACCACGCAGCAGGATGGGGCGGAGCACACCGACATCCTCCACGCGATCCAGTGGGGCGGCGAGGAACGACACTTGCTCCCGGACTTCTTCGTCGTCCACCTCGACTCGCAGTCATCCAATGTCGGGGCCAACTGGAAGGGGCGGACCACCCCCCGGTTTGGCCCGGCTCTGTCGCATTCCGAGCCGAAGCCTTCTTATTGACGATCGGCAAGCTGGGCTTCGAGTTCCTTGATCCGTTCCTGAAGCTGGCGGATGACCGGGGCCACCGCCGACTCGGGGAAGCGGCGGTGGATGTGCTGCGGGCAGTTCCGGTCCCACGCCTCGACCTCGAAGACGATCGCGCGCTCGACCTTGGCGGGATAGCCGGGGACCCGCAAGGCTTCGATCAACCCCGAGTCCCCCTCGACGACCCGGACCGTCCCCCAGACCTTGACCCGTCGACGCTCGGCGTAGTCTATCAGGAAGAGGAACGCCTTCGGATTGTCCAGGAGGTTGCCCAGGGTGATGTACTGGTGGTTGCCGCCGAAGTCGGCGAAGCCAAGGGTCTTCGAGTCGATCACCTTGAGGAAGCCGGGGGAGCCTCCTCGATACTGAATGTAGGGCTGCCCCTCGGCGTTGGCCGTTCCGAGATAAAACATGTCGAGGCCGGCGAGGAACGCCTCCAGCTCCGGCGTGACGGTCGTTTCCCAGCTCGACCCCCACTCCATCTGGGCGTAAGCGGCTCGGGAACCCTTCTCGACCTGGATCTTCTTGACGCTGGGCGTGAAGGCGATGTCGCTGGCGTATCGTCGCATGACCGGGCCTCCGAAACGGTGTCGGCTCAAGGCTTCGAGGGGAACCCGACGCCTCGCTTCGCCAGGAACTCGCGGATCAGTGTGGCGATCGTCGCCCCATCCTCCTCAAGGGCGAAGTGGCCCGTGTCGAGGAGGTGGAAGTCGACGTCCTTGAGGTCTCGGCGATAAGGGTAGGCCCCCGCCGCCGGGAAGATGGCGTCGTTCTTGCCCCAGACGATCAATGTCGGGGGTTGGTATTTGCGGAAGTACGCCTGCCACTCGGGGTAATGCGGCGGGTTCGACCCGTAGCTGTACAACAATGCCAGTTGGATTGAGGCGTTGCCGGGGCGATCGAGGAGAGCCTGGTCAGTGGTCCAGGTGTCCGGGCTGATCGCTTCGACGTTGCGGGCGCCGTTGGTGTACTGCCAGCGAGTCGCCTCCAGCGTGACCAGCTTCTGGAGCGGGGCCGCGTTCGCCTCGGTCCGGTCCTTCCAGTACACCTTGATCGGCGCCCAGAAGTCGTTGGCGATCCCCTCTTCGTAGGCGTTGCCATTCTGGACGATCAGAGCGCTGACCCGCTCGGGGTGCTTCACCGCCAGGCGGTAGCCGACCGGGGCGCCGTAGTCCTGGACGTACAGAGCATACTTGTCGAGCCCAACCCGCTCGGTGAAGGTGTCGATGACCTTCGCCAGGTTGTCGAAAGTGTATTCAAACTTGTCGACCGGCGGCGCCGAGCTGTTGCCATAGCCGGGGTAGTCGGGGGCCACGACATGGTAGCGGTCGGCCAGGGCGGGGATCAAGTTGCGGAACATGTGCGACGAGGTCGGGAAGCCGTGGAGCAGCAAGATCGCCGGGGCATCCTTCGGACCCGCTTCCCGATAGAAGATGTCGAGCCCGTCGACCTTCATCGTCCGGTGGAACACCTGGGGGGTCGCCGTCGACCCGGCCCGATCATCGGCCCGCGAGGCCGAGTTGGTCGCCCAGGGGATCATGGCCAGCCCAACCATCAGCGCGTTCTTCAGGGCATGCATCGTTCGGTCTCCTCGGTTCGCGTCCAACCCGACCGCTCCGACCTCACCGGCCCGTCACGCCGACGGGGATTCCCGGTGAGTCGTCAATTTCCAAGAGTGAGTCGGCCAAGTCCATCGAAAAGTTGGTGTTATCGAGATAAATCGTCTTTCTTGATCGGAGTCAGGAGACGCATCGCCGCGTCGCGGGCCAGGTCGGCGGGCCGGCTCGAGCCTTCGATCACCGCCATGACGATGGCCCCCTCGATCAGGAGAGCAACGGCGGGGGCCAGCTTCGCCGCCGACTGGCCAAGCGATCCCTCGATGAGGTCCGCCAGGAAGGCGTGAAAGCGGCCCTTTTGCTCTCGGGCGAAGACCGAACCGGGGTGTGCGACGTCGGCCAGTTCCACCGAGGCGTTGATGAAAGCGCAGCCCCGGAACGTCGGCGTTTCGAACCATTCCTTGAGCGCGGCGAAGAGGGAACCCAGCCGGTTTTTCCCGAACTGGATATGCCGCTCCATCGCTTCCCCGAACCAGCCGAGGAATTGCTCCTCGCGGTACCGGAGGACCGCGAGGATCAGGTCGTCTTTCGACCGGAAGTGGGCGTAAAGGGTCATCTTGGCGACCCCGGACTCGGCGATGATCCGGTCGATCCCGACCGCCCGAACTCCCCCCGCATAGAACAGGCGGTCGGCGGTTTCGAGGACACGCTGCCGGGCGTCGGAATTGGCTTTGGTTCGTCCCATGCCATATTTATACAGACCTGTCTGTTCGATTTCAAGCCCATTACTCGATTTTGAAGATTTCGAGGCCGGGGGGACAATCGATTTCCGGGGTGCTAAGATCTCCTGGGGGCTTTGGTGGGGCGCTTCTGGCTTTCAACGGAACCTAAAACACCTATGGAGGATTCGGACCACTCCTGGAGGCGGAGCCGGGTGGCTCCCCTGGCCCCTTTGGCCCTGGCCGTTGGCCTGGGGGTGGTCGTCGATCGGGTCGCGGCGCCTTGGGGAACCTCGGCCTGGGCATTCCTGGCTCTGGGCGGGCTGGTGGCGGCGGTGGTTTCGGGCGCGGCCGGATTATCGGGGTTGGGGTCGCTGGCGGTGGCCCTGGCTTGGGCGAGCCTGGGAGGCGCCTGGCACCACGAACGCTGGTCCGACCTGGCGGGCGACGACTTGGCCCGAACCGTTGAAGCGGAAGGTTGGCGACTGGGGGAGCGTCGGGTCTGCTGGGTCCGGGGGGTGGTGGTCGACTCGGCGGCGTTCCGGCCCGGGGATGACGGACCCAACGACCAGGGTTCAACCCGGGCGGTGGTGGCGTTGACGGCGATCCACGGGGGCGGCGGATCGGCGGGCGGGAGCGAGTGGCGACCGGCTTCGGGGCTGGTGCAAACCTGGGTGGGCGGGGATCGGTCCGACCTGGCGAGCGGTCGAGGGATCGAGGCGGCGGGAGTGCTTTCGCGGGTCGAGGGGCCGCTCAACCCCGGCGAGTTCGACCCCAGGCCGATGCTCCGGGGGCGGGGGATCAGGCTCCGGCTGATGGTCGACGGGCCTTCGGGGGTCTGGGACAATCCCAACGAGGTCGACTGGCCCTGGACCCGTCGCCTCGGGGCGGTCCGGGCCTGGAGCTTCCGGCGGCTGGCGACCGGCCTCGACCCGGAAACCTTGCCCCTGGCCGCCGCGCTCCTGCTCGGGCGCCGCGAGGCGGTCGACCCCGAGATTAACGACGCCTTCGCCAGGACCGGGACGACGCACCTACTCGCCATCTCGGGGCTGCAACTCCAGTTCCTGGCGGTGGTCATGGGGGCCTTGGCCCGGGCGTCGGGCCTGGGGCGGCGGCCGACGTTCCTCCTGGTGGCACTGGGGACGCTGGCTTATGCTTCGCTGGTCGGGTTGGCCCCGTCGGTGGTCCGGTCGGCGGCGATGACGGTCGGGGCTTGCCTGGCGGGCTGGCGAAACCGGTGCTCGACCCCGGGCAATTTGATGTCGGGCGCGGCGCTCGCCACGGTCGCCTGGAACCCGAGCGACCTGTTCGACCCCGGCTGCCAATTGTCCTTCCTGGCCGTGGCGGCGATTCTCTGGCTCGTCCCGGCGGTCCTGGCGTGGGACGCCCCCAAGCTCCTGCCGCTCGACGTCCTGGAGCGGCGGACCGAAACCTGGTGGCGGACCCGCCGACGCCTCGGCCTGGCCTACTTCCGGGCGGGGATCATCGGCTCGGCGGTGATCTGGATCGCGGCCTGGCCGCTGGTGGCGCTCCGGTTTCACCTGGTTTCCCCGATCGCGATCCTGGTCAACATCCCCTTGATCCCTTTGACCTCGTTGGCACTCTTGTTGTCGGGCCTAACCCTGGGATGCTCGGCGGTCTGGCCCCCGCTGGGAATCCCGTTCGCCTGGCTCTGCGGGCAATCGTTGAGCGGGACCGAGGCGATCGTCCGATGGACCACCGCCTTGCGGTGGGGGCACGGCTTCGGGCCCGGACCCGACCCGGTGTGGGTCGGGGTTTTTTATGCGCTCCTGGCCGTGGCGACGGTCGCAATGGCGAGCCGGTGGCCCAAGCGATGGGTCCGGCGCTGGTGGGGCGGCACGATCGCTTGCGGGGCGGTGCTTGCGGTCTCCCCGATCATCCCAAGTCGCCCCGAGGTCCCTTCGGCCGACGTCTGGGCGGTGGGCCACGGCCTGTCCGTCGCCGTCCGGTCTCCTTCGGGGCAAGCGGCGCTCTATGACTCGGGCAAGATGGGCGACCCCCACGTCGGACGCCGGGTCGTCGCCCCGGCGCTCTGGGCCGTCGGGGTCCGTCGGATCGACACCTTGATCCTGTCGCACGCCGACGCCGACCACTTCAACGGAGTCTTCGACCTGTTGGATCGGTTCACGGTCGGCTCGGTCCGGGTCCCGCCCGGCTTCGATTCCTCCAAGAACCCGGGCGCGGCCCGTTTAATCGCCGAGGTCCGATCCCGAGAAATCCCGGTCTCCACCATCGCCGCCGGTGACGTGATCGACCTCGGGGCCGGCCTGACGATGACCGCCAGGCACCCTCGACCCGACGACGTTTCCGGGACCGACAACGCCCGGAGCGTCGTTTTGGAGGTAACGCACAAGGGCAAACGACTCCTCCTGACCGGCGACCTGGAGCGAGAAGGGTTGTCGACGCTGGTCGGGATGACCCCGCCCGACCCGCCGATCGACGCCTTCCTCGCCCCGCACCACGGCGGGCGGACTTCCAACCCTCCGTCGCTCTACGACTGGGCCAAACCCCGGATCGTCGCCGTCAGCCAGCGCCCGCCGAATGTCGGCACACGCGACCCGCTCGCGTTCCTCGACGCCGAAGGTGGTCGCCATCCTCAGGTCCTCCGGACCTGGAACTCCGGCGCGATCCACCTCCGATGGACCCCCGAAGGGCTTAAGGCGACCGGCTTCCTCGACCCGATCGAGCAATTGACCCCGAGTCGGGCGGTCGCCGCCGCCTCGGTCCTGGGTGCGTTCACGCTCAGGGGCGCGACCTGGCCGATCGCGGTCGTCGGGTTGATCGGGGGGGCGGCCCTGGCCTTGGTTGTGGTGGCGGTCGAGTGGGGGGCCTGGTCGCTGGTCGCCCCAGGGCGCCGCTTGACCCCACCCCCTCCCCCCGAAACCCCAAGCTCGGCGCGAAGGATCACCGCCAAAGCAAGCGACGGGGCGACCCTGGTCGGGGATTGGTTCGAGTCGACCCGAGAGCGGCCGTGGAGCCGGACGATCGTCCTGCTCCACGGCTTGGCCGAAGACCGCCGGGCGTTCGAGGTCCGGGTCCGCCGACTGATCCGGGCCGGCTGGAACGTGGCGGCGGTCGACGCCCGGGGGTCGGGCGAGAGCGGAGGCGATTGGGTCTCGTTCGGCGGCCGGGAAGCCGACGACCTCCGCGTCTGGCTCGACGCCTTGACCGGGCTTGTCGCCGGGCCAACCCGGTTCGCCGCGTGGGGCCGGTCGATGGGGGCGGCCACCGCGCTCAGGGGGGCGACCGGCGACCCTCGCATTCAAGCCCTGGTCCTCGAAGCCCCTTACGACGACTTGCGGTCGGTCGTCGCTGCCGTCCTGGGACAGATGCGGGTGCCGGGATGGCTGGCCCGGCCGATCTTGTGGCGGGCCCGAAGTTTGGCCGGGGTGTCGCTCGACCGGCCCAGGCCGATCGACCTCGCGCCTCGGGTTGAGGTTCCCGTGCTCATCGTCCACGGCGCCCTCGACCCGATCGCTTCCGTGGCCCGGGCCCGCGAACTCGCCGAGGCGATCGGCCGGACCGCCGGGTTCATCGAGGTCGCCGGGGCCAGCCATGCCAACGTCTTCGCCATCGGTGGCGAGGCTTTGGGCGACGAAGTGGTCGCGTTCCTCGACCGGGCGATCCCCGACGGGCCTTGAGGATCGGTCGTCAAGAGTCGGTTTCTTCGATCGACCGGCGGAGCATCCGGAGCGCATCGTCGGATTCGAGCGATTCGAGGTCGGACCACTGGGTCAGGATGAACAAAGTCCGCCGGGGGGTCTGAAACCCTCGGAGGCTGCACGCGACCGACAAGTCGAGGCTGACGAACTCCACGTCGTGGCCGACGCTCGGGTGGCCGTCGATGGTTTCCTCGGCGGGGTCGGCCATCAAGGTCGGGTACTCTTCCCGGAGCGCCGCCAGGGCTTCGGCGACGAGTTCCTTGGGGTCGGTCCCCTCATCGTCGATCGTCACCAGGGCGAACGCCAAGCCGCTCGGGGCCTGGACCGAGACCGTCGTCCGGGGGCCGTCGTCGGAGATGTCCAGTTCCCAGTCGAATGGGTACTCGAAGCGGATACCGTGGTCGTCGAAGATCGCAATAGCCATCGAGATCGCCCGTGACGCGCCGAGACACTGATTCCCAACGCGATCTATGCATGGTGAAGCAGGACCCAAGACCGACGGGCCTCATTCTAGAAAAGTGGCGATTTGTTTCATAGGGAATCTGTCGGCAGGGATCGTTGGGCGCCCCTCCAGGTCGTTCGCTCAAGCCACCTTTAATATTTTACCGCAGGCGACCGCCGACTCGTGAGGTTTCGGTCTTCGCTGGGGGGTTCGCCAGTCCTTGGACTCAAAATACCTCCCAAACGTCGGCATTCCCGAAGTAAACCACCGCCTCGGGACCGGGGTAGTCGTCCGGCTTGAGCGAAAACCGGACCTCACTCCCGTCCTCGAACGTCACCGCGATGGCTTCCCTCGCTTGGAACGACACGGATCGCACGACCTTGGCGATCTGGCCACAGACGAGGTTGCGGAACTGGTCGTCGCCGCTGGCCGCTCGTCCCGCCGCCGAGTTCACCGAGACCGGGGTGAGGACATTGAACTTGGGTCCGTCGAACTGAAACTGGTAGTAGTCCATGACGAAGGTGATCGCGCTCAGCTTCTCGCCGACGATCTGGTCCAGAAATCCGAAAGACTTCGTCATCGGTCGATGCTCGCCGCAGGCACTTTTGACGGGACGTAAGTCGTTCGGTGCTCGATCCAAAAACCGCAGTTTTCGAAGGCCACAACGACACGTTGTTTCGGCCCCATGCGTCGCCGGGGTCCATCAGAGCCAGGGGCCAAGTTCGTCGGAGGCGACGACCTCGGCGGAGCCGCGCGCGATCAGGGCATGGAGCGTCTCGGGGGCGACCTGCCTGCCCAGGAACCGGGCCGAGCCGTCGGCCAAGGCGACATAAGACCCGTCCTCGAATTGCCCCCCGAGCTTCGGCAATGACTTCGCCTTGTCGTAGGGCAGGTCCTCGGGCTTGGTCCAGGGGACCGGTTCGGCCGCCTCGACGATCATCAGGGTCGGGCTTGCTAGGTGGGTGGCCTCCGCGATCCTCGTGCCTTCCTCCCCGTCGAAGACCGACCCCGGACCGACCAACCCTTGATAGTACGTGAAGTACGGCGTCGAGTCCCCGGGGGCGACCGCCGCGTAGACGCGGGGCATCTCCTCCAGCAACTCCTTGTTGTGGGGGCTATCCCAGGCTTCGTCGAGGCGGAACCTCTCATAGAGCGCGCCCTGTTCGAGGAACGGCAAGATCGCAACGCGCCAACTCAGGAGCGCCTTGTCCCCCTTCCGGATCGCGGTCGACGGGAGCCGGCCACCATTCCTGGCGGTGAAGTTGTGCATGGCCCAGGCCAGGAACTTGAGGTTGTGGATGGTCCTGCCGCGAGCCTCGGGGCGGTCGAGGGGGGCCGAACCATCCGGTTGCGGTACGGGCCGAGTCATCCCTGACCTCCAAAGTTGAATGATATTGTCTTGCAAGCTCTCGTCGCTCCATCACCCGCGACGACTTCGATTCCACGTAAGTTGGAGGACGATGGACCGGAAACCGCCTTCCCGGGCGGCATGTCGACCCGTCACGGCTCCGTTTGTTTCGCCCAGATTACCCGGCCGTCCGTTTGCTTGCCACGACGTGGGTAATCATCCGAGTGATTCATCTTGTGGGCTCGGGGAGGCCGATATGTGGAGTGGCCAGGATGGATGGACTTGGACCGAAGGATCGGTTCGAAGGGGTTGGGCTCGACTGGTCGCCTGGCGTCAGAGGAGGGTGCGATGGCCGCCTCGAAAACCGACCCGAAACCGGCGACTTTGCCGACCCCGGAAGAGTGGGAGTTGCTCCGTCGCCAGGTGGTCGAGTTGCAGCGGGTGAGCAGCTTGGGGGTTCTGGCCGGGAGCGTTTGCCACGAGCTGAATAACGCCCTGACGCCGATCCTCAGCTACGCCAAACTCGGCTTGCGGAACCCCGACCCCGAGTTCCGCCGCCGGGCGTTCGAGAAGATCCAGGAAGGTGCGGAGCGGGCGGCGGCGATCACCGGAGGGGTCCTCGGGCTGGCCCGCCCTCGGGCCGATCAACGGTCGGCGACCGACCTCGCCCGGCTGGCCGAGGAGGTCCTCCTCCTGACCGCCAAGGACCTGTCGAATCACCGGGTCCACGTCGACTTCCGGGCCGAGGGGCGGCCCCACGCCCGGGTCAGCCCGGCTCAGATCCAGCAGGTCCTCTTGAACCTGGTGATCAACGCCCGCCAGGCGATGCCCGAGGGCGGGACGGTCAAGATCCGTATCGGCACCGACGCTTCCGGACGCCTGGCCGAGTTGAGCGTCAACGACACCGGTCTAGGGATCGCCCCGGCCGACCTCCGTCGGATCTTCGAGCCGTTCTTCACCACGAAGTCGGGCCCCGACGAGACGGGACTGGGCGGGACCGGCCTGGGCCTCTCGGTCTGCCGCGAGATCGTCGAGAAGCACCGGGGGCGACTCCGGGCCGAGAGCCGACTCGGCCGGGGGACGACCTTCACCCTCCGACTCCCGACCTGCCAGGCCCCCAATCAGCAACAAGGTGCGGCTTGATCCAGGGGTCAACGGCGACGACCGCCCTATCAGCAATCGGTCGCCGGCTCGGGACGAATCACGGATCAGGGCGGTCGAGCAGATCGATTTGGGATTTAGCTCGTCGGTCTACTTCTTCTTGGCGGTGGCCACTTTAATCATGGGAGCGGCCTTCTCGGCTTCGTCGAGGGCTTTCGACCCGTCGAATTTCCAGGTGCCCCCGTCCTTAACCATAAACAGGCTGAAGTTGGTCGAGACCGTGTCGGTCGTGATCACGACCCCCAGGCTGAGGTCCGAGTCGCGCTCGGGGTTCCCCGACATCAGCGAGGCCCGAACGGCTTCGTAATCCGACGACCCTGGCCCCTTCTCGGCGATCGGGACGTGCATCAGGTCGTACCACTTGCCGGCGGCCTCGGATGAGGTGGGGGTCGCCAACGCGACGACCTTCGATCGGTCGCCGTTGAGCAAAGCACGACCGACGACCTCGGCCTGATCCTGGTAGGCGAGCGTCGAAGACGCCGGGAACATCATCCAGCCGGCGAACAGGACGACCACCGCCGGCACGCCGAACTTGGCGGGCCTGGGAACATCTTTCCAGGTCTGCGACAGGTCGAAATCGGCGGCGGGGGCGGAATACGACTTTCCGGCTTTCTTGGCGCCCGAACCACCCGGCTCGCCCAGGACCATCCGCCCCCCACTGTCCATGTAAAAGGCCGAGTCGCACCTTTTGCAAGTCAGACGGGCGCCCAGTCGGTCAGGCGGAACGTTTCCGGTCTTTCCACATCGCGGGCATTGGATCGGGATCATGGCGCATCGTCCTTGGATCGAGACGGGACGCGGGGACATGCCGCTGGCCGAGTTCTTGGGAGCAAATATCGACCCGATTGGAGCCGACCAGGATCGGCGGATTCGACAGAACGTCGAGGTCCGGCTCAAATCTTGGATTCGGCGTTGGATCGAACTAGATTCTCACAACTTTGTCGGACATTGGAAAGGGCGAAGTGGAGATTTTTTGGCCGATTGACTCGTGATCGGGGTCCGGGACCACGAAACGGGCGGGAGTCGGATCGTCGATTCGCCTTCGATCGCCCCGGAACGAACCGACCAACCCAGGGCGACCGCCTACAATGATCCAACAATGGTTTTTTATCGGCGACCCCCCGATTCGCCTGTTCCTCCGATAAGTAAGGACGCGCCCCTGTGCCGCTCGTTTCCAACGACCCGACCCTCGACGACCGCTTGCTCCTGACCCGTCGGCCGATCGGTCGACCGGTGATGCGGCAGCGCTGGGAGCACCTCCTGTTCTTGCACTGGGAGGTCGACCCCGAGGCGGTGGCCCGGTTGCTGCCGCCCGGCCTGGAGGTCGACCTGTTCGAGGGGCGGGCGTACGTCGGCCTGGTCCCGTTCTCGATGGAGGGGGTCCGCCCCTCGGGCCTGCCGAGCGTCCGGGGGCTCTCCAACTTCCACGAGACCAACGTCCGGACCTACGTCAAGACGCCCGACGGGACGCCCGGGGTCTGGTTCTTCAGCCTCGATGCGGCCAACCTGGTGGCGGTCTCGATCGCTCGGACCTGGTTCCGCCTGCCTTACTTCTACGCCAGGATGGCCTTGAGCGCCCGCGAAGGGCCGGACGAGACTCTGTCGCTGAGCTATGCGTCGAAACGGATCTACCCGAGGATGCCCGCCGCTTCGACCCGGATCGAGGCCGAGGTCGACGGACCGACCGCGCCGGCGGTCCCCGGCTCCTTGGATTTTTTCCTGGCGGAGCGTTACCTGCTCTACACGATGGGCCGAAGCCCGAAGCAAGCCGGTTCGGGTCGCTCGAACTTGTTGAAGGGGCGGGTGCACCACACCCCCTACCCGCTCCGGTCGGCCCGGGTCCTCGACCTTGAAGAGTCCGCGGTGGCCGCTGCCGGGATCACCCGACCCGGGGGACCGCCGATCGCCCACTACGCCCGACGGGTGGTCGTCGAGGTGTTCCGCCTCGAAGCGGTTAAAGACGAAAACCCCCGGTGATCCAGAGCTTGGGTCGCCCGGGTCCGCCGAGGGTTTGGTCGCGTCCGACGGCCACGATCAGTTGAAGGTGATCGTCGTCGTGAGCCTGTGGTTCCTGGCCAGCGTGTACGTCGCCGACACGACGCCCGTGCCGGTGGCGTGGGCGTAGAACTTGGTCCCGCCGTTGATCGTGTAAGTGGTCGAACCGCCGCTGGTAGCCCCGATGATCGGCGAGGTCGAGGTTAGGTAAAGGTTACCCTTCCGCGTCTCGAGGGTGACGTTGGTCGTCGGGTTGGTCAGGGTCGTATTGATCCGGAAGCTGGTGGAGCCCACCGAACCGAGGTTGCCCGAGCCGGCGACCGAAATCTTGCCGTTCACGGCGGTGCCATTGCCGTGGACCGTGCCAACAAGGGCGACCGGACCCGACTGGACCGGAGCGACGACGACGGGGCGCTTGGCCAACTCGTGGATGCTGCCGACGGCGGTCGACAACAGCATCATTGACTCGAGCGATTCGACAACGGGACGAATACGAGTGGATTTTTTCATCGGAGTCGGGCTTCCTGATATTGAGCGGAGAAGGTGCGAAGAGAGGGCGACCGACCATCCCCAGGGTAACCAAGGCGACTGGACACCCCGCGACAAAACACGGTGGTCTTGAAAAAGCATTTCTATCTTGACATCCCGAATCCCGTTTGCAAAGCGATTTTGTAGAAATAGGTAAAACAGAAAAGAGTTTTCGAAAGGGCAAGGTGAGTAAGACACTTATCCTGTGCATCGATATGTCCTGTCCCTATCTCCAGCGAAGGCGAACCATGCTCCAGTTTTTTGAGCGACTCCGTCCGAATGATGCGTGAAACCACTCATCCATCATCCACGCCAAGGAATCGTTCGCCGTCGAGAGCAAGACCATCGGCTCGCTCGTTTGGGCAACTTGCGGTAAATGTACCGGAATAAACGACGGGTCAAAGCAGATCCTTGATCCGGTCGAGTTCCCCTTGGATGTTCCTGAGGGCTACGGTCTGGCGGTCGGGTTCGACGATGCAGGCGTCCAGGCTCCCGTAGTGGTCTTCGAGGCATTCGAGGAGCAGGGCCTTGATCCCCGCCTCGTCGGGGGTGGCCCGGAGCGAGCTTTCGGCGTAGGTCCGTTCGAGTTGCGACTCCTTCTCGGCGAACCACTGGCGGAGCCGGGGTTCGGTCCACTCGCCTCGACGGATCGCCTTGAGGAGTTCCCGGTCGCGCCGGAGGTCGATGTCGCCCTCGACGAGGATCTGCTCGACCTCGCCGATCAACCGGACGACGTGGTAGGCGAACTTGGTGTCGTAGCCGTGCTCGGCGACCAGCTCGGCGCGGGCGCCTTGCGGTTCCTTGATCGCGATCTTGTGCAACTGCGAGTAAGCGTACCCCTTGAACTTGGCCCAGGCCCCTTTGTGGAGGAACCGCTTCCGGTTCTCTCGGACCAGGTTCCCCACGCGGGTCGAGTGCAGGACGCACTCGGTCGAGGTGAACAGCGAATCGATCACGTTCGGGTTGTTCTCGATCGCCAAGGCGAAGAACTTGACGATCCCGAAGATCGCCAGGTCATAAGACCGGCCCTTACCCGCCAAGGCGTCGCCGTCGACGATGTGATGCTCCTGGTAGACCTCGAACCGCTTGCCGGGGCGGCCAAAGCCGATGATCTCGCCCTGGAGGTGCGGGAAGACCTCGTCGCGAGGCGGGATCGCCCAGCCGTAGACGTCCATGTCGCTCGTGTCCGACGATACCCCATAGGCCACGCTCCCCATGATGGTCTCGTACTGGACGTTGCCCGCCAACCACCGGGGGGGCCGGGCCAACCCCCGATCCACCAGCCTCGCCAAGGTGCTTCCCAACGCCCCGCCCTTCCCCGTTCGCGGCCTTCGACGATCCCCAGCCCTTCTCTGGGCGATTCTACGACAAATCTCCGGCGACGGCGGTTCGCGAATCTGATGGAAGTGCCAACCCCCAGAAACTCGATCTTATCGGTCGAGATTATAGTTGACTAAATTCATCGGGATTAATACCATTCGAGCCGATTGGGATCAGGTTTGTCCCGAGGGTTGGCCGATGGATGAAGACAAGGGTCTGCGGGCCGTCTTCACCGTTTCAGGAGGTTTCGATGCGAGAACGAGTCAATCCGAACCGGCGTTCGTCCGGCTTCACGCTGATCGAGTTGTTGGTGGTGATCGCGATCATCGCCGTCCTGATCGCGCTCTTGCTCCCCGCCGTACAAGCGGCCCGAGAGGCCGCCCGCCGGACGCAGTGCGTCAACAACCTCAAGCAGATCGGCCTGGCGCTTCACAATTATGAGAGCGGCAACGGCGCTTTCCCGCCCGCCGGTAAGTACTTCAACACCATCACCAGACTGACTCAGTTCAGCGACACCGGATTCAGCACTTCGACCCGGCTCTTGCAATTCATCGAAGGCAACACGCTGTTCAATTCCATCAATTTCAACTACGAATACAACGACCTTTCGGGCGGTAACCTGACCGGCACCTCGGCGGTGATCAACTCGTTCATCTGCCCGTCGGCCACCCGCCAGGGGAGCGGTCGCGACAGCGTGAACCTGACCAACTCGCCCGAGGAAACGAACGGCAACATCGGCTATGGCTACAACGACTACGCCCCGGTGATCTACACCGACATCAACGTGGTCAACGGCGTTGCCACCGTCCCCTCGGGCACTCTCGCCTATCCGGCGGTCCCCTACCGAAACAAGGCGACCAGCGCGAACGGTCTGCTCAAGAACGGCAAGACCACCATCTCCGAAATCACCGACGGGACGAGCAATACCGTCGCCTTCATCGAATGTGCCGGTCGCGACGAGCGTTACGTCAGCTTCTACACCGATGGTTACGCAGCGACCACCCCGAACAACATCGGCTATCCCTATCTGACGCGAGGGGCGGGCGTCCCACCGGGTCCGCACCGCTTCTGGCGTTGGGCCGACCCGGGCAACGCCTTCGGGGTCTCCGGCCAGCCGAACAACCCCGCCAACGTCGCGCTCTATGTCCGAGACTCGTCGAGCTGGCCCAACAACGGGATGAGCGCCACGGTGAACCAGTCGATCGTGGGAGGCCAGGGCGGGGCCAACGAAGAGGCATTCGCGTTCCATCCCGGTGGCGTCAACGCCCTGCTCGGCGACGGATCGGTCCGATTCATCAAGAGCACCATCAACCTCGCCGCATTCCGGGGCATCCTGACCCCCAACGGGGGCGAGGTGATCTCCGCCGACCAGTATTGACCCCTCGGACAGTCAAGATTTGGGTAGGGGCGGGGACTCGGCGGAGGGTGAAATCGCTGGACTCGGGACCACAGGAGGACTCGAACCCGGCGGAGGAATGGAACCATCGACCGCCGGAGGCGAGTTTTCCGCCTTCTTGATGAAGACGATCGATTTGAGTCCGGCCGGGCTGGGGGTGAGAAAGCCCAGATCGGTTTCCACCCGCCACCATTTCGGGATCAGAATGGAGCCATCAATCACCTCGCCCGACGTTGTGACGATGGTTCCTATCCTCTGCGTTCCCGTCTGGTCCATGACGATCTGGTTGAGTTCGGGCTGCGAATCGAACCGGATTTCTTGGATCTTCTCGGGCTTGATCTCATAGATCCCAAGTGAGCAGCCGACGACCCCCGAGGTCAAGCGTAAGGCTCCCATCGAAGTCTTACCATCGGCCGAAACGACCTTGACCGGACAAACTTGCGACTTCTTGGGATTGTCGGCCCCGGCGGTCCCGAATTGTTGAAATCCGACTCCGAACCCGACACCACCGAACCCGCCGCCCTGGCCAAAGCTCGTCGAGGCCAGCCCGAGCATCAGGGCGACCGCTTGCAATCCCGCCCATCGAGTCATCATTCGCCCCTTTGACATTGATCCGACCGAGCGCGGTCGTATGGCGCCGCTTGTGGGTTAATTGTCGAAGCGATCGGGGGCGAACGCAAGGCTCTGGCGGCGACAATTGGCCGATTAGACGGCGGCGGAAATGACTCCGACCGGCGCTTGCGAGACGACGACCTCGATGGCCCGAGGTAAGACCTCGATGATCCAGGGGGCATCCGAACCGGGGATTACGACCCCGCCCGGGTCGCCGTCGAGTTGCACCGGGACGACGGCCTCGGCCTGGATCGAGACCCGTCGAATCCGGCGATGGACGATCCCCGGCCGGTCAAGGTGCAGCCCCCTCAGCACCAGCCAGAGGTAATGGAGCGCCTGGAGCGGCCCGGGGTCGCGGAACACGACCAGATCGAGCCAGCCGTCGTCCGACTGGGCCTTCGGCGCGAACGGCAAACCCAGCGCATAACGAGGCAGATTGAACACGAAAGCCGTGGTCCCGACCAGGGTTTCCACCTGGCCATCCACCCCTTCGGCTTCGAGCGTCAAGGGGGGGAAGCGGTAGCCGAAGCTCGACCGGAGCACCGGTTCAACGTAGGCGGCGCGGTGGGTTGGTCTCAGGACCCCAGCCCGGCCCAACCGAGCGGCGTGGTGGCGACCAACCACATCGGCATCGAACCCGAAACCCGCCATCAGGGCGAACCGGCGACCGTCGGCCACCCCCAGGTCCATCAACTCCCCCTGCCCTTCGGCGATCCGGGCGGCGGCGCGCTTCGGGTTCCGGTCGAAGCCGAAATGGCGGGCGAACAGGTTCTCGGTCCCCGCAGGGACCACGGCGATCGGCACGCCGGGGCACTCGTTGATCAGGGACGCGACCGTGCCGTCGCCGCCGACAGCCACCAGGCACCGGCAACCCGAGTCGGCTTCGCCCGAGGCGTCCACCAGTCTCCGACGGTCAAGCGGCGTCCAGGCGACCCGAGGTTCGCACCCGAGCCGGACCAGTTCGGCGGCCAGGCGGTCGACCGTGGCTTTCCCCTTGCCTCGACCCGACGCCGCGTTGGCGGCGATCCCCACCCAACCCCGGTCGAGCGGAAGTGGGTCCTCCCAACATCGGGAGGGACCGTCGAGCGGAAGGTCGGTCAGGGCCAACGTCGGGAATGGTTTCGGGTTCAAAGGCGACTTCCCCAGCGATTCAGGTCAATCGGAGCTTGGCTCCGCCTCGGCCGACCCGGCGCATCATGGCCAAGGGTCGGGGGCGAGGGTGATGCTAAGGTAGGCGACCCCGGAGCTCATTGACAGCGCCAAGGCTTGGTCTTCATCAAAGCAACATGGGATTTTAATGGAAACAACTGCGTCCAGTCAATCGTCCACAGCCAATTCCCGATGTCACTTCGCGACCTCGGACCGAACCGAATATCGCAAAGAGCGAGGTGGCAACCAGTTCGGGCTTTCCCGGACCGCAACTTCTCGGCCCGTCCGCCCGAATCGGCTGATTGGCAAAGTCGATCACTGAACGACGGAGTTCCGAACTGTGTGACATTCCAGGACGCGAGAGACGGCGAAGCGTCGCCCAGGATCGAAGTCGCGTGCCCATTTTCCGATGCGAAGTTTGCGGTGTTGCCCTCCGGCGTTCCGGCGGGGTAAATTGAAGGACGCCTTCGTTCCTTGGGGCCGATTTTCCCCCTGATCCGATTTTCCATGCTTCCTAATGGGCCGAGTCGAGCCGGTTTGCCGCCGCTTCCAGGACGCATCATGCTTGGACCCCGCTCTTCCCGGTTTTACCAAGCGGCTCTCCAAAGCGGCTTGATCGACGAAGCGGGGCTGAACGCCTGCTGGGAGGCGATCTCGCCCGAGCGCCGGACGCCCGAGGCGATCGACCGCCGACTGGCCCGGCAGGCGATCTCGATGGGTCGGATCACGCTCTGGCAAGCCCAGCAACTCCTGGCCAACCGGGTGACGGGGTTCCAGATTGATAAATACCTGCTCCTGGACCTTTTGGGACGCGGGGGGATGGGCCGGGTTTTCCTGGCCCGCGACGTCCGGCTCAACCGGATGGTGGCGCTCAAGCTCCTCTCGCAGGAGCGGATGAACAACCCTCGCGCCATCGCCCGATTTCGCCGAGAGGCCAAGGTCGGCGCCCAGCTCCAGCACGAGCACCTCGTCCGGGTCTATGACGAAGGGGAATCGGCGGGCGTCCTTTACCTGGTGATGGAGCACATCGACGGCAAGAACGTCGGCCAGTTGATCGGCGACCTCGAAAAGATCCCCTGGCCGACCGCCGCGAGGCTGGCCCGGCAGGTCGCCCTGGGGCTGGAACATGCCCGGCTCAAGGGGCTGATCCACCGCGACGTCAACCCGTGCAACATCCTCGTCACCCAGGATGGCACGGCCAAGCTGACCGACCTCGGCCTGGCGATCGACCTGAACGACCTCGACAACGTGACCCGAGAAGGGGCGACCGTCGGGACCTTCGACTACGTTTCGCCCGAGCAGGCCAAGAACTCCAGATCCGTCGACACCCGCGCCGACCTTTATTCGCTGGGCTGCACGCTGTTCCACATGATCTCCGGCCGGGTCCCCTTCCCGATGTCGAGCCTGCCCGAGAAGCTCTACGCCCACCAGTTGCACGACCCCGAACCCTTGACCGAACTGGTCCCCGACCTTCCCGAAGGCTTGGCCGAAGTGGTCCGCCGCCTGATGCGGAAGTTGCCCGACGACCGGTTCCAGACCCCCGCCGAGGTGGCCTTCGCCCTCGAACCGTTCGCGACCGAGACCGGCTGGACCGCCACGCCGGGCCTCCTCAAGGGAGGGGTCGGCAACCCCGCCCGGTCGGGGTCGGGCGAAGTGCCGGTCGTGGTCGGCGAGTCGTCGCTCAACTTGACCCCCATTCCGCCGGGTTCGGCGCGAGAGCCGTTCTTCCCGCTCGACCTCGGCCCGGTGGGACCTCTGGCGGGCAATCTCCACAAGACCCCTCGGTCCAGGCCGTCGTCCCCGGGGTTCGAGGAGGACAAGCCTCCAAAAAAGGTCAAGGTCGGCCTGATCGCGGTGGTCGGCTTCTCCGCCCTGATCTTGGCGAGCGTGATCGCGACGTTGACCTACCCCGGAGCGGCGAAGACCGATGGCAACGTCGTCACCAACCGGTCGGGAGCGGGCCGAACGGCATCAAACCAGCCCGGTAACGGTCGGGGCAACTCCGCCTCGAGCGGCTCCCCCACGAACTCGATCCCGATCACGCCCCCCAACGGCGACGTTTCGGTCCGGTTTCGCGACGGGTCGTCGGAGGCCGCCCCCGACCTGAACGCCGCGATCGCCCGGGCCGTGCGCGACCGAGGCGAGGTGATCCTTGCCGCCGGGTCGACGGTCCGGTTGACCAACGAGCCGACGATCCGGGTCTCCGACGGCGGCGTGACGATCCGAGGGGCCTCGGGTCCGGCCCCGACGATCGAGATCGCCATGAAGGGCCCCCAACCGGCGTTCCGGGTCGCGTCCAACCTCAAGCTGCTCGACCTGGTCGTCAACGTCCGCTACGACGGCCCGTCCGAAGTCCCGGTCTGGCAGGTCGAGCGTGACCTGACCTGCGAGCGGTGCGTGTTCCGGGCGTCGGGCGCGGCGAAGTCGCCGGGGGAGGCGACCGAACCGCCCGCCTCGATCGGGTCGCGGTTGTTCCTGGCCGAAGGGCCGAAGCTGACGGTCCTCGGCTGCCTGTTCGCCGGGTTCGACCGCCCGATCGAGTTCACCGCCGGCCCGGGCGCCTCGGCGACGCTCGACCACTCGATGTTCATCGCGGGCGGCCCGAGCGACGACGCCCCCCTGGTCGGGCAGGCGATCATGGTTCGATCGGTCTTCGGGGGCGGCTCGGGGGTCCGGCTCAGGGTCCAGAACTGCTCGGCGCGATCCAAGGTCTTTCTCTGCGCCGATCAGTTCTCGATGACATCCCCCCTGACGGTCGAGGTGGCCGAGTCGGCGATCTGGGCGAACGCGGTGCTCGAACTGGAGAACATGAAGGACAGCGGGGCCGCCGAGGGGTCGCCGAGCGGCGAAAAACCCACCTGGGATGCCCTGGTCCAGGCGGTTGGCTGGCGAGGGCGGTCGAACCGCTTCCGGATCGTCCCCGACGGTTCCCCTTGGGCTCAACTCTCGACCCCCGAACCGCTGGCCAATGCCCCGACCACCCTCGACGCCTGGTCGAGCGGCGGTCGGGAGTCGAACGGCCAGATCGGCGTGGTCCGGTTCGTCCACTCCCCGACAACGGGGTCACTCCAACCGGACGACTACGCCTTTTCCGGCGAGGACGCCAAGCCGATGGGCGCCGACCCCGGCCAGGTCGGCCCCCGCCCGGGCCGATGACCCCTGAGGCGGATTTCGAGGGGCTATAGCTTTCGAATCCAGAGATTCCTCGAGATCAAGAATTGCAGATCGCAGAATTGCAGATCGCAAAGAACTTAAGAATCTCACTCTCCGAGTTTTTTGCGATTTGCAATGCTGCGATTTGCATAGGAGTTACGCAGTTGATTGAATTTTGTCCACGTTTCGCATCGGCGACTTTGCTTCTACGATGAAGCCATGAGCCATCCCAAGTGTCAGGACATCGACTACATCGACTTCCTCATCGCGTC
>JAABUX010000999.1_pt1 | contig 44924 bp, 33 predicted proteins | sample 5561851 | NCBI WGS metagenome assembly JAABUX01 (sample SAMN10711883, study PRJNA513361) | rock metagenome | isolation source: Antarctica rocks | place: Antarctica: Victoria Land, Richard Nunatak red sandstone | collected 2016-01-03 | reverse complement strand
CTCTTCGGGGGTGGTGTGGGCTCCGGGTGTGCCAAGGAAGCGGCCGTGGGCGGTGGCGACGAGCTCGGCGACCCAGGGCTGGGAGCGGATGAGGGGCTTGCCCCACTCTTCGCAGTAGACGAGGGGCTCGGTGCGGGCGGTGGCGGTGTAGGTGTGGGTGCCGTGGAGGGTGGCGTGCATGGAGGCGATGACGGTCTCGCCGGCGTCCGAGGCGCCGAGGACGGAGGCGATGAGGCGGATGTCGTTCGCGATGTCGGCGAGGGTGTGCGGGGCGAGGGCGAGGACGGGGTAGCCGGAGCGGAGGATGGCGGCGAGGGTTTCGAGGCGGTAGGGGACGCTGGCGATCAGGAGATCGGGTTTGGCGGCGGCGAGTTGGGCATTGTCGGTACGGGCATCGTGCGGCTGGGCGGCGAAGGACCAGGAGTCGTGGAGGACGGGGAGGTTGCGAGGGGCGAGTTCGGGGAGGGCGTCGAGGCAGTAGCGGGTGTGGGCGCAGAGGTCGTCCAGCCGGCCGAGGGCGGCGAGGGTGATGGAGACGGACGGTTGGAGGGAGGCGATGCGCACTGTTGAGAGGGTATCGCGGGATCGGGTGGGGAGAGCGGGAGGCTTAACACCGATTCGCACCGAAAACACAGATTACCGGGATCCTGGTCCGAGGTTCAGAGCCTGCTCCCTGGTTCCCGCGTACGTGTAGGGGACCTTCATGACCATATGCCGAGCGGGCGTCGGTCGAGGCGAGGCCGTTACATAAACAAGAGACTATTAGATGGTGGAGGCGGCGGGAGTCGAACCCGCGTCCGAAACTACCAACAACAGAGAGCATTCATGCTTTTCCCGTATCATTTTTATCTCGTCACCGGCGCTTGGAACGGGCGAAGATGCGACGGCGACCAGTCTGATCAATCTCGTCCGACCCGCTCAGACGGAGCAGGGAAGACCAGCCTACTGTGCGACGATCGGTACGGGCCCATAGGCGAAGCTCGAGCGATCGGCTACTTAATTATTAAGCAGCAAGAGCCAGGTTGTTATCGGCACTTATAGTTTTGTGAGCGATTACGGGTGTCCACACCCCGACATGCCTCTCTGCCACAAGCAATCCCGTCGAAGCCGTGACGCCCCCATCTTGGAGCTGGCACCAACCTTGCATTGGGCCGTACAAAGAACTGTTTCTAGTATAACTCTGCTTCCGCTCATTGCTAGCGCAACCGGGTGTGCTTGACGCATTCTCACTCCCTGAAAGACGCTCAAGGTATGCCCCTGCTCCCTCGCCGGAACTGCCTGCTGCCCTGCCTCACGCTTCTCTTTTCAGCGCTCTCTCTGCCTTCGGGCAGCAGCCGCCCCCGCAACCTTTGCCGACAGATCCCTCGGTGCACGCACAACTCGCGCTCCCGGCGCCTGCCAACCCAAGGCTTCCAACGCTCTTCCTGGTCGGTGACTCCACCGTGCGCAACGGCCAGAGGAACGGCGTCGGGGGACAGTGGGGCTGGGGCGAGCCGCTCGTTGACCTCTTTGATACATCGAAGATAAACGTCGTCAACCGCGCCATGGGGGGCCGCAGCAGCCGGACCTACATCACCGAGGGCCACTGGGCCGACACCCTTGCCCTGATCAAACCCGGAGACACGGTGCTCTTTCAGTTCGGACACAATGACTCCGGCCCGCTTAACGACCAAACGCGCGCCCGGGGCACGCTGCCGGGGACAGGGGATGAGATACGCGAGATCGAAAACCCGATCCTGAAGAGGCACGAGGTCGTGCATACCTACGGCTGGTACATGCGCCAGTACGTCGTCGAGACGATCGCCAAAGGAGCCACACCCATCCTCTGCTCCCCAATCCCGCGCAAGATGTGGAAGGACGGCAAGATCGTCCGGAACGCCGACAACTATGGCGGCTGGGCACGGCAGATCGCCATCGAACAACGCGTCGGCTTTGTCGATCTGGACGAGATCATCGGGAAGCAATACGACGCTTTGGGCGAGGCCAAGGTGGAGCCGCTCTTTGCCGACCCCCACACGCACACGAGCCGCTTAGGAGCAGAACTCAATGGTGCCGCTGTGGTAGCCGGTCTGAAAGGTCTGCCACATGATCCGCTTGCAGGCTACTTCTCTGCCAACGCGGCCAGGATCCAGCCCTACCGCGAGCCAACCTCGCCGCACACACCGGCACCGTAACTCAGAGCGAGGCGTTTACGACGTCAACATTCTGCCACTCGCCGCGTTCGATCGCTCCCCGTATCTCGGCCGGCGTCTTGCCCAGCTTCGTCTGCTGGTAAGCAAAGACCGCCTCGCGCATGCATGTCGAGCACGCTGCCCCGTGCGTTCCCTCAAAGCAGCTGTGGAGGCTCTTATGGCCGAGTGCTCGATCGCACCGGCAATAACACGGGAGCTGGTGCAGCACCGCCGGGATCTTTTCGGCGATCTTGTACGCGGTTACCTGGTATGCGTGCGTAAAGTAGGGACCGGTTAACTGATCGCCCGTCATGATCGGTGGCAGCGGCTTCGAAGGCGGCGCCGCATGGTAGGCAGGCACCTCATCGGCGGGATTCGACCACTGTGCCGAAGCACCGATCGTGAGCAGGCCCACAGCGAGGCAGCCAAGAAATTTCTTCATGGATACATACTAGAGCCCCAGCCCCGCACCCTGTCCAGCACTGTCTCAGCACGCGTTCCAGTATGGGAATGAGACGAAGCGTTGGGTCACATGACCCGGGCAAAAAAAGACGGCACGAACATCGCTGCTCGTGCCGGGAGGCCAGTGACGCAACTTAGATCGGCAACCCAGCCGATCGGTGTCTGTCTCAGAGGAAGGTCCCCTCTAATGTGTAAAATCATAGCACACCTCCACCATACCTATGCAAGACCATATTTCGAGGAAGCTGCTTTCCACCCTGAATTGGCCTGCTTTTGCGTTCAGAGCCTCGCTAACTCAAGCAATATCAGCACATTGATCGAGGCGCGAAGCAAGCCGGAAATCCAGCTCCGTGAGTCCGCCCGCGTCGTGAGTGGTCACAGCAACCCGCACCTTGTCGTACCGAATATCGAGATCTGGATGATGTACGAGCTCCTCCGCGATCTCAGCTGCCCGGTTGACGAAGGTGATCGCCTCACCAAAGCTGGCGAGGCGAAAGGTCCGTGTTAAGCCGTCCTTTGCTACCGACCATCCGGGAACTCCCTCCAGCGCTCGCCTCAGCGCGTCATCGCTCAAGATCTCCATAGTGCCTCCTCTACCGGCGGCCCGCGTCGCGCTCTTCCCTCCGGGCCTTCGCCCAGCCTGGCTTGGTGACCTGCCGGCTTCGTCCCAGTGCGAGCGAATCCTCGGGAACATCCTCCGTGATGCAGCTTCCCGCTGCGATGTAGGCGCCATCGGCCAGGTTCAACGGAGCTACCAGCGTCGAGTCCGACCCAACAAAGACCCGGTCGCCGATGGTGGTCTGGTGTTTGTGCACACCGTCGTAGTTGCACGTAATCACGCCGGCTCCGACGTTCACACCGGCTCCAATGACGGCGTCTCCGAGATAGGTGAGGTGGTTCGCCTTCGATCCTTTGCCGATCCGCACCTTCTTGGTCTCGCAAAAGTTGCCGATGTGCGCCGCCTCGCCGATGTGGCTCTCCGGACGCAGGTGAGCATACGGTCCCAGGACCGCTCCGTCCCCAACCTCTGCACCGTCGAGGATGCATCCGTTCCGTACCAGCACACCCTCACCCAACACAGAGTTTTGCACGACCGAGTACGACCGCACGCGGCATTCCGATCCGATCCTGGTCGCTCCCAGAAGTTGCACATACGGTTCGATCGTCGTGTCTGGTCCAACCACCACCTCGGCATCGATCACGCAGGTATCCGGCCGCAAAATGGTGACGCCCTGTGCCATCAACTGCCGCGCAGACGATATGCGCATCGCGGCGTCCAGGTGCATCATCTCGGCGATGGTGTTTGCCCCCAGTACCTCATCCACGCTGGCCGCCTTCACTGCCACCACGCGTTCGCCATCCTCCACCAGCATCGCCGCAACGTCCGTTAGATAGAACTCGCCGTGGGCGTTGTCCGTCGAAAGGGAGTCAAGCTTACTGAACAGCGCCTCCGTCCGAAAACAGTAGATTCCCGAGTTGATCTCCGGCGCACCCATCTGCTCCGGCCTGAGGCTCTTCTGTTCGACGATCGCCGTCACCTCCGGTCCGTCCGCGGTCGCGCGCAACACCCTTCCGTAGCCGGTCGGGTCTGGCGGCACAGCGGTCAGGATCGTCATGGCCGCTCGCTCGCGCAGGTGCATGTCGCAGATCTCGGCAATCGTCTCCGGGCGAATCAGCGGCACATCTCCTGAGAGCACCAGCAGGTTCTCCGGAATGGCAACTTCGGTGTGCTCCCGAAAGTAAGCCTTCACCTGCTGCAGCGCATGTCCGGTACCGCGCTGCTCGGCCTGCAGAACAAAACGTACACCGGTCGGCGCAACCGTCGCGCGTACACGCTCAGCCTCGTGGCCGACGATGCAGTAGATGCGCTCCGCGGGGACGACCGACTTCGCCGCAGCGATGACGTGCAGCAGCAGTGCCCGGCCGCCGATCTCATGTAACACCTTCGGACGCTTACTCTTCAGCCGCGTCCCTTTACCTGCCGCCATGATGGCGATTGCAAACCCATTCGTCTCCATACGACCATGATCTTCTCACGCAGCGAGCCCTGGATGCGGTCCCCCGAAAGGCGCATAATGGCCCGAGAGGCGAACCTCCGTGGCGACCACTCAACTCATCCCGGTCAGCGAGTACCTCAGCACCGCCTATCGACCTGACGTCGATTACGTCGAAGGCGAGATCCAGGAGAGAAACTTGGGCGAACGCGATCACGGCAAGCTGCAGGTCTTTTTTGCCGTCTTCTTCTCCAATCACCGCAAGGACTGGCGCCTTGACGTGATCCCGGAACTTCGCGTTCAGGTCCGCGAAGATCGATTCCGCGTCCCGGACATTTGCATCCTCGCGGCCAACGCGCCTCGCGAGCAGATCGTTCGCACGCCGCCCATTCTTTGCATCGAGATCCTTTCGCCGGCCGACACGATCCATCGCATGCGTGAGCGAGTCCGCGACTTCCTCGATATGGGCGTCCGTGAGGTCTGGCTTGTTGATGCAGTGTCCCGGTCCGTCCTCATCTGCTCCGGCAACTCGGTGGTCGAGCAGAGACAAGGCCATCTCAAACTGGATGGCACCGACATCTCCATCCCCATCGCCGACATCTTTCTAATCCTGGACGAGACCTAGAAAAGTGCGACGAGTCCCGACGCGCAAGCACCCGGAACTGTCACTCCCCTGATGGCTTTGCCCGACTTGGCGGTGGCGGGATCGCCACATCGACGTTGGTCACCTTGCCCAGCGTGCTCAACGGCGTCTTCATCTCCGCCTCGTTGCCGACGACCACCACCGCCAGCTTCGAGGTGTCGATGTACTTCGCAGCCACACGCGACACGTCCGCAGCCGTTACCGACTCGATTCCACTCTTGTATCTTTCCAGGTAGTCCGAAGGGTATCCGTAGAACGCCAGCATCACCTGCTCGTTTAGCGTCTTATCCGGCGAATCGTAGTTGAAGATGAACGAGTTCAGCACCTGGTCCTTTGCCCGCTTCAACTCTTCCGATGTCGGCGGCATCGTCTTCAGCCTCTCGATTTCGTCGAGGATCGCTTTGACCGCCGCGACCGTGCTCTCGCTCTTGGTTCCAGCGCCGACCAGGAACAGGCCCGGGTGATCGTACGAGGCGCCGAAGCCACCGCCTACGCTATACGCCAGACCCAGTCGCGTCCGCACCGCTTGAAAGACCCGCGATCCAAACCCGCCCGAGAAGATCTCGTTCATCACGCTCAGGGCATAGAAGTCCGGGTTGTTCCGTTCCGTTCCCAGACCGGCGATGTACACGTTGGACTGGTTTACGTCTGTCTTATCGACAAAGTACACGCCCGTCTTCGACCCGGAAAAGTCCAACTTCGCCGTCTCGATGACGTCGCGCTTCTGCAGTCCTGAGAACGCAGCGCGCAGCTTCTTCTCCATCGCCGCGCCGTCGAAGTCGCCAAACACGGAGACAATCATTCCGTTCGGAACGACCGTCTTTGTATGCCACGCCTGGAGATCGTCCAGCGTGACCGCGCCGACAGTCGCGTACTCGGCGTGCCGGGCATAGGGGCTGTTCGCGCCGTAGACGACTGCCTGCGCCTCCCGGCTCGCGATCGCTCCCGCATCATCGTTGCGTCGCGCTATTCCCGTGTCCAGCTGCCGCTTCGCCAACTGGAGCTTGTCCGCCTTGAATGCCGGATGCAGCAGGAGATCCAGCGCCTGCGCAAACACCGTGTCAAAATCGCCCTTGAGGCTCGACCAGCCGAGCGACGTCGACGCCAGTCCGCCATTCGTCTCGATCCTTGCCGCCTTTGCCTCGAGCTGATCGTCGAGCACATCGCCGCTCACCGTCGCCGTCCCGCTCGTTCGCCAGGTCTGCCCATACAACCGCACCAGACCCACCTTTCCGGCCGGCTCGTCACGGCTGCCGCCACGGATCAAGATGGACCCATCGATAAACGGAAGCTCGTGATCCTCCTGCAAAAAGAGGACCAGCCCATTCTCAAGAACAATGCGCTTCGGCTGCACCGGCTTGAAATCATGCAACGGCGGAATCGGGATCTTGGTCCAGAGTTTATGCGTCTGCTCGGCCGCTGTCCCCTGGGCCGGGGTGGCCGGGACCATCGTCCCTCCAGCCGAACCGTTCTGAGCGTGCAACTCCCGCCCAGGCAGGCAAAGAACTGAACTCAGCGCCGCAACCGTCGTCCATCGCATCACGTGCGTCATTCCGCCCCCCCGCTGTTCTCTGTTGGGCTTGCTCCGGCAGGCGCGGCAAACTCGATGCGTGCGCTGGTTCGGTTGCTTGCGACAAACGTCTTCATGGCGACCCTACGCACATCCGCCTTGGTCACGGCGTCCACCTTGCGAAGCTGCCGGAAGAGCTCACGCCAATCGCCGAACAGCGTCTGGTACTCCGCAAGCTGATGGGCCAGCCCCTCATTGTCCGCCAAGCCTCGGAGCAGGTCTGCCTTGGTCCGCGTCTTGTACCGATCCAGCTCGGCGTCGGAGATGTCCTCGGTCTTTAGCCGCTCCAGCTCCTTGTGGATAGCCGTCGTCATCTCGTCAGGTGTGTGCCCCGGCAGCGGAACCGCCTCAAACGCAAACAGCCCCGGGTACTTTACGCCGGGATACCCGCTAAACCCGTCGGCCTCCGCCGCGATCTTCTGGTCGCGCACAAGGCTGCGATACAACCGCGCCGTTCGGCCGTTTGAAAACACATCGCTGATTGCGTCATAGACCGCGTCGTCCGGGTCGCGGTAGTCGGGTCGATGGTACCCCTCGAAATAGAACGGCTGCGACGCCTCGCGCATCACGACCGACTTTTCCGCCGTCTGCACGGGCTCCACCGTCGTCATCGGCTCCGGCTTCGGTCCAGCGGGGATCTTACCGAAGTACCTTTCCAGCATCGGCATCGCCTCCGCCGCCTTCACATCACCCACCACCGCGACCACGATATTCGCGGGCACATAATACTTCTTGTGGAAGGCCTCCGCCTCGGTCGCGTTGATCTGGCTCAGCTCGCTCTCCCAGCCCACGCCGCTGCGCCCGTACGGATGCGCCACATACGCCGTTGCCGCAAACTGCTCCACCAACCTTCCGATGGGCGAGGAGTCGATGCGCATCCGCCGTTCCTCCTGCACCACATCGCGCTCTTTATAGAACTCACGCTCGACCGGCTGACCAATCCGGCTGCTCTCGAGATATGCCCACAGCTCCAGCCGATTCGAAGGCATGCTCCAGAAGTACTGCGTCGAGTCCTCGCCGGTCGACGCATTAATGCCCGACGCTCCGTTCTGCTCCGCGATCTCCGTAAACTGATTTGGAACGACATACTTTTCCGCGGCCGCGATTGCGTCATCGAAGGTCTTCTTCAGCGCAGCCAGCTTCGCCTCGTCCCGGCCCACCCGCTTCCGGTACTCCGCATCGTAGGCCGCCTGCGCCATCTCCACCTTGGCCAGAGCCACCTTCTCCGCGGGGTAATTCGTCGTCCCAATCTCGTCGGTGCCCTTGAACGCCATGTGCTCAAACATATGAGCCAGGCCGCTGTCCCCCTGCGGGTCATCCGCCGAGCCCGCATTCACCATCGTGAAAAAGCTGAACACCGGAGCCTCCGGACGTTGGCACACAATCAGCGTCAGACCGTTCGGCAGCACCTTGACCTTGGTCCGCCGCTCAAAGCTCGCGAGATCCTGCGCCAGCGCGCCCGTGCAGACCCCAGCCATCACTAACGCCGCAAACCACCGGCCTATTCCCATCCATCCCTCACCTTTGCAAGCTCGATCGCCCCGCTTCACGCAGCGACCGTCTCTACATGGACCACCATACGTGACTTCTCCTGTTGGACGAAGCAACTCCGCCTGTTGGCAGCACATGCTGATCCTGGATCGGGAATAGCAGCTTGGAACCTACCTCTCAATCTGCTCCGGCCTCCGCGCGCGGCTTCAGGCTCCCGGCCACGATCCACATCGCCAGCAGGCCCGCACCGGCACCCACAAGCACCGGAACCCATTTCCACGCGCCACGTTCGATGGCTGCCTCCGCCTGGATCGCTACCCTCTTCGCCGCAGCCAGAAACTGCTCCTTCGTCCAGGAGTTCCGAGCCGGGCTCGGCCCACGTCGGAGACTTGCCCTGGCTGCCCCGCCCCAGTCCCCCTGTTCCACCGCCGCGATCAGCTTCGGGTACTCCCGAAACAGCTTTCCCGGCCCCAGGTTATAGACCATGTCCAGTAAAGCGAGCTTGGCTGCGTCCGGAAGCCCCTCGTACGCGCGAACATGCTCCCGCAGGTAGCCCTCGAAACCCTCCAGCACCTCGCGCAGCCGCCCATCGATCGTCTCCTGCGTCAAAACCAGCCCGCCCGTCTTACGATAGAAGCCCGCCGCCTTGCCCTTCGTCAGCCCGCTTACCCGGCCAAACTCCGCAGCGATCTCCTCCAGGCTCGCCGCCCGATCGCCTGCCTGGAACGGCAGGGTGCTCGCCGACTTTGCGTCTGGCAGCATCGCTCCCACACCCACTGTAACCCTGCCCACCGTATCGAGATACATCCACGGCACGGATCCCTCGAACTCCTTCAAACGCTTGATCGCCTCGTCCAGATAGCTCCCCATCTCTCCACCCTAGCACCCCTGGTCAAGGTTTCCCTTGACCGACTGAATGACCATTCAGTATGCTTCAGGGCGTCAGGCCGATCCCCATACTTCCGTCTCCAGACCGCCCGCCACGGAGTTCCCGCTGATGTCCACGAGCACCACCGCTCCCCTCTCGACCTCCTCTCCTCACGCCATCGCCCGCGACATTCGCAAGGTAGCCGTCCTCGGCGCCGGTACCATGGGCTCGCGCATCGCCGCCCACATCGCCAACGCCGGCCTCCCCGTCATCTTGCTCGACATCGCCCCTCCCGGCACTGCCGCCGGCGCTCCCACAACCGAACGCAACAAGTTCGTCCTCGCCGCCCTCGATGGCCTCAAAAAGTCCAAACCCGCCGCCTTTTACACGCCCGACTCCAGTCGCCTCATCTCTATCGGCAACTTCGAAGACAACATGAGCCTCATAGGCGACTGCGACTGGATCATCGAGGTCGTCGCCGAAAACCTCGAGATCAAGCGCGCTCTGCTCGATAAGGTCCGCCAGCACCGCCGCCCCGGCACCATCACCACCACCAACACCAGCGGCCTTCCCGTCCACGAGATCGTCGACGGCCTCGACGACCAGGATCCCAGAAACCAGGACCTCCTCCGCCACTGGTTCGGCACCCATTTCTTCAACCCGCCGCGCTACATGCGCCTCCTCGAGATCATCCCCACCCCGTCGACCGACCCCGCCGACCTCCTCGCCATCACCCACTTCTGCGACCAGCGCCTGGGCAAGACCGTCGTCCCCTCGCGCGACACCCCCAACTTCATCGCCAACCGGATCGGCACCTTCTCGATGGGCAACGCTATCCACCTCATGATGGCCCAGAACCTGTCCATCGAAGAGGTCGACGCCCTTACAGGCGCGCCCCTCGGCTGGCCCCGCACCGGCACCTTCCGCCTTGGCGATCTCGTCGGCGTCGACGTCCTCGCACACGTCGCCAAAAACTTCGAAGCCCAGGCCTCCCGCATCCACGACGAACGCACCGACGTCACCCTCGCCCCGTTCATCACCCAGATGCTCGAAAAAAAACTCCTCGGCGACAAGGTTGGTCAGGGCTTCTATAAGAGGGCAGGAAAGGACGAGCAGGGCCGCGATCTCCGCCACGTCCTCGACTGGCAATCGCTCGACTACAAGCCCTCCACCCGCCCCAAGCTCCCCACACTCGAGATGGCGAAAAACGTCGAGTCTACCTCGGCCCGCATCGCCCAGCTCCTCCATGCCGACCCCGAAAAGGACAAGGCCGCCGCCTTCTACTGGCCGCTCCTCACTGAGCTGTTTACCTACGCCGCCAACCGCGTCTCCGCCTCCTCGGGCGAACCCGCAGCCACCGTCGTCGAGATCGACCAGGCCATGAAGACCGGCTTCAACTGGGAGCTCGGCCCCTTCGAGATGATGGACGCTGCCGGCCCCCGCGCGACGACCTACAAGATGCTGGCCATGGGTCTCCCCGTCAGCCCCAACGTCGAAAAGCTCCTCCACTACCCCCACGCCATCACCGAGCCCGGCCCCACATGGTACAAGGACGACCCCACCACACCCTCCGGTCGCCAATACTTCGACGTCACCACCAGCACCTACAAGCCCGTCCCAGCCGCACCCGGAACCGCCACCCTCGCCACGCTCAAAAAGTCTCGTGGCGTAGTCAAGAAGAACCCCGGCGCCTCGCTCATCGATCTTGGCAACGGCGTCGCCGCCATCGAACTCCACTCCAAGATGAACGCCCTCGGCGGCGACATCGTCTCGCTCCTCACCCAGACCCTCAAGCCCACCTCCGACGCCATCCGGAACTTCGAAGCCTTCGTCATCACCGGCGACTCCACCAACTTCTCCGTCGGCGCCAACCTCATGCAGCTCCTCCTCTCCGTGCAGGAAGAAGAGTGGGATGAGGTCGAGATGGCCGTCCGGCAGTTCCAGAACATGACGCAATCCATCAAGTTCTGCCCCCGCCCCGTTGTCGTCGCGCCCTACGGCATGTGCCTCGGCGGAGGCGTCGAGATCGCCCTGCACGCCGCTGCCCGTCAGCCGCACGCCGAGCTCTACATGGGCCTCGTCGAAGCCGGGGTCGGCCTCATCCCCGGCGGCGGCGGATGCAAGGAGATGACGATCCGTTCCATCGAAGCAGGCTCCTCCATCCGTCCTGACGCGCGAGGAGAGGGAGTGGAGATCTTCGAAGCCCTCAAGAAGAACTTCGAGACCATCGCCAAGGCTACCGTCTCGACCAGCGCCGCCGAAGCCCGCCAACTCGGCTTCCTCCGCCCGTCCGACAACATCACCCTCAACCGCGACCGCCTGCTTACCGACGCCCAAACCCGCGCCCGCGCGCTAGCCGACGCCGGCTACACCGCACCCGTCCCGCAGGCCGCCATCCCGGCCCCCGGCGAAAACGCCCTCGCCACCCTCAAGCTTGCCATCTGGACCCTTCGCGAAGGCGCCTTCATCTCCGAGCACGACGCCAAAGTCGCCACCTGGGCCGCCCACATCCTCTGCGGTGGCAAACTCACCCCCGGCACGCCCGTCACCGAGCAGTACCTCCTCGACCTCGAACGCGAAGCCTTCCTCTCTCTCTGCGGCGAAAAGAAGACCCAGGAACGCATCGCCTTCACCCTGAAAACCGGCAAGCCGCTGCGTAATTGACACGTACATATGTACGTATGTATGCTGCCCAGCAGAGGTGAAAGATGGCGTACGTAAATCCGAGTAGCGTTTTGTCCCCGAGAGGACTGGTTAAAAACATTGATGTTGTCTACGACAAGGGACCCGTGCAGGAGAGTTGGTCCATTGCCACGCTGCAGTGGGATGAACATGATGCAGTCGGTATTCGCTGGAATGGTGACGCCGACAAGATGGGCAACGGAACTCCACAGTCTCGAGGCCATGCAACTTGGTTCATCGTTCCCGACGAGATCGCCGAGGCGGTGCTGAAAGCCGCAAGTGCTCTTGAAAAGGACAAGGATCATGCACTTGCTACCGGCTATGAGCAGATGGCTGCCGATACTGAACGTGAATCGGAAGCGTTTGCCTGGAGTGAGGCATTGATCGGTGATTCCTTTGAAGCGCGGTAACGTCTATTGGCTCGCCTTCGATCTTTCAGTCGGAGGCGAGATCCAGAAGACTCGCCCAGCTGTTGTAGTAAGCAACGATGCAGCGAACGCTGCGCTTAATCGTGTTCTCGTTGTCCCTGTTTCATCGCAAATTGCCCGTCTTTACCCCGGAGAGGCGCTCATCCAGCTTGAAGGGCAGCAACGAAAGGCTATGGCCGATCAGCTCACCACTGCTAGCAAGCTCCGAGTCAAGAAACTTATCGGAACAATCAGCGATGAGGACATGACCCGAGTGGAGCGCGCAATCCTTTTGCAGCTAGGCATCAAGATCTGAGGTCCCCAGCAATGAACGAAGTCATCATCGCCTCCGCCGTCCGCACCCCCGTAGGCAAAGCCCCCCGCGGCACCCTCCGCACCACCCGCCCCGACGACTTAGCAGCGGTCGCGATCAGCGGAGCTTTAGCCCGCATCCCGCAGCTCAACAAGGCCGAGATCGACGACGTCATCCTCGGCTGCGCCATGCCCGAGGCCGAGCAGGGCATGAACGTCGCCCGCATCGCGTCCCACCGCGCCGGCCTCCCCAACAGCTCGTCCGCCATGACCATCAACCGCTACTGCGCCTCCGGCCTCCAGTCCATCGCGCTCGCCGCCGATCGCATCCGCGGAGGCTCGGCAGATGTGATTGTGGCAGGTGGCACCGAGAGCATGTCCTACGTGCCCTTCGGCGGCAACAAGATCTCCCTCAACCCCTGGCTCGTCGAAAACTTCCCCGGCTCCTACATCTCCATGGGCCTGACGGCAGAGCGAGTGGCGAAACACTACGGCATCTCCCGCGAAGAGATGGACCAGTTCTCCTACAGCTCCCACCAGAAAGCCCTCTACGCCATAAGCAGTGGACGCTTCGATGACGAGATCATACCTGTAACAGTTACAAACACGGTGCCCGACGCAAAAGGCAAAGCCAAACCCGTCGAAACGCAGTTCGCGAAAGACGAAGGCCCCCGCGCCGACACCTCGCTCGAAGCCCTCGCCAGGCTCAAGCCTGTCTTCCACGCGCAGGGCACCGTCACCGCCGGCAACTCGTCGCAGACGTCCGACGGAGCCGCCGCCGCCGTCGTCATGTCCCGCTCCCGTGCCGACGCCCTCGGTATCAAGCCCCTCGCCCGCTTCATCGCCTTCGCCTACGCCGGCTGCGACCCCGAAGAGATGGGCATCGGCCCCATCCACGCCATCCCCAAGGCACTCAAAATGGCCGGCCTCTCCCTCGACGACATCGATGTTATCGAGCTCAACGAAGCCTTCGCCGCCCAGTCCCTCGCCGTCATCAAGGTGCTTGGACTAGACCCCGCCAAGCTCAACCCCAACGGTGGAGCGATCGCCCTCGGCCACCCGCTCGGCTGCACCGGAGCCAAGCTCACCGCCACCCTCCTCCGCGACATGCCCCGCCGCAATGCAAAATACGGCATGGTCACCATGTGCGTCGGAGGAGGCATGGGCGCCGCCGGCATCTTCGAGGCCACGAGCTAACGATGAGTATCAAGATGAATGAAAAGACGGACGCTCTCATTGGACACTGGAGGGCTTATAAGCCCGATGCATCCGGACCGAACATCCATCAAGATGACTTGCGTTGGATTCCAGTGGATAGAAGGAGCAAAGTAGTTAATTGCAGTGTTCAAGCGTACTTACGAGCGACCACTCAGAGTGGCATCCACACAGCTCTGAGTCCAGTTCCCTACATGGGCAATCTGAAAACCGCTAATGTGTTCCTCTTCATGATCAATCCCTCTGTCGAGTTGGCGGATTACGGCACCCAGTCGAACGAGCAGTTTCAGAGTCTGCTGAAAGCAGAGTTGGCTCAGAGCAGAAGTACCTGCCTCGCCCTTGATCCAGACTACTGGTGGACAAGTTGGTTCAGGTATTACAGCGCACTGTTCAGGCCCACACTTGAAGCGCTTTGTAAGAAGAGCAACTTGAGCTATTACGACGCTCTGAAGCGCTGTGCGGATAAGGTTGCAATCCTCGAGTTGGTTCCATACTTCAGCCAGCAAGCCTCCACGATTGTAGATCTCTTCGACGAATTGCCTTCCGCCGTGAAGGCGAAAGCTGCAGCTGAGGAGATTTGTCTGCGTGCGGAATCTGGAGACGTGTCAGTTCTGATTCGATGGAGCAATGAGGCACAGCAGAACGACAGGTGGAAGCTCGGAAAGCTTCCTCCTGAACGCGTAAAGAGCTCCTCCTCACGGAGCGGCTTCTCAAAGGATGCGCGTACGTTTCTCCTCAATTCTCTCGCTGACGCCATCAAGAAAGAATCCTGACCAACGACACGAGGTAATCCCATGGCCACCACAACCGCCCTCCCACCCGAAGTCACCACCCTCAAACCCGCCTCCACCCCCACCCCCGGCGGCTCCTTCCTCATCACGAACCCCACCCCCCAAGACTGCTTCTTCCCCGAAGACTTCACCGAAGAGCACCGTCAGATCGCCCAGACCACCGCCGACTTCGCCGTCAACGAGGTCATGCCCAACTCCGACGCCATCGAAGCCAAGGACTTCGCCGTCACCCGCCGCCTCCTCAAGGAAGCCTCCGACCTCGGCCTCACCTCCGCCGACATCCCCGAGGAGTACGGCGGCCTCGAGATGGACAAGTCCACCTCCGCCATCATCGCCGAGAACATCTCCCGCCAGGCCAGCTTCTCCGTCGCCTTTTCGGCTCACACGGGAATAGGAACTTTACCTTTAGTCTGGTACGGCACCCCCGACCAGAAAAAGAAGTTCCTCTCCCGCATCGCCGACGGCACGCTCATCGGCGCCTACGCTCTCTCGGAATCGACCAGCGGCTCGGACGCCGTCAACGCCCGCACCCGTGCCGTGCTCTCCGATGACGGCTCCACTTACACCCTTAACGGCGAGAAGATGTGGATCACCAACGCCGGCTTCGCCGACCTCTTCACCATCTTCGCCAAATGCCTCATCCCCGAAGGCAGTGGCTCGAAGGATGCGGGGAAGGAACGCCTCACCGCCTTTCTCGTCGAAAAGGGCACCCCCGGCTTCACCGTCGGCAAGGAAGAGCACAAGCTCGGCATCCGCGGCTCTTCCACATGTCCGCTGATTCTCGCGGACTGCCGCATACCTGCCGCCAACCTCCTCGGCGAGGTCGGCAAAGGCCACCACATCGCCTTCAACATCCTCAACGTCGGCCGCTACAAGCTCGGCAACGCCGCCGTCGGTGGAGGCCGCAACTCGCTTAACAACGCCATCAAGTACGCAAAGGAGCGCAAGGCGTTCGGCAAACCCATCTGCGACTTCGGTCTCATCCAGGAGAAGCTCGCGGACATGGCCACCGGCATCTTCACCGGCGAGGCCCTCACCCACCGCGTGGTAGGCCTTATCGATAAAGCCCTCGCGGACGTCGACAAGAACGACACCGCCGCCATCCAGAAGGCCATCGAGAGCTACGCCGTCGAGTGCTCCATCTCCAAGGTCTGGGCGTCCGAGATGCTCGACATGGTCGTCGACGAGACCCTCCAGATCTACGCCGGCTACGGCTACGTCGAGGAGTACCCGGCCGAGCGCGCCTACCGAGACGCCCGCATCAACCGCATCTTCGAAGGCACCAACGAGATCAACCGCCTCATCATCACCGGCTGGCTCATGAAGTCCGCCATGACCGGCAAACTCGCCCTGATGCCCGCCATCAAGCAGCTCATGGATGAGGTCATGTCCGGCCCCACGCCTCGCGAGGACGAGGACTCCGACAGCCCGCTCGCCGAAGAGCTCTACCTTTTATCCCAGGCCAAGAAACTCACGCTCTTCGCCGCCGGCACCGCCGCCCAGCGCTACATGGACAAGATCGCCGACGAGCAGGAGGTCATGGGCGCCCTCGCCGACATGATCACCGAGGTCTTCGCCGCCGAGTCCGCCCTCCTCCGCGCGCAAAAGATCGCGGAATCAGGAAAGGAAACGGGAAAGGTAAGCGCCACGATCCCGGTCGCCATGGCAAAGATCTACACCGCCCACGCCTTCGACATCATCGAGCGCTCCGCCAAAAAAGTAATCGCCGCCGTGGCCGAAGGCGACAACCTCCGCACCCAGACCGCCATCCTCCGCCGTCTCTCCAAGCACGATCCCGCAGACGCCATCGCTCTGCGGCGGCAGGTCGCGCAACACGTCATCAAAGCCGGCAAGTACACTCTCTAGATCCGCCTTGATCCATGTCATCCGTGTAGATCCGCGGTAGGTAGTTGCCTGGCCCAACCACCACACCCCAAGACAAGTCAATCCCCCCAAATAGCCCCGGTTCGTCCCCCCGACGGCCCGGGGCTTGCTCTTGTCCGCGCATTAGACCTTTGTAACCATCGTCGGGACATGAGAACCGCGCGGACCTCCCCACCTCCCAGCACCCGCTTCCATTTGCTGCATCACGCCCTCGCACTCTCTTGCTTGTTCCCGTTCTCCACGTCATTTCTGCATGCGCAACGGACGCCCGTAGCGACACGCTCTCTTGAGGCAATCACCGCCAACAACGCCGTCGATACCGGACATCTCCCTGTCTCCGAGCCCCTCAGTCTCACCGTTCGTCTCCAGCCCAGCGCCGCCCAGACCGCCGCGCTCGATCAACTCCTCACGGCGCAGACCGACCCAACCTCGCCCAGCTATCAGCAGTGGCTTACACCGCAGCAGTTCGCCAGGCAGTTCGGCCCGTCAGAGGACCAGCTCACGGCAGTTACAAACTACCTCCAATCACAAGGCCTCACCGTCACGTCCGTCTCGCCAGCGCATACCCGGCTCACCGTCACCGGTACTGCCGGCCAGGCACAGCGGGCTTTCGCCGTCGATCTGCGCTTCTATCGCGTGGGCAGCACGCCGTACTTCGCCAACGCCGACCAGCCCTCGCTTCCTGCAGCGATCGCGCCTCTGGTGGCCGGAATCTCCGGCCTCGACGATCTCCCCCAGCCCGCCTCGGCCCGCATCTTCATCGGGACCAGCGCCGCTCCCGCTACACCCCGCCTCACACAACTCCAAAGCACCTCCACAACCGGCACCGTCCAGCCCGACGACCTCACAAAGATCGCCGCCGCCATCGACGCCAACGCCACACCCATCCTCACCCTCACCTCTGCCGCCTGCTCCTCCGATCTCACGGAGGCGGATATCGACACCTACCGAGCCCTCTTTCGCCAGGCCAGCGTCCAAGGCATCACCGTCCTCGCCACCAGCTCCTGCCAAGGCGCCGCCAGCTCCAGCCAAGCCGCCGTCACATCCAGCTTCCCGGCATCGCTCCCCGAGGTCACTGCCCTCATCACCACCCCGCGTGAGCTCACCGCCGCCACCACCGGCATCGAAGCCCGCCCCACCTGGCAGGCCGCTCCCGGCCTCCCCGCCGACGCCCTCCGCCACGAGCCCGACCTCACCACCACCTCCGTCGCCGCCTTCGCCCAGACCATCGCCACGCTCAACACAGAGACCGGCAGCCGCCTCGGCAACATCAACGCCACACTCTATCAACTCGCCAAGACCCCCGGCCTCTTCACCCAGCCTGACGCCACCCCAACCTCGGCAGCCGGCATCTGGGAGCCCGCCACCGGCCTCGGCCTCATCGACCTCAACACCCTGCTCAAGGTCTACCCCCGCGGCCTCACCGGCGTCTCCATTGACTTCCAGGCCTCGACCTACTCGGTAAAATACGGAACGCCCTTCGCCCTGAATGCCGTCATCAACCCCACCACCTTCAACAACGCCGCGCCCACAGGAACCGTCACCTTCACTGCCTCCAACCAGGGGGTGCTCGGCTCCGCCGCCGTAAGTAACGGCATTGCCAGCCTGAATTCCGGCGTCCTTCCGGTCGGAAACTACACCATCATCGCCACCTACTCGGGCGACGGAAACTATGCGGCCAGTTCCAAGGGCGGCGTCACCATAAGCGTCTCCATCGTCAACGCCGGCCTTCAGGCAACGCTCTCGCCCTCCATCTCCGTCCCCTACGGCGCCACCGCCACCGTCACCGCCACCGTCACCCTTCCCGGCTCCTCTGCCTCTCCCAGCGGAGACGTCTACGCCCAGATCGAAAGCGTCACCGGCGCGTTCTCGAGCGCAACCCTCAGCCCCAACGCCGGCAGCAACAGCGCAACGGCCAACATCGTCCTCTCAGCACCGTCACCAGGCAGCTACACGGTCGAGGTGAGTTGTCAAGGAAGTCAGAACTTCCAGTGCCAGACACCCGTCGATCTGTCGCTCCGAACCGTCAAGGGCTACACCACCACCAGCATCACCGTGAACCCAGCCGCCCCCCAGGCCGGGCAGCCCATCTACATCACCGCCAGCGTCGCCAACTCCGGCAACGGCGCCGGAACCTACACCTACGGCGGCAGCATCGGCTTCTACGACTCCGGCAAGCTCATCGCCAGCGCGCCCGTCGCCACCAACCAGGCCACCGCCAGCGTCTCCCTTTCCGGCACGCGCACCCACAACCTCACCGCTGTCTACAGCGGCGACACCAACTGGAACTCCAGCACCTCCGGAGCGGTCGCTGTCCTTCCCACGATACTGCCCACCGCACTTACCATCACCACCAATACCAACGGCTTCAACTCCCTCGCCGGCATCAACATCATCTTTACCGGAGCCGTCACCACCAACATCAACTACGGCACCGGACCCACCGGCTACGTCACCTTCTTCGATACCTACAACGGCGCCGTTATCCAGCTCGGAAACGGCTCCGTGGTCGTCGCCAACGGACCAAACGCGTCGATCGCCCTCTTCACCACCACCGGCCTGCTTCCCGGCCTCCACCACATCTACGCCCAGTACACCGGCGACGACAACTATGCCTCCGTCCCCAGCGCCGTCACCACTCTCTCCATCTCAGATTTCAGCCTCACCATCAATCCCACCACCCTGACCGTAACGCAGGGGCAGAGCGGAACCGCCACCGCGACCATCGGATCGAGCGGCGGCTTCACCGGCAACGTCAGCCTGGGCTGCTCCCCCCCCGGCAGCAGCGGCGCAACATGCAACATCTCTCCGTCGTCGGTCGCCGTAGGTCAATCGGCGACCATCACCATCCTGACTGCCGCTCCTCAATCTCACCGCTCCGGCCAGCACTTCAGCTCCATCCGCGGCTGGACCTCGGTGACAGGTGCGACCCTGGCTACGCTCTTCTTCTTCCTCGTTCCCCGCCGCCGTGGGTCCCTCAGCTCGCTTCTCCTCGTCCTCGTCGCCGTCTCCCTCACGGCCAATGTCGGCTGCGGACTCGGCATCACCACCACCGCCGCTCCAGTCAGCGGCCCCGGCTCCACCCCATCCGACCCCGGTACTCCCCTCGGCACCCAGAACTACATCATTACGACGGCAGGTTCGGACGGCGTCAACACCGTCCGCCACACCTACCAGTACCAGGTCACCGTGCATTAGATACCGCCGATTTTGACTGACACGCAATCGCTTGCTCCGCACCCCTTTCGCCTGCGGGAGACCGCAACCTTTTTTGCTGCTTATGGTCTAAGCTAGAAATCGTTCGCCTCCATGCGCCCGGCACCTCTGTCTGTTCCACTTGGGGATGCCGAAAGTTCATCATGCTTCGCCCGGATAGCAGGAACCCTCCCTATGCCCCCTCAGTCGCTCCGCCGTCTCGTTCTGTGCGCCCTCGCTCTCCTGACCCCCGCCGCCGCACTCCGAGCCGCAGTCCCCAATCGCGTCACCGCCCTCTCTGGCCCCAGCCGCTCCACGCTGGCGCACACCATCCCTGTTCGCGCCCGCCGTGCCGCCGACCTCGGTCAGGCTCCTCTCGACCACATCCTGCCCTCAGTCACCCTGCACTTCAACAGGAGCTCCGCGCAGGAGGCCGCGCTGACCCAGCTCATGATCGATCAGCAGAATCCCAGCTCGCCCCGGTACCACCAGTGGCTGACCCCCGCGCAGTTCGGCGCACAGTTTGGGCTGTCGAGCTCCGATCTCGCCAAGGTGCAGACCTGGCTCACGGCGCAGGGCCTCAAGGTGACAGCCGTCGCCCCCAGCTCGAATTTCATCACCGTCTCCGGCACCGTCGCGCAGGTCCAGACCGCCCTCGGCACCTCCATCCACAGCCTCTCTTTGGAGGGCGAGCAGCACATCTCCAACATCTCCGACCCCGTGCTCCCGGCTGCGCTCACCTCCGTCGTCTCCGGCATCACCGGCCTCAACGACTTCCGGCTTAAGCCCCGCGCCCGGACCGAGGTCGTTCGCCCGGACTTCACCTCCTCTATCAGCGGCAATCACTTCATCGCGCCGGGTGACTTCTACACCATCTACGACGTGTCCCCGTTGCTCACAAGCTCGGTCAATGGCTCCGGCGTCACCATCGCTGTCGTCGGCCAGACCGACATCGCCATCAGTGACATCACTGCATTCCGGGCGGCCGCCGGTCTATCCACCAACCCGCCCACCGTCAAACTCTTCGGCACCGACCCGGGGACGCGAACCGGTGACATCGCGGAGGCCTCACTCGATGTCGAGTGGTCCGGTGCCGTCGCTCCCTCCGCCTCCATCCTCTACGTCTACTCCAACGACGTCATCGGCCTGTCGCTGATCAACAGCATCACCTCCAACCTCGCGCCCATCATCTCCATCAGCTACGGAGCCTGTGAGGCCGATTGGGGCCAGGCCCACCTCGTCACGCTGAACCAGTACTTCGAGCAGGCCAATGTGCAGGGCCAGACCCTCGTCGGCCCGAGCGGCGATACCGGCGCGACTGACTGCGACTACCAGTCCACCATCGCCGCGGACGGCCTCGCGGTCGACTTCCCGGCCAGCTCGCCCTTCGTCACCGCCGCGGGCGGCACCATGTTCAACGAGGGCAACGCCACCGGAGCGACAAGCTACTGGAGCGCCACGAACGGAACAACACAGGGCTCCGCGGTCGGCTATATCCCGGAAGCAGTCTGGAATGAGACCAGCCCCACCTACGGTCTGGCCGCGGGCGGCGGCGGCGTCAGCGCCTTCTTCTCGAAACCCGCGTGGCAGGTCGGTTCAGGCGTCCCAGCCGACCTCGCTCGCGACGTTCCCGACATCTCCCTCGGCGCGGCCGCCAGCCACGACGGATATCTCTATTGCGTTCAGGGCTCCTGCGTAAACGGCTTCCGCGCTGCCGACAGCACCCTATCGGTGGTCGGCGGCACCTCCGTCGCGTCGCCATCCTTTGCCGGCATCCTCGCTCTGGTCGAGCAGAAGACCGGCGCGCGTCTCGGCAACGCCAACCCGCAGATCTACGGCCTCGCCAACTCGACCTTCTACAACAACGTCTTCCACGACATCACCACCGGCAATAACAACAGCTCCTGCGTCCAGGGCTCGCCCAACTGCCCCAACGGCGGCACCATCGGCTACAGCGCCGGAATTGGCTACGATCTCGCCACCGGCTGGGGAACGATCGACGCCTTCAACCTCGTCAACCACTGGGGCACGGTGGCCTCCTCCGGCGTAGGCAGCACCATCGGCGCCAACCTCACCACCACCGTCGTCACCACCTCCCCAGGCTCCACCCCCACCTGCGGTATCTCGGGTGGAACCCTTGCCCTCTCCGCCGCCGTCACCAGCGCTGTCACCGGCGCTCCGGTCGCGCCAACCGGCACCATTCAGTTCCTCGTCGACGACGTCGCCGTAGGCGCGCCGGTCGCGGTCGCCAACGGCACAGCCGCCTACACCCTCAACACCGCCGCTCTCACCTCCGGCGGTCACACCGTCAGCGCGGTCTACCTCGGAGACGCAAACTTCGCCGGCTCCAAGGGCAGCCTGCTCACCGACGTCGTCTCCAGCACCCAGCCTGATTTCTCCATCACCCCGTGCACCACCAACGTCACCGTAGCCAGCGGCGGGACCGCGGCCGGCGTCACCTTCAGCGTCAATCCCTTCAACGGCTTCACCGGTCCAGTCACCTTTACCGCGACCTCCGATGCGACGCTCTCGGCGAGCTATACCTTTTCCGTCACGCCCGTCAACATTGGCGGCGCCACCCCCGGCACTACCGTCTTCACGCTCAGCGCGTACCAGACCAACAGCAAAACGTCGAACGGTCTGATCAAGCTCGGCACAGCCAGCCAGACCACGGCGGGGCTCAGCGGCAGACGTTCGGCCTACGCCGCCGGCTCTGGCATAGCCCTGGCCTCACTTCTCCTGCTCACTCTGCCGCGCCGCCGCCGCTGGGGAGCTCTGCTCGCCGCCGTCCTCTCCGTCGCCGCCATCGGGGCGATCGGCTGTGGCTCCGGGTCCACCACCATCCCTGCGGGACCGCCCGTAACTCCGGCGCCCACGACCACCCCCGCGGCTCAGGGTACCTACAACGTCACGGTCGTTGGCGTAGGCTCCACCGCAAACGGTACCCGCGTCCACAGCGCACAGATCGCCTTGACCGTTCGCTGATCCTGGTCAGACTCCGCACACCAACGAGAGAGCCGCACTCGCAGGCGCGGCTCTCTCGTTGATCTCCAGCCGACTCAGACCGACATCTCCACCATGACTTTGGAGCGCTCGGGCAACTGAGCCGATCCTATCTCTGCCCCAGTCGCCGCCAGCTTCATCAGGTAGTCCTGCGCGGAAAACGGAGCCCCCGTCTGCGGCGCCCGCACATACTCGCCGCTCGCCTGCAGCAGCCGGGCCTTCACGTTATCCTTCAGGTACGATCCCAGGATCTCCCCGCGCAGCCTCTCGCTCAGCTCCGGGTGCCGCACTGGAAACACCACCTCGCACCGCTCATACAGATTTCTCGTCATCCAGTCCGCGCTTCCGCAGTACACCTCATCATCGCCGCCATTGCTGAAGCTGAAGATGCGGCTATGTTCGAGAAATCTCCCCACGATCGACCGCACCCGTATGCGTTCGCTCAACCCCTTCACACCCGGCCGCAGAGAGCACACCCCGCGAATGATCAGGTCGATCTCCACACCCGCCTGGCTCGCCACATAAAGCGCCTCCACCGTCGCCCGGTCCAGCAGCGCATTCATCTTCGCCACAATGCTCGCCGGCCGTCCCGCCTTGGCGTGCTCCGCCTCGCGAGCGATCAGCTTCAGCAGTTCATTGGCCAAGGTCAGCGGCGCCACCAGCAGCGGCCGGTATGCGTCACCCTCCGCCTCCGCCGTCAGATAGCGAAACACCGCCTGCACCGCCGACGTCAGCTCCGGCCGCGCCGTCAACAGGCTGATGTCCGTGTAGAACCGCGCCGTCACCGGGTTGTAGTTGCCCGTGCCCAGATGTGCATACCTCCGCACCACACCATCCGGATCCCGCCGAACCAGCAGCGCCAGCTTGCAATGCGTCTTCAAGCCGAAGATCCCGTGAAACACCCCCACCCCCGCATCCTCGAGCTCCCGCGCCCAGCGAATGTTCGAGGCCTCATCGAAGCGCGCCATCAGCTCCACTACTACCGTCACGTCCTTGCTCTGCGCCGCCTCAATCAGCGCCTTGAACATCGGTGAGTCCGCGCTGGTTCGATACAGCGTCTGCTTCATCGACATCACCGCCGGGTCCACCGACCCCGCCTCGATAAACTCCTCCACCGTCTTGTAGCTGTCGAATGGATGATGCAGCAGCAGATCGGTGCGCCGGAGCTCGTCAAACAGGTCCGTCGACTTCGAACTGATCCTGTACTCCCGGCTGGTAAATGCCGGATACTTCAGCTCGGGACGCTTCGCCTCCGCATACAGATTCATCAGCCGCGAAAGGTTCACCGGTCCATCCGTCTTGAACACCTGCCACGGGTCCAGCTCGAAGTTCTGCCGCAGCCGGTCCACGATGTCGTCGTCCGCCGTGCACTCGATCTCGAGCCGCACCGCATCTCCCTTGCGCCGGTTGTGCAGCTCCGCCCGCACACTCTCCAGCACCGACCGCGATTCCTCCTCCTGCATATACAGATTGCTGTTCCTTGTCACGCGAAAAGCGGTCTGCGCCACGATCTCGTAGCCCCGGTACATCCGCGCCGCCTGCGACTCGATCAGCTCATGCAGCATGATGAAGTTCGTCTCCGTCCCCGACCCCCGGAGGCAGACCAGCCGCGGCAGCGATCGCGGAACCGTGATCACACCCAGCACCGGAACCGTCTTGATCCCATCCGTCATCCCCCGCTTGTGCCGCAGCAGCAGAGCGATGCACAGCGCCTTATTCAGGACCCGCGGAAACGGATGCGACGGATCGATCGTCACCGGCGTCAGCAGCGGGTCGACCTCTCGTTCGTAAAAGCTCAGCGCCTCCTCCCGTGCCTCCTCGCTCAGATCCTTCCACCGCAGCACCCGGATCCGCGCCGCCTCCAGTGCCGGCAGCAGCTGCTTGTTCCAGCACCGGTACTGCGCCTTCACAAACGTCGCCAGCTGCTCACTCAACCGGCTCAAACGCTGCTCCAGCGTCAGCCCGCCCTCGTCCGCAGCCTGCGCCTGCGTGTCCCCGTCTTCGATCCGCTGCAAGATGCCGGCCATCCGGATCTCGACAAACTCATCCAGATTGCTCGCCGTAATTGCCAGAAACTTCACCCGCTCCAGCAGCGGATTCGACTCGTCCCGTGCCTCCTCGAGCACACGATCGTTGAAACGCAGCCAGCTCTCGTCGCGGCTGAAAAACCGCGGCTCCGGCATCTGCTCCTCCGCCTTGGCGGTCTTCTTGCGCCTGCTCTTTTTCTTACCCGGCTCTGCCGTTGCGGCAACTTTCGTGATGTCGTGCTTCTCGGATCGTTTCTTCGCTGTCATAGAAAGGGGAGACTACCTCCTCCATGTTAACGCCCGCGCCCACTTCAGACCTCACACACACCCTTGCCTAAAGTTCGCCCAATCCATGTACTATGATCTCCCCTCGGAGGGAGACCCATGATCGAACTTCAGGAAGACTTCGTCATCGACGCCCCCATCCACCGCTGCTTCGATCTCGCCCGCAGCGTCGAAGTCCACCTGCTCGACAACAAGCACCTCGGCGAGCCCACCGTCGCCGTCGCTGGCCGCACCTCCGGCCTCGTCGGCCTCGACGAGCAGGTCACCTGGCGCGCTCGTCACCTCGGCGTCCGCCAAACCCTCACCACCCGCGTCACCCGACTCAAACCGCCCACCTACTTCCAGGACACCATGCTCGAGGGAGCCTTCCACTCCATGCAGCACGACCACCACTTCCGCGCCCTCGCCGGCGGCCGCACCGAGATGACCGACGTCCTTCGCGTCGCCGCCCCACTCGCTCCGCTCGGTCGCATCGCCGAACTCCTCGTCCTCCGCAGCTACATGCGCATGCTGCTCCTCGATCGCAGCAACGTCCTCAAGCGAGTCGCCGAGAGCGACGCCTGGAAGCGCTACCTCCCAGAGTCCTAGGTCCGTCCCGCCCCGGCGCGCATACCGAGGTACACTCGCCCCATGCGCATCGTCATCCCCGGCGGCAGCGGGCAAGTCGGCCACGTCCTCGCTCGTCACCTCTCCGCCCAGGGACACGCCGTTACCGTCCTTACCCGGCACCCCCAACCCGCACCCTGGCGCACCATCTCCTGGGATGCACGCACGCCCGGAGCATGGATCGAAGAGCTCGAAGGCGCCGACGTCCTCATCAACCTCGCCGGACGCAGCGTCGACTGCCGCTACAACCCCGAAAACCGCCGCCTCATCCACGACTCCCGCACCGACTCCACCCGCCTCCTCAACCAAGTCATCAGCTCCCTCCAGCAGCCGCCACGCGTCTGGCTCAACGCCGCCACCGTCACCATCTATCGCCACGCGCTCGACCGCCCGCAGGACGAGCTCACCGGCGAGTTCGGCGGCAACGAGCCCGGCGCCCCCGACACCTGGAACTTCTCCATTCAAGTCGCGAAAGACTGGGAGACCGCCTTCTTCGAAACCGAAACCCCGCGCACCCGCAAGGTCGCTCTTCGCAGCGCCATGACCTTCTCCCCCGACCGCGGCGGCGTCTTCGACGTCTTCCTCAAACTCGTCCGCTTTGGCCTCGGCGGCAAGCAGGGCACAGGCCGCCAGTTCGTCTCCTGGATCCACGACCTCGACTTCAGCCGCGCCGTCGACTTCCTCATCGCCCGCGAAGACCTCAGCGGCCCCGTCAACCTCGCCTCCCCCAATCCTGTCCCCAACGCCGAATTTATGCGCGTCCTCCGCCAGACCTGGCGAACTCCCGTCGGCCTACCCGCTACCCCTTGGATGGTCGAGATCGGCACCTTCCTCCTCCGCACCGAATCCGAACTCGTCCTCAAAAGCCGCCGCGTCCTCCCCACCCGCCTCCTCGAAGCCGGCTTCCACTTCCAGTTCCCCACCTGGCCCGGAGCCGCCCAGAACCTCGTCCAGCGCTGGATCGCACAGAATAAAAAGTGGCCAGCCCCTAACCCCAGCCGCTAATCAGCCCAGCTGTCATTCTGAACCCTGAGCGCAGCGAAGGTGGAAGAATCCTAGTATTTCGCCCGTGCAGCCACTTAGCCGGGTACCCCATCTTCGCGACAGCTTCACCGTCGCTAAGGTGGGGTCGCAGCGCCACCAACTGTGCGCCGGGTGCCCCATCCTCTCCGTCGGCTTCACCGACGGAAAGGGTGGGGTCCAAAGCTACAAACCGCAGATATTACCCAACACCCCTCCGGGTCTTAGACCTCTACGCGCCCCTTCGCGCCTCGCGTGAGCCTTCACCTCACCGGTGCCAGTGCATCCGCCACCCCAGATACTTCTGCGCCGCCTCATACACCGGACTAGCCACCGTCGCAAAGTTCGCTGCCACATGGTGCTCAAACCCGTTCTCGCAGATGTACCGCAGCAGCTCCTGCATCTTCGGAATCTCAACCACGCCAGCCCCGCCAAATGTGTTCAGCGGGTCGTCCGTAAACGCGCCCTCACCTACATAGCCGCTGATCTGCCCGTTCAAGTCATCGGTCGAAAACCGCGCAAAGCTCATCGCGCCCGCCTTGACCGTCCCGTCCAGCGTCCCGTACGTATTCTCCTTGCCGACCGTCCCCGCGATAATCTGCTGAAAATCCATCTTGACCCCTTCCCGGAAGAAGTGTTTAGGAAGATTGGAGCAGTGAAAGCACACCGCCTTGTCCGGGTTGTCGCCATAGTTGTTGTTCCAATCGAGCAGAGCCGAAGGCGTCTCACTCGCCAGCGTCAGCGCATACATGCTCAGCGTGCCCAGCGTATCCGTCTCGCACGCACTCGGAATCAGCGCCTCGCTCATCATGCTCATCACCGTGCACGGCACCACGCCGAAGTACTCCTCCATCGACGTCCAGCACTGCACGCTTGAAATCGTCAACTCATGCGACCTCATAAACCCGTCAATCACCACGCCCAGCTTCGACATCTTCAGCAGAGCCGCCTCCGGAGTATTGTTCAGCGGCAGATACTTCTTGATCGACGCCAGCTTCGCCTGCACCCGATCTTCCGTATCCGGCAGCCGCTCAATCTGCCCAAACACCTCGCTCAGGTCCAGCGTGTCCACGGTAATCCCCGAGCGCTCCAGCAGCTTCTCCGAGTAGCGAACGGTATTGAAGGCGGCAGGCCTCGCCCCGATCGCCCCGATCCGCAGATTCTTGAAGCCCTTCACCATCCGGCACACACCCGCAAACCAATGGAGGTCGGCCTTGAACTCCTCCGAATCCGGCGCCTCCGTGTGCAGCCGCGTCAGCGAGTACGGAATCCCATACTGCCGCAGATTGTTCGCAATCGACATCTTCCCGCAGAAGCTGTCACGCCGAAACGCAATCGACATCTTCGTCGCGCTGTCCGGCGTTGCCTGGATCAGCACCGGCACCCGCAGATCCGCCAGCCGCAGCGCATCCGCTAGCCCACGCTCCTCGCCGAAGTTCGGCAGCGTGATGATGATCCCGTCGATCTCATCCCGATGCTGCTTGAAGAGCTCCGCGCACCGCTTCGCCTCCTCATACGTCTCCACCGCGCCGTGCGCCGTCTCCTCCGGACTCAGCACCACCGCCCTCATCCCCGCCGCCTCCAGCGCCGCAATCATCTCCAGCCGACCACTCGTCGCCAGGTGGCTCGGAAAAAATCCCCGGTTCCCAACAATCACCCCAAACGTCATCTGCCTGCCCATCAAAACTTCCTTTCTTTCGCTTCTAGGTAGGCCAAGGCTTTAGCCTTGGCATCTCGCCCCGTTGGAAACGGGCTTCAGCCCTTGGGGGATGCCTTCATCCGTCCTTGCCCCCACTCTTTGGGGGGCCATTCATGACAGCCTCACATCATGAGTGGGATGCCGGTGCCCCACTCACGACCTCCCATAACGATGAGTGGGTGGTACCGCCTGCACCGTCCCGGGCCGGAACCGAATCGCATAAGATTCGCCAAAACACCGTTAACAAAATTCCCCCCGCCAAAACGTCGCCGGGTGCCCCATTCATGACGGCTTCATCGTCCTGGGTGGGGTATCGCCTACACCACCCCAGGCCGAAACCGAATCGCATAAAACCCGCCAAACACTGTCAGCAGAATCCCCCACCAGAACGTCGCATGCAGCGTCAGCAGCAGCGGCAGCTTCAACGCCGTCTCCGACGGATGGCTAAACTCATAGATCCCCACCGGGATCAGCACCAGCCCATACATCAGGCAAAGCGCGCCCACAAAGAACCAGATCGACAGCCGCGCCTTTCCGCCATGCCCCGGCGCCGCCGCGGCCGACGTCCCCGGATACGCATGCTCGTGCTCCGTAGGTCCAACCTGCTCCGTCCGACGTTGCGGTCCCGACATATTGCGCCTCCTACCAGAACAACAGGTTCAAGATGAAAAATACCGTGCCGACCACGATCGCCCAGAAGATCGGCTTTTCCCACACCGTGGTCGATCCATCATGCGGAATCACCGTCGCGCCATACACCAGGCCGTTCAACTCTTCATCGGTCTTGGCCTTTGTCACAAAGCTCACCAGCACCGTCACCATCACGCAGATGATCCAGCTCCAAAGCGCGCGGTAGAGGTTCTCGGCCATCGGCTTCGCATTGGGCGAGAGCGCGATATACCGCAGCGCGCCCGCATCCCTCTGCACCCACACCCACATGCTGATCGACGCCACGGTCCCCGCCAGCAGACCCCAGAAGCCGCCCTCCTTCGTCGCCCGCTTCCACAGCATCCCCAGAATCACCGTCCCAAACAGCGGCGCGATAAAGAACGAAAACAGCGCCTGCACATAGTCCATGATCGATGCGGCGTTCGCCACCAGGTAGGCCGTCGCCACGCTCACCAGCATGCCCACCACCGTTGACGCCCGGCCCATAAACACGTAGTGCGAATCGTTCGCCTTCTTGTTGATGTACGCGCCGTAGATGTCATACGTCCACACCGTCGAGAACGCGCTCACATTGCCCGCCATACCGGACATGAACCCCGCCACCAGCGCCGTAATTCCCAGGCCCAGCAGACCCGGCCCGCAGTACCGGATCAGCATCAGCGGCAGCACCTCGTTATAGCTGTGCTGCCCCGTCGCTGCCGCCACGCTTTCCGGCACGAGGTGCATCAGCGTCCCGTCCGGGTTCCGCAGCACCGATAGCGCCAGCAGCCCCGGCACGATCACAATAAAGGGGACCGCCATCTTAAAGGCGGCCCCAATAATCGGAGCCAGCTTCGCCGCACGCAGATTGTTCGCGCTCAGCACGCGCTGGACAACCAGAAAGTCGGTGGTCCAATACCCGAAGCTCACCACAAACCCGAGCCCAAAGATAATCCCCGTCCAGTGCACGCCCATCGGGTTCGAACTGAACGACCCCAGATCCGCCCACATGTGCGTGTAGCTGGAGTTCCCGACGTTGTGCATAATCTGCGCCTTCAGGTTCGTCCACCCGCCCGCTTCGATAAGCCCAATAATCGGAATCAGCGCCGCTCCCGCCCAGATCAGCACAAACTGCAGCACCTCATTGATGATCGCCGACCGCAGACCCCCCAGCATCACATACAGCCCCACCGTGACCGCGCCGATCCAGATCGAAAAGCTGATATTCCAGCCCAGCACCACCTTCATCACCAGCGCCATCGAGTACATATTGACGCCGCTCATCAGCACCGTCATAAACCCGAACGACACCGCGCTCACCGCACGCGCACCCTCGCCATACCGCAGCTGCAGATACCCCGGCACCGAGTGTGTCTTCGAGATGTAATAGAACGGCATCATCACGATGCCCAGAAACAGCATCGCCGGAATCGCGCCGATCCAGTACCAGTGCGTCGCCAGAATGCCGTACTGGTACGCCGACCCGGCCCACCCCATCAGCTCCAGCGACCCAAGGTTCGCCGAAACAAAGCTCAGTCCCGCAATCCACGCCGTCATCTCCCGGCCGGCAAGAAAAAACTCCTCGCTCGTCGACGCCGAATCCCGGACATAGAACCCGATAAACAGCACCAGGCAGAAGTAAAGCACCAGAATCAAAATATCGACCGGATGCAGATGCGTCAGTTGCCTGGAACTTCCCGTCACCGCAGCCGCCAAAACTGGCATCATTCAAACGTCACGCAGATAGCGGTACTCCCCTGGAGCGGCCGCACCCTCTCTTGTTTTCCATCGGCTCTCTGCGCGTGGCGCACAGCCCGCGCATCAAAAGCCACCTTTTCGGGACGCCCCAATATACAGCAACGTACGCCCACCTGAACCTCGCGCCGCCAACCCCGCCCGACCCATGGTACCCACCCTTGCCGCAGCCTTTTCAGAGTAGAATTTCTTTGCTGGCGTACATCGCGCCGCTCAAGGAGATCTCTATGCAACTTCGCTCGGCAGGCGCCCTCATCCTCTCAGCCGCTCTCAGCCTCACCCTCCCCTCCGCCTTCGCCCAAAACTCCGACTCCGGCGCCAAGCGGGACATGAAGTCCGCCGGACACGAGACCAAGGATGCCGCCGTCGACACCGGCCACGGCATCAGCCACGGAACCAAAAAGGCCTACCATAAGACCAAGCACGCTACCAAGCACGTCGGCCACAAGATCGAAGGCAAACGCGACACCCCCGCCAACAACCCCCGGTAGCAACACCGCTTGGCCCGCAGGGAAGCGTTCAGCATCGGCTGGTGCTGACGCTCCCTCGCTCCTGCGAGACTCACCCTAACGGCAGCATTGCCTTGCCACCCGCCACCAGCTCTTCGGCAAGCGCGCCGCCCCCGGGCCGGTGGTTGCCCACCATCACCGCCGTCGCACTTAGCGCCACCAGCGCCACCCAGTAAAGGTCCGCCCCCAGCAGATGCAGCAGCTGCATCCACACCGGCGCCAGCAGCAGCACATCCGCCACCCCCAGCAAAAACTGCATCCCCAGCAGCCCCGCCACCGCCCTCGCCAACACGCCCGTATCCGGCCTCCGCCAGCTCCGCCGCACCAGCCATCCCACAAACACGGCCGCCACCACCGCGCTCACCGGATGCACCCACCGCAGCTTGATCAGGGACGGCGACCCCGCCGCAAAATCCGCCGCCATCGCCGATCGCAGCGAAGCGGAAGGGAACAGCGTATCCCCCAGCGCCGCCAGGCTCCCGCTCACACCCACCACCAGCGTCGCCCCGAGCCCCAGCACCGCCGGTCCCAACCGCCTCCATCGTCCCGAAGCCATCGAACCCAGAACGCTTCCCAGCCGCTGCCCCGACCGCAGCAACACCGCCGTCATCGTCAATGCCGCCAACAGCAGCAGCGTATTGCTCAAATGCACAGCCAGCACCACCACCCGCCCCAAACTCTGGTTATCGGTTACATAACCCAGCTTCACCAGCAGCGCCCCCAGCAGAGCCTCGTTCAGCAGCAGCACCCCCGAGACCACCGCCGCCACCCGCGCCACCCGTCCCTTACTCGTCGCCCGAAACACGAACACCAGCAGCCCCAGAACCGCAAACGTCGCCCCGCTCACCATCGCCCGATGCGTAAACTCGATTACCGTGTGCACCCCCGGCGAAGCCGGGATCACCTGCCCATTGCACAGCGGCCAATGGTTCCCGCAGCCCGCGCCCGAGCCCGTCGCCCGCACCATCGCGCCCCACACGATCACCAGCACGTTGTACCCCACCACCCCCCACGCATACCGCTCCGCCCAAACCCGCGACCGCAGCCACCCCCGCCCACTCATCGCCATCTCTGTCGCTGCGGTTGCCATCCTGCCATTCTACGGGCCCGCATCCAAGCCGCGCTTGCTCCTCATGCGCGGCGAAGCGGCCCAGGAGCCTGGGCCGCCTCCTTCGCTCACGTCCTTATCCGTGCAAAAAATCTCCGGCGAACCATCCCCAACAGGGCCAAGAGCTCCGGTCCCGAACAGGGCCAGACTCGATGGCTCAGGCCCCCCAAGAGAACTTCACCATGCGGACCGGGCCCCTTCACATCGCGGAGGGGCAAGTGTGGCTGACCTAAGTGAAAGCTAAGCCTTCGGCCACGAATGCTAACGCGTCAGTCTGTATCCTCAAGAAGACCTAATGAAACGCATTTTCACTGCCCTCATCCTGATCGCTGCCGTCCTCGCCCTGCTCTTCTTCGGCCAGCTTTGGATGGTCACCCTCTTCGCCGCGGTCGTCGCCGAGCTCGCCGCCTACGAGTTCCTCCAGCTCGCCGCCGTCGGCGCCCGCGCTCACGGCGCCACCCTCCGCATCCCGCTGTGGTGGATGGCCCTCGCCACCGCCCTCGCCTTCGTCGTCACCCTCCCCAACTTCCCCGTCGAAGCCCAGTTGCCCGTCCTTAGCGCCCTCACCCTCGCCCTCTTCGCTTGGAACGGCTTTCGCTCGCCCCTCCACCAGGTCCTGCCCGACACGGCGCAAGGTCTCTTCGGCCTTATTTGGATCGCCTACCCCCTCACCCTCGTCCCCCTCCTCTGGAAGCAGGAAGACGGCCTCGCCCTCGTCCTCCTCCTTATGCTCGCGGTCTGGTCCGGCGACGTCGCCGCCCTCTACGTCGGCCGCGCCTTCGGCCGCCACAAGCTCGCCCCCCGGCTCTCCCCCGGCAAAACCTGGGAGGGCTCCACCGCCTCCATCCTCGCCTCGCTGGCAGCCGCCGGTCTCCTGATTGTCATTTCAGACCGACTCTCCGCCCGCGGCAACACCCTCATCCACATCGCCGAGCCCGTCTGGCAGACCCTCCTCCTCGCCGCCATCCTCAACATCGCCGCCCAGCTCGGCGACCTCCTCGAGTCCGCCGTCAAACGCGGCGCTGGCGTCAAGGACTCCGGCACCATGCTCCCCGGCCACGGAGGCATCCTCGACCGCATCGATGCCCTCCTCCTCGCCGCCCCCGTCCTCTGGCTCTGCCTCACCCTCAAGGACCGCTTCGGCCTCGGCCGCTTCTAACTACATGCTGTCGTATGATGAGCACAAGATGTGCAGCGCAAAGAACTTGGCCGAATCCCTGCGCGAGGTGGTACAAGATCTCCTCGTGCCCGAGCTAAAGTCCGTCAAAGTCTCCGTAGACTCTCTCCGCGCAGAGATGATCCTTCGAGATGAAAAGCTGGAGCAGTCTGTTCGGCTGGGCTTGGAAAATGCCACATCCGCGATCCGTCACGAGAAACTCGACTACACCATCGACATTCGCGAACGCCTCGCGGCAATCGAGGCTCGCCTGCCCCGCCAATAAGGCGCCACTTTTCATCGGCGGGTTGGTTCTGGTCAGTTTTGCATCATTCGGCGTCGCGGACTCCGGCACCATGCTCCCCGGCCACGGAGGCATCCTCGACCGCATCGACGCCCTCCTCCTCGCCACCCCCGTCCTCTGGCTCTGCCTCACCCTCAAGGACCGCTTCGGCCTCGGCCGCTTTTAGATACACCGGCCTTCGAACGCATGCTCGCCCCGGAAGTCGGGCCTTCGCCGGCCGACAAACTGGCAGGCGCACGTCGTTCCACTCCCCACTCCTGCGCTCCGGGCTTCCGTTCTGGCACAATGCGGAATGCTCATTACCCGACGCTCGGTACTTGTTGGTGCAACCGCCATCGCCGCCACCGCAGCTGCAGAAGCCTTCGACCGAACCGAGAGGAACGGGTTGACCGCCCAGGAGGTAGTCAACCGCATCAAGTCCCGCGTCGGCATTCCGTGGCGCTCTGAGACCGTGGACAGAATCGTCGCCGGCAGCCCGGACACTCCCGTAAACGGAATGGCCGTCACGATGATGGCGACCCTCGACGTCCTCCAGCGAGCAGTGTCGGCCGGCAAAAATATGGTGATCACCCACGAACCGACGTTCTACTCCCATACCGATGCAACCGAGGCTCTTCTGAAAGACCCGACCTTTCAACTTAAGAGCAGCTTCATCAACGCTCACCAGGTCGTCGTCTTCCGGTTCCACGATCACTGGCACAGCATGGCTCCCGATGGCGTCCACAAAGGGATGACGCGTGAACTCGGATGGGAAGCAAACGCGGACAAAGACCGCCCCTCGCAGTTCGTCTTTCCCGAAAGCTCGCTCGCTGACTTTGCCACTGCTATGGCTACCCGCCTCCAGGCCCACTCCATGCGGATCGTCGGCGATCCGCAACTCAAGGTCAGACGAGTCGTGACGAACTGGGGATATGCCAGCCTGATGCCCAGCCTCATCGAAACCGTCGCCCGTCCCGACATCAACCTCATCATCGTCGGCGAAACGCGCGAGTGGGAGCTCGTCGAGTACGTCCAGGACCAGGTCACCTCCGGCGCTCCAAAAGCGCTGATCGTCCTCAACCACGTCGTCTCGGAGCAGGCCGGAATGAAGTACTGTGCGGAGTGGCTGAAACCCTCCTTCCCGGAACTTCCGGTCCAGTTCGTGCCAACGCGGGAGCCGTTCTGGGTCCCTTCCCTGCCGCGTTGAGGCGCAGCCCCTCCATCCATCTGCGAAAATAACCCTCGTGAAGAAACTCGCCATCCTGGGCTCCACCGGCTCCATCGGCACCTCCACCCTCTCCCTCTGCGAGTCCTTCCCCGACCGCTACCAGCCCATCGCCCTCGCCGCCGGCCACAACCTCTCGACCGCCCTCGCCCAGTGCCAGCGCTGGCGCCCAAAGCTCATCTCCGTCGCCACCGAAGCCCTCGCCGCCGACCTCCGCACCCGCCTCAAACAAAACGGCGTCACGGAAACCGAAGTCTTCCACGGAACCCCCGGCACCGTCGCGGTAGCCACCCTCCCCGAGGTTGACTTCGTCGTCTCCGCCATCGTCGGCGTAGCCGGCCTCGAAGCCACCTATGCCGCCGTCCTCGCAGGCAAGACCATCGGCCTCGCCAATAAGGAGTGCCTCGTCGCCGCCGGCGACCTCATCATAGCGGCAGCCCGCGCGCACAACGTACAAATCCTTCCCATCGATTCTGAGCACAACGCCGTCCACCAGTGTCTGCGTGGCGGAACCCACGCCGAGGTCAAGCAGATCTGGCTCACCGCCTCCGGTGGCCCCTTCCGCAATACACCCCTCGCCGACTTCGCCCACATCACCCCCCAGCAAGCCCTCAAGCACCCCACCTGGGTCATGGGCCAGCGCATCACCATCGACTCCGCCACCATGATGAACAAGGGCTTCGAGGTCATCGAGGCCTGCCGCCTCTTCGACCTCCCCCCACAGCAAGTCCGTGTCACCGTCCACCCACAGAGCACGGTCCACTCACTCGTGGAATTTATCGACGGCTCCATCCTCGCCCAAATCTCCGTCACCGACATGCGCCTGCCCATCCTCTATGCGCTCTCGTTCCCAGACCGGCCCGCCGCCCCCCCCGTCACGCCGACCGCCCCCTCCCTCACCTTCGACCTCGCCCATCTCTCCCGTCTCGACTTCTCCCCGCCCGACCTCGACCGCTTCCCCTGCCTCCGCCTCGCCTACGAGGCCGCAAGCAGCCCCTCGGCCTGCATCGCCCTCAACGCCGCCGACGAGGTCGCCGTCGCCGCCTTCCTCGATGGTCGCATTCCCTTCCTCGGCATCCCGCGTACAATCGAGCAGGTGCTGAGCCAAACCCCGACCGCCGCGCCTTCGTCTATCGAAGATGTGCTCCTGGCAGACAAGGCCGCCCGCATCCGCGCCGCCGAACTCATCGCGCAACCCACCTTCGCCGGCGCCTGAACGCCCGCAGCCCACCGAGGTCCACTCTCCGCATGTCCACCATCCTTGAACTGGCTATCGTCCTCGGCATCATGGTCCTCGTCCATGAGTTCGGCCACTTCGCTGTCGCCAAGCTCTGCGGCATCCGCGTCGAAACCTTCTCCATCGGCTTCGGCAAACGCATCCTTGGCTTCAAACGAGGCGACACCGACTACCGTATCTCCGCCCTTCCCCTCGGTGGATACGTCAAGATGGCCGGCGACAACCCCGGCGAAGCCTCCTCCGGCGATCCCGGCGAGTTCAACGCTCACCCCCGCTGGCAGCGCGTCCTCGTCGCCCTTGCCGGGCCCATTGCCAACTTCATCCTCGCCTTCGGCCTCATGACCGGCGTCTCCATGCTCCACAACGAGGTCCAGGAGTACGTCTCACAACCCGCTCACACCGACTACATCCCCCAGAAGTCCCCCGCCGCCCGCACCGGCATCAAGCCCGGCGACCTCATCGTTCACTACGACAACGTCGAGAACCCCACCTGGGATCAGGTCGGCACCCGATCGCTCCTCAACCTCAACCAGACCATTCCCTTTTCCTACACCCACGACGGCCATCGCGTCGACACCACCCTCACCGTTGAGAACAAGGGGGAAGCCGAAGACTTCGCCATGGACAAACTCGGCCTCATCCCGCAGATGCAGGTCACACCGGTCCAGGTCTCAAGCACCACCGGCGAAGAGAACCTCCCCGCCGCCAAGGCCGGCATCCAGGCCGGCGACCAGATCGAGTCCATCGACGGCCTCCACCTCCATTCCGTCGCCGCCCTCCTCGCCTACCTCCAGGACACCGCCGGCAAGCCCGTCTCCCTCGTCATCAATCGCCACGGCACACAGATCCCCATACACCTCACCCCCGTTCTCGGCGACGCCGGCGACGGCACCAAGGAGTTCCGCCTCGGCTTCCACCCCTTGAACCCGCCCGCCAAGGTCGAGCGCCTCCCCCTTCCGCAGGCCGTCGCTGCCGCCTGGAAGTTCAACAAAAAAGCCGCCTCACTCATCTTCGAGGTCCTCCACCGCATGTTCACACGCCAGGTTTCCGTGCGCTCCCTCTCCGGCCCTATCGGCATCGGCAGCCAGATCCATGAGGCCGCCCAGATGCCCGGCTGGATGCCCCTCGTCGGCCTCATGGCTTACATCTCGCTCAACCTCGGTATCTTCAATCTCCTACCGATCCCCATCCTGGACGGCGGCATGATCCTCTTCCTCGCCATCGAGTCCGTCATGGGCCGCGATCTCAATCAGAAGATCAAGGAGCGCGTCTACCAGGTCGCCTTCGTCTGCCTCGTCGTCTTCGCCGCCTTCGTCATCTTCAACGACATCACCAAGCTCGGCATCTTCAGCAAGCTAAAGCCCTGAAGGATGCCTGTTCTCCCAGACCACTTGTCAGATCCACGACCTTTGACGTTGCACTTCCCTCAAGCCCGCCCCCGCAGCTCCGCCACAATCTCCTCCGCAGCCCTCTTCGCCGCCTCACCCCGGTCCGGCGGAAAGCTGATCGCTCCCACCCGCGCGTGTCCCCCACCCCCGTATCGCTCACAGATCGCCGCCAAATTCACCAGTTCCTCCGCTGGCCGCGTGGTCCACGGATTCGTTCCCACCGCCACCTTGGTCCGAAAGCTCGACCGGCTCAGACCCACGTTGTACGTTCCCTCCGGAAGGAGGTAGTACGGAATGAACTTGTTGTACCCCTCGTTCGGCTGGTCGGTGATGTCAAACGCGATCACACCGCCGTCCACCTCCGCCCGCGACCGGATCAACTCGATCCCCGCCCGGTGCCGCTCCATCAACGGCCCCACCAGCTCCTGCACAAACGGCTGATCCAGCACCTCCTGCAAACTCATCTCCGTCAGCAGCGGAATGATCCGCTTCACCACCTCATCCTCCGTCGAGCTCTCGATCACCATCGTCAGCCGCATCGCCGGCTCCCTCATCTCGACCGCCGCCTCCGCACTCTCGTACTTCGCCCCATCCACAATATTCGCCCAGTAGATCAGGTCCCTCAGCGGCCCGATATCCATGCCGAAACTCGTACTCGCCACATGCGCAATCCACCCCGTGCACGACACATAACTCGGATCGAAGAACTTCCGCATCGACCTCGACTCCCCACCCTCGCCCACCGCCTGCTCCCGCCTAAACAGCGCCTCATCCCCCGCTGATAAAAACGCGCTCAGGTGATGATCAAACCACCACGTTACCCGCGGCGAGCTCGAGTACTTGAAGTCCACAATCGCATTCTCATCGTCCGCGGCAAACTCGCTCTCCTCAAACAGCGCACCCGCGCGATGCACCAGCCCGCGATACTCATACCCCGTCGCCCCGCCAATGCACTCCCGGTGAAACCGCGTAAACAGCGACGCCGAACACGCCCCATCGAAACAATGATCGTGATAGAAAACCCGCACCTGTCCTCCTGAAAAAACACTGCCTCATCGCATCGACGCGAGTTCTCAAGCATAACCGCAACCCGCGCGTGGAACTTTCGCCGCGCCCAGACTTTCGCAGCAAGACCGATACAATCCGGCAGGGCCGGACATCGGCTCAAGGAGCTCTCACCCATGTCCGAAGATCCGCGCATCTCTCGCACCTCCGGCATCGACATACCCGCCGAGTCACGGGCCGATCTCCCCTCCACATCATCGCCGCCCGCCCTCTCGCATCGCCTCTTCTTCGGAGCCGACGACCTTCGGGCCAGCTGGAGCCTCCTGATCTTTTTCGTTATCATCAGCCTCCTGATCCTCCCCACCATTCCCATCTTCCGCCATCAACTTGCACAGCAGACCCCAGCGCCCCACACCACCGCAGCCCACGGACCCGTCGAACGCGGCGTCTCCGCAACCCTCACCCAGGACGGCCTCCTCTTTGCCGTCCTCCTCGTGAGCTCCTTCGTCATGTCCCGCATCGAGCGCCGCCCCTTCGCCTCCTACGGCATCGGCGCCACTCCGCAAGCCCTCCGCCAACTCTTTACCGGCCTCCTCTGGGGTGTCCTCTTCCTCTCTCTCCTCATCCTCCTGCTCCGATCCATACACCTGCTCGTTTTCGACGCACGCCTCCTCTCCGCCGCCGCCATCCCCCGCTTCGCCGCCGAGTGGGCGCTCGGCTTCCTCTTCGTCAGCCTCTTTGAGGAATACTTCCTCCGCGGCTTCCTCCTCTTCACCCTTGCCCGCGGCCTCTCCGGCATCTACGCCGCAATCCTCAAATCCCCACACACGGACGCCCTCGGCTTCTGGACCGCCGCCACCCTCCTCGCCTTTGTCTTCGGCCTCGGCCACCGTGCCAACCCCGGCGAGTCCTCCATCGGCCTGCTCACCGCTGGCGTGGCTGCCCTCGTCTTCTCCCTTAGCCTTTGGCGCACCGGCTCGCTCTGGTGGGCCATCGGCTTCCACGCCGCCTGGGACTGGGCCCAGTCCTTCCTCTATGGCGTCGCCGACAGCGGCATCATGATGCGGCACCACCTCTTCGCCACCCACCCCGTCGGCACACCCCTACTCTCCGGTGGCCTTACCGGCCCCGAAGGCAGCGTCTTCGTCCTCCCGCTTCTGCTCGCCGTCGCCGCAGTTATCTGGGTCACCCTCCCGCAGACTCCCCGCCCCTCTGGGCCTCTGCTCGAAGCCCCAGGCACGCTCGTCACCGCACGTGACTCCCTCTGATCTAGCTCGCCTGCCGAGCCTCCGTCAGGTCGAGCTCACGCTCCAGACGCCGCAGCCCACAGCCCACAGCCCACAGCCCACAGCACACAGCACACAGCACACAGCACACAGCACACAGCACACAGCACACAGCACACAGCACACAGCACACAGCACACAGCACACAGCACACAGCACACAGCACACAGCACACAGCAATTAGACTTGAAACCACCGCATGCCCCAGGACTCCCCACTCCAGGACCCCCTCGACTACGCGCGACAGCCGCGATCCACCATCGACGATCAGAACGCCCCACTTGACCCTGGCGGCAAAGCACCCCGTCGCTGGCTCGCACCCGCCCTTCTGCTCCTCGTCCTCCTACTCGTCGCCACACTCATCGCCGGCCACCTCTGGGCCCGTCACACCATGGACGCCGCCCTCCCGCAGCTCGACGGCAACCTCTTCGTCGCCGGCCTCCACTCCCCAGTCACCGTCGGGCGCGACCCCCACGGCACCCCCACCATCCGCGCCGCATCCCTCGACGACCTAGTCTTTGCCCAGGGCTTCATCACCGCCGGCGATCGCCTCTTCCAGATGGACACCCTTCGCCGCCACGCCGCCGGCGAACTCGCCGAGATCCTCGGATCGTGCCTTCTCCCGCACGATCGGCTGCAGCGCACCCTCCAGATCCGCGCCACCGCCGACCGCGCGGTCGCGCAACTCCCGCCCGACCAGCTCCACTCCCTCGAGGTCTACGCCCTCGGTGTCAACGCCGCCATCGACTCCATGCGCCCTCACCTCCCCATCGAGTTCCGCATCCTCGGCTATCAGCCCAAACCCTGGACCCCCCGCGACAGCATCCTCGTCTCCCTCGTCATGTTCGAGGACCTCACCAACCGCTTCCCCGAAAAACTCAACCGCGAAGCCCTCACCGCCCGCCTCGCTCCTAACTCTCCGCCCGAGCTCCGCGCCCAGCTTCTCGCTGACCTCTTCCCCGTCGGCTCCTGGCGCGACCACCCGCCCACCCAACCCGTTCCCGACCTCTCCGCCCCCGTCGACCAGATCCCCAAGATCCCCCTGGACGACTCCCAAGTCAAACTCCGCCGACCCCAACCCGCCGCGTCGCGCACAAGCCCCGAAGACCTCCTCGCCCTCCAGCAGGCCCTCGCCCCAACCGCCTGCGCCGGCTGCCAGCCCGGCTCCAACAACTGGGTAGTCGCCGGCGCCCGCACCGCAACCAGCCAACCCCTGCTCTCGAACGACATGCACCTCGGCCTCACGGTCCCCGGCATCTGGTACGCCGCCAACCTCGAAGCCTCCTCGCCCAACAGCGCCTCTTCGAACTCGACGGAACCCTTCCACGTCACCGGCGTCACCCTCCCCGGAGCCCCCTTCGTCATCGTCGGCCATAACGCCCACGTCGCCTGGGGCTTCACCAACCTCGGCGCCGACGTCCAGGACCTCTACGTCGAGCACCTCCGCAGCTCCGGCCCCACCGCTGAGTTCGCCACCCCCGACGGCTCCTGGCGCCCCGTCCTCCATCAGCAGGAGATCATTCACATCCGCGGCGGCGCCGACCAGACCCTCGACGTCCAACTCACCCAACACGGCGCCTCACCCACCCCCATCATCTCCCCCATGCTCCCCTCCGAGGCGCGCGCCATCGCCCTTCGCTGGGTCATCTACGACATCGGCAGCCTCACCAACCCGTTCTTCAACATCAACTCCGCCCCAGACGCCGCCTCGCTCGTCCAGGCCTTTTCGACCTTCGCCGGCCCCGCCCAAAACCTCGTCTACGCCGACGTCCACGGCCACATCGGCTACCACTCCACAGGCCGCATCCCCCTCCGCGGCTCTGCCACGTCCCCCTCGCCACTCAGCGAAACCCCAACCGACGCCACCGCCCCCGACGCTCCCTCGCACGAGTGGTCCGGCTACATCCCCTACGACCAGCTCCCGCAGGTCCTCGATCCGCCCGGCGGCATCCTTGCCACCGCCAACGCCCGCATCACCCCCGACGGCTACCCCTTTCCCATCACCGACAACTGGGTCGATCCCTACCGCAACGAGCGCATCTGGAAGCTGCTCGCCGGCCGCCAGCACCTCACCCCCGCCGACATGCTCGCGATCCAGGGCGACATCTACTCCGACCCCGACCGCGTCATCGCCCAGCACCTCGCCTACGCCCTCGACCACGCCAATCTCCACTCCAACGCCAAGCGCCTCCACCAAGCCGCCGACCTCCTCCGCGCCTGGAACGGCAAAGTCTCAAGCGAATCCCCCGCCGCCGCCATTGTCGACGCCAGCCGCGCTGCCCTCTGGCCCATCCTTCTGACCCCTAAACTCGGCTCCGCCCCCGCCAGCATCGCCGCCAACTCCAGCGGTCAAAAGGCCGAGCCTTGGCAGCTCTACACCTGGGGCGAGCGCGCCTTCGCCGAAGAGCAACTCATCGTCCACACCCCCGCCCGCTGGCTCCCCCCCGCCTACGCCACCTGGGACGACCTCCTCGCCGCCGCCGTCGACAAGGGCCTCCTCGACGCCCATGCGCCCAGCAACCTCTCCAAATGGCGCTTCGGCGACGCTCACCCCCTCGTCATCGAGCACCCCCTCTTCGCCCAGTCCGCCCTCCTCCGCCGCATCGTCGGCGCCCCCACCGGCATCCAGTCCCATGCCCAAAGCGGCGACGGCACCACCGTCAAGCAGGTCGGCCGCAGCTTTGGCCCCTCCGAGCGCTTCACCGCCGACCTCGCGGACCTCGACGGCAGCACCCTCAACCTCGTCCTCGGCCAGTCCGGCAACCCCCGCAGCCCATACTTCCTCGACCAGTTTCCCGCCTGGCTCCACGTCACCACCTACCCCATGCCCTTCACCAACCCCGCCACCACCCACACCCTGACTCTCAACCCCCGCTAAACACTCAGAGAAAAGCAGCCACGAATCCGGGCGCGCCCCATCCTCTCCGACAGCTTTACCGTCGGAAAAGCGGGGTCCCCGGCCAGCTTGCTGGCTGGGGTGGGAAGGCAGAAGAATCCCAGTATTTCGCCTGTGCCGCCATCAACTCCCACCCGTAACCCTCACCTCCAAAACCTGTCCATAATGCCCGTCGCCAAAGTCCTCGCCGTCCACCTCAGCCCCACCCACACCTTCTCCAAGCAGCCCCAACCCCAAATCCACCTCCTCGCCAAGCTCGGCGTCCAGGACGACGCCCACTGCGGCCCCACCGTCCGCCACCGCTACCTCCGCCGCCGCAACCCCGCCGCCCCCAACCTCACCCAGGTCCACCTCCTCGCCGTCGAGTTCCTGCAAGACCTCAACCGCAACGGCTTCGACCTCCACCCCGGCGACCTCGGAGAAAACATCCTCACCTCCGCCATCGACCTCGTCCACCTCCCCGTCGCCACCCGCCTCCACCTCGGCCCCACCGCCGTCGTCGAACTCACCGGCCTCCGCACCCCCTGCATCCAGATGAACCGCCTCCAGCCCGGCCTCATGGCCGCCTCCTTCAACCTCGACACCCTCGGCCGCAAAACCCCACGCGCCGGAGTCATGGCCATCGTCCTCAACACCGGCGCCGTCGAGCCCGGCCACCCCATCCACATCGAACTCCCACCACCACCGCACCACCCCCTAGTCCCTATCTAGACAAACCTGCCTTTCATCGGGCACACCACCTCTCTTGCCGTCATCTCGCAGCGAAGCGGAGAGATCTGCTGTGCTCTTCTCCGCAATCTCGCGAGCAGGCACCCGACACCGACCCTAAGCAGACCTCCTCGTACACTGAAGCTCACCCATGCCCCCGAGCCGCCACCGCCTTCACCTCCTCCTCATTCCCGTGGCGGGCCTCATCGCCATCACCCCCCTCCTCCGCAACGGTCCCTCCTGCGGTCACGACTTCCCCTTCCACCTCCTCAGCTGGCTCGAAGCTGCCGGGCAGTTCTCCCACGGCAACCTCCATCCGCACTGGGCCTACACCCCCGCCTACGACGCCGGCGAGCCCCGCTTTATCTTCTACCCGCCCCTCTCCTGGACCATCGGCGGCCTCCTTACCCTCGCCCTCTCCCACCTTCCCCACATCACCCCAGACCGCGCCTTCAACCTCGCCCCAATCCTCTACACCTGGATCGCCCTCACCGCCGCCGGCCTCGCCATGCACGCGCTCGCCCGCCGCTACACCTCCCCAAACATCGCCCTCCTCGTCGCCACCCTCTACCTCGCCAACCCCTACACCCTCTTCACCGCCTTCGAGCGCACCGCGTTCGCCGAGCTCCTCGCCGCCGCCTGGATCCCGCTCCTCCTCCTCGTCATCCTCCCCCCTGACGTCCTGTCATCCCCACCGGAGCGCCCCCAAAGCCTGTCACCTCGACCGGAGAACCCCAAACATCTGTCATCCCGACCGGACCCTGAGCGAGCGGAGCGAGTCGAAGGTGCAGGTGAGGGACCCGCTTCCCCTAACTTCCCCATCCCTAAAACCTTGTCATCCCGACCGAAGGCGCGAAGCGCCGCAGTGGAGGGACCTGCTTCAACACCCCACATCCACCTCCCAAACATCACCCGCCTCGCCCTCATTATCGCCCTCCTCTGGCTCACCAACGCCCCCGCCGCCGTCATGGGCTGCTACACCCTCGCTCTCCTTGCCGTCCTCCACATCTCCTTCCTCTACCGCGAGCGCCGCAGCCTCCGCCCCCTCCTCGCCCCCGCCGCCCAGCTCACCGCAGGCACCTTTCTCGGCCTCGCCCTCGCCGCCTTCTACATCCTCCCCGCCGCCTTTGAGCGCCGCTGGGTCGAGATCAACCTCGCCAACGTCCCCGGCATGCGCATATCCGACAACACCCTCTTCCACCACACCCCAGACCCCGATCACAACGCCGTCGTCCACACCGTTAGCCTCATCGCCCTGCTCCTCCTCATCCTCACCGCCGCAGCCTTGCTCTCCGCCCTCCTCATCGAGCGCCTCCAAACCACCCGTGAAGCGTCATCTCGACTGGAGGCAAAGCCGGAGCGGAGAGACCCCCGTATCTCCCCACCCTCCCCCAA
>JAABUX010000996.1_pt1 | contig 45003 bp, 39 predicted proteins | sample 5561851 | NCBI WGS metagenome assembly JAABUX01 (sample SAMN10711883, study PRJNA513361) | rock metagenome | isolation source: Antarctica rocks | place: Antarctica: Victoria Land, Richard Nunatak red sandstone | collected 2016-01-03 | reverse complement strand
GATCCGAGAATATCTCAAGCATCATAACGAGCAGGCAAAGCCGTTTGTCTGGACGGCTACGGCGGACTCGATTTTCGCCAAATTGTCTAAGCATAACCGCGCGAACTCATGACTCAGCACACTAGTTGCGTTCGCCAAGCTGCGTTGCTCATCCGGCTCCTTGGTCGTGTGTGAGATGGCCGAGAGCTAAGTGAGCGACGATGCGGCTTAAAGCTTGCACTTCATGCGCACTAATAACGCCTGAAATAGAACCCAGCCTAACGTCCGCGTGTCCGTATCTGGTACAGACGTATTACTAGCCGGACCGCCGGATGACACTCGCTGCGGCAAGAGCGGTGATTTCGCGACTCGACGTACCGGATTGCTAGATACGCTTTAGTGAAATCTGTAGATTCCACTTCGTCGACGCGGAATCGGTTGCGCGACTTTTTAAGAAGTCGTACTCGAACGCTGAAAGAAGAAACGATACGAAAGAATCGGCTTCTGAACGGCCACTCGTACGCTGAAAATCAAGGGCTTTTAAGAGCTGCATCGTTGCTTACCGAGCCTGGAACGTAAAGCTGACGAAGAACGAGCGGTAGGGTAGTCCGAACCGTTCGGTGGCATTGGCGCCGGCGTATGGTGCGTAATTCTGCGGCGTGGCGTAACGATTCAGCGCGAGTGGAGTGCCCTCACCGAGATAACCGCGGATCGTCGCATCTTGATCGAAAAGGTTGTACACGTACGCGGTTAGGGTGCCGGCGCGTGTGTGCAGGCTCGCCCGCAGGTCGCTATAATTGTAGCCGCTCGAATGCTTGTTGTTGTTATCGGATATGCCGTGCAGCATGTAGCGCACGTCGACGGCAGGCGTCATAAGCCCATCGAGCGAGAGTGCCAGCGTGTGGAGCGGCAGGTTCGGCACCTGCGATCCGAGGACCGCGGTTAGGTTATTACGCAAATAGTCGCTGGGGGCCGAGCGTAACGTCGTCGAGGTCGTGTCGTAGTCGTAGTCGACGAATGTTGCGCGGCTTAGGCGCTGCCGCCCGCTCAGCGTGAACCCCTGCGCGCGCAACTGTCCCAAATTTACGGCGCCGGAAACGCCGAGCACCGAAAGCGGATCGACGCCGCCGCACGCCGTGCGTACCAGCGTTTCAGCCGCAGCAAGCGTCGTCGCTGGAATGAAAGCGGTGCCGGCACTCGACAAGGGCGTCAGGCTCGAATAAATCTTACCGAAGACGTTGGTAACGTAGAGTTCCAACTGCACCTGCGAATCGCCGGAGAAGCGATGACCGTAGGCAAGCTCTTCGTCGACGCCGCGCTCGGGCTTGAGAAGCGACGACGGTGCGCTACCGAGCGCATTGACGCCGCCGCACGTAATGCCGCCTCCGCCGCCCGCGGTAAGTAGCGAAGCGGGTGTAAAGGCGCGATCGAGGAGATCGGCCGTCGGCTGCGTGGTCGTCGCCCCGCTCGCCACGCGCACCACGTCGTTCCGCGTCGCGTTGTAGACGAGCGATACCCGCGGATCGGCGTACGACGTGTTCGTGACGGTCGAACGTTTCAGATAGACGCTCGTATATGCCGCAAGACGGCCGTTCTGCGGGCGATACGCGTCGCGAACGAACGCCGTGTACTCGTGAGCGACCGGCGCACCTTGCTGCATACCGTTTTGACGCAGATCGTACGCCGTATTGAGGTACTGCAAGCCGACGCCGAGTTCGTTGTTGCGGCCTTCGAAGTCGTCGTAGGCCTGGGCCCCTGACGTCGTCACGTTCGTATTGATGAAGAATCCGTTATCGCCCGGCCGTTGTTTGAACGGCAACGCAAACGTACGATCGACGGTGTTGCGATAGCGATCGGTAAACGCGTCGACGTGGACGCTTTGTCCGGCGCTCGTCGTATCGAAGCGTACGTCTTCGTCTGCAAGCGCGAACGATTGCCAAGCCGGCCCCGCGCCTTGGAACCCGGCGATGTGCGAGGCATAACTCTGCGGCGTCTGACACGGCCGGCCGCCATCGGGCGAGCCGTCCGTACCGGTCCCCCAAGGCGCACCGTTCGCCGCCGTCGTTGCCGCAAAGAAGCCGCTCGGGCATGAGTCTTTCGGTGACTTAGCTGCCAGATTCGCGTTGCCTTGCGCGAGCGCAACGGCCGGCGTCAAGTAATCGCCGTCACCGTTACCGGTCTTATCTTCCCACATGGTGCTTTGCAGCGCAGTCAGCTCCAGACGCGTCGAGGGACTCAGCTCGTACCGTACTTTTTGCAGCGAACTACGCTGCACGGCCATGCCGGAGTCTTTGTAGACGGCAAGGTCGCGAACGCTTGCAACGGTTGCCGACGGATCGTACGCGGCGCCGGGTTGGTAGAAATGCGCGTCGTGAAATGGACCGTTGAGGCTTCCGACGCCGTACGCGAGTGCGTAGCCGAGATGGCCGAGCGAGCCGCTCGCAGTCGCACTGGTTTCGGCGCGATCGAAACTTCCGTAGCCTTCCGTCAAGGTTGCGACGTTCGCGCGTGTCGGCTCGAGCGTCTGCTGATCGACGATGCCGCCGATCGCATCGTAACCGGTAAGTTCCGTACCAGCCGAACCATACACGACGTTGATGTTACGTAGCGAAAATGCCGGCGTTAGCTGGTAATTGTATCCGCCGGGAACGCCGTAGGCGATGGGATGGCCATCGAGTAAGACGGTCGTCTCGTTCGTACCGAGCCCGCGCAGCTGCAACTGCAAGTCGTCGCTGAGGGAAGCGGTGTCGCCGCCGAGCGCATTGTTCACGCCCGGTAGCGTCCGTAGCGCATCGCCGGCGCGATAGATGCCCGTTTCGAGCAGCGCTTGCGGCTGCAGCGTCCGATAGATCGTGCTGGCGCATTGCAGCGACTCGTTCGCGCGCGTTCGCGTCGAAGCGATCGTCGCGGGCTCGCCCGTGCCGGCGTTGGTAACGCGCGCGAGCGACAGCGTTACGGCGACCGTCGAACCCGCCTGCACCACGTCGACCGGCGTCGACTCGGTCGTCTGATATCCGTCGCGTTCGACGCGCAGCCGATACGAGCCGGCGGCGAGAACGTCGAGCGAAAAGCCGCCGGTGCTGCCGGTGACGACGGCGCGAGGCGTACCGGCAATCCTCACCCGCGCACCGGACAGCGCCAGGCCGGACTGCTCGTCCACGACCGTGCCGGCGATCGTTCCCGTACCCGGAGATGCCGGCGAAGCCGTAGTCGTTGCCGCGCCTGGTACGGGAAAGCACAACGAGATCAACGCCGCAAGCAATGCGGACACATAGCGCACGTGAGTGCGTGACAAGAACATGGTCGACTCCCAAAGCGCGGCCGCAGCCGCGCCGAACGTTCGGCGGTTAAGCGACGGCCGACAGGGAGACGGGCGGAGCTCGGCCGGCGATGCGGCATGCGAGCACGGGCAACGACGCGATGAAACGCAGCGGCTCTCCGAGCGCTGCGGAGGCGATGCGCGCGCCGCGACACACGAAGCGCACGAAAGCCGATATGAGCGCGCAGAGCACGCCGTGCAGCCGGGTGAACCGCGCAACGCAGAGCCAGCCAAGCGCCGCCGCGAGCGCGCCGCACACGACGGCGCATGCCGATCCCAGAAGCAGCGATCCTCCGACGAGGTCCGCGACGCCGTCGATCTGCTGTCCGGCGAGCGACGCGTCGAGCGTCTCCATCATCACGAGCAGTCCGAAGCTAACGACGATGACTTCGATGCCGAAGCGCAGCGGTGAGGCCGGCAAGGCGGAGCGCAACGACGCGCAAAAGCGACGCTCGTCGCAGCGTGCGTCGGCAAAGGCGTTACGGAGCGCGGCGGCCATTGCTACGAGTGCAAGCGCGAGCGCGCCGAGCGCCACGAGACTTCGCGAGCGGTGCCCGATGGCATCGTACGTGTACGTGTCGTGGGCGAGGAGACGATCGCCCAGGACGTCGATCGCAACGTGGGACGCCAGCGCCGCGAAAAACGCGGCGCACAGCAGCACGATCGAACGACGCAGTCCCTTCACGCGGGAGTTGTGGTTCCTGCCACGTTACGGGCGCTCCGCCCGCGGAATCCTAAATCTTGCTTATCGAGATTAAGAGGCGGTCGGCTGTTACGGCGTCAGCCGCCATACCGTCCCGTCGTTATAGCGATCGCCGTCGTATGCCGTTCCGTACAGCGCTCCGGCTGCATCCATGATGACCCCGCCGAGCAAGTAACCTCCGCCGGCCACGCCCGCGCCGCCCGTGAAGCTATGCAGGACGACTTGCTTCCACGCACCTCCGGCCGTCGCGGGCGAATCGAGACGGAACACGTTACCGGCCGGCTCGGGCTTACCGGTCCCGGCCGTCGTCGTGTTGCCGACGAGCGAACGGCGCCCGTAGGCATCCGGCTTCAGTAACAACAGGCTCCCACGCGATTCGGCGCCATTGGCGCCGGTGAAATTCAGCAACACCTGCTCCGTCCAAGAAGCGCCCGGTGCGGCCGGCGGCGTTACTGCAAAGACGGTTCCCAGATTTCTCGAGCCGCCGTACTGCGTGGTACCGAATAATCGCCCGGCGTCGTCGACCGTGAGCTCGGCTTCGGGATCGTTACCGTTCGCGCCGTCGAACTCGTGGAGCGTTCGCTCGGCCCACGGACCTCCGGCTCGGGCGGGCGGGTCGAGGCGATAGACGGTGCCGAGGTCCGCTCTACCGCCGGACGACGCGACCCCGAAGAGCGAACCGCCGCGGCCCGGCGTAAGACCGGAGACGAGGCGCCAGCCCTCTTTCTGGTTGAAGCGATGCAGCACCTCAAACGTCCAGTTGCCGGGCGCATCGGGGCCGCCCGCCGGCGGGCTCAAACGCCAGGCGATCGGCGTCTTAAAAGCGCTCGGATTGTCGCCGCCGGTTTCGGTCGTTCCATACAGCGCACCGCGCGCGTCGACGATAAGATTGCCGGCGGGATTTGCGCCGTCGGGACCCTTAAACGCGTGCAGAATCGTCTCGCGCCATACGCCGCCCGGCGTAGCGGCTGGCGTCAACCGGAACACCGTGCCCGCGTTTCCGGCGCCGCCGCCCTGGTAGGTCGTTCCGAACACCGAGCCGCACGATCGACGACTACGCCCGCGAAGGGCGCCGAGCCGTCCGGATCGCCGCCGAAGGCATGGATCGCGCGCTCGGTCCATCGCCGCGTCTTCGAAGCCGGCGGCACGAGTTCTACGACGGTGCCGTTGTCACTCGGCCCGCCGCTAAGCGTGACCGTATACAGCCGCCCGTCGGCGGCCATCGTCGCTTTGGCAAGCGGATAACGGCCGTCGCCGGGGACGCCCGAAAATGCGTGTAGCACGGTTTCGCGCCACTCCGCCGGGGCCGTAGCGAGAGTTATGGCCATGTCGGCAAGAAACAACATACTCCTCGGTACGTCGGCCGACGCTTCTTGGACTCCACGCAGCACGAGGGCGACGCCGAACGATCGGGCGTACCGTCGCGTACTCGCTCTCGTCGAACCGCGATCGTCGTTAGCGAACGCGTCTTCGAGCGCGGCCCATAACGAGCCGGAACCGCATCGCGCGCGAAGAACGCTAGGTGAATGCCACGTCCGCTGCTTTCTCACGTCGACGTTCGCGTCAGCGACCGGCAACGGTCGATCGCTTTCTACGACGAAGTGCTCGGCGCGCTCGGATTCGTGCGACGGGCAAGCGACGGCGACGCGTGGACGTCGTATGTGGACGCTGCGTATGGCCCAGGTTCGAACCTCGCGCGCGGTGCGGCCGATTTCGAGTGGTTCGGCTTTACCATCGACGCCGCGCCGCAGCCCAACGCCAATCGCATCGCCTTCATTGCAATGACGAACGACGAGGTCGATCGCGTCGCCGACACTCTGCGCCGCATAAACGCGAATGCGGTGGAAGGGCCCGATTTCTCCGAAGGCCCCGGGTACTACGCCGTCTTCTTTGAGGACCCCGACGGCCATCGGCTCGAAGTCTGCTGCCGAACGGAGTAAGTCGCCGGCCGGTACGAATCGCTTGAGCCGGTTACGCCGCACCTTCTTCCCCACGCCGCGAAGAGACCGCACGAATCTTCGGTCCGGACGCAGTCACAATCGCCGCTGACCAGTCGAAGAGTATCTCCTGATGCCGATAATACCGATATGATCGGGATGCTCTTCAGTGCATTGCTAGCTACGGCGACTCCCATACCCGAATGCGATCCTTCACGTCTGGCGTATCGATCGATCATCGAACCCGGCGACGATTTCATACGCGTCACACTCGTGATAAGTCCAGAAGACTTTCCCGCACATCCCTGCTCGCTAACGTTTGCGTCGAAGCAGCAAGTAAAATACGAACTTACCGGCTCCTCCGGTCATTGGGTGGGCTACCTCTACGACATCAACGATGGTCCAGCTAAGCTCATTCTCGATGTGCCCTATACGCTCGTCACCATAAAAGACGTCCCGAGACGTAGCGTTCACGGGACGTATACATTGCAAACAACGATCTTAACGGCTAGTAGTTACACCCCGCCTAGCATCACGAGCAGAATTTAAGAGCCGGCGCAAATCCGGGTGACGCTTCGCTCCTAATTGACGGTCACCAGTACCGCTTGAGAGCCGACGCCGTTAGCGACGAATTGCAGCAGGCTCGGCCCGGTTTGAATGGCGGCCGAACGCCACCGCTCGTGATACGCCGTCAAACTGCGTTCCAAACATCGTGAACGTGCGTCCGGGCGCAACGGTCGCCGGATACTTTACGATGCGCTGCGACTCCGGGAAGCGGCCTGCCGCTCGAGGAGCTGCAGAGCGACACGAGCTGCCAACCATCAACACTTGGCCGGTCGGCAGGAGCAGCGGAACGCCGGCCGTATTGGCGACGTTCACGAACGGCGTCAAGCACTCGATAATGTAGCAAAGCGGCTCCAAAGCAAAGCGAAGGCGAGAAGAGCACGCAGCGCGTTCTTGCCGATCTCTTAGCCGCCCTGCGGTCGGGCGAACGTTTGGTACGAGGTCGTTAGTCGCGCGCCCGGCACGGTGATCGAACCGCCTAATCGCAATGTCGAGCGAAGGTTTTCCGATGACGGAGCCGTCAACGAATGTACCATGATGCCTCGTATGCGGTACCAAGCTGTCATCGCGGGTTGCTTCGGCGTGTTACTTGCGCTCCTACCGGCTGCAAACGCGGCAGCCGAATCTCGGCCGCACTGGGTCCCCACGCGAGCCGATACGTTCCAGTGGGACCTTCAGACACCCGTGCCGCTCACCGTTGCGGCGTCCGTATACGACATCGACCTGTTCGACAATCCGCCCGGGGTCGTTCAACAACTACATAATATGGGAAGACACGTCATCTGCTATGTCGATGTCGGCAGTTGGGAGAATTATCGGCCCGATGCAAAGACGTACCCGGCACGCATCCTCGGCAAATCGTATCCGGGCTACCCGGACGAGCGCTTCATCGATATCCGCCAGCTCAACGTCCTCGGGCCGATTCTGGCGAAACGTTTCGATCTCTGTCGCGCGAAGGGTTTCGACGCGGTCGAGCCCGACAACATCGACACGTACAAGCCGATACGGGGTTTCCTATAACGTATCGTGACCAACTCGTCTTCAATCATTGGCTCGTCGTCCAGACGCATCTTCGCGGTCTGTCGATCGGGCAAAAAAATGACGGCGACCAAGTACGCGATCTCGTCGGCTCATTCGACTGGGCGCTCCTGGAGGAGTGTTTCAACCAGCAGTTCTGCACCCAGTTTTCGCCCTATGTCGCTAGCGGCAAGGCCGTATTCGACACGGAATATCGTGAAGACGTTTCCATAACGACATTCCTGCACCAGTACTGCCCGAACGATAGATCGTACGGTTACTACTTGATCTATAAGAAGTTGGCCCTCGATTCATACCGGGTGACCTGCCGTGGACACGTCGATACGGAGCAAGGCTTCGCTATCCGCCTTGGCGGTAAAGAAAAACGAAGCCCCGAATTCCCGCCCACAGTTTCTTCCCGAAGCAGGTGACATGCTGGTTCACGAGATCGTGCTGCCCGACGCCAAGCCGGACTATCAATGGGTCCGCGGCCGGGCACTTCAGAAAGTGAGTCCGGCAACGCTTCATTCCTTCGTGCAAAAAGCGCTTATCCGCATCGTTGGGGCTTGGGCGGATGATCGCCAGGTCGGCTACGTAGGACCCGAATGGCGCGTCCGTATTTTGCCGGCAGAATCGGACGAGCGCCGGCCGCTGACGCCGGACGTCGCCTACTTCTCACGGGATCGCCTTGCGACGATTCGCGGCGGCTCAGAGCGTGACCGCGCGTTTCCACCGCTAGCTCCGGATATTGCGTTCGAGGTCATCTCCGACAGTGACGAGCGCGCCGACATCGAGGCGAAGCGTAACGACTATCTGAGCGCGGGAGCGCTATGCGGTATTGAAGTCTACTCGAATCGACGCGAACTGCTGGCGTGGCGGACGCCGAGCGCGTCTAACAGACTGCGAGCCGAAGACACATGGACGGATGAGGCATTTCCCGGCTTGGCAATCCCGGTCGCGTTACTATTTTCCGAATACGATCGATATGTAGGGGACGTCACCTAACAGCATCTGCGCCGACCCCGGCGAATGCCGGCGCACGCATGGTCGAGACTAAGATGACACTGGGCTCAGGGACAATCGCCGATTGCATGATTGATTCTCCCTTGCGCAGTGCCAAAAAGACCCGTCGTGACGTCGCGCCGAGCAAGCCCCTCTGTCCACTATAAATGGTAGCTCTTGCCGACACCGCGGCGATAGTTGGATTGTCACCGACGCCGGCAGTTTACTTCGCGGGTGCGAGCGTTCTCCGGGCGGGATGCGGAAACGCGAAGGCGTGGCGCCGATGGTTTCCCGGTGGGACGGTTGGACGCGCGGCGATCGTCTGAAGGCGCGGAAGACCCCCGCCGAACGGCGTGGCGACGATGCGGTACGAGAAACCGAGTGTCGAGCGCCCATCGCGGTTCTCGCGCACGGAGAATCCTTGCGCCGACCTTTGCGTGACGTACAAGCCGTTACTGTCACCCTCGGGTGTCACCAAGACGTGATAATCGACGTTGCGATCGATGACGTTTGCGAACGCCGGATCGAGACGTATGTAGGCATGGCCGCGAACGAGCTGGCCGTTACCAACGTCCTCCATCGTCGGCCCCGCTTCTCGCGGTGCGTACGACACCACGCGCGTCTTAGCGCAGCCTGAGGAGCAAGACCCAGCCGTAGTGAGGTATCCCGATATCGTTAGGTCCCCAACGTCATCAAGCTTCATGATGCTATCGTTGGACGAATTGAAGGCAGTAATCGCGTTGTACGCGCTGCCGCTGGCGCCGGCTGTTAGCGAAAGTGCGGGCGGTGCCGATCCTGCCGCCTGCGTCAAAACTGCTGCCGATCCGCTGCCTGAAGACGTCGCGTCGATGCCGTCGCCTTCTGTGCCGAAGAACTGTCCGCCGCTAAGCCCGGTCGCATCAATGCCGGTATCGTAGTCGGATTGCGCTACGATTGCCTGATAGTTTTGGGAATATGCGGCGAGCCCAACGCCGTTGAAAACGGCCTGAGCACTCACCGCCGCTTCCTTTGCCGACGGGGCGTTCGGATCGTTCAGCACGCCCAGGACGCCGATTCCGTTGACGGACCTACCGGCGACACCGGTCGCGGACTTAGAAGTTGCCGACACTCCATCGCCGGATGTGGAGGATCCGTACACTCCGGTATTCGTCTTCGAGATGCCGAGTACGCCGATACCTGACGACGAGGAGCCGCCCGAACCAACACCGGTCGTTGCGGTGCCCGTAACCCCCGACCCGTGGACGGCGATGCCGGCAACGCCGTTCCCGGAGCCGGTGTTGCGGTACGTCTGACACGCTGACGATGTAGCGCACGACACCAGAGCTTCAATGGAGGCGAACGTTTGCCGCGCTTGCACGGGAAGCGCGAATCCTGTCGCAACGAGCGTACCGCCGCCTGCGATAGCGGTTATCGTAGCTAAACGCTTACGATGTGAAAAGGCGTTGTTAGGCATGGTCATCCCTTTCATGCGGCGCGTCGGCTTCGCACCGATCGCCGATTAACGTAGGTTAAGGCGCCGCGTCTGTCCGGTGCCCAGTTGTAACCGAAACGCGCCGCAATCGAAGGGTACACCCGCACGCTTACACCGTCCCGATCGCTCCTAACGGCCGGCGTTACAAGACTCTTTTCGCTCTCGCCGAAACTTAGTGGCAGACATCCCGTTAATGTCGATCGATCGTCAACTTGGAGGCCCGCGACCACCAGCAATGTCGGTTCTAGCTGCACTCGTTGCCGGCACCTTTGCATCGTCGCAAGCGACGGCAGGCACGCTTGGGGCGCAATTCGCGGCTCGCTACGGTCTCGCAACGTCGCGTACAGCCGTTCTCGGCGGCGGAAAGATTCAGCACGTCATCGTCGTGGTTCAGGAAAACCGCACGATCGATAATCTCTTCCAAGGTTTCCCCGGCGCGGACACGTTGCCATACGGGATGAGCGGCGGCGTAAGGAAACGGCTGATACCGCTTCCGCTACAATACGCGCTCGATCCCGATCACAGCCATATGGGTTTCGTCGCCGATTACGATAACGGTGCGCTCGATGGCTTCGATCACAGGTACGTCAACCGAGGCTGTTACCAGATGAGGCCGCAATGCACTGCGTATGCGTTCGTGCGTTCTTCCGACTCGGTCATCTATTTCTCGCTCGCGAAACAGTATGCGCTCGCGGACCACGTGATGCAGATGAACGAGGGTCCGAGCTTCGCGAACCATATTCATTTAGTCGCGGCGTCGGGCGGGTACCCGATCGCCGTGGCCGGCAACGAGAAAGAGGGGGCGAACGGGCCGGGCTGCATGAGTCCGAGCGATTCGACCGTGCCGGGCATCGACTTGCGTATCGCGTTTCCGGGAGGTCTGCTGCCAAACCCGATTCCGGCTTGTCGCAATTTAGCGACGGTCCTGGGTCTGGTCGACCAGCAAGGATTGACCTGGCGCTACTATACGCCGACCGTAACGGACGTGAAGAACATCTCGCTCGATTTCTGGACGCCGCCAGTTTACGTCAAGGCGCTTTACGCTAACGATCGGCCGAAGGTCGTCGCTCCGGAAACGCGCATCCTCGATGATATCCGCGGCGGCGCGCTTGCGTCCGTGTCGTACACCGCTCCGACGATCGTCGAGTCGGACCATCCGCACCAGCCCGCAATAGGCGAAGATCCGCAAGCGGGGCCTCACTGGGTCGATTCAATCGTGAGCGCGGTCGCCGCCTCACCCGTATATCGGAATAACACGGCGATCCTCGTGACCTGGGACGACTGGGGCGGATGGTACGATCACTATGTGCCGCCGGCGCAATTTCACTACGGCGCGACCGCGAATCAGTACGGCTTCCGAACACCGCTTCTCGTCATGTCCCCATACGTCGTGAAGCGACGACGATTGTCGGCGCCATGCGATAGACGTCTTCATCGACTACGAAGATCGGCAAGCCAGTTACGTTTAAAACGGGGCCCGTAGCGGTTCTCGAGAACGAACAGGCGGAATTCGGGCATACGATGGCGAGCCGACGAGCTTCGTCGTCAGTCGCGACGTTTTCGATACAGATCGCGGTGAAGCACCAAGGGCAATCCGTGATCGGCAGTACGTTCGCCGTTTCGCGAACTCGTAGAGGTTTGGGCGCAAATACAAGAGGTTTCGAGCTAAGTTCACAGCGCCTTACGCAGGTTACGTGTTCGGCACGCGCTTTTTTCACCGCCTCGACGGCAACGTCGAAGCTATTCGGCGTCATCGGACCAACCCAAAGCCCGATAGAGAACGGCATATCTCCTAAATCGTACGTCGCCTCACGTCGTATCGTCTCCGCGGCGCAAATTAGGGTCGCCGCACGAGAGAACTGCTGGGTAGTGAGCAGCCGCAACGTGTACCGCATCAGCGTGCTCGTTCCGGCACCTCCGTTCGGTGCTTTACCGCCAAAGCGCCGGAACGCCATGGTAAACGCAGAGAGGCCTAAATATGCTTCGGTCTTCCCGCCGCCAGTGGGAAAGAAAAGTACGTCGACGATCCGACGTTCGGGTACGCTTGGACGCACGATCTCGTTGAGCGAGCTGAGAAGAAATGCGATTTGAAACGGTCGCCAAATTCCGGATCGACCTCGGGGATCGAACGGCTGGTCTTCCTCGGTTCGATTTTCTTTTGCGGAGCGGAACTGTGCGCGAGACATCGATTCGTTTGCAAAGCGAAACGCCTTGAACGCGTTCGGATCGTCGCGAAGAATTTGCAGGCCTGCGTCGAGTCGTGCGATTCGATCTGCGATTCGTTCGCATTGCGCTTCCCCGTGGCCCAAATACTCGGAAGGGAGCGCTACGAGGGCCTCACGCAGTTCGTCGAGCCAAGAACCGTATTGCGTTACTAGGATCGAGAGTTCCTTACAAGTCGACTCGACGTCATCGTTGTCCGACAGCCACACCATGTCGAGACACTTGGATCCCGCCGCTACCGGTCTCGCCTCGGTCACCCTGGTCTCGACAGCCGGCAAACTTCTCGTTATAAGCGTGTGGCAGCGGCGCGTCTCATCTATAACCGGTTCGACAGCCGTATGCAACCCGATCCCGTATTCCCTGCGGTGTCGATAGAGGAGATCGTTGGTATCGACTCGCTTCGTCGACGCTTCAGACCCCTCGCGCGGCAAGAAACCTTGCGACGTGGACGAGCACGATAGTTCCAGCTCTACTTGATACAGGCGTTCTGTGCCGTCGCGCGCGGTGGCTTTCGTGGCGTTCACGAGGAAGATCGTCGCGATCGAGCGGTTCGCGAGCGTCCTAACGACCCATTTTATGGCCGTTCGACCGTGCTCGACCGTTTTGAGCGGGGTGGAACCTCCGATCAAAATCGATCCCGTGGAGCTACGCGAGAGCCGATGGTAGCGCCCCTCTGCGTCTCGCTCATACTCGCCCCAACTCGCCCTATAGACTAGCTCCTGATCCGCATCGACGGCGAACGATATACCGATCGATGTCAAGCTGTCACGGCGCGCTCGAGTAATCGAGGTCGTCTCTTCTGATTCTGCCGAATCGGCCTCGCCGGCCGAGCCCTCCATAGGTGGAAGGGTCTCTTGTGCGACATCCGGCGACGTTGCGCCAGCTAGCAGGTCGCCCTCCAGGATCTCGTCCTCGTCCTGTTCGGCGTCGCCCGCCCTTGCCGGCGCGAGTTGACCCGTAATATACCGAGTATGAGGATTTTCTGCGATCACTTCATCGAAACTATGAGGTCCGCAGAGTTCTCGTTCGACAAGGCGAATAAGTTCGTCGCGAACGGCTGCTTGCTGGCTAAGGGAGACCGCAGTCAATATATCACCTGAATGATGGAGCCGCAAAAGTAAGAAAAGCGCTAACCGCTTTGCGAGCCGGCGTTTACCGAAATCTACCGATATGACTGCCGTTATCTCACCGGCGAAATGAGACGTTCGCCGATGATAGCGATGAGCGCTGCCGAGACGTATACGATTCCTAAATGCCGATTTATAGCGCCAACGGGAGTCGAACCCGTCTCTCAGCCTTGAAAGGGCCGCGTCCTAACCGATAGACTATGGCGCCGTGTGATTCGATGGGCCCGGCTGGATTCGAACCAGCGCGCAACCAGTTATGAGCCGGCCGCTCTACCGCTGAGCTACAGGCCCGCGAGGAAGGCGGTTTGTGCGAAGCGGGCCGCGACCCTGCCGTCTAGGGGGTAACGGGTCGCATGGGCACGCTTGAAGTTATCCTCGGCGACATCACGCGCGTTCGCGCCGACGCGATCGTCAATGCGGCAAATCAAGGCCTGATGGGCGGCGGCGGTGTTGACGGCGCAATCCATCGCGCGGGCGGCCTGGCAATCATGGACGCCTGCCGACACATCGGCCGCTGCCCTACCGGCAGCGGTCATCACAATCGCCGGCAATCTGCCGGCGACCTACGTTATCCACGCCGTCGCCCCGCGCTATTCCGGCAAGCTCCACGACGCCGACCTTTTGCGGGGCGCCTATGCAACCTCGCTTGCGCTCGCCCGCGACCACGGATTGCGCACGATCGCGTTCCCGTCGCTCGGCACCGGCGCCTAAACGGGTACCCGGTCGACGAAGCCGCGCCACTTGCAATCGCCGTGGCGCGCCAGCATCTCGCAGAGCCGACGTCGCTCGAACGAATCGTCTTCGTCACCGTTAGCGACCGGGATCTCTTGGCATACCGCTCCGCGCTCGATGCGACGTAAAATAGCCGGTGCTTGGTTGATTAAGACTACGGTATGACGACGATCGACGAGCGGTTCGCGGCGAAGAAGGCTGCGCTCAACGAGCTCGGTCGGCTCTCGCGCACGAGCTATGAGGCCCTCGCCGCCTGGTATGACGTCGAGTTGACCTTTACGTCGAATGCCATCGAAGGCAACACGCTAACGCGAAGCGAGACGGCGATCGTTCTTGAGAAGGGCATTACTGTCAACGGCAAGCCGTTGCGCGATCACATGGAGGCCGTCCGACACAAAGACGCGCTGGATTATGTCAGAGGATTAGCACGGCGCGACGAGCCCATCCGAGACATCGATATCCGTCACATTCACTCTTTGCTGCTCGGGCGGAGCGATCCGGAAAACGCCGGACGCTACAGCACCGGGCAACGAATGATCAGCGGCTCGCCGCTGGTACTCCGCGGTCCGGCGGAATTCAGCTCACTGATGGCCGACTTCTCATCATGGCTCTTCAATACGCCGCCAAATGCCGAGACCGCGTTCACCGCACACGAGCGGCTCGTGACGATTCACCCGTTTTCTGATGGCAATGGCCGTACTGAGCGCTTGCTGATGAACCTGATTCTGTTTAAGGCCGGCTATCCGCCGGTCATTATCGGCCCCGAAGAACGAGCCGATTACATTGCGAGTCTAGAAGAGCTACAGCTAAGGCGGAGTTCAGACATGTATTTACGGTTTATGACGCGACGTCTCGATGCGAGCTTAATTACTATATCGGCATTTTAAGACAAAATTCAAACTAGGCAGGAGCGGCAGGCCGCCAACATGCCGCACTCGCACCAAACGCTTTACGCTTTGGCCTGCATTCGGTACCTTGAGAATCATGGCCGCATGGAATCTTCCTGTGCTCGACATCGAGCCCCCAAAAAACCCCACAGCGCTCTCAGATGTGCTACCCCTGCTGGAACGCCTCGTCGAAGCCTTCGGCACTCGTCCGATCGGGAAGCTACTCGACGTCGGGGCCGGCACCGTTACGAACTGGAAAAACCGACGGCATACGATTACCACCGAATATGCCAAGCGAGTCATCGAGCTCCACGATGTTATGGTTCGCGCGCTTCAAGTCTATCCGCCCCGTGTAGCAATGGACTGGCTTGTGGGCAACGACTCGTTTCTCGATAACGCAAGGCCAATCGACGTACTCGTGGTACGGGGAGCCGCGCCGCTCATCGTGGCGCTCGACGCTTTCGAGGCTCTCGGATACGCGTGAGTTGTATCCGGTGTTCCGCATTCAAGTGCAGATCTTGGATTATCATTAGCCTCACGTAGAGTACGCTATGCCGCGTTCACTGACGATGCCGAAGAATCGGGAACCGATCTCTCCAGCGGAAAACCTCGAGGAAGAGTACCGTCTTCCACTTGGGCTCACTCAGCAGCAGTTTGCTAAGGCGCTCGGAATCGATCGTGTTCGGTATGGCGCCATCGCAAACGGCCGTCGCACCGTTACTCCGAATACAGCGCTGCGTCTAGCCCACGTCCTTGAAACATCGGTCGAAATGTGGCTGAGTATGCAGATGTTGTGCGACTTGTACGAAGCGAGTCACAGCAAGGACGTCGATAGCATACGCGCTCTGAAACCGCTCGTCCGCAGGTAAGCTTAGACCGGGTTCGGGTTGCGCTCCTCGAACTGGCGCTGGTGCCAGTATGGGTATGGCAGCGGAACGTCGCTTGCGGCGTCGAGGCGTGCGATCTGCCCGGGCGTTAGCTTCCAACCCATGGCGCGAGGTTGGCCCGCAGCTGTCCCTCGTTGCGTGCGCCGATTACGACGGTCGACACGGTCGGGCGTTGCAGCAGCCAATTAGCGCGATCTGCGGAACCGTCTTACCGGTCTCACTTGCGAGCGCTTCCAGCTCATCGGTGACGCGGTAGAGCTGCTCGTCCGGCACTTGCGGTCCAAAATCGGCGGCTTCGTGTAAGCGGCTCACCTCCGGCAACGGCTTACCGCGCGAAAGCTTCCCGGTCAAACGTCCCCACCGAGCGGACTCCATACCACCGCACCGACGCCCTCGGCCAGCCCGAGCGGCATGAGTTCACATTCGTAGTCGCGACCGACGAGCGAATAATACGTTTGATTCGCGACGTAGCGCGCGTAACCGTAGCGGTCGGCGATGGCGAGCGACTTCATCAAATGCCAGCCCGAGAAGTTGGACGCGCCGAGATAGCGGATTTTCCCATCTTGCACGAGGCGGTCGAGCGTCGCGAGCGTCTCCTCGATCGGCGTCATCGCATCGAATCCGTGCAACTGAAACAGATCGATATAGTCCGTGCCGAGACGTCGCAGCTGCGCTTCGATCGTGCGGATGAGATGGAAGCGCGATGAACCGACGTCGTTCGGTCCGTCGCCCGCGCGAAACGTCGCCTTGGTCGAGATCAGTACGTCGTCCCGGCGTCCGCGGATCGCTTCGCCGAGCACCTCTTCCGACTTACCGGCCGAATAGATGTCGGCCGTATCGAACATCGTGAGTCCGGCTTCGAGGCAAATATCGACGAGCCGTCGGGCCTCGTTCGCATCGGTCGTTCCCCACGCGGCTAAGCGCCCGACGCCACCGAACGTTCCGGTGCCCAGACTAAGCTCGGGCACCATGAACCCCGAGCGACCGAGTTGACGATATTCCATGACGCATGTCTCCCGCGTACTGCGCGCTAATCGAAGGCGGCTATTCGCCCTCGCTCATAAGGCCGGAGAGTCGACCGAGTTTGCGCCGCTATCGCCGCGCGAAGGCGTCCGCTCCGGCGTAACGTGCCGCGGTGCCAAGCTGCAATTCGATCGCCATCAGGCGGTTGTACTTCTCCACGCGGTCGCTGCGCGACAGCGAGCCCGTCTTGATTTGGCCCGCGCCTGTCGAGACGGCGAGGTCGGCGATCGTCGTGTCGCCTGTTTCGCCCGAGCGGTGCGAGATAACGCTACGGTAGCCGGCTTTGTGCGCCATCTCCACGGCGTCGAGCGTCTCGGTAAGCGTGCCGATCTGATTCACCTTCACTAGAATTGCGTTGGCGACGCCTTCGCGGATGCCGCGCGCGAGTCGTTCGGTATTAGTGACGAACAGGTCGTCGCCGACGAGTTGTACGGTGTTGCCGATCCGCTCGGTCAGCGCGCGCCAGCCGTCCCAATCGTCTTCCGAGCAGCCGTCTTCGATCGAAATAATGGGGTAGCTCGCGCAGATCCGTTCGTAGAAGTCGACCATCTCCGTCGTCGAGTACGCTCTGCCGGCGCTCTCGGGATAATAGCTGCCGTCGCGGAAAAATTCGGTTGCTGCGGAATCGAGCGCGAGAGCGATCTCGCTACCGGGCTCATAACCCGCTTTACGGATCGCTTCGACCAGCACGTCGAGTGCTTGTTCGAGTGTATCGAGCGGCGGTGCGTAGCCGCCCTCGTCGCCGACGAGCGTGGGCAAGCCGCGTTCGTGCAAGAGTTTTCCGAGCGCGTGGAACGTCTCCGCACCATACCGCACGGCCTCCGCGAGCGACGACGCGCCGACCGGTACGATCATGCATTCCTGGAATTGCAACGCGCCTTCGGCATGCTTGCCGCCGTTGATCACGTTCATCATCGGTACGGGCAGCGTGCTCGCACTCGGGCCGCCGAGATACCGGTAGAGCGGAAGGCCGACGCTCGCCGCGGCGGCGCGCGCGTTGGCGAGCGACACGCCGAGGATCGCGTTTGCGCCGTACTTCGACTTATTCGGGGTGCCGTCGAGTTCGATGAGCGTCGCGTCGAGTTCGCGCTGCGACGTTGCATCGAAGCCCTCGAGCGCAGGGCCGAGCACGTCGTTGACGGCTTCCACCGCGCCGCGCACGCCTTTGCCCCCGTAGCGCTGTGCGTCGCCGTCGCGCAGTTCGACGGCCTCGTACGCCCCCGTCGACGCGCCCGACGGGACCATCGCTTCTTCGACCGCACCGAACGTCGTCGCGACGCTAACGGCGACCGTCGGGTTGCCGCGCGAATCGAGAACCTCGCGCGCGAAGACGCTGTCGATATACGGCCGTCCCGAGCCGCGATACGATTCGATCACGCCGACGCGCGTTCTTGAATGTGCCGTAGACTTCCCCGGTGAAAGCGCCCGCCCGCAAGGGAGAACACGCAATGTCGTTTATGGACAACATCGGAAAAATGGCGTCGGAGTATCTCGGCGGCGGCGGCGGAAACCAGCAGGCTGCGGCCGATGCGGCGAGCGACCAGGTTGCGGAGTCGGATCCGAACGAACTCGGCGACCACCTCGCGCAGAGCACGAACACGATGGATCAATCGAGCCTCATGGGGCTCGGCCAGCAGCTGCTACACCACTTTACCAATAACGGCGGCTACGACGGCAGCGGGGCCGATGCGGCCGAGGCTGCCGGCACGTCGGAGCAGGCCGTGGCCTCGGGCGATTCGGGCGCCGTTGGTTCGCTGGTCGGCTACGCGAAGCAGCATCCGGACGTGCTGCAGGGCGCCGCAAGCGCGTTCATGCAGCGCAATCCGGGCGCAATCTCGCAGCTGGCGCCGGGACTGCTGCAAGGCATCATGGGGCGGCTCGGCAAGTAGCCCGCTCCGCGAATCGTTAGATCGCGACCAGCCACTTCTCGAGGTCGTGCGAGCGCGAAAAGATCTCGGAAGGCTCGAACCAGATGGCGATCTCGCGCTGCGCACTTTCGGCCGAGTCGCTACCGTGGACGAGATTGCGGCCGATCGTCTGCGAGTAGTCGGCGCGAATCGAACCGGGCGCGGCTTTGATGGGATTGGTCGCCCCGATCGTCGCGCGACAACCTTCGATCGCATCGGAACCTTCGATCACGAGTGCGACGACTGGCGCACTCGTGATGTACTCGACTAGACCCGTGAAGAACGGCTTGCCTTCATGTTCGGCGTAATGCTTCTTCGCACGCTCGGCATCGACCATCATGAGCTTCATCGCGGCGATCGTGTAGCCGCGCCGCTCGAAACGCGCGAGAACTTCACCCGTCAGACCGCGCGCGACCGCGTCGGCTTTGCAAAGAATAAGCGTTCGTTCGATAGCCATAGCGCGGCGTAGGTACGCGTCGCCGCCGAGGGAGGCCTTGTGCCGTTTACGATCCGTTCGCTCGCCGTCACCGATAGCACGAACGATGATGCGGCGGCGCTGCTCGGCCGGCCCGATGCCGCGGGAACGGTCATCGTCGCCGATTACCAGCGCGCGGGCCGCGGCCGTCACGCGCGTGCCTGGATCGCACCGCCGGGTTCGTCGCTGCTCTTTACCGCGATCTTGCCGCGCACGGTCGCGAGCACCGATCTATGGGCGACGACGTTCTGGACGGCGCTCGGCGTTGCCGATGGCATCGAAGCGGCGACTGGCGTGCGCGCCGGACTCCAATGGCCGAATGATCTGTTGCTCGGCGGACGCAAGTGCTGCGGCATCCTGTGCGTCTCGCGGGTGAACGGCGACGAAGCATGGGTCGGTTGCGGCGTGGGTCTCAACGTCGTACGCCCACCCGGCGACGCCGCGCTCGAGGCCATCGCCCCGCCGCCGGCGTTTCTTTCCGACGGCCTCGCTTCTGCGCCGAGCCGGGACGCCGTTCTTGCGACGATTCTCGCGGCGTTCGAGCGGCGTCTCGGCGCGCTTCGCGACCCCGCCGGCATCGCACGCGCGTGGGAAGCGCGCGCCGGCCTTAGCGGAACGCCATACCGGTTACTGGTCGACGGCGAATCGGCGCCGCTCGACGCGATCGCACGCAGCATCGACGGCGACGGTGCGCTCGTCGTCAGCGCCGCCAACGGCCGCGAGCGGCGCATTGCCCTCGCCGACGCCCGCGTGCTGCGCGACGGCGGCTAACGAGCTCTAGTGGCTGGCGCGGACTCGCTTTTCGCAGTTCTCGCAGAAGTGCGAGAGCTTGTTATCGGTATCGAAGATCGAGTTTGAGAAATACATCGCGCAGCGCGCATTGTAGCAGTGCTTGAGGCCGAATGCATGACCGAGATCGTGCACGCACTCTTTGAGCGTGCGCTGAAACAGCAGATTCTCGTCGCCGCGCTCGCCGTAGAATTCGTTACGCAGGCGGTGGAACGAGACGAGCGCGATGCGCTGGTCTTCGCTCGCATCACCGAACACGAATTGATGCGAGGTTTTATACAGATCGTAATCGGTGATCGCCAGCCGAATGGTATCGGTGGGCGCTTCGACCGTGGCGATGCGCGCGAGCAAGGTGTTGAAGAACAATTGCTTGCGCGCGCTGTTGAGCGCAGTGCGCGGCACGCGGATCGTCCGATCGACGCGGCAGCTAAAGAGAAAGCGTTCTTCCAGACAGAGGGCCAGGCGCTCGAGGAATCCCGAGTCGAGGCTGTTGATCGGGACGATGCTGATCTGCCCCACGGAAGGCTACATTCGGCGCGCGACCGAGGTGGAACCTGTGCAGCGAAGCGACGCTCGTGGGCGAACGTCGTCGCATGATCGTCGGCATCGGAACGGACCTTGCAGAAGTCGCGCGCTATCGCTTCGACGACGCGAAGCTCGCGTGGTTCGCGCGGAAAGTCTATACGGACGAAGAGATGCGTTATGCGTTTTCCAAGCGCCATTGGGCCGAGCGGTTGGCGGGCTTTTATGCCGCGAAAGAGTCGGCGCGCAAAGCGTTCGGTCATGCCATCCCGTGGCGCCGCGTCGGCGTGCTGCACGAACGCAGCGGCCGTCCGTACCTTACGTTTGGGGGCGACTATACGGCGCTCCCCGCGTCGCGCGGCGTCACGGCCGTACACCTGACGATAACGCATACGACGACGATGGCGTCGGCCGTGGTGATGCTCGAGGACGGACGTTGCGCGCACTGACCGCCGCGCAGATGCGAGAAGCCGACGCGGCGGCCGTGGCTCGCGTCGGCGATGTCGCGCTGATGCGCGCTGCAGGCGACGCGCTCGCCGAAGCGATTCGGCTCGCCGCGCCGGGTGCGCGCGACCTTGTCGCATTCGCCGGGCCGGGCAATAACGGCGGTGACGCGTTTGCGGCCTTCGCCTCGTTCGGCGCAGATGCGCGTCGCATCGTATATGCCATGCCGGCCGAATCGCCGAGTGCCGGACGGCGGGATGCGGAGCGGCGCGCGCGCGAGTCGGGCGTCGTGACGCGTCCGTTTCCCGCTTCGGCGGAGGCCGCACGTACCGCACTCGCGGGGGCCGGCGTCGCACTCGACGCGCTGCTCGGCACCGGAGCGCGTGCCGTGCTCTCGCCCGACCTCAGCGTAGCCACGACGGCGATGAACGACTGCGCAGCGTGCGTCATCGCCGTCGACATTCCGACCGGCACGGACGCTACGACCGGCGCCGCGGCTGCGAACGCCGTGCGCGCGTACGCGACCGTCGCACTCGGCGCGCCGAAGATCGGCACGTTACTCGAACCGGCGCGCGCACATGCGGGCACCGTGTACGTGGGCGACATCGGCATCGCAGACGACGTCGCGGCGGCCGGCGGCGACCGGTACGACGTGCTCGACGACGCGGCGTTTCTCGCACTCGTGCCGGTGCGCGGCGACGAAGCCGATAAGCGCAGCTCCGGCGCACCGCTCGTCGTTGCGGGGTCCGAGCGTTATCCCGGTGCGGCGGTGCTATGCGCCCGCGGGAGCGCACGGTCGGGCGCCGGTTACGTAACGGTCGCAATCGGCGAACGCGGTGCGGCGGCGGCTCGAGCGCATTTGGTGGAACAGGTCGTCGTCACGTACGACGAGCGCGATCCGGCGACCGCGATCGAGGCGCTGCTCGGCCTCACAAAATCATCGAGCGCCGTTGCCATCGGCCCCGGGCTCGATGCGTCGGAAGCGACGGCCGCAATCGTCGGTGGTTTCGTCGAACGGCTCGAGCTACCGTTCGTTGCCGATGCGAGCGCGCTGCACGTCCTCGCGCGCGATCTCGGCATGATGCGTGGCAAACGCTGCGTCCTGACGCCACACGCGGGCGAATTCGCGACGTTATCGGGTGAGGGCGCGATCGAGCCGGGAACGCGCATCGCCCGTCTGCGCGCTTTCGTCGCGCGCACCGGCATCACGACGTTGTTGAAAGGCAACGCAACGCTCGTCTGCGACGGCGACACGGTGTTCGTCAATCCGACCGGCACGAGCGCACTGGCAACCGCCGGCACGGGCGACGTCTTGAGCGGCATTATCGCGACGCTTCTTGCTCAAGGCCTGGGTCCGGCCGACGCGGCCCGCGCCGGCTCGTACTGGCACGGCCTCGCCGGCCGCTACGCCGCACGCGACCGCCGCGTCGGCATCGTCGCCGGCGACGTCGCCGATTCGCTCGGCTATGCGCTTCCATATTCCGCTCGGCGCGGAGCGGGACGTGTTACTAAGCTCGAGACGGGGCCCGCGACGCGGTCAGAGGAGACGGCGTGAATTTCTCAATGTGGCTCGAATACGATCGCGATGAGAACGTTTGGGTGACACACGTTCCCGTACTTAGCGACCTTTCGACGTTTGGATCGACGAAGGACGAAGCGCTAGCGCGCACTGAGGAAGCGAGCGAGAGGCGGCAGTCACGGACCCACGCTCGTTGACCGAGACCGCAACCGCGAATAAACGAACGTTATCCGAATAGACGCGGATCCAGTTTTACCTCGCGCGGCGTTTCGATCGTGATTTCGCCGAACCGTTCGTGCGCGGGATTCAGTACGACGTTCCAATCATCCGGCGCGACGGCGGACGGAACGCGAAGGGCGAGACTTCTTGCAGTGCGGACGCAGCGATCGCCGATCGCGCTGAGCTCGAACGGTGGCGGCTCGTCGCGCCAACGCGACGGTAATCGCGCGACGTCCACCGTCTCTATCGCATCGTTGGGAACGACGGCAGCTATCGATACAATGTCGACCGGTGCGAGCTCTCGAGAAATGTGCACGAGTTGCTCGAGTTGCGCGAGCGCCATACTCGACGCGCAATATACGACGTATGCCTTTGCCGTTCCACCGTTGTCCGTACAGAGCGGCACCAATGCCGCTGAACGCCGAGGACGCGTGGCGCTCTCGCGAGGCGCCAAACGCGCAATTATGCTACGCCACCGTGCGCGATCGCGGAGAGCGACTGTTCGACGTAGACCGTTCCGATCTCCGTATCGAGCATTTCGAGTGGCGTTCGATTTCCGAGAAACGTGCTGCGAGTAGATAGCCATGCCTTGGCACGCTCGGGGTCGCCGATCGATTCGAAGCATATGGCGGCTTCCCGATAGCCATATATTCATCATACGATTGCCGCTCGAGCCGCTCCCGCCGGACCGAGAGAAGGGGTGAAACATACGAGCTGCGCAGTCCGTACGTTGCAACGATCGTCGTCCGCCTCAGGAGGTCTATGTCTCCTTCACTTTTAGTTGCGTTCGTCTTAGCGTCGTTACCCGGCGTCACGCCAGCGGTGCAGGCTGCCGCGCCGTTCTCCTTCGATGCCACGCCTGGTAATCTGCCGAAGAGCGTCGTCCCTGTCGCGTATGATATCGCGCTGCATCCCAACCTGCACGCGCGCACGACCACGGGCTCCGAAACAATTCGGCTTACGATCCGTTCGGCCGCACCGAAGGTGGTGCTGCATACCCTGGAAATGACCGTCTCGCGCGCCTCCATCGACGGCGTCGCGGCGAACGTTGCGGCCAACGCCGCGAAGCAGCAAACGACGCTTCCGCCATCGCATCCGCTAACCGCCGGCGCACACGTCGTTCGACTCGCGTTCGCCGGTAAGATCGGAACCGAGCCGCAGGGCCTCTTCGTTCAGCCGTACACGACGTCGACCGGCGCCAAAGAAGAGATGCTTGCGACGCAGTTCGAGTCTACGGACGCGCGCCGCATGTTTCCCTGTTTCGACGAGCCCGCTTTTCGCGCGACGTTCCGTCTGGCCGTGACGGTGCCGTCGGCGTTCACCGCCGTCTCGAACATGCCCGTCGTTTCCGAACGCGCCGCGGGCGCGGAAAAGACCGTCACGTTCGCGCGAACGCCGAAGATGTCGACGTATCTCTTGGTGCTGGCCGCCGGGCAATTCAAGCAGATCTCCGATACCGTCGACGGGGTCAAACTCAACATCGTCGCGCCGCACGACCGCATCGAACGCGCGCGCTACGCACTCGATGCGGAAAAAAAATTGCTCGCCTACTACGACGAGTATTACGGCATCAAGTATCCGCTGCCGAAGCTCGACTTGATCGACGTTCCCGGCGACTTTCCCGGTGCGATGGAAAACTGGGGCGGCATCACCTTTAACGAGCGTGCGCTGCTCTTCGATCCGTCGCTCGAACCTGAATCCGCTAAGATCGACATTTTCGAGACCATCGCCCACGAGATGTCACACCAGTGGACGGGCGATCTCGTCACCATGGATTGGTGGAACGGGCTGTGGCTCAACGAAGGCTTCGCCGATTGGATGGAGACCAAAGCGTCGGATCACTTCAATCCCCAGTGGCATCTCTGGGACCGCGTTGAGAGCGACGTTGCGACCGCCATGGGCACCGACGCCAAGACGACGAGCCACCCGGTGGAGCAGCCGGTTACGGACGATACGCAGGCCGGCGCGGCGTTCGACGAGATCACGTATCAAAAGGGCGGCGCCGTCATTCGGATGATGGAGCAGTACCTGGGCCCCGATACGTTCCGGGATGGCGTGCGCGCGTATCTGCGTGCCCATGCGTACGGCAATACGACGGCGACCGACCTATGGGCGAGCCTCGGATCCACAGCGCATCGCGACGTCGGCGCGCTGGTCGAACCGTGGATCGCGACGCCGGGCGTACCGCTGGTCCGTGCGAGCGCAACGTGCACGAACGGCCGTCGCACGCTCGCGCTGTCGCAACGTCGCTTCCTGCTCGACGGCGGCGAGGCCGGCTCGCAGCTCTGGCCGATCCCCGTCGGCATCTCGTCCGGCACAGCACCGTCGTATACGTTACTTTCGGATACCGCCGCTTCGATAGACGCCGGATCGTGCGATGCGCCGCTCGACGTCAACGCGGGCGCGCTCGGCTATTACCGCGTGCAACTCGACCCAGCCGTCGCCACCACGCAGATCGCGCGGCTTCCCGAACTCGGCGTCGCCGAGCGCGCACGCGTCGTCGCCGATACGAACGCACTGATGCTTGCGGGCGACACGCCTCCGTCTCAGCTGTTCTCGACCTTCGCCCGAATCAAGCCCGACGACGCGCTAACGGTGTGGACCTCCGTGCTGCGCTCGATGCGCGGCATGAACGACCTGGAAACGGGTGAGGGCGGCAGACGTGCGTACGAAGCGTACGCATTGCAGCTGCTGCAGCCCGTGATGCAACGCGTCGGTTGGGACGCCGCGCCGAACGAGGATCCGCAGACCGAGTCGCTTCGCGGCGACTTGATCAGCGAACTCGGCCTTGCCGGCGACCCGGCCGTGATAGCCGAGGCGCGCACGCGCTTCGCGCGATTCGTCACAGACCATGCGTCGCTCTCGCCTGCGCTACGCGAGCCCGTGCTCGGCATTGTCGGTACCTACGCCGACGCCGCAACGTGGGACCGGCTGCATGCCCTCTTCACCGCGTCGAAAAGCCCCGAAGAGGGCCGTCAATACGCGCTCGCGCTTTGGTCGGCGCGCGATCCCGAACTTGCGCGCAAGAGTCTTCAGATGGCAATCGACGGTTCGATTCCGACTGAGTACGGCTCGGAGCTCGCGTTCTTCGACGTCGTGGAAGTCGCGGAGAGTGGTCGTCAACCGCAGATGGCGTGGTCGTTCTTCCGCACGCACGCGAAGGAGATGATCGGCAAGCTTTCGGCGTTCGAACAACCGCTCATCGTCGGTTTCGTCGCGCCGCTATTTTGGAACGCGGCTCCCAAAGCCGAACTCGACGCGTTCATCGATGCGACGTCGGGCGTGCCTGCCAACGTTGCGACCAAAGCCAAGCATGACGTCGAGCTTCGCCTCGCGCAGCGCGACCGGCTGGTACCGCAGATCGATGCTTGGATCGCGGCGCCGCACGGCTCGGTCGCGAGCGCGCGCTAGACGCGAAACGTGAAACGCTAAGCGCTAAACGCGCCGGCGGTCGCCGGCGCCTCGACGTGCCGAAGCGCCCGGCCGACGGCGTCGACGACGGCCGCGACTTGCTCCGGGTCGATCACGAGCGGCGGCGCGATGCGCAGCACGTAATCGCGCGTATCCTTAGCAAGCACGCCTTCGCGCAGCAGTGCCTTCGCAAGTGTCTTGGCCTTCACCGTCAGTTCCACGCCGATGAGTAACCCGCGACCACGCACTTGGCGCACGAGCGGACTGCGGAGCGCGCGCAAGCCCTCGACCATCTCGTTGCCGCGCCGGCGCGCGTTGCCGGCTAAGTCTTCGTCGACGATCACGCGCAGCGCAGCACGAGCGACCTCGCAGCCGAGCGGGTTGCCGCCGAAGGTGCTTCCGTGATCGCCCGGCCCAAACAGCTCGAGCAGGTCGCGTGGCGCAAGAATGCCGGACACCGGATAGAAGCCCCCGCCGAGCGCTTTGCCGACGATCGTCACGTCGGGCCGGACGCCTTCGGCGTCGGCACCAAAACGCGATCCGGTACGGCCAAATCCGGTTTGCACCTCGTCGCTCATAAGCAAAGCGCCGCGCTCCCGGCACACGCGCGCCGCTGCGGCAAAATAGCCGGGCGGCGGCACGTTGACTCCTCCTTCGCCCTGGATCGGCTCGATCAATAACGCACACGTCGTTGCGCCGATAGCGGCTTCGAGGGAGCTTACGTCTCCGAAGGGCACCACGCGGAAGCCGGCAGGAAAGGGCCCGAACTCGCGGCGGTATTGCGCCTCCGTCGACGCACCGACGATCGTCGTCGTGCGGCCGTGGAAGTTGTCGGAACAGACCACGATCTCCGCACGATCGGGCGCGATGCCTTTACGGCGGTAGCCGTAGCGTCGCGCGAGCTTGATTGCGGTCTCGACCGCTTCTGCGCCCGTATTCATCAATAGCGCCATCTCGTAACCGGCGTACTGCGTCAATTCCGCGAGCAGTAACGGCAGCCGGTCGTTATAAACGGCGCGCGAAGTGAGCGTCAGCCGGCCGGCTTGACGAACGAGTGCGTCGCGAATGGCGGGATGGACGTGCCCTTGGTTCACCGCGGAATACGCGCTGATACAGTCGACGTAACGATTGCCGTCGACGTCCCAAACGTAGACGCCCTCACCGCGTTCGAGCACAACCTCGAGCGGCGCATAATTCGGCGCGCCGTACGTTTGCTCCATAGCGATAAGGTCGTGCGCCGATTGCCTCGTCATCATACCGCATCGCTTCGAACACGGCCGGTACAGTCCCCACAACCACGATAGCCGTCATGCCCCCGCAAACGGATGCCTGCAGCGATTTATCGCTCGCGGCGTAAGGCGGCTTACGGTAAATCCGGGAACGCGCCGTGATACGATCGTCGCTGAGGCTCCGTGATCTCTCGCTTAAGGAATCCGCATGCACGTCTCACCCTTGCACTACGCAGTACCGATCGCCGTCTGCGCCATTTCGCTCGCGTTGCCCGCTATGGCATCCGACACGGCTGCGCCCGACGCCCGTGGCACTGCGCGCGTATCGCCGATCCGGGTGCCGGCATCGGCGATCGCCGAGCGGAGCGACGGCGGTTACTATACGGCCGGATCCTTCGCCGTATCCGCCGGCCACTCCAAAGTGACGGTCGCCGCGTACACGGCCGATGGCCGGCCCGATAACCGTTTCGGCAATCACGGCGTCGTCGTCGCCGATCCGTCGCCGCTACAGAACGCACTCTCATCGATCGCAATCGCACCCGACGGGAAGATCGTCGTAGGCGGTAATGCAAACTTCGATAATCAAAGCGCCCGCGGCGGAGATCTGCTACTCGAACGCTTTGAAGCAAACGGTACGCCGGACGGCACGTTCGGTCGCAACGGCACGGTCGTGACCGACCTGTGCAAGCCGTGTAATTTAACGACTCGGTGACGGGTCTGGTCGTGCAGCCCAACGGCAAGGTCGACGTCAGCGCGTATTCCATACGCACTCCCGGCGACACGCGCTTCACAGTCGTGCGTTACGACGCTCGCGGATCGCTCGATCGCGGATTCGGCCGCGGTGGCATCATCGACGACGCTAAAAACGGCGCATATGCGATCGCGTTGCAACCCGACGGCAAGATCGTCGCCGGTGGCAACGACGGCGTTAGCGTCGAACTGTTCCGTTATCTGCCGGACGGCCAGCGCGACGCGACCTTCGGCAAGAACGGCCAGGTCATCACGCCGTTCCAGAATCCGCCGACCGGCGAGTTTCAAGGCAGCGCGATTTCGATCGACGTCGTGCCGGACGGCAAGCTCGTCGTCGGTACGCCGTTCATTCAGCCAACGGTGCGCTATCAATACGCGGCCATCCGCTATCTGCCTAACGGCAAGATCGATCGTAGCTTTGGTTCGAAGGGCCTAGCGCTCGCGCCGCCAGGTATTAAGGACACGAATCCGTCGCAGACGCTCCTGCTTCCGAGCGGCAAACTCTTGATCGTCGGAACCTATAACTATCAAAATCCGGTCGATCCGAATGCGAAAGAGACGATCTTCGCCGCGGGCCTCGACATAAACGGCATGCTCGACCGCTCCTTCGGCACAAATGGCATTCTGCTCACCGATTTGAACCCGCGCTTACGCAATAACGAAGACGCCATTTCCGGCATCGCCCTGCGCCCAGGCGGCAAGGTCCTAGCCGTCGCCAATTCTTACGACCTCAACACTGGAACGTTCCGCTTCTTCACCATCCAGTATTAGCCGCGTGCTGCAACGTCGCTGCCCGCTCGCTCGCGGGCGATGAGCGTCTTGACCTCATCGTCATTCTTGAGATATACTTCTGCTATATCTCAAATTGAGGCACCGTCTTGGAAAAAGCAAAAATCTTTTGGTCGGGCCGTTCGCAGGCGGTTCGACTTCCAAAACGATACCGTTTTAACTGCGGCGAGGTACGCATCCGCCGCCACGGCAACGGCATACTTCTCGAACCCGTCGCGCAAGATTGGGATTGGTTACGATCCGTCGTCGGGCCGGTGGACGACGATTTCGCGCGCGATGCCAGCGACAGACCTTCCGAGCAGGCACGACCCGAGCTCAATTTCTTTCGGTGAAGTTTTTCCTCGACACGAACGCCGTTATTGCCCTTTTCAGAGGCGATGTCGGGATGCTCGGAAGACTTCAAGAGCACCAGACCCGTGATTTCGGGATACCGACGGTCGTTGCGCATGAACTGTTCTACGGCGCATTCAGGTCGGAACGCCGTGAAGAGAACTTAGCGCGCATCGATGCGCTACACTTCGACATTGTTGATTTCACGCGAGAGGATGCTCGCTCATCCGGAGAGGTGCGTGCCCGATTGGCCTTAGCCGGGACGCCAATAGGGCCGAATGACGCGCTAATCGCTGGCCAAGCCTTAGCCCGCTCTATGTGTTTAATTACGCATAACACGCGTGAATTCGAACGCGTAAAAGGCTTAATCGTAGAAGATTGGCATTAATCGCCCGGACAGGAACGGGCTGCACCTGCGCCGTCTACGTGCGAGACGGCGCGGGTGCGGCCTTAGCGTAGTGTTATTCGGAGTCGGGGGCGATGCGGGACGGACGCTCGCGTTGGAAGCGATCGATGTTGCGACGGCTCTCCGCGTCGCTACGGATGCGGGCGAACGGCGTAACGTTCTGCGTTAGGTCGAAGAAGTCGCGCATGTCGTCGGCGCGGACGTCGGCCGTCCCAAGGGTGGGTAGCCCGAATACGGTTTCGATGAACTTCACGATGCTGGCATGCTCGTGTTGCACGTGCGAGACGTAGCCGTGCTTGGCGAACGGCGAGATGACGACGACGGGGACCCGGAAGCCGAGTCCGTTCACGTCGAGCTGCGGCGGAACGACGTGATCGTACCAGCCGCCCCAATCGTCCCACGTGAGGACGATCGCCGTATTGGACCAGTACGGACTCGCGCCGATGGCGTCGACGATCGAGCTGACCCACTGCGGACCCGTGTTCTATCCGGCGATCGCGTGATCGGAGTCGCGAAGTCCGGTATGACGTAGCTGACTTGCCGCAAGCGATTATTCTGTATATCGCCCAAAACGGTCGTTTCCGGCGATATCACGTCCTTCGTCCAATCGTTGCCGTACCGGATGTGTCTGATCGCGTCATAAGCCGACCAGATCGAACCGTTCTGGCCGATCGCCGGCGCGTAGTACGCCCACGAGACGCCTTCTGGTCCATCGAATCGCCGAGCGTTTGGTAATCGAAGCACGGGAACGGACCCTGCTGCTCCTGCCCTTGCGCGTTCAAGACGGTCGTCGTCGTGCCGGCGGGCGCATCGCAACCCCAGGGCTGCTGGCTCGGCACTTCGGAGACGTTCGCTGACTGCCCGGCGATGAGGTACTGGTGCGACACGTAACTCGGACCGCTGTTCGATGTGAACATGCGGTCGCCGAGCGCGTACTTCGAGGCGAGTGCGACGTACGGGCCGCTCTCGCTTTGCGGAACGTAGGCATACTGGTAGTTGGGCGCCGACGTCGCAAAGAAGTCGAAGCCTTCCTGATCGAAGCGGTCGTTCTTACCGCCGTCGTACGCGGTGACGAACGTCGTGTGCGCGTGCGCGGGGTCGTGATGATCTTCCAGCGTAACGGGCTGTAAGGCGACCGTGCTGCCGGCGCTATTGATGCCGCTCTGCACGGAGTCGGCGCCCGGGAAACCGTTGAAGAGATCGTCGAAGCTGCGGTTCTCTTGCACGATCACGACGACGTGCTGGATCTTCGAAGAGAACGGCGGCGGCGTGGCACCGCTGGCGCTCGCGATCTCGATGCCGCTAACCTTGGCATTGTCGCGCACCGTCGTGAAGACGATCGCAATATTTCCGGACTGGTTGGCCGGCACGGTGTACGTCTGGGCGGTCGCCTTATTCGCCCCGACGGTTGCGTAGATGTCGAAGTTGCTCAGCTCCGGCGTCCCGTTGATCGCTACGTTGAAGATCCGCTGACCGACTGCATGCCAGTAGATCTCGGCGAAGTGCAGGCGCACGGCGTACGAAACGCCGGGCGTCAGCCCGCTGAACGTGTATGTGAAATTACCGAAGCGTTCGCTTTGATAGACGGCCTGCGGTGCGGGATTCGAGACGCCGGTCGTATCGATCGCGTTATTGGTCGCATAGGTCGCGCCACCGTTGTAATTGTCATCGGTGCTAAACCCGGTCGTAGCACTTCCGCCGGCGTTGACCGCGACCGGCGCGCCGACCAGCGGATTCTGGCGGACGATCTCGATGCCGCTAACTTTGGCGTTATCGCGAACGGTCGTAAACGCGATCGTAACCGCTCCGCTTCCGTCGGCCGTCGTGTTGAACGACTCGACGATCGCCTTGTTCTTCACGCGAGCTGCCGCGAAGATGTCGAAATTGCTGAGCACGGGAGCCGAGTTGATCGCAACGTTGAAAACGCGCGCGCCGGCATTGTTCCAGAAGATCTCGGCAAAGTGCAGGCGCACGGTGTACGCGCTGCCCGGTGCGAGACCGCCGAGCTTATACGTGAAGTTGCCGTACCGTTCGCTTTGGTAGACGGCTTGCGGCGCGGCGTTGAGGACGCCCGTCGTATCGATGAGGGCCGACGTTACATAGGTGCTTCCACCACTATAGCCGCCGTCGGCGCCGAAGCCGCCGGTCGCACCGCCGCCCGCGTTGACGGCGACGAGGGTCGTGAACCCATTGGGATGCGCGACGGCCGCCCGTTTCACGTCGTTCGGGACGCTGTTTGCGCCGGACGGATTGGGGACGGTGCCGGAGCCGCTACATGCGGCGAGCGCGAGCGCGACGAGGGCGGCCGAAGCGGCTGCGTTGAAACGCAAACTCCGCTTGCGGATGAAATGCAAGAGGTACATACGGGTGGGCGCTCCTGGCTGCTAAGAAAAGCCGCAGGACCTAGCGGTGCTGCGTATGGGGTAGCGTAGCAACCGAGCTTTAAGGCAACTTTAACCGAACCTGTTAGAAACTAACGCCGCCTATGGCGCGCCACGCAACAAATCGTGGAGACCGCCTTCGTCGACGATCGGGATGCCGAGCGACTCGGCTTTAGCAAGCTTGGTGCCGGCTTCGGCTCCCGCGACGACGTAGGCGGTCTTCTTGCTCACCGACGAGCCGACTCTGCCGCCGGCGGCCACGATAAGCTCGCTCGCCGCTTCTCGCGTAAGCGTCGGCAGCGTGCCGGTCAGCACGAGCGTCTTGCCGGCTAGCGGGCCGGCGGCCTTACGGGGCCGCAGCGGTGCGGTCAGATTCAAGCCGTGCCCGCGCAGGCGCTCGATGACCCGCGCGTTCTGCGGCTGGGCGAAAAAGAAGGCCACGCTCTCTGCGATTTGCGGGCCGATGCCTTCGGTCGCCGCCAGTTCGTCTTGCGCGGCCGCGGCGAGCGCATCGATCGAGCCGAACTCGCCCGCGAGCAGGCTCGCGTTCTGCGCGCCGACGTAGCGGATGCCGAGCGCGGCCAGGACGCGCGCCAAACCGCGCGTCTTCGATCGCTCGATCTCGTGCAGCACGTTGTGCGCCGAGCGTTCGCCCATGCGCGATAACGCCAGCAGCTTCGCTTCGTCGAGTTCGTAGAGGTCGGCCACGTCCTTCGCGAGGCCGTGCTCGACGAGCGCGAAGGCGAGCGCGTCGCCCAAACCTTCGACGTCCATCGCGCCGCGCGAACACCAATGCCGGATGCGTTCGCGCAATTGTGCGGGACACGCGACGTTCGTGCAATAGGCGAAGACGTCGTCCGGCGGACGGTCGATCCGCGACGAACAGATGGGACAGCGCTCCGGCAAGCGATACACCGCCGCCCGCGACGGCCGCAACTCGAGCACGGGCCCCGCGACGTACGGAATGACGTCGCCCGCACGACGGACGACGACCGTATCGCCCGCGCGGATGTCCTTGCGAGCGATATCGGCCTCGTTGTGCAACGTCGCCATCTTTACCGTCACGCCGCCGATCGCTACGGGCTCGAGCACGGCGTAGGGATTGAGTTTACCCGATCGGCTCACGTTGATCGCGATCTCGAGTAGTCTCGTACGCGCTTCTTGAGCCCGGAACTTGTAGGCCGTAGCCCAGCGCGGGTCTTTGCCCGCATAGCCGAGCTTCGTCTGCAGCGCCAGATCGTCGACCTTGATGACGACGCCGTCGATTTCGTAATCGAGCGCGTCGCGCTCGGCCTCCCAGCGCTTGCAAAATGCCAACACCTCGTCCATCGTCGCGCAACGCCGGACGCCTTCGTTGACCGCGAAACCAAAGGCCCGCAGTGCTTCCAATAACGCCGCTTGCGTGGGCGGCAGCGTCCAGCCGTCGTGGGCGCCGATCGCGTACGCGAAGAACGACAGCTTGCGTTCGGCCGTCATCTTCGGATCCTTCTGACGCAGACCGCCGGCTGCGGTATTGCGTGGATTAGCAAATCGCGGCAGGCCGCTCGCTTCACGGGCGTTATTGAGCCCGGAAAAGTCGCCCTTATGGATGTACGCTTCGCCACGAACGTCGAGGCAACGCGGCGGCGCACCACGCAATGTAGGCGGAAGATCGGCGATGGTGCGTACGTTGGCCGTCACGTCTTCGCCCACGTTGCCGTCGCCGCGCGTACCGGCCGAGTGCAGCGTGCCGTTCGCATAGCGCAGCGACAGCGCGAGGCCGTCGATCTTCAGCTCGCAGACGTACCTCGGCGCTTCACCCGCGAGTTTGGTCACACGCGCTTCGAACGCGCGCAGACCGGCATCGTCGAAGGCGTTCGCGAGCGAGAGCATCGGCACGTCGTGCACGTAGGGCGGCAGGTCGCCGCTCGGCGCCCCGCCGACGCGTTGCGTCGGCGAATCCGGCGCTACGAGTTCGGGATGTTCGGCTTCGAGATCCACGAGTTCGCGCAGCAACGCATCGTAGGCCTCGTCCGGCATCACCGGCGCGTCGAGCACGTGATAGGCGTGATTTGCCTCGCCCAATCGTTCGCGTAAGGCGGCCGCTCGCGCGGCCGGGGAGGCGGCGGGACTCAACGTCCGGTGAACTCGGCCGGCCGCTTAGCGAGAAACGCCGCCACGCCTTCGCGAAAGTCGTCGCTTCCGTAACAGCGTTCGAGCAGATCGCGATCGGCGACGTTCGCCGCGTTAGCGCGCGCGCGCCGGAACAGCTCCTTGGCCGACGCGATCGTGAGGGGCGCGTTGCGCGCCGTACGCTCGGCAAAGGCCGCGGCTCGTGCGGCGAGCATCTCCGGCGTATCGCAGAGTTCGTAGAAGAACCCGCTCGCGAGCGCGAGCTCCGCATCGTCGAGTTCCGCACCGAGCAGCCACGCCGTGACGCGCGCGCTGCCGACGACGGCCGCCACCCGGGCGAGGTTTGCCGCCGTCGTAACGTTGCCGACCGTGCGCGCGATTGGAATGCCGACCTTCGCGTTGCGCGCGCCGAACCGCACGTCGCACGCGCACGCGACGATGACGCCTGCGCCCGTGCACGAGCCGGCGATTGCGGCAACCGTTGCGAACGGTAGCGCTTCGATCGCTTGCAGCGTTTCTTCGACGAGCGCCTCGTACGCGAGCCCGTCATTCGCATCGCGGAAAGCGCGGAAGTCGCTCAGATCGGCACCGGCGACGAAGGCGTCGCGCGTTCCGGTCACGACGAGCGCGCGGATGCCGTTCGTCGCGGCAACTTCGCCGACGAGCGCACGCAGCTCGTGCCACATGGCGAGCGACATGGCATTTCGCGCGACGTTGCGTTCGATAAATATATATGCGACGCGGTCACGCCGGTCGAGGCGAATCAGAATGCCGCCGCTAAAGGACGAGCGAGCATGGGAAAGCTGCAACCGCGCATACTCGGCGCCCTCTTCGTGTCGGCCGGTGCATTGCACTTTCGCAATCCACAGGCGTACGAACGCATCGTACCGCCGTATCTTCCGGCGCATCGCACGCTCGTCGCCGTCAGCGGCGCCTTCGAAATCTTGGGCGGCGCAGGGTTGCTCCTAGCGCGCACGCGCGTCTTCGCGGCTTGGGGTCTCATCGCGCTGCTGTTCGCCGTGTTTCCGGCCAATGCGTATATGGCGAGCGACGCAGGCGCGTACTCGTTCGTTCCGGCGTGGACGCTGTACGCGCGCCTGCCGCTGCAATTCGTGCTGATGTGGTGGATCTACCGAGCCTGCGTCGCGACGCGCACGCGAAGAAATGAAGGACGTTGATGCCCGACACGTATGTAAGTCGCGAGATTCGGCTCGCCGCCCGGCCCACGGGCATGCCCGGCGACGACACCTACGCCTTCGAGACGGTAACGATCGAACCGCCTTCGCCCGGGCACGTCGTCGTGCGCAACACGCTAATGTCGGTCGAACCCTACATGCGTGGCCGGATGAACGACGTAAAGTCATACGTGCCGCCGTTCGAACTCGGCCGGCCGCTGCAGGGCGCTGCCGTCGGCTTCGTGGTGACGTCGAACGACGCGTCGCTGCCGGAGGGCACGTGGGTGCAATCGATGCTGGGTTGGCGCGAATATGCGGCTGGGCCGGCGCAAACGTTTCAACGCATCGACCTCTCGCGCGTGCCCCCGAGCGCGTATCTCGGAGCGCTCGGGACGCCCGGATTCACCGCCTGGGTCGGCCTCAACACGATCGGGCGCTTGAAAAGCGACGACGCCGTTTTCATTTCGAGCGCGGCAGGCGGCGTCGGCAGCATGGCCGGCCAACTCGCCAAGCTTGCCGGGGCGCGCGTCGTCGGCAGCGCGGGTTCGGCCGAGAAAGTTGCGTTCCTTACGAACGTTCTCGGCTTCGACGCGGCGTTCGATTACCACGACGGTCCGACGGTCAAGCACTTAGCGGCCGCGGCGCCGAGCGGCATCGACCTCTATTTCGATAACGTCGGCGGCGAACAACTCGAAGCGGCGCTGTTCGCGCTGCGCGACCACGGCCGCGTCATCGCCTGCGGCGCAATCGCAGGCTACAACGAGCCGATTCCCGGCCCTCGCAATCTCGCGTACGTCATCGGCAAACGTCTACGGATCGAGGGCTTCATCATCGTCGATCACATGGCGCGGTATGCCGACTTCGCGCGGGAGATTACGCCGCACCTCGCCAGCGGCGCGATCAAGATGGCGGAGACGTTCTTCGAGGGCCTCGACGCCGCACCCGAAGCGTTTCGCGAATTACTGCGCGGCGGCTCGCATATCGGCAAAGTAATCGTTCGCCTCGCGCCCGCGAGCGCCGCACCGTGAACGTCGCTCCTCGCGAGCGGACCATCGCCTGGACCGATCCGCACGCCCTCGCCGACCGAGTCCGTTCGCTCGACGGCCTCGCAGCGCTCCGCGCGCTTGCAGCGGGCGAACTACCGCCGCCGCCGATTCTCGTGCTCCTCAATATGCGGCTCGTCGAAGTAGACGACGGTCTAGCTGTGTTCGAAGCCGAGCCCGCGGAATATCACTTCAACCCGCTCGGCGTCGTGCATGGCGGCTTCGCGCTCACGTTATTCGATTCGGCGCTTGGATGCTCCGTACAGACGAGGCTGCCGGCGGGCGTCGGGTATGGAACGACCGACGTACAAGTGCGGCTCGTCCGGCCGATCACGCTCGCCACCGGAACCGTACGCTGCGAAGCGCGGGCGATTCACGTCGGAAGGACGACCGCGATCGCCGAAGCACGCCTCGTCGATCGTGCCGGAAAATTACTCGGGACCGGCACGACCGGCTGCGCGATCTTCGGTACGCCGTCGTGAGCGAGCGAACGCCGTCCGAACCGCTACGGATTACGTATGCCGGCGACGGCGTCACGCTCGTCGCCGACGCGTACGGCGATCCGGCGGCGACGCCGATCCTCTTTCTTCACGGCGGCGGCCAAACGCGCTATGCCTGGGCGCGCTCCGCCAAGGCGCTGGCTTCCCGCGGATATTACGCCGTCGCGCTCGATCTGCGCGGGCACGGCGAAAGCGATTGGTCGCCCGACGGCCGCTACGACGGCGCCCGTTTCACGGCCGACGGTGCAGCCGTGGCCGCGACGTTCGCACGCCGGCCGATCGTCGTCGGCGCATCCCTCGGCGGCATGATCGCGATGATGGTCGAGGGGCACACGCGTCCCGGCAGCTTTGCGGCGGTCGTGCTCGTCGACGTCGCGCACGAAATGCGTAATGCCGGCGTCGCGCGCGTGATCGCCTTCATGGAAAGCGGCGCCGACGGCTTCGGCTCGCTCGAAGAAGCCTCCGACGCAGTTGCGTCCTATCTCGATAATCGCAAGCGCCCGTCGTCGCTCGAGGGCCTCAAGAAGAATCTGCGCTTGCGCGACGACGGCCGCTGGTATTGGCACTGGGACCCGCGCATGCTCGACAATACCGACGTCGAGGAAGTACGCCGCGACGGCCGCTTCGTCGAGGCGGCGCGCAACATCCGCGTCCCCGTGCTGCTGGTACGCGGCGCTCAAAGCGACGTGGTCGACGAGACGATCGCGCGCGAATTACTCGAGCTCATTCCGCACGCGCGCTACGTCGACGTCGCGGGCGCCGCGCACATGGTCGCCGGCGACGAGAACGACGCCTTCACCGACGCCGTGGTCGCATTCTGCGACGAGCTTACCGCAAGCAAGACTTCGGAACGCTAACGCCGGTTATCGCGGCCTTCAGATCGAAACGACGCCGTCCGCAGCGGCCTCCAGGCCAACGAGGCGAAGATGGCGAGCGTGAGCAATGCAGCGCCCGCGACCCGGACCTATCTCGTACGGCAAGCGTTTCGCCTCGAATGGTTCACGGTCGCGTGGATGACGATCGAGGCAGCCGTGGCGATCGGTTCCGGAATCGCTGCGCACAGTCTGACGCTCATCGCTTTTGGAATCGACAGTGTTATCGAGCTCGCGTCGGCTGGAGTGCTGATGTGGCGACTCACGGTTGAGATGAAGCAAGGCCGCGAGTTTTCTGAGGCGGCCGAAGAACGGGCGAGCAAGATCGCCGGCGGTCTTTTGTTCGCTCTCGCCCTATACGTTATCGTAAGCGCGGGTTGGAGTCTATGGCGTCATCAGGGCTCAGAGTTTTCGATTCCGGGTCTCGTGGTCGCGTGCATTGCGATTCCGGCGATGTTCGCGCTTTCGCGTGCGAAACTCCGCGCTGCCGATGCCCTCGGCAGCCGCGCACTGCGGGCCGACGCCATCGAAGCCGTCAGCTGCGCCTATCTGTCCGTGGTCGTTGTGGTCGGCCTCATCGCGCAAGCGATCTTCCATGCATGGTGGGTGGACGGCGTGACGTCGCTCGCGATCGTGTACTTTCTCTTGAAAGAGGGCCGCGAAGCGTGGGAATGTGACGATTGACCTCGGACCGTGGGCCAACAGGAATGGCGTTTTGAAAAAGGTTGCGCAGATTACGGCAACCTCGTTCGTCATCATAATAGTCGCGCACGGCTTCCCGAACATGTCAACGAACGTAAAACAATAACGCCCGTCGATCGTCGAATCGAGGCGAGGCGAATCAAAGGCTTGGAGCGGCTCGTCGATATCGTGCCCGGTCGCTTTCTCGTGATTGTAACGAAAGGATTGTCATGATTGGATCCCGCTTCCACAGCGTCGCGCTCGCTTCGATCGCGATCGCAGTCGTACCGTTGTCCGTTCATGCGGACGAACCGGGAGCATCGATTTCCACCGCTGCGCCGCTCGCCTCGGAGGCGCCGCGGATAGCTCCGGCGCCCGTACCGTCGGCGCCCGCTGCGGCGGCAGCAAACGATCCGTGCGGCGGCGCGGCTCGGTTACTGGCGACGTTGAACCGTCCCACCATCGGTTACAGCACATGTGCGGTTCCGAAAGACTCGATCGTCCTCGAAGAAGGGTATCAGACCACGTTCCAAGGCGGCGGATCGCCCAACGTCACCATCACGTTTCCGCAAGGTTTCGAACGGGTCGGCGTTGCCGATCGTTTGGAGCTCGATCTCATCGGACCGAATTACAATCGTTTGAATACCGCGAGCGGGCTTACGACCGGCTATTCAGACCTCGGACTCGGCTTCAAGTACGAACTCCCGCAACGCGGGCGCTTCACCTACGCTTTCGACGGCTTAGCTACGGCCGCAACCGGCACCGGTGGCTTCAGCGCGGGCGGCCCCTCGCAAACCGTGAACCTCGATATCGCTTACAGCGCAAGTCCGGCCATCGGAATCGGGACGACGCTCGCGGGATCGTCTTCAGCCGGCTTCTATACCGTGGGCAGTGCAACGGCGAAGGACGGACGAGTCGTTCAAAAGGGACAGCGCTTCGGGTTCTTCTTGCCGTCCATCGTCATAACGGCGCAAATTCCGAACTACTATCAGTTCTACGCCGAGTTCGTCGGCCAGACGAAACTCGCGCCCGCACAGGGCGGCCACGTTTTCACAGACTTCGGCTTGCAGAAGCTACTCGGCCCATATCTCGAAATTGACGCCGAATACGGCGTCAGTTTCACGCCGTTAAACGGGTCGAGATTTCAGTATGCCGGTCTCGGAGCCGGCATCCGCGTCAAATGAGAACCGCGGTGGCTGCGTCCATGCCTAACCGGCCGGCCGGCGGCGTCTCGGCTACGCCCCTTCGGAAGCCGATCGCGCCGTCCCCAAGTGCGTGAGTTCGATGAGCTTATCGAACATGCGCTTGCGCAGCGGCGGGCTCGACTGAGACAGGCCGAGGACGTTGCCGAGCCACAAGCCGTCTGCCGCCGAGCGGACGAGTTCGGCGATGGCCGGATCGATGCCGTCGTCTTCGAGCCGTGCGATCCACAGATCGTACCGGCTGCGCAGCGGAGCGAGCAACTGCGCATTTATCGCAACTGCGGCGACGATGCCGGCGCTGACCTTGAGCGTACGCGTGAGGATGCCGTCGCGGTCGAGGCACGCGCGCAAGAACGCGCGCGCGAAACTGCCGGGGCCGCTTTCGCCTTGCACGTTACGTTGCAAATCGGCTTCGAATTGAACGACGACGTCTTCGATCATGGCGGCGATTAGCGAATCTTTGGTAGCAAAGTGATGCAGCAGACCGCCCTTCGAGAGTCCGACCCGTTCGGCGACGGCATCGAGCGTGAGCTTCGAAGCGCCATCGCGAACGACGATCTCCGCCGCAGCCGCGAGCACGCTGCGACGCGTCGAATCTCCCGAGCCGCGCGCGGGCATTACGAGCTTTCCGATTGCGGGATGAGTCGGGCCACGAGGTGGCTAATACCGTCCAGCCAGACGGTAATCCCTGCAGACAATCCGTCACTTCCGTTCGGTCACGGAGCTCGACTTTACATTAGCATGACGACCAGCCTCGACGTCGCCACGACTACTCGCGCCATAGAGGACGGCGCTGCCGCTCTTGCGCCCAATCGGCTCGGCAAGGCGCTCGACGCCGCCCGTCGTGCGCTGCTCGCTCGTCAGCGTCCCGATGGCCACTGGGTCTTCGAGCTAGAAGCCGACGTAACGATACCGGCTGAGTACATTTTCCTCGAACATTTCCTCGACGAAATCGACGACGGGCTCGAGCAGAAATTATGCGCGTATTTGCGCCGCAGTCAGAATCCGGACGGCGGTTGGCCGTTATTCTATCGCGGCGACAGCGACGTCAGCGCCTCGGTTAAGGCGTACTATGCATTGAAACTCGCCGGCGAGAACATCGACGCATCGCATATGCGTCGCGCGCGGGAGCGCATTCTCGAGATGGGCGGCGCGGCGCACTGCAACGTGTTCACGCGGATCGCGCTTGCAATCTTCCGTCAGGTGCCATGGCGTGCCGTTCCCGTGATGCCGGTCGAGATCGCCCTGTTCCCCCGCTTCTTTCCATTCCATCTCGACAAGGTCTCGTACTGGTCTCGCACGGTCGTGGTGCCGTTACTCGTGCTTACGTCGCTGCGTGCCAAGGCGCGCAATCCGCGCGGCGTGCACATTCGCGAGTTATTCGTAACGCCGCCCGAGCGCGAGTGGAATTACCACCGGCCCGCGTCGCCCTCGTTACTCGGGCGGGCATTCATGCTCGTCGATGGAGCGATGCGGCTGGCCGAACCGTTCGCGCCACGCCGCGTACGCGCGCGCGCCATCGCCAAGGCGATGCGCTTCACGCTCGACCGGCTCAACGGCGAAGATGGCCTCGGCGCGATCTTTCCGGCGATGGTCAACGCGCTACTCGCGCTCGATGTCATGGGCTACGCAAAGGACCATCCCGCGAGAGCCGTCGCCAAGCGCGCGATCGAGAATCTCTTGGTCGTGGGCAAGGATGAAGCGTATTGCCAGCCGTGCGTGTCGCCGATCTGGGACACGTCGCTTGCCGTCCACGCGTTACTCGAGACCGGCGACGAAGACGCCCGGGAGCCGGTCGCTCGCGCGAACGACTGGCTCGTGGGGCGGCAGGTGCTCGACGTCGTGGGCGATTGGGCGGTGCAGCGCCCGAATCTCCGCCCCGGCGGCTGGGCTTTCCAATACTGGAACGACTATTATCCCGACGTCGACGACACCGCAGCCGTGGCGATGGGTCTGCACCGCGAGGATCCCGGCCGCCATGCGTACGCGCTCGCTCGCGCCGCCGAATGGGTCGTCGGCATGCAAAGTTCGAGCGACGGCTGGGGCGCGTTCGACGCCGAGAACGAACATTATTACCTCAACCACATTCCATTCGCCGATCACGGCGCGTTACTCGACCCGCCGACCGAAGACGTTTCCGCGCGATGCGTCGGCATGCTGCTGCAAATGGGATACGCTACGTCCGATCCGTGCGTCGCACGTGGGCTCGACTACCTGCGCCGGACGCAGCAAGCCGACGGATCGTGGTACGGCCGTTGGGGCACGAATTACATCTACGGCACGTGGTCGGTGCTCAACGCCTTCCTCGCGGCCCGCGAAACGACGGCTAATTCGCAAACCGTCCGGCGCGCTGCGGCGTATCTGTTGCGCGCGCAGCAGCCCGACGGCGGCTGGGGCGAAGACGGCCGTTCGTATTACCCGGACGGGATCGGCACGTGCAAAGAAAGCACGGCGAGCCAGACGGCGTGGGCGTTACTGGGCTTGATGAACGCCGGCGAAGCACATCATCCGGCGGTCGCGCGCGGCGTCCGGTATCTTATCGAGCGGCAGAATAGCGAAGGCTTCTGGGACGAGCCATGGTACACCGCGGTCGGTTTCCCGCGCGTCTTCTATCTGCGTTACCACGGATATCGCGCGTTCTTCCCGCTGTTCGCGCTGGCTCGTTACCGCAATCTCGTCGAACGCGAAGAAGCGTTACCGACCCTCGGTTTTTAGGGCCTCACCCTACCGGGGCAGGCACGGAACGAACGCGAACGCCGCCGCTTATGGTGAAGCAGTATTTGCGCGTACTCGCCCTTTGCGCGGCCTGCTCGGCCGCAATCGTTAGCGCGGTCGCCCCCGCTACAGCGGTCGTGTATCATGGCGCACCAGATTTTCAACTAACGTCCGACCTTATCGCGGCGGGATCGGGGCGACGTGGGTTCGATGCGAAGCTTCTTTTCAAAACGTTGTACGGCCCCAAAGCACCTGAGGAAGCGGCCCGATTAATCGCAGACCACGGGCAATCGGGCGTCGACGCCTTCTTCGAACTCATGGACCATTCGATGGCGTTCGTGTTGGCGGCCGCCAAAGGCGACCACCTCGCGCTGCCAGCACCGACGCCGAACGGAAGTCCGAGCGCCCTCGCGGCGCGCCTGCGTGCAGCCGGGACGGGAACGACCGGACACTTCGACGTCGGCTATCTCATCGAGCGCCTGATCTCACATCCGTACCATCACCTGCTGATGCTCGACCTCGCAAAGACGTATCCCGCGAACCGCGTTAGCGACTTCCATCAAGTTCTCGGAGAAGCGATCGCCGACTCGGCGCATCCTTAAAGCCGGCCTCAACGCACGCGGCGAGCTGCCAGATCGAACGACGCGGCTTCGCGAAGGCTGCCGATAGGAGCGTCGCCCATCAACACCCGGTCGACCGCGCGGCGAAGCGCCGTCGTTCGTAGAGCGTCCATCGCCACGCCGGTAGCGAGCGCGAGGTCGCCGAGCGCGGTACGCTCGTCCGGCACGAGCGCTTCGCCGTCGGTTCGAGCGCCACAAGCGAGGAAGCCGAGCAACTCTCCCCGGACGAGCATCGGAAAGGCGTGCTGCGCTTCGAGCGACGATGCCGCGCCGTCGGCCTCGAGATCCGCGACGACGACCGGCTCGCGGAACGTGCGTAAGCGCACGATTGCCGGATCATTTTCGTCGATGGCGTCGCCCGCGGCGCTCTCACCGGGCGACCGCCAGCGCACGCGATACACGCCTTCCGAGTCGGCTACCGCAAGCGCAACGAAATCGAAACGGCCGCTCGACCGCGCGGTTTCGACGACCCGCACGCCGAGCGCGCTCGGATCCGTGAAGTAAGCCGTCTCGCGCGTCACGCGTCGCAGCGCACGTTCCGCCAAGTGGCGTTGACGGAACAGCACGGAGTCGACGAAGCGATCGACGCGCACGTGTAAACGATTGATGGTGAGCGCGATCGCGAGTGCCAGCGCGGCTTCCAGTACGATGCTCTGCACGTGTCCGAACGACACGAGATATTTGCCGAGCACGAATTCGAGCATCGCGAAGGCAAAGACGATGATGCCGGAAACGGTCGCGAACACTAAGGCACGGTTGACGACGAATCCGACGTCGATGACGCGGTGGCGCAAGATCGCGTATGTCGAGCCGAGCGGAATGGCAAGCAGCGTCATGGGAACCAGGAACCACCGTTGTTCCGGCACGCCCGCGAGTTCTAGGCCGACGGCGACCGCTAGTCCGGCGAAGCCGATGCCGAATGATACGGCGAGCCAACGCAAACGCGCGCGGTCGGTAGCGTCCGCGATGCGCGACCCTAGGGCGGCGGCGACGGCAACGAAGATCAGCTGCACGACGAAGAAGCCGGCAACGAGCGCATTTTCCCAGGCACCGTCACCAAGCGCGCCGAGCGGATCGATTCCGAAGGCGATCGGTATTGAGTTGATTGCCGTAAGCGTCAGGACGCCGGCGATGGTGAGGAACATCGCGATGCGCGGGATGCGCGCTCGCACGCCTTCAACGCTCCGGGCCGGGAAGATCGCGAAAAACTGCGCGAGCGATGCGAGCGAAAACAGCACGGCCGGTAAGCGCACGAAAGCGATCGCCGCGCGCAGCGCCTCACCGAACCACGGCGGCCGTGCAAGGAAACCGAATGCGAACCAAATGTAAAACGACGCGAGCGCCCGCGCGTCGGGCCGATCGAAGCGTCGGAGTAGAATGAGACCGCCGAGCGTTATGAGCACGACGCGAATCGTCTGATAGACGAATTGGGTGCCGAAAGTGTGGGCGGGCGTCGCAAGCGCGACCACGTCGACGCGACGCGTTCGAGCGCCGCGTGTCACGAGGACCGGCAACACGTCGCCCGCCGCTTCGAGATCCATCTGACGGACGCGATATGCGAACCGATTCTCGGCGAGCGCGATGCGATCGCCCGGCCGGATGCCGGCGACCGCCGCGGCGGAATGCGGCTCAACCCGATCGACGATCTGCACGCCGTTACGCGCGTACGCGACGTATCCGTTCGACGCGAACGGCGGGCGAAACGCCAGATCGCCGCAGATCGAAACCACCGTGAGCGCGATCCCGATCCAGCCGGCGATGCGGCCCCAACGTAGCAGCATACGCGTCTCTTCTCCGGCCGCCCGAGACTACCCGATGATGTCTCGAGCAATCTCCGTAGCGGCGCTCATAACGTCGACCACGACACCCGTCGCTCCGCAGCCCGTCGGAAGCGGGACTTCGAAGCCGTAACCTCTGACCGTCTTTGTCAAGATTTAGGCCGCGATCGGCACTGACGGTTTGGCTTCGAGGGCGGTGAGGCAAAGGCGAAGCCGGTAATAGACCACGGTTGAGAGTTGTCGCTTGAGGGCTCGCATGGCGC
>JAABUX010000995.1_pt1 | contig 45027 bp, 41 predicted proteins | sample 5561851 | NCBI WGS metagenome assembly JAABUX01 (sample SAMN10711883, study PRJNA513361) | rock metagenome | isolation source: Antarctica rocks | place: Antarctica: Victoria Land, Richard Nunatak red sandstone | collected 2016-01-03 | reverse complement strand
AGTTCGTGACACGGTAGCAGGCCCGCGGGATGCGATGGCGACGAGCAGCGTTGTGCTTGAACGGCATGGAAGGAAAGTAGCCGCACAGCCGACCTCAGGCCACCAGGCATGTCCATGCACCAACACCCATGCAGACGCCATGACCCTGCACCTGGCCGAGATCAGCCGCCAGGTCACAGCCGGTGCCCATGCCGTGCTGGTCTGTGACGGCGCGGGCTGGCACCAGACCAGCGGGCGCCTGCGGGTGCCAAGCAACATCACCTTGCTGCACCTGCCACCCTACAGCCCCGGAGCCGAAGCCTATCGAGAACGTCTGGCAGTACCTGTGTGTCAACAAGCTCAGCAACAGCGTGTTTGACACCTATGGCACCATCGTCGATCGCTGCTGCACCGCCTGGAACTGGCTCATGGACCAACCAAACCGCATTCGCTCCGTCGCAGCCGTGCCATGGGCTAAAACGGTCAAGGCGTAGGGCGGTCGGTATAACACCGACTCACCATGTTGAGGGTGACCCGACATCGACATGGAGGCTGCCCTGATCGGGACGCGGCCGCCAAGCCTGCGACCCCTTTACCGGACCGGGTTGGCTCCACTCTCCCGACCTCGTAGGACCGGCACTATCGCCGGCCCGTCCCCATCTGGGCCTGCAAGCCGCGCAGGGTGTCCAGGTTGCGGCGGATGATGTCCTGTCCCTGGCCGATCAGCGATGCGAAGGCCGGGCTGACGCCGGCGCTGCCCATCGAGTCCTGCATCATCACCTCCTCCTCGTGGCTGGCGATCTGGTCGGAGACGTAGGTGCGGTCGAAGTCCAACCCCTGCTGCAACTGCATGTGGCCGAGCCTGACGCGCAGGTCGTCTCTCCGTTGTTTGGAGCGGACGTGCGCCTGGGCGCACGTCCGCTGGCAGGCTGGGACCGGACGGCCCGGCTGGGACGCCCGGATCAGAACGCGTAGAGCACCCGCACCTGGGCGCCGAAGTCCTGCTTGAAGCCGCCGGTGACACTCAGGTCGTGGTTCAGCTCCAGCATGGTCTGCAGCCTTGGGGTGACGAACAGCGCCGCGTTGGCGCGGATGCGGTGCTCGTCGGTTTTGTTGCCGTCGAGCCGGGTGTTCAGCCGCTGGTCGCCGCCGAAGAAGCCCTCGTAGCCGATCGAGGTGGTGAAGGCCGGGCTCCAGCGGTAGTTGCCCCAGACCTGGACGCGGTAGGTCGGGTCTTGGCTGAGCCGGGTGCCGCGGGGGAAGGACTGGTTGTTGTCGCCGTAGAAGTGGGCGTCGAACTCGAGGTCCACGCCGATACGCTCGCCGAAGCCCTGGGTGAGGCCGAGCTGGATGTCGCCCTCCCAGCGGTTGCTGCCGAGGTTGATGGCGGAGTTGCGGTCGTAGGTGCCAGTCGGCGGGTAGAGGAAGGCGGTGATGTTGGTGTTGGTTTTGGTCGCGGTGTTGATGTAGGGGAAGATGAACGCCGACAGGGTGATGTTCTGCGCGCCGAACGCGCTACCGACGCGCTGGCCGCCGACGTTGGCGCCCGACTCCGAGCCGAAGGGCTGGATGACCTGGACGCCGACCGGCATGCCGGCGATGGGGTCGAAGAAGTGGACGTAGCGGCCGACCCCGACGTTGACTTCCAGCTTCGTGTTCCGCAGGGTCGGCCCGTTGGCGACGTTGAACTCGGTGTTGTGGCCGTAGATGTAGTAGCCGATCGCCAGGTTGGTGCCAGCCGGCAACGGCGTGAACTCGTAGGGCTGGATCTCCTGGGCAGCGGCCCGATCTGACAGCCCCGTAGCAAAGCCTAGGCAAACCAGCCCGGCAAGCATGGCGCGAAGCAACGGCCCTGCTGCGCCCGGTCGTGTGTTCTGCACGTTCGTTCCTCCCTATCCCTACAAAAAAGCGGAGCGCGATGAGCCTGCGCCCTTTCCGGTCCCTTGATCCCCCGCATCTCACCGCCTGGACGGCAGCGGCGCTTCGTATGCGGTTGTTGCCAGCGGTCACTCTGGCCTGATATATTATATTCGCATAGAGGAGAGTGGCGTCGGACGCTTCTGCACCGCCTGGCGCTGCTTCTCGGCAACACCTTGGCTGGTCTGCGCGCATCCGGCAGTGCAGGCCCGCTGTGCGGGTGTAGGTGCCGCTCGCCATGCAGGTTCATCGGCGTGTCCAGGACGGACACCCTTTGATTGAAACGCCCCTGAGGGGGCTTGGGCCAACAACGAGGGGCGGACGGCATGGCGGACAAAAAGCTTGACCTGCGCGGCAGCGTCGCTGTGGTGACGGGGGCGGCCAGCGGCATTGGCGCCGCACTGGCGCATGCCCTGTCGGCGCGCGGCTGCGCCCTGGCGCTTGCGGACCGCGATGCCGTGGGCCTGGCCACGGCGGCGTCGGCCGCCCGCGCCCGCGGTGTGACGGTATCTGAACATGTGTTGGACGTGGCCGACGCGGATGCCGTGGCGGCGCTGCCGGCGGCGGTGCTGGCGGCGCACGGCCGGGTGAACGTGCTGGTCAACAATGCCGGGGTGGCTCTGGTCGGCCGGTTCGACCAGGTTTCGATGGCCGACTTCGAGTGGCTGTTCAACATCAATTTCTGGGGCACGGTCCGCATGACGCGCGCCTTCCTACCGCTGCTGCGGCAGGAGAAGGCGGCGCAGCTCGTCAACCTGTCCAGCGTCTATGGGCTGATCGCACCGCCAGGTGAAACCGCCTATGCCGCCAGCAAGTTCGCAGTGCGCGGCTTCACCGAGGCGCTGCGCCACGAGCTGGAGGCATCGTCCGTGGGCGTCACCGTCGTCCATCCCGGCGGCATACGCACCGCCGTTGCCAAGAACGCCCGAAAGGCAGAGGCGCTGACCGCCGCCGACATCGCCACGGGGATGGCGATGTTCGACAAGCTGACACGCACCGAGCCGGAAACCGCGGCAGAAGTGATCGCCCAGGGGATCGAGCAACGGGAGCCGCGGGTCCTGATCGGCAAGGACGCCAGGCAGATCGCAACCCTGGTGCGGCTGTTCCCTGTCAGCTATTGGCCGAGGATACAGAAATCCATAGCGCGGACGATCCGCCGCGCGTCCGCCGGGGACGTAGCGTCGAAAGCCCTGCCCAAGCCTACCCATGGCTAGCTGACAAGCCTGCCGCGTCGCTGCTGGTGCGGGCGACACTGCAGCGCAAGCTGCGCCGCGGGGTGATGCGCTTGCCCCTCGGCGTGGCGCTGTTCTCCCCTTGGACGGACCTGGCCGCCAGATGTTTGGGGTGACACGGACCTGCACGCGACATATGATATATTTGGGTTGCCCAACTTTGCTGCTGGACGGGTACTCGCTTGAAAGTGCTGGCCCGGACGCGGCGCACTTCAGCCTATGTATTGCATGAGAGGTCCCACGCATGGCCAAGCCAGGAATAGATGCCGAGTACATCGATGGAGTGGGGGCAGGCCACCCAGCCGCCCCGACTGAACACTTCGACGTCCTGATCGTCGGCGCCGGGCTGTCCGGCATCGGCGCGGCCTGCCACCTGCAGGCGGAATGCTCGGGGACGAGCTATGCCCTCCTTGAGGCGCGCGGCGCCATCGGTGGCACCTGGGACCTGTTCCGCTATCCCGGCATCCGCTCGGACACGGACATGTACACCTATGGCTACGGCTTCCGTCCCTGGACGGAGAAGAAGGCGGTCGCCGATGGCGCCGAGATCCTGAACTACATCTGCGAGACCGCGCGTGAGGGCGGCGTTGACCAGCACATCCGCTTCGACCACCGTGTCCGCAACGCGTCCTGGTCGTCGGACGAGGCGCGCTGGCTGGTCGAGGTGGAGAAGGTCGGCGGCGAGCTGGTCCGGCTGACCTGCGGCTACATGCTGATGTGCAGCGGCTACTACAGCTATGCCAGCGGGCACACGCCGGAGTTCCCGGGCGCCGAGCACTTCAAGGGCCAGATTGTCCATACGCAGTTCTGGCCGGAGGACCTTGACTACGCGGGCAAGCGCGTCGTCGTGATCGGCAGCGGCGCCACGGCAGTGACCGTGGTGCCGGCGATGGCCAAGGCCGCGGGGCATGTCACCATGCTGCAGCGCTCCCCGAGCTACGTCGTCTCCCGCCCATCGGACGACAAGGCTGCCGAGTGGCTGCAGCGCCGCCTGCCGGCGAAGCTCGCCTACCGGCTGGCACGCTGGAAGAACGCGGCGCTGACCGTCTACTTCTACAACCTCGCCCGATCGAAGCCGGAGAAGTTCAAGCAGCAGGTGCTGGCGATGGCGCAGGGTCAGCTTGGCCCCGGCTACGACGTGAGCACGCACTTCACGCCGTCCTACCAGCCCTGGGACCAGCGGCTGTGTCTCGTGCCGGATGCGGACCTGTTCAAGGCGATCCGCTCCGGAAAGGCGTCGGTTGCGACCGGCCACATCGACACGTTCACCGAAACGGGCATCCGCCTCAAGTCCGGGGCCGAGCTGCAGGCCGACATCATCGTGACGGCGACCGGCCTCAAGCTCAACCTGCTCGGCGACGTCGGCCTGAGCATCGACGGCGAGAAGGCCGACCTTTCGAAGGCGCTGGCCTACAAGGGCATGATGTTCAGCGGCGTGCCGAACCTCGCCTCGGTGCTGGGATACACCAACGCCTCCTGGACGCTCAAGGCCGACATGACGTGCCGGTATGTGTGCCGGGTCCTGAACCACATGAAGCGGCGCGGCTATGACATCGCCATGCCAGCCCGTGGTCCTTCCATCGAGGAGGAGCCGTTGCTGGACCTGTCGTCGGGTTATGTGCAGCGTGGGGCCGACATGCTGCCGAAGTCGGGGTCCAAGCGTCCCTGGAAGTTGTACAACAACTATCTCAAGGACGCTTTCAGCTTCCGCTTCAGCAACATCGATGACGGCACCATGAAGTTCAGCCAGCGCCTGTCATCCAAGCGCGCCGCGCAACCCGCGGCGCAACGGGTCGCCGAACCGGCGGAGTAGCCAGCCTAGCCTGCCCAGGGCCTCCCTGGGCAGGCACCACCACCGCGTTACACCCAGCCTAACAAAAACAGCAGTCCGAACCGGCGCCGTGCTCGCCGGGCCAACTTCTGGCCCGGCGAGCACGGCGTAGCTGTTTCTTACTCCGCAGCCCTCGCCTGCAGCTCCGCCATCTCCCGCGCGACCAGCACGTCATGCGCGTCCACGTCGGCCTTGGCCGCCGCTGGGCTCCAGCGCCCGCGCATGGTGAAGATAGTCAACAGGAACAGCGCCACGCCGGCGATGCACACCCAATACCACGTGCGCCACTGCCCCGCCGTGTCCGCGGCGGCCTGCTGGATGACGCCCAGTTGAGCGGCCAGCTCAGGGCTCGGCGCCACCTTCGCCGCAACCGCCGCCTGGTAGGCCGCGATGTAGGGCCCCGACTCGATCAGCGGCGTGACGGTGTTGATCACATACGGCAGCGCCAGGAAGCACGCCGTGACGATCAGGCGTTGCAGCCAGCCCCAGACGGCCAGGCCGGTGCCCGTCAGCGCCGGGTTGCGCGCCTCGATCGTCTCGGTGAAGCTCGCCATCCAAGCGGTGTAAGCGAAGCCGACCAGCACCGACTGCACGCAACTGATGACGACCAGCGTCTCGAATGAGGGCTTCTGCCCGGTCTGGAGCAGCCAGAACCCCATGAACACCATGGCCCCGAGCCCGCCGATCAGCATGAACGGCTTGCGCACGCGCAGCCGGTCCGACAGCACCCCGGCGGCCACCAGGGACACCGCGTTGGACGCCCAGGTCCAGTTCGCCAGCGCGTTGGCCTGCGACACCGTGAACTGGAAGACCGTGACCAGGTAGATCGTCCCGAAGGCGACGGCGGTGTAGTAGAACACCAGCAGCGTGGACACGCCGATGGCCGGCGCGATCACGTCCAGGTGCAGCATCTGGCGCCACGAGTGGCGCAGCGCCGCCTCGACATCCAGGCCGCGGGCGCGCATCTCCACCAGCATCCGGTCGCGCTCGCTGACCATGACCTGGTCACGCAGCGCAGGTGCCAGCTCCCGCAGTGCGAAGAAGGCGACGACGAACATCACCAGCCCGACCACGCCGCAGATGCGGAACTGGCTTTGCCACGTCAGGAAGGTGGGCAGTGTCAACGTATTGATCGCGCTGACCATCAAGCTGCCCAGCACTGGCCCCACGGTCCAGAAGCCCATCGCGGCCGCGCGCCCCACCTGGGGCGAGAAGTCGCGCATCAGCGCCGGCGTGGTGACGAGGATGATGCCCTCCACGAAGGCCACCGCGCAGGAGGCGAACGCGAACTGCATTGGGTTTGTGACGTTCGGCATCACGAACAGCGTCAGCAGCCCGACCACCAGCAGGCCATAGACGATCAGGTTCGCCCGCCCGAACCGGTCGGCAAGCCCGGCCATCAGCGAGCCGAAGGCGCCCAGCAGGTTGCCGATCGCCAGGATGAAGACGAAGAGGCCGAACGGCAGGCGCAGCTCGGTCAGCATCAGCGTCGCCACGCCGCCGCCGACATACAGCTCGTAATACAGCGACACCGTGATCGCCACCACGAGCAGCAGGAGCGCCATACGGACCCCCCGTGCAGGGTAGTGCGGCAACTGGCGGTTCCACACGGTCCCGAAGGCCGGCTGGAGCGCGCTTGGCATTGTTTGATTGGACGACATGGCAGCTTCCTTCCCTTGTTTTTTGTGCGTTGCAGTCTCTTGCTTTACGAGTGCTTACTCCGGCAGCACCATCACCTTCACCGATGCCTTGCTGCGGCTCAACTCGAAGCCGTCCACCGTCTCGGCGAGCGTGATGCGGTGGGAGATCAGCGGGCGGAACATCTCGCCGGACTGCGCGAGCAGCCGCAGCACGGTGAGCCAGGTGGCCCGGGTCGCGCCGTGCGACCCCCGGACCTGGTGCTTGTTGCGGACCAGGTTGGTCATGTTGACCTCGACCGGGCGGGCGTGGATGCCGGTTGCGATCAGCACGCCGCCCTGGCGCAGCACGCCCAGCCCGTCGGTGATGCTGGAGGCCGCCCCGGTCGCCTCGAACACCCGGTCCACCTTGCCGTCCGCGATGCGCGTCACGGCGTCCTTCAGGCTCTCGTGCCGGAGGTCCACCGTGTGCTGGAACCCTAGATTCCGTGCGGCCGACAGCCGCAGGTCGTCGTCCAGCCCAGCGATGATCACGGTGGAGGCGCCGGCAAGCCGGGCCATCATCGCGGTGCCCAGGCCAATCATCCCCGCCCCCAGCACGACGACGGACTGGCCTAGCCTGACCTCTCCCACCTCGACCGCCTGGGCGCCGATGCCCAGCGGCTCCGTCAGGGCGGCCAACTCCATGTCCATGCCGTCCGGTAGCACGATGCAGTTGCCGGCCGGCGCCGTGACGTGCCGGGCGAAGGCGCCGTGCCGGGTCAGGCCGATGATGGCGCGGCGCTCGCATTGCTCCGGCTGTCCGGCGGTGCAGAAGCGGCAGCGCCCGCACGCCACCCCGGGCAGCACCGTGACGCGCCGCCCCAGCACCGGAAGCGTGACGTCGGGCGCCACGGCCACAACCCGGCCTGCGAACTCGTGGCCGATAGTCAGCGGCATCATCGGCTGCATCCACTCGTAGCTGGGGGTCCACTCATAGACGTGGACATCGCTGCCGCAGATGCCGACGGCGTCCACCTCGACCAGCACCTCGCCCGGCCCCGGCTGCGGCGGCGCCACGTCCGCAAGGGTGAGGCCGAACGCCGGGGATGTCTTCTGCACCGCAAGCATGGCCTGCCTCCTCCTATCCGGTTCCAGCCCACCCGTCCGGGGCGCAGCCGGGGTGCGCGATCAGTGGCTCTTGTCGAAGAAGCCGAGCGGCGGCTTGGCGTCTGGATCGGTCATGACCTCGATCAGCGTCAGGCAATCCGCGGCAAGCGCCTCCCGCAGCGCCGGCAGCAGGTCGTCCGCCTGTTCGATCCGCCGCCCGTTGCAGCCGCAGGCGCGGGCGATGGCGGCATGATCGACAGGCTCGAAGAACACGGCGTCGGTGTGCGCGCCGTAGGCCACGGTCTCGCCGTGCTTCTGGTAGCCGAGGATGCCGTTGTTAAGCACGATCAGCACCACCGGCAGCTTCATCCGCCGGGCAGTCTCAAGCTCCGCCCAGCAGTGGCCGAACCCGCCGTCACCGCTGATGCAGATGACCGGGGCATCGGGCGCGGCGACCTTGGCCCCCAACGCCAGCGGCAGCCCCCAGCCCAGCCCGGCCAGCCCGCGCGGCGTGAGGAAGCGCTGCCCCGCCCGCTGCGACACGAGGTAGTTGGTGATCCAGAGCGTGGAGTAGCTGGCGTCGCCGACGATGATCGTCTCGGGCGTCATCACGGACTGGATGGCGGCCATCACCCGCTCCGGCCGCAGCGGGCCTGCGCCGGACCCTGACAACCCGGCCGTGGCCTCCTGGAACCGGCGCTTGCCCTCGGCGATCTCGGCCTCCAGGGCCGCCCGCCCGGCGGTGCGCGCCGCGAGGTCGCGCCGGGACAGCGCAGCGTGCAGGGCCTCCAGCGCCAGCTTTGCGTCGCCGACGACGCGGACCGCCTCATAGTTCCGCCCGACCTCCTGGCCGTCCACGTCGATGTGGATAAAGGTCGCATCCCGCGGATACAGCGACCAGGAGTCCGTGCCGTTCTGGTTGGTGCGGGTGCCCACGAGCAGCACGACATCGGCTCGGTCGATCATCGGGCGGAGGTGCCGGGTGCTGCCGTGGCGCCCCATCGCATTCGCCGCCACCCCGAGCGACAGCGGATGGCGCTCGTCCACCGCCCCCTTTCCCATGTTTGTCGTGGCCGTGGGCAGCGACGCCGCAGCCTGCAGCCGTGCCAGCGCCTCGGCGGCGCCGGACAGGTGGACGCCGCCGCCGGCGAACACGATCGGCGCGCGGGCCTGGGCGATGAGGTCCGCCGCATGCTCGATCGCTGCCGGGTCGGGCGCCACGCGGTCCAGCGGGAACGTGCCGAGGCTGGCCGAGCGGGCATGGGCGATCTTGGCCGTCTCGCCAAGCAGGTCGGACGGCAGGAGCAGCACGGCAGGACCCGGGCGGCCCGTGGTGGCGGCGGTGAAGGCCATGTCCACGTAGTCCTCCGCGCGGGACTGGTGATCGACCCGGCGGACCCACTTCGCGCAGCCGGCGAACAGGGCGATGTGGTCAAGCTCCTGGAAGGCGTTCTTGTCGAACGTGTTGCGCGCCACCTCCTGCACCAGCGCCACGAGAGGGACGGACGCCTTCAGCGCCTCGGCCAGCGGCGGGACCAGCAGGGCGGCGGCCGGGCCGTTCTGCGCCGTCACCACGCCCACCTTGTGCGAGATCCGGGCATAGCCGTCCGCCATGGTGCCGCCGGCGTTCTCGGTCCGGTAGGCGACCTGGCGGATGCCGAACTGCGGGTTGGCCAGTTGGATCAGCGACGGGAGGCTCTGCCCGAATGTCACGGTCACGCCGTGGCGGTGCAGGCTGGCCGAGATCGCCACGGCGGCGGAGCGGTTACCGGTCGGCTCCGTGACGGTCCCTGTCGCGGTCAGGGGCAGCAGCTTGCTCGACATGGCCTAGGTCCAACTATGATATATTCTATATACCTGATGGCCGAGGAGGAGGCAGCTTGTCAATCGCCGTCCTGCACCGGACAAGGGCGGCATGGGGTGCGGTCGCATGATGGATGAGCACACGCGTGACAGGTTCGAGACCGCCGAGCGCAGTTCGCTCAAAGACCAGGCCTACCAGCAGATACGCAAGGCGCTGATGGTGGGCGAGCTGAAGCCGGGCCAGCGGCTCAGCGGGCGGGGGATCGCGGAGCAGCTCGGCACCAGCCTTACACCCGTCCGGGAAGCGTTGTTGCAGCTCGTCGCAGAGGGGGTGCTGGAAACGCGGATGGGCTACTCGATCACCGTCCCGCACCCGAAGCGGGCAGTGTACACCGAACTGCGCGACATCCGCGTGGAGGTGGAGGGCCTTGGCGCGGCACGCGCCGCCCTAGCGATAGGCACCGCGGGGATCGTCGAGCTGGCGGTGACGCACGACCGCCTGGTGCAGGCCAAGAACGCCGGTGATTTCGGCGCGGCGCTTCGGCACAACGAGGCATTCCACCTTGGCCTTGCGCGGGAGTCCGGCATGCCGCGCCTGTTCCGGGCGGTGGAGAGCCTTTGGACGCAGAGCGGGCCGTTCCTGAACTTCCTGTTCAATGGCCCAGAATGCTGGGCGGTCCTCGGAGCGCAGCATTGCCATCTCAAGGTGCTGGATGCGCTGCGGCTGAGGGACGCCGCCTCCGCACGGGCGGCCATTGTGGAAGACATCGTGAGCGGTGGTGCCGAACTGATGGTCAGGTTGCCGGAATAGGCAACCGAGGCAATAGGCGCGGCACCGGCCCGGCGACAGCGGGCATTGAGTGCCGGTCAAGGCTCTCCCTGTACTTTGCGTGGGCCAAGCCGTCGCCAGAACACGCCGTAAGCTCCGTCGGCCGCAGCCCGGTCAGGCGCGCACGACGCCTTGGGCGAGCAGGCCCTCGGCCGTCGCGACGATGGCCTCCTCGTTGGGGCGCGGACTCCAGCCGAGTTCGCGGCGCGCCTTGTCGGAGGAGACGGGCCGCAGCTTGCCCAACTCGAACAGCCGGTCGCGGACCACCGGATCGAACAGCGCCGACACGCGGACCACCCAGTTGGGCAGCCGGCGCTTGGGGACGCGCTTGGCGGAGGCCGGCAGGCGGGTGCGCAGCACGTCGGCGATGTCCGCCATCCAGAAGAACGGTCCCGCGCCGATGTAACGCTGTCCCTTGGCCTCCGGCGCGAGCATGGCGCGCACGTGCAGGTCGGCGATGTCGCGCGCATCCACCAGCGGGAAGCCGAACCGCGGCAGGCCCGGCAGCGAGCCGTCCATCAGCTTCTTCACGATGTCGATGGAAGCCGAGACGTCGCGCCCGAGCACCGGCCCGAGCACGGCGCCGGGGCAGATGGTGACCAGCTCGAGCGCCCCGCCCTCGCGCGCCATCCAGTCCCAGGCGGCGCGCTCGGCGATCGTCTTGGACCGCTCGTAGGCGGAGGTGTCGGCCAGGTTAGCTGCGTCCGACCAGTCGTCCTCGGTGAAGGGGGCTGCACGGCCGCCCCTGCCATAGGCGACCGCGGCGGTGGAGGCCGTCATCACCACGCGGCGGACGCCCTCGTCGCGCGCCGCCGCGAGCACCCGCAAGGCGCCGTCGCGGGCCGGGCGGATCAGGTCGTCGTCGCTCTTGGGGTTGCTCGACGGCAGCGGCGAGGCGACGTGGAGCACGTAGCCGCAGCCGCGGGCCGCCTCACGCCAGCCAGCGTCGGCGTTGAGGTCGGCGGCGGCGACGGCCAGCCGGTCGCCGGCGTCGGCGAGCTTGGCGACCGCCTCGCGGACCTCGGCCTCGCGCGCCAGGCTGCGCACCGTGGTGCGGACGCGCCAGCCGTCCGTCAGGAGCTGGGCGATGCAGAAGCCGGCGATGTAGCCCGAGCCGCCAGTCACCAGTACAAGCCCGCGATCCGCCATGACCCTAGCTCCTTGCTAATGTCCCCATCCTAGTCATAATGGACTTCTAATGTCTAGTTTGTCCGAAAGTGCGACCGACCGTGTGCTGCAGGCTGCGGTGACGCTGTTCGCGCGTTACGGCTTTCAGCGCACGAGCATGGCCGATGTCGCAGCCGAGGCGAAGGTTGCCCGTGCGACGCTCTACCTGCGGTTCCGTGACAAGCGCGCGCTGTTTGAAGGTCTCGCCGAGTGGCTGGTCGATGAGGCGCTGTCGGCTGCCGAGGCGGCGTGGTCGGCGGACGCCGGGCTGGCCGCCAACCTGGAGGGCACGATCCTTGCGAAGGACCTGCCGCTGTGGCGCCTGCTGCACGCGCCGCATGGCTCTGAGATGCTGGGCCTCGACGCCGACCTCACCCGGCGGCATGTCGAGCGGCTCGACCAGGGCTTTGCCGCCCTTCTCTCACGCCGCATTGGCGAGCAGGCTGGGAGCGAGCAGGCCGGGCTGGACCTTGGCGTCTTTGACGGCGCGGCGGGTTTCGGCTTGTTCCTGGCGACCGCCGCGGCTGGGCTCAAGCATGAGACCCACACCGAAGACGCCTATGTCGCCGCAATCCGCCGGCTGTGCGCCGTGAGTGCGAGGGCGGCTATGTCACGGACCGGGATCGGGTGACGGCCATCGCGGCAGCGTCCGCGCACTATAAGGTGCCCCTCCGTCATCGCCCGTCCCGCTGTACGCCGGAGTCCTGACATGGCTCAAGCCGGCGCCCATGTCCGGCGGCCGCTACCGCAAAGGCGGGGCGAACTGCAGCCCGCCCCGGGTCCATAGCGCGTTCGGCCCGCGCGCCAGCCCCTCCGGCGTGATCGAGCGGTCGTACATGTCGCCGTAGTTGCCGACCTGCTTGATCGCGAAGTACGCCCATCGGTTGTCCAGCCCCAACGCCCGGCCCAGATCGCCCTCCTGCCCCAGCAGCCGCTTCACGTCCGGGTTGGTGGTGGCCGCGAACCCGTCCACGTTGGCCTGCGCTACCCCCAGGTTCTCCGCCGCCACCTGGGCGTAGTGGACCCAGCGGACGATGTCATACCACTTGTCGTCGCCCTTGCGGACCATGCTGCCGGACGGCCCGGTGCCGATGGGTTCGGGCAGGATCAGCAGCTCCCCCGCCTTTTCGCCCTGCGCGTAGCGGAACCCGGCCAACTGCGAGCTGTCGGTGGTGAACGCGTCGCAGCGCCCGGCCAGGAACGCCTGCTGGATTTCGTTCACGCCGCCGATCTGCACGGGGGTGAAGCTGATCCGGTTGGTGCGCGCCCAGTCCGCCAGGTCCAGCTCGGTGCTGGTGCCGGGGCGGACGCAGATGCTGGAGCCGCCGAGATCGGCGGTGTGCTTCACCCCGCTGGCCGACTTTACGATCAGGCTGGTGCCGTCCCAGAAATTCACCGCGGCGAACAGCAGCCCCAGGCTGGCCTCCCGCGTCAGCGACCAGCCGGTGTTGCGGATCAGCACGTCCACCTCGCCAGATTGCAGCGCGGTGAAGCGGTTCTGCGCCGTCAGCGGCACGAAGCGGACCTTGCCGGCATCGCCCAGCACCGCGGCGGCGATGGCCCGGCAGCCATCGGCGTCCAGCCCCTGCAGCACGCCCTTGCTGTCGGCCAGCGAGAACCCGGCGATCTCCCCCGACGTTCCGCACACCAACTGCCCGCGCCCGCGCACCGCGTCCAGCGTGGCGGAGCCGCTGCCCTGCGCCCGCGCCGCGCCGGCCATCGCGCACACCAGCGCCAGCGCCATCCCGATCCGACCCATCCTCGCCTGCATCATCCCGATCCCCGTTTCCCTGGACAGCATCCGGCCGTAGCATGGCCCGAACCGACCGGGTACGCACGCGATGCCGCAACTGCTGGACACCATCGACACCGACCAGGACCTGCCGCGTCGCACCGGCGTCGTGGTGATCGGCGCGGGTGTCATCGGCATCAGTACCGCGCTGTCCCTGGCGGAAAAGGGCGTGGCCGTCACCGTGCTGGAGAAAGGCCACGTCGGCGCGGAGCAGAGCAGCCGCAACTGGGGCTGGTGCCGCACCACAGGGCGCGACTTGGCGGAGGTGCCGCTGGCGATGGAGAGCGTCCGCCTATGGGACCGCATGGCCGCCCGGGTGGGCGCCGACGTGGGATTCCGCCGGGCCGGCGTCGCCTACGTGGCGGAAACCGCGCGGGAGCTGGAAGGCCACGCCGCTTGGCTGGAGCGTGCCCGCGACTACCAGGTGGGATCGCGCCTGCTGGACGCCGACGAGACGGCGGCGCTGCTGCCCGGCGCCGGCCGCCGTTTCGCCGGAGCGCTGCACACCCCCACGGACGGCAAGGCGGAGCCGCAGCACGCCGTCCCCGCCATGGCCGCCGCCGCCCGCCGCCTGGGCGCCGTCATTCTGGAAGGGTGCGCCGCCCGCGGCCTGGATCTGCAGGCCGGGCGGGTGGCGGGCGTCATCACCGAGCGCGGGCGTATCGCCTGCAACGCCGTCGTGCTGGCCGGCGGCGCATGGTCCCGGCTGTTCTGCGGCAACCAGGGCGTGGAGTTCCCGCAGTTGAAGGTGCTGGGGTCGGTGCTGCGGACCACGCCGATGGCCGGGCCGGAGGTCACGACGGGCGGCCATGACTGGTCGTTCCGCAAGCGGACGGACGGCGGCTACACCATCGCCCAGCGCAACAACATGCTGACCCCCATCGTGCCGGACAGCTTCCGGCTGCTGCCGCGGTTCGGGGCGTCGTTCGTGCAGAACCGGCGGGAGCTGAAGCTGCGGCTGGACGGGCGCTTCCTGCAGGAGTGGCGCACGCCGCGCCGCTGGGTGCTGGACCAGGCCTCGCCGTTCGAGGCCGTGCGCGTGCTGGACCCGCAGCCCAGCGCGTCCAGCCTGGCGTTCGCGCGCCGCAAGCTGGTGCAGGCGTTCCCGGCGTTCGCCGCGATGCAGGTCGCGGGCGCCTGGGGCGGCCTGATCGACGTGACCCCGGACGGCGTGCCCGTCATCTCCGCCGTGGGGGCGGTGCCGGGCTTCCACCTTGCTAGCGGCTTCTCCGGCCACGGCTTCGGCATCGGACCCGGCGCCGGGCGGCTGATGGCGGACCTGGTGGCCGGCGACCCGCCCCTGGTGGACCCGGCGCCGTTCCGCTTCGCTCGCTTTACCGCACCAGGCCGCCTTGCCGCCTGATGCTGGACCCTGCCGGCCACTTGGTGCCGGCCGCCTGGTAATGGTGTCCGGTGCGTCCCGCGGGATCGGCCGGGCGGTGGTGGAACGGTTGGTCGCCGTGGGCCAGGTGTTGGCCGGGGTGCGGGACGCGCGGGGCCTAGCTGGCAAGGTGACCCCCGGCACGAACCGGCTGCTGCCTTGCCGCACGCGGTGCGATGATCCTATGCAAAGGGGCGGTTCTGCCGCGGCCGGTTGGGGAGCGCGTGCATGGGACAGGGTTTGGCTTGGTCAGTCGGTGTCTGCCTGGCCCTAGCGGCCAGCGGCGCAGCGGCGCAGAACCCCGGCCTGGATGCCGCCGCGCGCAACTACCCGCCGCTGATCCTGGGCGCCAACACCCGCCCCACCGATGGCAAGGGCATCCAAATCCAGTCCTGCCCCGTCCCCGGCGCCCGGGTCGAGCAGAAGGGCGGACCCACCTTCGACTACCTCGGCGCCGACCCGGCCACCCCCGACCTATGCCTGATGCGCGTCGGCGGGGAGGACGTCGAGGGCTGGTACAGCATCTGGCTCACCGTCTGGCCCGGCGCCGAGACGGCCCGCTCCGCCCTGCAGCAGGTCATCCATGGCCGCACCGGCGACATCGTCGGCTTCGACGTGCGGACGGCACCGAACGCGATCTACCACGATCTGGTTCGCAACGAGGGCGTCGAGGACATCCGCCTGCTGGGCACCACCTACCGCGCCCTGAAGCTGTCGCACTACCGCGAGGGCTTCGACGGCAACACCTACCGGAGCGTCAGCACCGTCTGGAAGGACCTGGCCACCGGGATGCTGATCTACGGCACCTACCAGCACATCAGCGGCGCGCCCGAAATCGACGATCCGCTGCTGCCGACCGCCATCATCCCGCCGCCGCGATAGGCCGGGGGTCCGGCTTGGCGCTCTCCACGATGATCCGCCCGCCCCGCTGGTGCATCGCGTAGGAGATCAGCCACTGCGCGCTGACCAGGACGCGGTTGCGATAGCCGATCAGGAAGAAGATGTGCGCCGCCGCCCAGGTGACCCACGCCGCGAACCCAGTCAGGTGGACCGGGCCGAACTCCGCCACCGCCTTGTTGCGGCCGATGGTGGCCAGGGTGCCGTAGTCGCGGTAGCCGAACGGCCGGGTGCCCGCCTGGCCGCGCAGCCGGCGGCGGATGGCGCGGGCGACGTAGCTGCCCTGCTGCTTGGCTACCGGCGCCACGCCCGGCAACGGCTTGCCGTCCGGGGCCGGCGGCAGCGCGGCATCGCCGATCACGTAGATGCCGGGGAGGCCGGGCACCGCCAGGTCCGGACCCACGGCCACGCGCCCGCCCTTGGCCGGCTGCACCCCCAGCCAGGCCGCGACCGGGGTGGCGGCGACGCCTGCGGTCCAGATGATCGTCTCGGCTTGGATAGCCTCCTTGCCGATATGGACCACGCCGGGCTGGATGTCCGTCACCTTGTCGCCGGTGCGGACCTCCACGCCCATGCCTTGCAGGTCGCGCTGGGCACGGGCCTGCAGCTCGGGCGCGAAGCCGTCGAGGATATGCGGGCTGCCCTCCACGATGATCACCCGCACGCGGGTGTTGTCCACATCCGCATAGTCGTGCCGCAGGGTGTCGCGCGCCAGCTCGGCGATGGACCCCGCCATCTCCACCCCGGTCGCGCCGCCGCCGACCATTACGAAGGTCAGCAGGCGCGCACGCTCGGCCGGGCCGCACTCGGGCAGGCTGGCCCGCTCGAACGCATCCAGGATGCGCTCCCGCAGCTTTCGAGCGTCCTCCAGGGTTTTCAGGCCGGGCGCCGCCGCTTGCCAGGCATCGTGGCCGAAGTAGCTGGGCTGGGAGCCGGTGGCGACGATCAGCGTGTCGTATGGCACGCGGGCGGCGCCGCACAGCACCTCGCGTGCGGCGGTGTCAATGCCGGTCACGTCCTCCATCAGCACACGGGTCCCCGGCTTGCCGGCGAACAGCGACCGCACCGGCGAGGCGATCTCGTCCTGCGACAGGGCCGCGGTGGCGACCTGGTAGAGCAAGGGCTGGAACAGGTGGTGGTTGTGCTGGTCCAGCACCGTTACCTGCACGCCGGGCCGGCCGGCCAGGGCCTGCGCCGCCGCCAGCCCGCCGAACCCGGCGCCGACCACCACGACCCGGTGGAGCGGCTGGCGGGTGGCCCGGCCCGTCTGACGTGCCGCCCGTCTGGGTTCCGCCCGAGCGAGGCAAAGCACGGCAGCGGCGCTGCCCAGGAGCAGCGGGACACGCAGGGGGTGGGGCATGGGGCTTCCTTCGGTGCGCTTATGGTAGGGCGAACGTCCGCGGCCGGCCCTGGGTTCGCCGTCCGTCAGCCCGGCGTCAGTTCCCCGGCCCAGGGCCGATGCACACAACCTGAAGGCGCTGCCTACCTCCTCCCTCTCTCTTCGGGAGAGGGCCGGGGTGAGGGTGGCGGCAAGGGCCTAATCTCCCCGCTTGAGAATGAACTCCGCTTCCAACCCGGCGGAATTTGGTCCGTGCGGCCTCCCTCACCCCAGCCCTCTCCGGGAGGAAGAGGGAGCAGCAGCAGCGGTCCTCATGCCACATGCGGCTGCCCTCCCTCCGGCCCATGGTCCCGCGCCTGATGCCGCTGCCGCACCTCGGCGTCGCTCAGCCGCGCGTCGTAGATCGACCGCGGCTCGATGGTGCGGGCGACCAGCGTGGCGACGGCGACGGCCAGCAGCAGCGGCAGGATGGCGCCGCGGGCATAGCCAGTCAGCTCCATTATCAGCACCACCGCCGAGACCGGCCCCTGCGTGGTGGCCGCGAGCATGGCGGCGGCGCCGACCAGCGCGAACAGCCCGGCCGGCACGCCGGGCCACATCCAGGCCCAGGGCGCCCCCAGCATGCCGCCCAGCATCGCCCCGAACGCCAGGGACGGCGTGAACAGCCCGCCCGGCGTGCCGCTGCCCAGGCACAGCACCGTCGCCAAGGGCCGCAGCACCAGCAGCACGCCCAGCAGCGGCGGCGCGACTTGGCCGAGGAACGCCAGCTCCGCCACGTCGCGCCCGTTGCCCAGCACCTCCGGCCGGACCACCGAGAGCACGCCCAGCGCGCCCAGCACCAGCACCGGCGCCACCAGCCGCCGCCAGCCCCGGGGCCTGTTGGCGTCCGCCCAGGCCACTGCCCGCACGTAGCCAACCGACGCCAGCCCCACCGCCACGCCCGCCGGCAGCGCCCATAAGGTTGCGGAGACCGAGCCAGGATAGGCCGGGATGGCGTAGGTCGGCGCGTCCGGCAGGAACAGCCAGGACACGCCCGTCGCCACCAGCGCCGTCACCAGGGCCGGCAGCACGAAGCGCAGCGCCAATGCTCCACGCAACACCTCCAGCGCGAACAGAGCGCCACCCAGGGGCACGCCATACGCCGCCGCCATGCCCGCCCCGGCACCGCAGGCCACCAGCAGTTGCCGTTGCTCGTCCAACAGGCGCACCCCCAATAGGTGCACCCGGTCGGACAGCGCGTTGGCGACCACGGCGCCGGCCTGCTTCGGCGCGCCTTCTCGTCCGAGCGCGGCGCCCATGCCGACCACCACGACGGACAGCGTGGCGCTGGCCAGCGTCCGCCAAGCGGGCAGCCGCCCGGCGTGGAACCAGATCGCCTCGGTGATGTCGATGCCGTTGGCGGCCGGCAGCCGCGTGAGCAGCAACTGCCCGGCTCCGGTCAGCACCCCCGCCCCAACCAGGATCGCCACATGCCGCCAGGGCGCATCGGCCTTGGCGGCCTGCAGCAGGTCCAGCCCGGCGCCGCCCCAAGCCAGGTGCTGCACCAGTTCCAGCAGCCCCGTCAGCGCCGCCGCGGCCAGGCCGGTGCCGGCGCCGGTCAGCAGCACCGCCGCCCAGAACCCGGCGGCGCTGCGCCGCGCCAGGATCGGCGCGATCATGCGCGGCTCATGCCGGCGGTGGGCAGGGAGCCGTCATCTGCAGCAGGAGGCGATCCTCGGCGGCAGGGCATTGGCAGCAGGGCTACGTCATTGCGAGCCGCTTGGCGACGCGATCCAGAGGCTGCGCGCACCCAGCCCCGGCCCGTGCGGCCCCTGGATTGCCGCGCCGCGGGCGCGGCTCGCAATGGCGGCCGTGTACCAAGAACGGCTGGTCAAGCCGCCGTCACTGGGACGCGGTGCCAGGCCGCGCACAGGTAGCCCTTGATGTTCCAGGTGTCGTCGGGCTGGGCGGGCATGGTCTGGCCGGCGCTGTCCCAGGCGCGCACCGCAAGCTCGTGTGCGCCGGGCCGCAGATCCAGCGTGGCCGACCAGAACACCCAGTCCCAGCGGCCGCTGCCCTGTTCCAGCGCTGCCTGTACCCAGTGCCGGCCACCGTCCGCCGACACGTCCACGCGGACGACCTGCCGGCCGCTGGCGACGGCGTACCCGCGCACCGGCGCCGGCCCTGCAGACAGCCGTGCGCCAGGCTCCGGCTCGCAGATGACGGCGTTCAGCGGCATCTCGTTAATCGGCACGCCGGCCAGCCAGTTGGCGTCCTGCTCGGCATCCACCTTCGTCATGTGCGGCGGCAGCAGCTTGTAGTCGTGCTGCTGCACCGGGCTGGCGGCGGGCGCATCCTGCACCGTGACCGCCGAGAGCCACTTGGCGCTGCGCACCCCGGCATAGCCCGGCACCACCGCGCGCAACGGATGGCCATGCTCGGGCGCCAGCGCCTCGCCGTTCATCGCCCAGGCCAGCAACACGTCGCTATCCATCGCCCTCTCCATGGCGACCGACACCTCGTAGCGGACCGGGGCGCCCTTCACGTCCAGGGTGTCCTCGCCGGACAGCACGACGTGCAGGCCCGGCCCGGCGGAGGCCCCGGCGGCGAGCAGCACGTCCCGCAGCGCCACCCCGGTCCAGTCCGCGTGGCCGATCGCGCCGCCCTGCCAGGCGTCGCCGGTGGTGGGGGCGACCTGTTGCAGGTCGGCCCGCCGGTTGCCCGCGCATTGCAGCACCGCCGCCACCGTGCGCGGGGCGAAGCGTGATTGCAGGTCGGCCACCGACAGGTCGAGCGGGGCGCCGACCAGGCCGCCGACGCGCAGCCTGTGCCGGGCCGCGTCCAGCTCCGGGATCGCGCCGTGGCAGCGGACATAGAACCGTGATTGCGGCGTGGTGAACGCGGCGCGCAGCAGCGCCAGCGGCGGCTCGGCGTTCAGCGGCTCGTGCGAGTGGACGATCAAGTCGTGCGGCATGGTGCGGAGTCCTGGTTGGCGGGGATCAGGCCGGGGTGGTTTCCGGCGTCCGCGCCGCGGCGCGCAGGTCGTCCACGATGTAGTCGCGCAGGATCGGCACGGCGTCGATCTGCTCGGACAGCAGCAGTTGGAACACCATGTTGCTGCCGTTGGAGAAGCCGACGTCCACCGCGGCCAGGTACCATTCCCACATGCGGCAGAACCGCTCGTCGTACAGCTCGGCCGCCCGGGCGCGATTGGCGGCGAAGCGGCGGCGCCAGTGCTGCAGGGTGTAGTGGTAGTGCAGGCGCAGCACCTCCATGTCGGCCACCCACAGGCCGGCCCGCTCGGTAGAGGCGAACACCTCGGACAGCGAGGGCACGTAGGCGCCGGGGAAGATATACTTGCGGATGAACGGACCCGTGCTGCCCGGCGGCCGCATGCGCCCGATGCAGTGCACGAACGCGAAGCCGCCGGGCGCGATCAGGCTGCGTATCTTGCGCAGGTACTCGTCGAAGTGCCCGACGCCGACATGCTCCATCATGCCGACCGACACCACGCGGTCGAACCGGCCCTCCAGCGCGCGGTAGTCCAGATCGCGGAACTCGACCAGGTCGGCGACACCGGCTGCTGCGGCGGCCTCCTTGGCGATGCGGATCTGCTCGGGCGAGACGTTGATCGCCACCACGCGCGCGCCGGTGCTTTTCGCGATGTGGATGGCGAAGGCGCCCCAGCCGGAGCCGATCTCCGCCACGGTCATGCCGGGGCGCAGGCGCAGCTTGGCTGTCGCGCGTTGCAGCTTGCGGTGCTGGGCGGCCTCCAGGGTGTCGGTGGCCGGGTCCTCGAACACGGCGCAGGAGTAGTTGAGGCCGTCGTCCAGGAACAGGCGGTACAGGTCGGTCGAGAGGTCGTAATGGTGCCGGGCGTTGGCCTTGGCGGCCTTTTCCGGGTTGGCCTGGTGGATGCCCTTCATCGCGCGCCAGCCGCGGCGCAGCAGGGCCTGGGCGGGGTGCGCGGCCAGGCCGCCGCGGTTGGCGGCGAACAGCTCCATGAAGCCGCCCACGTCCGACCCGTCCTCGAACGTCAGGGTGCCGTCCATGTAGGCCTCGCCGGCGTGCAGCTCGGGGTTGAAGAACAGCTTGGTGTAGAGCCGGGCGTCGTGCAGGCGCAGCGTGACGGAGGGGCCGGGGCCTTGGCCGCCGAAGGTGTGCAAGGTGCTGTCGGCGGCGACCAGGCGCATGGCGCCGTTGCGGATGAAGCGGCGGAGCAGGTGGGCCAGCAGGCGCAGCCGCATCGCGTCGGTTCCGGCAGGTTTCATGGGGCTGGGCTCCTGTTCTGGCTGCGGCGCAGGTGGGTAGCATACGCCCGCCAACCGCGCCTAACCGCTTCTCCCTTCCCCTCCGGGAGAGAGCCGGGGTGAGGGGGGCTTGCTCGCGGCGCCGAGAGCTGCCAGCGCCACCAGGACCGGGCTGCCCGGCTCCATGGGCCACGCCGCAGGACGGGACCATGAGGCGGGCGTGGCCGCCCACGGCGAGGCAGGGCCGACCGCGGCACGCTGGCCTGGTGCCCCGCAGGCAATCCGGACCAGCCGCTGATCCCGATGCCACGGTGCCCACCCCGGACGCGGCTGGGATCATGGTCCTCCGGTTGCCGGCGAATGCGCCCGCCGTCATCCCGAAAAAGGTTGGTGCATTCCACTTGACCGCCGGGTTATTCTGCTACCGCTACGTTCCGTCAGTGGATATGACGCGCCGCGGGAGGACAGAATAAGGATGCTGCACGTTGCATGTGGGACCCATGGGTGGGCCGCGGTCGCGGCTTTCGCCATCTGTGTGACGGTGGGCAGCGCCCAGGCTGCCGTCATCACCAAAACTGTTCCGGTTGGCGGGTTCACCGTTGTCGACATTGGGCAGGACTTCTTCGTGCCTAACTTCGACCCTGCCCTGGGGAAGCTGACGGGCGTGTCAGCCAGCCTGACCGGCCAGTTCACGCCTGGGGTGTCGTTGAGGGTCGGCTCCCCAACCTTCACGCCTCTGCCGGTGATGTTCAACCCGGGCGTCAGCTTCAGCGGGTCCATTCCGTTCCTCAGGCCCCAAAGCGCCGTGGCTCAAGGCACCGGGGGCATGGATGGGCTGGCGATCGGCAGGTCCGAAGCCTTCGAGATCACCAGGGTCCTGCCGTTGGACAGCCTGCCGACCAGCCCCGTCCCTCCGAACGACCTCGATTTCTACATTACCGCCGAGAGCGTAACCGCCGCGGTGCCGGGCGCCTTCCTCATACAGGACCTCGGCGTCCTCGACGCGCAGATTGCGGTTGCCTACACCTATACGCCCGCTGCTGCCGTGCCCGAACCGGCAAGCCTGGCTTTGCTGGGAGCCGGCTTGCTCGGTCTCTGCGCTGTTGGGTTCCGCACGCGGGGGCCAGCCTCGGTCTGATGCTCCGGCGCAAGCGCGGAGCCTGAAGCGGGACATCCGCACCCGGCGGACAGGGGGAATGGGGACCATGCGGGGGTGCGGGGCGTCCATGACGGGGCAGGGCCGACTGCGGCATGCTGGCCCGGCGCCCCGCCCCGCGCAGCAGCCCGGATCCGCAGCCGATCCCGACGCCACGCTGCCCACACCGGGCGCAGGCGGAGTCGTGCAGGTCAAGGCGCGGCTGCCCGGGATCAGCCCGGTGGCGTGGCGGCGTGAGTACTCTTCGGCGTCCTCGTGGTCTCTCCGCAAGACCGCCTCACCCTGGCCCTCTTCCAAAGCGGGAGAGGAAGCAGCAAGCAAGGCTTGACCCTCCCGCCCAGTGCCTATCTGCGGCATGATCCCACGGCAACCAGAGGTTCCCCATGCCGGACACCCCGCTCCCCCAGATCGAAGCCCCCACTCTTGAAGCCCCCACTCTTGAAGCCCGGGGCATCCCGCAGGCGGCCGACCCCTTTGCCCTGTTCCGCGACTGGATGGCGGAGGCGGCGCGGTCCGAGGTCAACGATCCCAACGCCATGACCGTCGCCACCTGCACCCCGGACGGCACGCCGTCGGCGCGGATCGTGCTGCTCAAGGACTTCGACCCGCAGGGCTTCGTGTTCTACACCAACAAGCAGGGCCGCAAGGGCGGCGAGTTGCGCGCCAACCCGCGCGCCGCCCTGCTGTTCCACTGGAAGACCTTGCAGCGCCAGGTCCGCATCGAGGGCACGGCGGAGGACGTGACCGACGAGGAGGCCGACGCCTACTACGGCACCCGCGCCCGCGTCAGCCGCCTGGGCGCCTGGGCGTCCGACCAGTCCCGCCCGCTGCCGTCCCGCGCCGAGCTGGAGCGCCGGGTGGCGGAGCTGGACGCGCGCTACCCCGGCGAGGCCATTCCTCGCCCGCCGCACTGGTCCGGCTTCCGCGTGCGCCCCGAGCGGATCGAGTTCTGGCAGGATATGCCGTTCCGCCTGCATGACCGGCGGGTTTACACGAAGGCCGGCGAGGGCTGGACGACGGAAAGCCTGTATCCGTAACAGCCAATGCCCACCCTCAGGCACCTGTCATTGCGAGCCGGCTTCGGCGCGGCGATCCAGTGCGGCAAGGGCGGCGCTGGCAGCCCTGGATCGCCACGCCGCAGGTGCGGCCCGCGATGACGGACTTCCACAAGCCGCCATGATCCCGCCCGAGCAGGCGGAGGCGGCTGCGTTCCTCGCGGGCCTGTCCGGCGGCCCGCCCGTGGAGACGCACATCTCCGCCGTGTTCCGTGCGGCCGACGCGGTGTGGAAGCTGAAGAAGGCGGTGCGGCTGCCCTTCCTGGACTTCTCCAGCCTGGCCGACCGGCGCCGCTTCCTTCAACGGGAGCTGGAACTGAACGCGCCCTGGGTGCCCGGGCTGTACCGCGACGTTGCGCCGCTGGTCCGCACCCCTGCCGGGCTGGGCTTCGGCGACGGCCCCGCGGTGGAGTGGGTGCTCCGCATGGCGCGGGTGCCGGACGCCGACCTGATGGACGCGGTCGCCGCCCAGGGTGGGCTGACGCCGGACCTGTTGGACGGCATCGCCGACGCGGTGGCCGGGATGCACCTGGCGTTGCCGCCGGCCGAGGTGGCCGACCCGGCCGGGCGGATGCGGGCGGTCGCGCTTGGCAACCAGCAGGCTGCGGTGTCTGCCGGGCTGCCGGAGCGGCCGGTGCAGGCATGGCTGGACGCGATGCTGGCGTCGCTGGTATCCCGCGCCGGCTTGCTGGAGGCCCGCGCCGCGGCCGGGCTGGTCCGCCGGGCGCATGGCGACCTGCATCTGGGCAACCTGCTGCTGTGGCACGGCCGCCCGGCGTCGTTCGACGCGCTGGAGTTCGACGAGGGCATGGCCACCATCGACCTGGGCTATGACCTGGCGTTCCTGCTGATGGACCTGGACCTGCGGGCGTCCCGGGCGGCGGCGAACCGGGTGCTGGGGCGCTACGTCGGGCGCACCGGGGACGCCGCGCTGGTCGGGGCACTGCCGCCGTTCCTATCGATGCGGGCGTTGATCCGCGCCCATGTGGCGGCCAGCCGCGGCGGGGATGGGACGGCCTACCTGGAGGCGGCACAACGTTACTTGCATCCTGTGCCGCCGGTGGTCGTGGCGGTCGGTGGCCTGATGGGCACCGGCAAGACGACCTTGGCGCGCGTCTTGGCACCAGGCCTGGGCGCGGCGCCAGGCGCGTTGCACCTGCGCAGCGACGAGTCTCGCAAGCGCCTGCATGGCCTGCTGCCGGAGGACCGCTTGCCGCCCAGTGCTTACGACGCCGAGGACGGGGCGCGGACGGACGCCACGCTGCTCTACGGACTCCGCAACGCGCTGGCCGGCGGGCACGCGGTGGTGCTGGACGCGACCTTCCGCTCCCCTGCATTGCGCGCCCAGGTGTCAGAGGCGGCGCGGGCGGCCGGCACGCCGTTCGTCGGCCTATGGCTGCATGCGCCGATGACGGAGCTGGAGCGCCGGGTCGCGGCCCGGCAGCGCGACGCATCGGACGCGACGCCGGCTGTGCTGCGGGCGGCCGGGGCAGTGGCAGCACCGGCGGACTGGCGCCCCATCGACGCGGCCGATCCCGCGACCGTCCTGGCGGCGGCGCAGGCGGTGGTCGCCGCGGTGCTGGCCGGGCAAACCTGCTGAACCCGGCCTTGCGCCTGTGCTAGACTTGACCCCATGAGCGAAGCCGTGAAAATCCCCGTCCACATGTCGGTTGACGAGTTCCTGGCCTGGGAGCCGGGCGACGGCCGGGCCTGGCAGCTTGTGGATGGCGAGCCGCAGGCGATGTCGCCGGCCAGCATCCCGCACGACATCTTGCAGACCAGGCTGGCCCTGCTGCTCCAGACGCAGTTCGATGCCCAGGCCAGCCCGTGCATCGCCGTCACCGCCCCGGGCGTCACGCCGCATGTGCAGGCCAGCCACAACATGCGCGTCCCAGACCTGGCCGTGACCTGCTCGCCCGAGGACCTGGAGGGAACCGGCATGACGGCGCCGGTGCTTATCGTGGAGATACTTTCCCCCAACGACCAGAAGGAGACGTGGGCCAACATCTGGACCTACACCACCATCCCGAGCGTGCAGGAGATCCTGATCCTCAACAGCTTCCGCATCGGCGCCGAGGTGTTGCGCCGCAATGCCGACGGCGGCTGGCCGCAGGAGGCCCTGAGCGTCATCTCCGGCGACCTGGCGTTGGACAGCGTCGGCCTCCGCGTGCCCCTGGCCGACATCTACCGCAACACCCGGCTGCGCCCGAAGTAGCCCCTACCCGCCGCCCGCCGCCCTGGTCTAGCCTGGCCTGCCAACGACCCCAGGAGCGCCCGCCATGCCCATTCGCAAGCTGCTGCTGCCGCTGACCGGCACCGCCGCCGGGGAGGGCGCGCTGGCCACCGCCCTGCTGATTGCCCGCAAATGGGACGCGCACCTGACCGCCCTGCACGTCCGCGTGGACAGCCGCGACGTGGCGCCGCTGGCCGGCGAGGGCCTGTCCGGCGCCATGATCGAGGAGATGATGACCGCCACCGACAAGGAGAGCACCGACCGCGGCAGCGCCGTCCGGGCGATGTTCGACCGCTTCGTGCACCAGCAGGGCGTCGTGGTGGCGCAGCCGCATCTAGGCGCCGGCGCCACCGCCGACTTCGCCACCGCTACCGGCCGGGAGGAGGACCTGGTCGCGCAGCTCGCCCGCCTGGCTGACCTCACCATCGTGCCGCACCCCGAGGCCGGCGACGACGTGAGCAGCAGCGATGCCCTGCACGCCGTGCTGTTCGACAGCGGGAGCCCGGTGCTGATCGCGCCGCAGGTGGCGCTGCCCACCATCGGCACCCGCATCTGCGTGGCCTGGAACGGCACCGCCGAGAGCGCCGCCGCCGTGCACGCCGCGCTGCCCTGGATGCAGCGCGCCCAGGCCGTCCGCGTGCTGGCCGCCGACGAGTACCAGCGCCGCGGTCCCGATGCCCAGGCGCTGTCGGCCTACCTGGACCTGCACGGCGTCCACGTCGAAACCGCGCAGTTCCGCCCGCTGGACCGCGAGGTCGGGCGCGGCCTGCTGGCGGCGGCGCGGGAGTTCGGGGCGGACATGCTGGCGACGGGCGCCTACTCGCACTCCCGCCTGCGCCAGCTTATCCTGGGCGGCGTGACCCGGCATGTGCTGGAGCACGCGAAGCTGCCAGTGCTGATGTGCCGGTAAGCAGGGCGGATGGGCCGATAGCCATGGCAGGGCGCCGGCCGGGCCGGCGAACCGGTCGCCGTCCCGCTGCGTTCCTGCCCTAACGGTGCCGCAATGGCCCGGCAGGGTGGATGAAACCAAGGGATGGCCCAGCAAATGGCGATGCGGAAGATACTGATGGCGGCGGCGATGGGCGCGGTGCTGACCGGGCCGGCGATGGCGCAGGGCCTGGGCGACGTGGGCCGGCTGCTGGAGCGCAATGGAGTGGTGCCCCGTCAAGGCCCGGACCCGCGCGAGCTGCAGGAGCAGCATGACCGCCAAGTCTATGAGCAGGGCCGCCGCGACGAGGAGGCCCGGCGCGAGGAGCGTCGCCGCGGGGAGAGTCGCGAACGCGATGGCGACCGGCGCGGCGAGTTCCGCCGCGACGATGACCGCCGGGACGAGGATCGCGACCGCCGCCGCGATACAGGGCGCCGTGAGGTCGAGGACGAGCGCTTGCGGCAGGAGCAGCGGGGGCAGCCAGGCCGCTACTAGCGGCCTACCGCGGACGGAGCGGGTCCGGAACTCCAGTCTTGCAGGTATGACGAGCACTGGGCTGCTGCTGAACACGCCGGCAGTGGCATAGCGGCGGCACGTGGTGGACTCCCGGTGCCGGGTCGCCACATCATTCCTGCGGTGGATCACCGTGCGTGCAGCGGGAGGCGGCATTGGGGAAGTTCGAGTGGGTAATCCTGGCGCCGATCATGGGCCTGCTGGTCTGGGAGTTGATCAGCGTGCGCCGGGCCATCCGACAGGCGGAAGACAAGCCGGCACAGATGGACGCGGGCCCAGCCGAGCCGACACGGCGATGGGGCGCCGGGCTGCGGGACCGGGCGGGCGATGGGGACGGGCGATGAGGGAAGTTTTTGTTGCAGACCTGGCTGGGATCGGGCGCGAGGTGGCGCAGGCGGTCGCAGGGGCGGATGCGGTCAAAGAAGTTGAGGCCAAGGTTGGCTTAGATTACGAGGGCGGGACAGTCTATCGGTTCGCATTCCCGATCGACCCCAAGCCAGACGGATTGGAGGGGGTACTGCTCCGCAGGCGAGTGTCGATGGCCGTGCGGGATGCATTAATGGACCGTGACGACGATCATTACCCTTTTGTGCGCTTGATTAGCCTGGCGGACTGGAACATGCACAAAGGTGAATGATCCCGCCCACCTGCTCTCCGTCGCTTGGCGCTGCTAACCCCTGGCGTCCAACCTACCTCGGAGGCGCAGCTTCGCCGGGCTGTCTCCACTGCTTACTATGCCGTATTTCACCAAGTGCTGCGGGCTGGGGCAGCGCGCTTCATGGGTCCAGGTATGGAGCAAACTTCCGGCTACCGCCTGATCTACCGCGGCTTCAACCACGGCCGCGTCAGGACCATCTGCCGTGTCCTGAACGTGGCAAAGCTAAGCCCCGCTATACAAAAGCAGCTTGGCCGGGGCGCCGTCAGCTTGGACATGCGCACCTTTGCGGAAGACTTCGGGGAGTTGCAGGACGCACGTGAACTGGCCGATTACGATCCGATCGCATTGTTCTCGCCGTCTGATGCGTTCGATACGGTTTTTCTTGCTGAGACCGCCATGGCCACTTTCGACCGCGTTGCGGACGACGAACGCGCCGATGTCCTCGCCCTCATGCTGCTCAACCCGCGAGCCTAACGCGCCGCCCTACCCGCCCCACCGGCGCGGGATGCGGAACGGCAGCATCGCTTGCACCCAGGGCGCCTGGAACCGGTCCAGCGACAGGCTCTCATGCACCGCCGTCACCCGCTCGCTGAACAGCCCGGTCTCGATGACGGAACGGCTGTAGAACGGCGTGTCCTCGAGCGTCTGCCGCACCACGGGCGCTGTCCCGGCGTCGGCCCGCGTCGGCCGGGCCACGCGCCAGCGGGTGCGGGGCAGGGCGGCGGGCGGCGGCGGCGGCATCTGCTCCACCGCCCCGGCACGGTCGATCCGCAGCGCCAGGGACTGCTCGCCGCCGGTGCGGCGCTGGGCGTTGTACAGGATGGTGGCGCCGGTCGGGGTAGGGGCGCGGCACCAGTCCCACTGCGCGAAGTCGGACTCCAGCGGGGCGTCGCCGTCGTTGGTGTCCAGGTAGCCGGGGCCGGACCAGCGCAGCGCCGGGTGGGTCAGCTCGACCTCCACGCGGGACGCCGGTGCGATGGGGGACCAGCGGTGCCGCCCGGCGTCGTCCAACTTGAAGCGCTGCCCGGTTAGCGCCCCCGGCCGCACCCGCACGGTGCCGCGTAGGCGGGAGGGCAGGGGGGCCGTTACCTCCTCGATGTCGATGGTCAGCGTGTCGCCGTCCCAGCGCAGTGCGCTCGGCCCGATGCTGAGGTGCCGGGCGCCGCGGTCGAGCGAACCGCGGCCGCGCTCGGTCATGGCCCAGCGGCGGGGGCGGCCATACAGCGCCACGTTCAGGCAGCAATGGTGCTCAGGGTCGCCGCCCTTCGCCAGGGACCCCTGGTGCAAGGCCCTTTTGTCCAAGGACCGGCGGGACCAGGCGTAGAACGGGGAGAACACGCTGCCGATAAAGGCGATCAGCGTGATGCCGTGCCGGCCGCAGTCGCTCAGCGCATCGACATACCACCAGGCGTAACCACCTGGCGGGACCACTGCGTCGAAGCGCGGCGCAGCGAACCGAGGTCCTCCGTCACGCTCGACGCCGCCAGCCCGCCCGACAGGGCCGCCATCGGCACTCCCGCGCCCGGGTGCGTGCTGCCCCCGGCCAAGTACAGCCCCGGCAGCGCCGTGCGCGACCCCGGACGGCGGAAGGTCGCCATGGGTCCGTGCACCGCCGGGCCATACAGGGCGCCGCCCGTCCCCGGGAACAGGCGGTGGAACTCGGCCGGGCCAGTCGTCAGCGTCTCGTCCGGCGTCAGGCGCAAGCCGACTTTCGCCAGATGGGAAAAGGTCCGGTCCCGGCATTGGGTGATCTCCGTGGGGGTGGGGGGGCGCGTGTCGCCGGTGGGCGGCGCGTTGACCAGGACCAGCAGGCGCTCCGGGCCGCTTGGGGCGGTGTCGTCGCCGGCCCGGTCGCACCCGCGATCCTGGTCGCACCCGCGATCCTGGGCGCAGACGTAGGTGGTGGGCTGGGTGGGCAGGGCGCCGCGATGCAACTCGGAAAACTCCGCGGCGTAATCGTCGGAGAAGAAAACGGTGTGGCGCAGCAAGGGAAAGCCCTCGGCGTGGGCGATGGTGGCCCAGGTCAGGGCGGACAGCGAGCGTTCGGCCGGGGCGACGCGCGGGGTGGCGCCCGCAGTCCCAGCGCCCAGCAGCCCCGCCGCCACTGCAGCCGGGTCGGCGTTGACTACGACGGCTTCGGCCTCGATCCGCTCGCCGTCGGCCAGGCGGACCCCGCAGGCCCGGCCGCCGCGGACCAGGACCTCCGCCACCTCCGTCCCCATCCGGACGGCGACGCCGCGCGCCTCCGCCAATGCGGCCAGCGCGGCGGCGACCCGGTGCATCCCGCCGTCCACCAGCCAGACCCCCTCCCGCTCCACATGCGCTACCAGCATCAGCGTGGCCGGGGCCAGATAAGGCGAGGAGCCGCAGTAGGTGGCGTAGCGGCCGAACATCTGGCGCAGGCGGGGGTCCTGGAAGTGCTGGGACAGCGCCGACCACAGGGTGTCGAACGGACGGATGCGCCATAGCTCGGCCACGCCGGCGCGGCGGACCAGCTCGGTCATGCCGGGGCGCTGGGCGCGGATGAAGGGCGCCTCCAACGTCTGGTAGATGGCGCGGGACTGGGCGGTGAAGGCGCGGAACCCCGCCGCCTCCTGCGCCCCGGCCAGGGCGCCGATGGCGTCGGCGGTGCGCTCCAGGTCGGCGAACAGGTCCAGGCGCGAGCCATCCGGCCAGGCATGCCGGGCCAGGGTGGCGGCGGGGCGCAGGGTTAGGTGCTCGTCCAGCGTCGTCCCGGCAGCGGCGAACACCGCGTCCAACACCCAGCGCATGGTGAACACCGTCGGACCCGCGTCAATCTGCCGTCCGGCGACCGCCACCTGCCGCATCTTGCCGCCGGGCGCCGCCGCACGGTCCAGCAGGGTGACGCGCAGCCCCTGGCACGCCAGCCCCAGCGCCGCCACCAACCCGCCGATCCCGGCTCCTACGACAACCACCCGGTCCTGCATCCCGGCGTTCGGCATCCTGGTCCCCGATTGTGCTTGACGAGAGTGTCAAGAACGCCTGACAGTATTGAATGACAATCTGGCCTGACACAAGGGCCATCGGGAGGGCTTGCAGCATGGACGTGATGGGCCGCATCGAACGGGCGCTGTATGCCGCCGTGGGCCGTGCCGACGTGGAGGGCTGCCCGCCCGGCCTCGCCGCCGCGCTGCGCCACAGCGTGTTCCCCCGCGGCGCCCGCATCCGCCCGCGGCTGTGCCTGGCCGTCGCCGCCGCCTGCGGAGAGGACCGCCCGGCCCTGACCGACGCCGCCGCCGCGAGCATCGAGTTGCTGCACTGCGCGTCCTTGGTTCATGACGACCTGCCCTGCTTCGACGACGCCGCCACCCGGCGCGGCCGTCCCACCGTCCATCGCGCGTTCGGCACGCCGCTTGCGGTGCTGGCCGGGGATGCGCTGATCGTCCTTGCCTTCCAGACCCTGGCCTATGCCGCGACGGGGGCGCCGGAACGGTTGGCGCCGCTGGTGCTGACGGTGTCCCGTTCGGTCGGCGTGCCGTTTGGCATCGTGGCCGGGCAGGCGTGGGAATGCGAGCCGGAGGCCGACCTGGCGCTGTACCAGCAGGAGAAGACCGGCGCCCTGTTCGCCGCCGCCACCGTCGCCGGTGCCGCCGCGGCCGGGGCGGAGCATGAGCCGTGGCGCGCCCTGGGCATGAAGCTGGGCGAGGCGTTCCAGGTTGCCGACGACATCCTGGATGCCGCCGGGACTGCCGAAGCCCTAGGCAAGCCCATCGGCCAGGACGCCGCCCTGGACCGCCCCAGCGCAGTGCGCCGCCACGGCCTGAACGGCGCCATCGACCTATTGGAGGATCTGGCCGCCGCTGCCGTGGCCGCCGTGCCGCCGTGCCCCGGCGCCGGGCCGCTGCGGAGCCACATCCTGTCCGAGACTCGGCGCCTGTTGCCGGCGGAGTTGGCGCGGCACGCGGCGTAGAGCATGGCCTGATGCTGGACGCCGCGCTTCCTGTCACGCCTGCCAGCCTGGCCGACCGGGTGTTCGCCCTGCGCGACCGCCTGGTGGCCAGCCCGCGCTTCCGGGCGCTCGCCGCCGCGCTGCCGCTGACGCGCCCCATAGCCCGGCGGCGCACGCGGGCGCTGTTCGATCTCTGTGCGGGCTTCGTTTACTCCCAGGTGCTGTACGCCTGCGTGGAATTGCGGCTGTTCGACCTACTGGCGGAGGAGCCGCAGACCCTGGCTGTGCTGGCCTCCCGGCTAAGCCTGCCGCTGTCCGGCGCGGAGCGGCTGTTGCTGGCCGCGGTGTCCCTGCGGCTGGTGGCGCACCGCGGGCGCGGCCGGTTCGGGTTGGGGCCGTTGGGCGCCGCCATGGTCGGGAACACGGGGATCGAGCAGATGGTGCTGCACCACCGGATGCTCTACGCCGATCTGGCCGACCCGGTGGCGCTGCTGCGTGGCGAGGCCGGGACGACGGCGCTGTCCGGCTATTGGGCCTACGGCGCCGATGCCGCCGCGTCCGCTGCCTATACCGCTTTGATGGCGGCATCCCAGCCCTTGGTGGCCGGGGAAATCCTGGCCGCATACGACCTGCGCCGTCACCGTTGCCTGCTGGACGTGGGCGGTGGCGATGGCAGCTTCCTGACCGCCGTGGCCGCCCGCGCGCCAGGGCTGGAGTTGCGGCTGTTCGACCTGCCGCCTGTCGCCGCGCGGGCCGGCGAGCGCTTCGCGGCAGACGGCTTGGCGAACCGGGCTGCTGCCACCGGCGGCGACTTCCTGGCCGACCCGCTGCCCGGCGGCGCTGACATCGTCAGCCTGGTCCGCGTCATCCACGACCATGACGACCCCGCTGCCCGACGCATCCTGCAGGCCGCGCACCAGGCCCTGCCACCTGGCGGCACGTTGCTCCTGGCCGAGCCGCTGTCCGGCACCGCTGGGGCCGAGCCGGTGGGGGATGCCTACTTCGGCTTCTACCTGATGGCGATGGGCCGGGGCCGCACGCGCACCCCGGCTGAATTGACCGCCCTGCTGCACGGCTGCGGCTTCCGCCGGGTTAGCCAGCATCCGACCCGCACACCCCTGCTGGTCGGCGTGCTCACAGCCTGTAAATGACAATCAGGCTGTAAATGATAGTTGACACAATGCAGCGTCAAGCTAAGCTGACACTCAAGCCAGTCCCGGAGGAGGGAACAGTGATGCAAGCGACCGCCGTTGTCCTATCTGCTCCGCAAGACCTGGCGCTGCATGACCTGCCACTCGACCCCGCTGGCCCAGCGGACGTGGTGGTGGACGTTGAATGGAGCGGCATCAGCACCGGGACCGAGCGGCTGCTCTGGTCCGGCACGATGCCGGCGTTCCCCGGCATGGGTTACCCGTTGGTGCCGGGCTACGAGTCGGTCGGGCGCATCGTCCAGGCTGGCACGGCCTCCGGACAGCGGGAGGGCGACCAGGTGTTCGTGCCTGGCGCCAAGTGCTTTGGCCCGGTGCGCGGCCTGTTTGGCGGCGCGGCGTCCCGTTTGGTGGTGCCGGGCGCCCGCGTGACGCCGATCCCCGACCTGGGCCGCCAGGGCGTGCTGCTGGCCCTGGCCGCCACGGCGCAGCACGCGCTGGCCGGGGCGCTGCCGGACCTGATCGTGGGCCATGGCGTGCTGGGCCGCCTGCTGGCCCGCCTGGCCGTGCTGCACGGCGCCGCGCCGGTCGTGTGGGAAACCAACCCGGCCCGGGCCGAGGGCGCCGTCGGTTACACCGTGACCGACCCGGCGAACGACACCCGGCGCGACTACCGCTGCATCATCGACGTGAGCGGCGACGCCGGGCTGCTGGACACGCTGATCGGGCGGCTGGCCTTGGGCGGGGAGATCGTGCTGGCCGGGTTCTACTCGGACCGGCTGGGCTTCGCTTTCGCCCCGGCCTTCATGCGCGAGGCCCGCCTGCGCATCGCCGCCCAGTGGCAGCCTGAAGACCTGGCCGCGGTGTCTGCCCTGGCTGCCTCCGGCACGCTGCCGCTCGACGGCCTGATCACCCACCATGCCGCCGCGGCCGACGCCGCCAGCGCCTACCGCACCGCCTTCAACGACGCCGCCTGCCTGAAGATGATCCTGGACTGGAGCCACCGCGCATGAACGCCATCACCCCGCCCGCGAACATGCACGACGCCCTGCGCGCCGAGGCGGCCATCGAGCCGGATGCCGTCCACACCGCGCCGCCAAAGAAAGAAACCCAGATCATCGCGATCTACGGCAAGGGCGGCATCGGCAAGAGCTTCACCCTCGCCAACCTCAGCTACATGATGGCGCAGCAGGGCAAGCGCGTGCTGCTGATCGGCTGCGACCCAAAGAGCGACACCACCAGCCTGCTGTTCGGCGGCCGTTCATGCCCGACCATCATCGAGACCAGCAGCAAGAAGAAGCTGGCCGGCGAGAAGGTCACCATCGGCGACGTCTGTTTCATCCGCGACGGCGTGTTCGCCATGGAGCTGGGCGGCCCCGAGGTCGGCCGCGGCTGCGGCGGGCGCGGCATCATCCACGGCTTCGAGCTGCTGGAGAAGCTGGGTTTCCACGAGTGGGGCTTCGACTACGTGCTGCTGGACTTCCTGGGCGACGTGGTGTGCGGCGGCTTCGGCCTGCCGATCGCCCGCGACATGTGCCAGAAGGTGATCGTCGTCGGCAGCAACGACCTGCAGTCGCTGTATGTCGCCAACAACGTGTGCTCGGCGGTGGATTACTTCCGCAAGATGGGCGGCAACGTCGGCGTAGCCGGCATGGTCATCAACAAGGACGACGGCACCGGGGAGGCGCAGGCCTTTGCGAGCGCGGTCGGCATTCCCGTGCTGTCCGCCATCCCCGCCAACGAGGACATCCGCCGCAAGTCCGCCAACTACGAGATCATCGGCAAGCCCGGCGGCGAATGGGCCGCCGTGTTTGAGCTGCTGGCCGAGCAGGTCGCCACCGCCCCCCCGGTTCGCCCGACGCCGCTGACCCACGACGCGCTGCTCGGCCTGTTCAAGGGCGATGCCGTCGGCCGCGGCGTGGTGCTGCAGCCCGCGACCGAGGCCGACATGTGCCCGGCCACGGTCCGCAACCGCGCCTCCCTCGAAGTCGTGTACGAGGGCGTCTAGACCATGGACGGCGGTAGCATCCCCCCCGTCACGGGCTCCGGCTGCCACGGCGGCCGCGACACGCTTGATGCCGCCGCGCGGGCCGCGGGCAAGAGCGCCACGATGGACCGGCTGATGGCCGACTACCCCCGCGGCCCGCACGACCAGCCGCAGAGCATGTGCCCGGCCTTCGGCGCGCTGCGTGTCGGCCTGCGGATGCGGCGGACGGCGACGATCCTGAGCGGCAGCGCGTGCTGCGTGTATGGCCTGACGTTCACCAGCCACTTCTACGGCGCGCGGCGCAGCGTCGGCTACGTGCCGTTCAACTCGGAGACGCTGGTCAAGGGCCAGTTGTACGAGGACATCCGGGACGCCGTGTACCAGACGGCCAAGCCCGCGGACTACGACGCCGTGGTGGTGATCAACCTTTGCGTCCCGACCGCGTCCGGTGTGCCGCTCGACCGGCTGCCGAAGGTGATCGACGGCGTGCGGATCATCGGCATCGACGTGCCGGGCTTCGGCGTGCCGACCCATGCCGAGGCGAAGGACGTGCTGGCCGGCGCCATGCTGCGCTACGCCCGCACTGAGGCCGAGCACGGTCCTGTCGCCCGCCCCCGCCAGCAGGCGCAGTTGCCGACCGTCGCCATGATTGGCGAGTTCTTCCCCGGCGACCCGCCCGGCGTCGGCGCGCTGCTGGCGCCGATGGGCCTGGCCCTGGCGCCGCAACTGCCGTCGCGCGAGTGGCGGGACCTCTATGCCGCGCTGGACTGCCAGGTGGCCGCGGCGGCGCACCCGTTCTACACAGCCACCGTCCGCGAGTTCCGGGCCGCCGGCCGTCCCGTGGTGGGCAGCGCCCCGGTGGGCGTGGACGGCACCGCGGCCTGGCTGGAGGCCATCGGCGCCGCCGCCAACGTCCCGGCCGACAAGATCGACGCCGCCAAGGCCCGCGCCCTGCCGGCGATCCGCGCGGCGCTGGAGGCGAACCCGATCCATGCCCGCATCACCGTGTCGGGCTACGAGGGGTCGGAGCTGCTGGTGGCGCGGCTGCTGGTGGAGGCCGGGGCGGAGGTGCCCTACGTCGGCACCGCCTGCCCGCGCACCGAGTGGAGCGACGCCGACCGCGAGTGGCTGATGGCCCGCGGGGTGCACGTGCAGTACCGCGCCAGCCTGGAGCAGGACATGGCGGCGATGCGCAACGTGCGGCCGGACTTGGCCGTGGGCACGACGCCGCTGGTGCAGGCTGCCAAGGAGCTGGGCATCCCGGCGCTGTACTTCACCAACATGGTGTCCGCTCGGCCGCTGTTCGGGGCGCCTGGCGCCGGGGCGCTGGCGGCCATCGTGGCGGCGCAGATCGGCGGGGCCGGACGGTTCAACCGCATGGTGGAGTTCTTCGAGGGCGTCGGTGCCGGCCCCACTGCGGGCTACGGCAGCACCGGGGTTCCGGTGGAGCCTGCGGGCGCACGCGACCGCTACCGCCGGGCACGCGAAGCAAAGGCCAAGGCCGTCGAAGCGATGGGGAGCTAGGGCATGCTTACGTTCTTCTCCCACTCCCAGATAGCGAGGGAGCGGTCATGCTGATCCAGGACCATGACCGCGCTGGCGGCTACTGGGGCGCCGTTTACGCCTTCACCGCCATACGTGGCCTGCGCGTGGTGATCGACGGCCCCGTCGGCTGCGAGAACCTGCCCGTCACCGCCGTGCTGCACTACACCGACGGCCTGCCGCCGCACGAGTTGCCCGTGGTCGTCACCGGCCTCAGCGAGGACAACCTCAGCTCCACCGGCACCGAGGGGGCGCTCAGGCAGGCCGCGGCCAGCGGCGACCAGGACATGCCGTCCGTGGTCGTCACCGGCAGTATCGCCGAGATGATCGGCGGTGGCGTCACCCCCGAGGGCAGCAACCTGCTGCGCTTCGTCCCCCGCACCATCGACGAGGACCAGTGGCAGGCCGCCGACCGCGCCATCTACTGGCTGTGGTCCGAGTTCGGCGCCAAGCGCAAGCCAAAGGCCCCGAAGCCCCGCGCGCCCGGCGCCAAGCCCCGCGTGAACCTGATCGGCCCGATCTACGGCACCTTCAACATGCCGTCCGACCTGGCCGAGATCCGCCGCCTGGTCGAGGGCATCGGCTGCGAGATCAACCTAGTGTTCCCCCTCGGGTCGCACATCGAGGACATCGCCCGCCTGCCCGACGCCGACGTGAACATCTGCCTGTACCGCGAGTTCGGCCGCGGCCTGTGCGAGGAACTGGACCGCCCGTACCTGCAGGCCCCCATCGGCGTGTTCGCCACCACCAACTTCCTGCGCAAGTTGGGCGAGCTGACCGGCCTCGACCCCGAGCCGTTCATCGCCGCCGAGAAGCACACCACGGTTAAGCCGATCTGGGACCTGTGGCGCAGCGTCACGCAGGACTTCTTCGCCACGGCCAGCTTCGCCGTGGTCGCCACCGACACCTACGCCCGCGGCATCCGCGGCTTCATGGAGGGCGAGCTGGGCATCCCCTGCACCTTCAGCTTCAGCCGCACCGCCGGGTCCAAGCCGGACAACGCGGCCGTCCGCAAGGCGATGAAGGAAACCCCGCCGTTCATCCTGTACGGCTCCTTCAACGAGCGGATGTATGCGGCCGAGCAGGGCGCGCGGTGCATGTACATCCCCGCCAGCTTCCCCGGTGCCGTGATCCGCCGGGCCACGGGCACGCCGTTCATGGGCTACGCCGGCGCGACCTACCTGGTGCAGGAGTTCTGCAACGCCCTGTTCGACGCCCTGTTCCACATCCTGCCGCTGGGCACCGAGATGGACAAGGTCGATCCGACCCCCGTCCGCGCCGAGGCCTGGAACATGGACCCGTGGGACGAGGACGCGGTGGCGGCGCTGGACGCGCATGTGGAGCGCGAGCCGTTCCTGGTCCGCATCAGCGCCGCCAAGCGCGCCCGCGACCGGGTGGAGCGTGACGCCCGCACGGCGCAGGAGGGGCGGGTGACGGCGCAGCGCGTCCGCCAGTCGCTGCACGAGATGGCGGGAGGGCAGGCCGCATGAGCGCCGCCCTTCCCAGAGGTCTGGCCGGGGTCCCCCGGCCGGCGCGTGGCCCCGGCGGTTGCCGAGGCAAGGACCCAGCCGCACGGGGCGTGTGCGGCACTGACCACAGAGGGAGGCTCACCAACCATGTCTGACATGACCATGCGCGGCAATTCCAGCTCGGGATTGACCGATAGCGAAGCCCGCGAGTTCCACAGCATCTTCGTGACCAGCTTCATCGCGTTCACGGCCATCGCGATCGTCGCGCACATCCTGGTTTACAACTGGCGCCCGTGGCTGCCGGGCATCAACGGCTACAAGACCGGGTTGCTCGACAACCTGCACCTTGTCACGACCTTTCTGACCTAAAGGAGCACCGCATCATGTGGCGCGTTTGGCTGCTGTTCGATCCCCGCCGGGTGCTGGTCGCCCTGTCGGTGTTCCTGTTCGTCCTGGCCTTGCTGATCCACTTCATCCTGCTCAGCACCAGCCGCTTCAACTGGCTGGAAGGCCCCGTGCGCGGCGTCGGCGCCGTGCAGCAACTGGCGCCGCTGCCGTCCGCAGCGCCGCGATAACCCTGGCCGCGGGCAGGACGGGGCGATCCGTTCTGCCCGCGCCATCCCATAAGGAGGAGTCTCCGCCATGGCGATGCTGAACTTCGAGGCTAAATACCGCGTCCGCGGCGGGACACTCGTCGGCGGCGACTTGTTTGATTTCTGGGTCGGCGCGTTCTACGTCGGCTTTTTCGGCGTCACCACGATCTTTTTCAGCCTGCTGGGCACGGCGCTGATCATTTACGGCGCGGCCATCGGCCCCACCTGGAACATCTGGCAAATCAACATCGCGCCACCTGACCTTTCTTATGGCCTCGGCTTCGCGCCCATGAGGGAGGGCGGGCTGTGGCAGGTCATCACCATCTGCGCCGTCGGCGCCTTCGTGTCCTGGATGCTGCGCCAAGTCGAGATCACCCGGAAGCTCGGCATGGGCTACCATATCCCGTTCGCGTTCAGCGTGGCGATCTTCGCCTATGTCGCGCTTGAGGTGATCCGGCCGGTGCTGATGGGCGCCTGGGGGCATGGCTTCCCGTATGGCATCCTCAGCCACCTCGATTGGGTCAGCAACACCGGCTACCAATACCTGCACTTCCACTACAACCCGGCGCACATGCTGGCGGTGACGTTCTTCTTCACCACGACGCTCGCGCTGTCGCTGCACGGCGCACTGGTGCTGTCGGCGGCGAACCCCGGCAAGGGCCAGGTCATGAAGACCGCCGAGCACGAGAACACCTTCTTCCGCGACACCATCGGCTGGTCGATCGGCACGCTCGGCATCCATCGGCTTGGCCTGTTCCTGGCGCTGTCCGCCGGGTTCTGGAGCGCTGTGTGCATCATCATAAGCGGCCCCTTCTGGACCCGCGGCTGGCCCGAGTGGTGGGGCTGGTGGCTCAACCTGCCGATCTGGAAGTAATGGGCCGAAAGGAGGAAACGGAAAATGGCTGAGTATCAAAACATCTTCACCCGCGTGCAGGTCCGCGGTCCCGTCTATGCTGGCGTGCCGGTGACGGCCACAAGCTGGACCCGGTCGGGCAAGCCCTTCTACATCCACCTGTTCGGCATCCTCGGCGACGCGCAGGTGGGGCCGATCTACCTGGGCATCACCGGCATCGCGTCGCTCATCTGCGGCTTCATCGCGTTCGAGATCATCGGCCTCAACATGTGGGCCTCGGTGGACTGGAACATCGTGCAGTTCGCCCGCCAACTGTTCTGGCTGGCGCTGGAGCCGCCCGCGCCGGCGTACGGCCTAAGCATCCCGCCGTTGGCCGAGGGTGGCTGGTGGCTGATGGCCGGGTTCTTCCTCACGGCGAGCATCCTGCTGTGGTGGGTGCGCGTCTATCAGCGGGCGAAAAGCCTGGGGATGGGCAGCCACACCGCCTGGGCGTTCGGCGCGGCGATCTGGCTCTACTTGGTGCTGGGCTTCTTCCGGCCGATCCTGATGGGGTCCTGGGCGGAGGCGGTGCCGTTCGGCATCTTTCCGCACCTCGACTGGACGGCGGCGTTCTCCATCCGCTACGGCAACCTGTTCTACAACCCGTTCCACATGCTGAGCATCGTGTTCCTGTATGGATCGACGCTGCTGTTCGCCATGCACGCCGCCACGGTGCTCGCCATCAGCCGGTTCGGCGGTGAGCGCGAGTTGGAGCAGATTGCCGACCGCGGCACCGCATTCGAGCGCGGCGCGCTGTTCTGGCGCTGGACGATGGGCTGGTGCGCCTCGGCGGAGAGCGTCCACCGCTGGGCCTGGTGGTTCGCCATCCTCACGCCCATCACCGGCGGCATCGGCATCCTGCTGACTGGAACAGTTGTGGATAACTGGTTTTTGTGGGGCGTTAAGCATGGTATAGCGGCGCCGTATCCCCTTGTATGGGGCGAGGTGGTGGACCCATCGTTGAGCGTCCCCCCGGGAGGTGTGAAATGATCCCAGGTTTGAAGCTGGGGCTGGGACTCGTCGGCGCGGTCGTGGCGTCGTTGCTGGGCCTGGCGATGATCAGCCAGTTTGAGACGCCGGGCCAGATCACCGTGCAGCGGGGTTTCCGCGGCGTGGCGATGGAGACCAACTACAACCCGAAGCAGCTCGTGAGCTACCTGGCGGCGAACCAGGTGCCCAAGCCGTTGCCGCAACTGCCGGCGACGGGGCCGAAGGCGGGGGATGTCTATAAGAACGTGCTGGTGCTGGGCGACCTCAGCGTCGGCCAGTTCACCCGGCTGATGGTGTCGCTGACGGCCTGGGTGGCGCCGAAGCAGGGCTGCGCCTACTGCCACAACACCAACAACATGGCTGAGGACACTTACTACACCAAGATCGTGTCCCGCCGCATGATCCAGATGACGCAGAACATCAACGCCAACTGGCAGGCGCACGTCGCCCCGGCGGGCGTCACCTGCTACACCTGCCACCGCGGCAACAACGTGCCGAGCTACATCTGGTACAAGGACCCCGGCCCGCGCAACCAGGGCGGCGTGCTCGAGGTGGCGATGGGCAAGAACCTTGCCAACGCCAGCGCCGGCGACTCCAGCCTGCCGCGGGACCCGTTCACCCCGATGCTGGAGGGCGACTACCCGATCCGCCAGCAGGGCGAGACGGCGTTGCCGGACGGCAACCGGCACTCCATCAAGGAGACCGATTGGACCTATGCGCTGATGATCCACTTTTCGCAGTCGCTGGGGGTCAACTGCACCTACTGCCACAACAGCCGGGCGTTCGGCGACTGGTCGCAGAGCACGCCGCAGCGGGTGGTGGCGTGGCACGGCATCCGGATGGTGCGGGACCTGAACAACAACTACCTGGACCCGCTGCATCCGGTTTGGCCGGAGGCGCGGCTGGGGCCGACCGGGGACAGCCCGAAGCTGGCCTGCGCCACCTGCCACCAGGGCGTGTTCAAGCCGCTGTATGGCGTGAACATGGTCGATGCCTTCCCGGAGCTGAAGGCGGTCGGGCAGGAGAACGGGCTGGTGCAGACGAGCCTGGATGTGGTGAACCCCGGCGTGTTCCCGGCGGGTGCGACGGCCACACCGATGATGGGGGCGACGCCGATCAACTGATCGTTTGGCGAGGGCGGTTGAAGGGGGGCTTGGTCGCGAGACCAGGCCCTTTTTCATGGGCGTACGGCGCCGCGGGTTGACCCCCATGCAACCCTCCCCACCCTTAGTCATAGGTTAGAAGACAATCATGGGCTTGCGGTGCGGGATGGGTAGTGTAATCCCCGTCGGCATCCGGCCCAGCGAGACAGAGGGGATTGCGTCGCATGGACAATTTGGAGGTCAACAAGGCTGTTGCCGCCGTGCTGATAGCAGGGATCGCCTTCATGGGGTCCGGCCTGATCAGCGAGGCGCTGGTGCATCCGCATCAGCTTGATAAGACCGTCATCAAGATTGACCTGCCCGACGCGGCGGGTCCGAAGGTCGCCGTCGCTGCACCGGAGGAGCCGATTGCGGCCCTGCTGGTATCGGCCGACGCCGGGCGCGGTGAGGCCGGGGTGAAGGCGCAGGGCTGCGTGGCCTGCCATAGCTTTAACGAGGGCGGCAAGGCCGGCGTCGGACCGAACTTGTATGGCGTGCTCGGCGCGCCGCACGGCCACATGGAGGGCTATTCCTACTCCAATGCCATAAAGGCGAAGGCCGGGCCGTGGACTTATGACGAGCTGAACTCCTGGCTGATTAAGCCGAGCGCCTACGCGCCCGGCACCAAGATGAGCTACGCCGGCCTAACGGATGAGCACAAGCGGGCGGACATCATTGCCTATTTGCGCTCGCTGTCGCACGACCCGGAGCCGCTGCCGCCCCCGCCGGCCAAGAGCGCCAGCGCCGCCCCGGCTGCAACGCCGGTTTCCGCTAGCGCCGCCGTACCGCCGCCGGCTGGGGCTGCTGCTCCTGCTGCGGCCACCGGCAACGATTCAGTGGTGTTGCTGGCCTCTGCCAGCCCGGACGCTGGCAAAACCGACACGATGAAGCTGGGCTGCATCGCCTGCCATAGCTTCAACGAGGGTGGCAAGGCTGGGCTTGGCCCGAACCTCTATAACGTCGTCAACGGTCCGCACGGCCATATGGAGGGTTATTCCTACTCCGCCGCGTTGAAGGCGAAGGAGGGACCATGGACTTATGCGGAGCTGGATAAGTGGCTGCTGAAGCCAAGCACCTACGCGCCCGGCACTAAGATGAGCTTCGCCGGGATCGCCGACCCGAAGGTGCGGGCTGACGTGATCAGCTACCTGCGCTCCCTGTCACCTGACCCAGCTCCGCTACCCGCCACCAACTGACTGTCTGCTTCGTCTCTCGCTTCGCGAGTAGGCTAAGCGGCGGGAGCTTGACGCAGGTATCGGCTATCTTGCTGCGGATACCCCGGTTTCTTCCGATCAGGGGTTGGCGTTGGCGGACAGCCTCCGTCACCCCAGCCCTCCTCCGGATGAAGAGAGGGTCAACGCCTAACTTGACATACTGCTCGGGGTCATCCGGCTGAGGCGGCCAAGATGCCGACCCACCTTGTGGTAATGCAGCCGACGCTGGCTCGCATGAGACATGGTTGGAGAGAAGTGCATATAACGCGCGGCCAGGCAGGACCAACAGTGAGTCTAAGCCAACTCGTCAGCTTCGTTGAATAGCAGTGGCACCACGGCGAATAGAGAAACGGGGACACGGAGGTGGCAGGTGTCTCAAGCCGGTAGTGGACCCCTTATTCATCTCAGGGCGCGTCCGATCCGGCTAAGAACACGTCAAGGCTGGTCAGGCGCACCGGCACTAGCTGGGCAGGCTTAAGGATGTCCGCATCGGGCGCCAGGTCAAACGCCACTCGGAACACGCCCGCCGCTGCCTCTTCGGGCGTGAATTCGACCGTAGCCACACTCAACTCATCGTCACGACCCTCCACCTGGGCGGCGTCGCGCATGTTGGCGCGCAGCAGCACTGTATGCAGCCGGGGCGCATTGCTGGGGCGAATGGAATCGAAGTGCAGGGTGACGCACACACCGCGGCCAGGCGGCAGGCCGTCCAAGGCGAACAGCAAGGTGGCCAGGCGCCCGGATGACAGGGGCACGCCCTCCGCATTCAGGGTCCATCCGCTCGCGAGCACCGGCAGCAGCGCCGCCCCAGTCAGGCCGGGCGTGATCGTCGCCAAGTGCGCTACTTGACCCATCGTGATTATGGGAGTGCCGGCAGGCGGAACCGGCCCACGGCTGCACACCGTCACCGCATCCACCTGGCCGCATCGCGCGCCGGCCCCGAACCTCGCCAGGCGAAGTCCAGGCGCTGCCGCCGCTTGCGTGAACACCCGCGCCTCGCCGGTCACCAGTGGTGTCTCCATGGCGTCCAGCGATGCCTCATTGCAATTTAACCACCGCGGTTGCCGGGCCAGGCCGGCATCGCCCAACCGCATGCCGGCCTGCGCCGCGCGGAGTAGCAGCGCCGTCGCGAGTTCGAAGGTCGCCGAGTCCCGGGCGCACATGATGGGTGGAACCGGGGACACCAGTGTCGTTCCTGGCGGCACCTGCACACTCGACGTTTTCACGCTGGTACGGCCAGCCAGTTGATCTGTGGCCCGCTGGAGCAGCGGCCCGGCATCGGCAAGCTGCAGCAGCACGGCAGCGACCAGCACCGCAACAGTGGCCAACCGCGGCAGCCGCCCCGCTATCACCGCGGTGGCGCCGACCAGTAGCGCATACCCGACCGGCCAGAAAAAGCGGCCCGATGAGCGTATCGGAGCGAACAAGCCCTCCCAAACGTTCCCGCCGAGGTCGAGCAGCAGTGTATGACCGGCGTAAACTCGGCTGCTCAATGCCAACGCCGTCAGCCCCGCCAGGACCAGCAGCAACCCAGGATACGGCCGCGGCAGTCGCTTCGCCCCCGCCAGCGATACTCCTGCCGCAACGAGCAGGAACAGCAGCCCGGCGCCGAGATAATTAAACCCCTCGTATTGGCCGCCCGTTGCGTCGAGCATCCGCATCTCCGGCCCGAACAACCCTGACACCTGCGGCCACACCGGCGAGAGCAGGTTCATCGAGTAGAAGCCGAACCCGGACGCCGCATTCCCGAACGCGGCCGCGTCCCCGAATGCACCGTTCAGGAGCCGGAACAGCACGAATGGTATTGCGCACGCCAGCACCAGGCCAGTCCAGTGCCGGTTGATGGAGGCACGCCGCAGCACCGACGCCTCGGCCGGCACGGCGGCCAGCACGGCAGCGCACATCAGGAACAAGTAGGGGTGGAACAGCAGTGCAGCCAGCAGCAGACCGGTCGCCTTGGCCCATTCCCACCGCATGCCGTCCCCCAGCATACGCAGCGTTAGCCCCAGCGCGGCGAGGATGACGAAGTGCCCCATCAGATTGATGTGCCCAAGCCGGGCCAGCCACGCCAGCGACAGTACGGATAGCGCGGCTACCGCCAGCGCCGCCTCTGGCCGCCCGCGCGTGATGCCGCGCAGCGCGAACACCGCCGTTACCGGCTGCAGTAGAATGCAAAGCGCCAGCCACACCCCGAGCAGGTTGACCGGCGCGAGGCGGAGCGTTTGGGTGACTCCCTTGGCGATCAGGGAGAAGAATGGGTTGCTGTCGGACATGGCGACGCTCGCCCCATGCGGCCACATCATCATTTTGGTGGTCAGCAGCGGCCATCGCCATGAATCCTCTTGGTAGGTGTAAACGGCGGTCAGAAACCGCGTAAATCTGGCGCGTGTGTCTGATTGGCTGGGTGGCTGGGTGGGCGGATAGGCAGCGCGTGGCAATCGTCGCGCTTGCTGGATGGATGACGAGGTGCGGCCG
>JAABUX010000994.1_pt1 | contig 45037 bp, 27 predicted proteins | sample 5561851 | NCBI WGS metagenome assembly JAABUX01 (sample SAMN10711883, study PRJNA513361) | rock metagenome | isolation source: Antarctica rocks | place: Antarctica: Victoria Land, Richard Nunatak red sandstone | collected 2016-01-03 | reverse complement strand
GGCTGGTGAAGACGCGCAGGGTGGGGGCCAGCGCCCCGCTACCCAGGGCGAACAGGTTGAGGTCCTCGGCGGAGGTACGGGCCAGCACGCCGGTCGGCGAACTAACGGTGAGGGCCACGTAGTCGGCGGGGCCGTGGGTGGCCGCGGCCCCCGTCGCCGGCCGCAGGGCCAGCGGAATGGTCACGAAGCCGCCCGCGCGCAGCGTGCCGCGCCCCGTGGCGAGGTTGAAGTCGGCGGGCTGTTGCGAGATCGTTCCCATGGCGGGCGTGGCCGCCGTGAACTGGGCCGGGGTGGCGCCGCTCTCGTGGCCCGAGAGGTCGTAGTCGGAGACCGTGGCCTCGTAGGTGACGCCGGTCTGGGCCTCGTTGAGGGTGTAGCTGTGCGCCTCGCCGAGGTCGAGCGTGTACGACTGGCCCACGGGCATGGCGTCGGTGCGCCAGTGCAGCTTGTAGCCGGTGACGATGCCAGCGCGGGCCGGGGCCGACCACAGCAGGCCGAGTTGGCGGCCGGACTGCGTGGCTACCACGTCGCGCGGGGCGTCGGGCCGCGCCGCCTGCACCACCTGGACCGTGCCCGTGGCGTAGCCGTTGATGGCTGGCCCCGTGCCATTATCCAGCGTCGCGTAGACGTAATACGGTCCGGCCGGCAGCGCCGACGTGTCCCAGGTGTAGGACCAGGCGCCGTCGCGCACGGGGACGGCCGTGGCGATCTGCGCGCCGGCGTAGTTGGGCAGGGTATGCCCGTTGATGACCGTGGTGGGGGCCGTGGTGTAGTAGAGCGAGACCGTTTGCGGCCCGGCGCTGGCGCCGGGCCCATCGCCGGCCAGCGTGCCCGACAGCGTCGCGGTGGGGTCGGCGGTCAGGGTCTGGCCCGCCGCGGGGGCGTCCACGGTCAGGGCCGCCGGAGGGGTCTTGCCCTGCACCAGCAGGCGGTAGCCCTCGCCGCCGCGCAGGTTGCCGATGGTGACGTGCCACAGGCCGGCCGGCAGGCGCCGCAGGTACAGCGCCTCGCCGCCCACGAAGCCGGGCGAGAGGTCGCTAGGCTGCGCCGTGTAGAGCGTGTTGCCCGCGCCGATCCGTGTGGGCGTGTAGGTCACGCCGTCGGGGGCGGTCAGCGTGATCGAGGGGGCGCCGTGCCGCCAGGAGAGCACGAAGTCGGTAGCGGTCTGGCCCGGCTTGACGGTGACGGGGACCACGACCTGCGCCGGGGCCAGCGGCTTGGCCAGCACATGGACGCGGCGGATGGCCAGCTGCCCGTCGGACAGGCGCGCCAGCAGGTAGGCCGTGCCGTTGCCGGCGTCGATCAGGGTGTAGTCGCCGGCGCTGCCGACGTGGACGCCACCCGAGCTGTCGATAAAGACGTTCTCGGAGAGCGAGAAGAGGTCGCAGACGTTGGCGTCGAAGTAGCCCTTGATGCCGCGCACCGTATCGCTGCCGTGGCTGAAGCGGCCGATAGCCACCCCGGCGGCCAGGGAGAGGCCACAGGGCGGGATCAGCGTGGCAAAGGCGTCCTTGGGGATGTTGAGCGAGATGTCGGCGCTGGCGGTCAACTCGGGGCCGTTGCTGTCGATCCAGATATGGCCGTAGGCGTCGGCGTGGAAGCTGATGTCCTTGTTGACGAGGAAGACCAGGTCGCTGGAGATCTCGGCGTAGAGGCCGACCCCGTTGGAGGCGTCGACCGCGGCGCCGTGGTGCGTCAGGGTGCTCTGGCAGACGAAGTCGTGCTTGGCCACCAGGCGCACGCAGAAGCCGCCGGCGATGGGCAGCAAGGTGAAGAAGGCGCCGCTGCCGCCGATGCCGAAGTTGCCGTCGCTGGCGAAGGTGGCGTGGGCCTCACCCTTGAACACGAAGCCGCCGTCGTCGGTCTGGAAGTCGAGGCCAACCTGGAAGGTGTAGATCGGGGCGCCGGGGTGGCCGGTGATGTAGATCGCGCCGTTGATGCCGTTGATCTCCAGGCCGGTCTCGTCAATGGGGATACCGGCCCCAGCGATCTGCACGTCGAGCGCGGCGTGGCGCAGGTTGGAGGGGTGGTCGTCGTCGATGCTGCCGATCTCGACCAGGGCGTTGAGGGAGCCGATCTTGGCCAAACTGACGCTGCCGCGGCCGATGATGTCGTAGGTGGTGTGGCCGTTGGCGTCCTTGCCGACGTTGAGGCAGCCGCTGCCGCTGACGCTGAAGCCGCCCGCGCTGATGGGGGGCAGGGGCAGGAAGGTGCCGCCGCCGGCCTTGCAGTCGGCCTTGATCGAGGCCACGCTCTGGCCGGTGACGAGGCCGGGGATGGTGAAGTCGGTGGGCAGGGCCGGCAGGTTGGAGAACTGGAGCGCGTGGCCGTCGTAGCTGATGTTGCCCACGGAGAGGCCGCCCTGGAAGATGGGCAGGTTGAGCATGGCGTTGGTGACGGTGATGCCGCCCTTGCTGTCGAAGGCGATGCGGTCGGCGCCGACGTTGAAGTCGGAGAGCCCGATGGACAGCGGGTTGTTGGCGGTGCTGACCAGTTGGCCGCTGACCCGTCCGTCGAAGCCGATGGTCAGACCGTCCAGGGTGAGGGTCTTGCCGCCCAGGATCTCGGGCAGCGCCAGCGAGACCGACGCCGCGCTGATGCCGCCGGAGACGAACGACAGGTCCGAAATAGTGAGCGTGGCGTCGAAGTAGCTCAGCGAGAGGGTCGTGCTGCCGTCCACGCTGATGGTCCCGCCGGTGATCTTGAAGTCCGGCGTGATGTGCAGGCCGCTGACGGAGAGCGTATGGTTGCCCAGGCCCAACCCCGCGAGGTCCAGCGTGGCGCTGCCGACGCTGAGCCCCTGGTTGCCCAGGCTGATGTTGTGCGCCGACAGCGTGAAGCCGTAGGCGGAGAGGCTGATGTCCGGGATGTCGATGTGCCCGTCGATCACCAGTTTATGCGTGTTGGGGTCCTTGGTGATGGAGAGCGCGCCGGTCAGCACCAGCGGGCCGCCGTTCGGCCCCAGGTCCGGGATGGAGAGGCTGACCCCATCGACGTTGATGCCGTTGTTGTCCAGCGTGACGGTCTGCACGCTGACCTTGAAGCCGGCGTAGGCCAGGTGGATATTGCTGACCGTGAGCTGGCCGGTGATCCCGAACTGCGGCGAGATGGTCAGCGTGCCGCGGAAGGTGATCGGCGTCTGGTCGGACGGGAACAGGTCCGCCGGCAGGGTCAGGCTGGCGTTGCTGATCACCAGACCCTGGGTATTGCTCAGGCTAATGCCGTCGCAACTCAGCGTGAAGCCGTCCTCGTTGATCCCGATGGGGCCGGTGCTCAGGCTGACCGAGACGGCCAGCCTGGAGGAGACCGAGAGCGAGCCCACCAGGGTCAGCGGCAGGCTGCCGCTGGGGAAGAGCGCCGCCGGCAGGGTCAGGCGGGCGTTGGCGTTGAGGCCGCCAGTGCTGCTGAGGGTGAAGCCGTCGCTGGCCAGCGTGAAGCCGCCCGTGGTCAGCGAGATGGGGCCGGTGGTCAGCGTGCCGCTGACGTTGAAGCCGCGGTCGATGCTCAGTGAGCCGAGCAGCGCGGGCGCGGTCGAGCCGGCGGGGAAGATCGACGAGGGGAAGTCCAGCCGCGCGCCCGTGACCGCCAGCCCGTGCTGGGGGTCCAGGGTGATGGCGCCGGTGTGCAGGGTAAAGCCACCGAAGGAGAGGTCCTGGTTGGCCACGCTCAGCGTGCCCTGCAGCGAGCCGTTGAAGCCCAGCGAGATGTTGCTGCCGGTGATGCTGAAGGGCGCGCCGCTGGGCGGCGTGATGCTCAGCATGGCCGTGGTGACGCTAATGCCATGGGTGGAGAGCGAGAGGCCGAAGATGCTGACGGCGAAGCCGCCCACGTTGACGCTGGTGTCGGGCAGGCTGACGCTGCCGCCGAAGGTGCCGTCACTGTTGAAGTAGATGTTGTGGCCGACCAGGGTGTTGCCGACGCCGTTGGGGACCAGCGCGGAGGGCACCGTCACGGTGATGGTGTCGGCGGAGATGCCCTGGCGCGAGAGGGTCACGCCGCCGGCGTCGGCGGCGAAGGCCAGCGGGCCGCTATTGCCGCCCAGCATGAACTGGATCTCGCCCAACTTGACCGACGCGCCCACGGTCTCATCGGAGCCGACCATGATGTTGTTGGCGCTAAGGGTGCTGCCGCCGAAGGCCGCCGGCAGGGTCAGGCTGATGCTGCTGATGGTCAGGCCGGTGCGGTCCAGCGTGATGGGACCGGACTGCACGGTGAAGCCGTAGAGGGCCAGGCGCTGCGGCGAGACGGTCAGGCTGCCGCCGAAGGTGCCGTCGGTGTTGAGGAACAGGTTGTTCCCGGTCAGGCTGAGCGGCGGGTCGCCCGCCGGCAGCAGGGTGCTGGGCAGGGCCACCACCGCGCTGGTGACGCTGACGCCGGTGGTGGAGAGGCTCAGGCCGTGGATGGCGGCGCTGAAGCCCTTGATGGAGATGGTGGCGTCGTCCAGCGTGGCCGGGGGCAGGGTGGGCAGGCTGAAGGCCGGACGCACCGCCGAGGTCGCGAGCGCGCCGTTCGCCGCGTTGGCGATGCCCGTGGCGGCGCTGGCGGTGGCCGAGGGCGAGCTGCCGAACTTGCCGTCGTAGGTGAGGTAGACGTTGTGCCCGGACAGCGTTTTACTGCCCAGGGCCGGGGGCAGGGTCAGGCTGAGCAGCCCCGCGCGCACGCCGGTCTGGTCGATGCTGACGTCGGTGGCGCTGAAGGTGAAGCCGGCGATCGAGAAGCTGAGTGTGCCGGGGATGCTGGCCGTGCCCGAGATCGAGCCATCGACGCCGACGTGAACGTTGTTGATATCGATGGGGGCCAGGTGGAACACGGAGGGCGTGGTCAGCATCAGGTGGTCGATGGACAGGCCTGTCCGGTCCAGGATGATGTCGGTGACCTGCACGCCGAAGCCGGCCAGGGTCAGGGTGAGGCCCGAGACGACCAGCGAGCCGTCGAACGAGCCGTCGCTGTTGAGCATCAGGCCCACGCCGCTGATGGTGACCGGCGTGCTGCCGGTCAGCGCGCTGGGCAGGGTCGCACTCGCGGAATTGATGGCGATGCCGACGACCACGCTGACACCGTTGGTGGTGCTGATGGCGCTGCTGGAGAGGGACAGCCCGTGCAGGGCCACGGCGAAGCCGGCCACGTTCAGGGTGGCGTCGGGCAGGGTCAGGCTACCGCCGAACGTGCCGTCGGAGTTGAAGCGGATGTTGTGGCCGACCAGCGTGTTGCCGACGCCCGGCGGGACCAGGGCGGCGGGCAGCGTGACCGTGATGGTGTCGGCGCTGAGTCCCTGGCGCGAGAGCGTGACGCCCGTGGCGTCGGCGGACAGGGCCAGCGGGCTGGTGCTGCCCCCAAGCGTAAATTGGATCTCGCCCAGCTGGACCGTGGTGCTGACCGTGCCGTCGGAGCCGATCGAGACGTTGCTGGCGCTGAGTGTGCTGCCACCGAAGGCCGCCGGCAGCTGGAGGCCGATGCTGCTGATCGTCAGGCCATTCCTGTCCAGCGTGATGGGACCCGACTGCACGATGAAGCCATAGAGCGCGAGGCGCTGCGGCGAGACGGTCAGCGACCCGCCGAAGGAGCCGTCCGTATGGAGGAACAGGTTGTTGCCCGTTAGCGTGAGCGGTGGGTCGCCCGCCGGCAAGAGATTCTGGGGCAGGGTGACCATGGCGCTAGTGACGGTGATGCCCGTGGTGGAGAGGCTCAGGCCGTGGATGGAGGCGGTGAAGCCCTGGAGCGTGATGCTGGCGTCGTCGAGCGTGGCCGGCGGCAGGTGGGGCAGGCTCAGGGCTGGCCCGACGCTCCCGTCCCCGCGAGCCAACGCGGGAGCCTGGCCGGAGGAGCCAGCGGGGGCGCTGCCGAACTTGCCGTCGTAGGTGAGGTAGATGTTGTGGCCGGAGAGCGTCTTGCCCCCCAGCGCCTTGGGCAGGGTCAGGCTGAGCAAGCCCGCGCGCACCCCTGTCTGGTCGAGGCTGACGTTGCTGGCGCTGAAGGTGAAGCCCTCGATGCTGAAGCTGAGCGTATCGGAGACGGTGGCCGTGCCCGAGATCGAGCCGTCCGTGCCGATGTGTACGTCGTTCACGGTGATGGGGGGTAGGTGGAACACCGAGGGCGTGGTCAGCATCAACTGGTCGACGGAGAGGCCAGTCTGGCTCAGGATGATGTTGGCCGTCATGACGCCGAAGCCAGCCAGGGTCAAGTGGAGGCTGGAGATGACCAGATCACCGCCGAAGGAGCCATCGCTGTTGAGCATCAGGCCCACGCCGGTGATGGTGACGGGCGTGCCGCCGGTCAGCGAGGTGGGCAGCGTGGCGCTGGCGCTGTCGATGGCGATGCCAGTGAGGACTTTGATGCCGGCCGTGCTGCTGATGGCGGTGGTGGAGAGGGACAGGCCGTGCAGGGCCACGGTGAAGCCAGCCAGGTTGAATCTGGCGTCGGGCAGAGTCAGGTTGTCGCCGAACGTGCCGTCGCTATTAAGGTAAACGTTGTGGCCGACCAGCGTGTTGCTGAAACCATTGGGTACCAGCACGGCGGGCAGCGTCACCGTGATGGCGGCAACGCTGAGGCCCTGGCGCGAGAGGGTGGCGCTGGAGGTGTCTACCACGGGGGCCAGAGAGCTGCCGCTGCCGCCCAGGGCGAAGTGCAGCGGGCTGAGCGTGGCCGTGCCGCTGATGCGCCCGCTGGTGTCGATGGACACGCCGCTGGCCGCGATGGTGGCGCCGCCGAAGGAGGCGGGCAGGGTCAGGCCGATGCTGCTGATGATCAGCCCACTGGGGTCCAGCGTGATGGGGCCGGACTGCACCGTGAAGCCGTCCAGGGTCAGCGTCTGCGCTGAGAGGGTCAGGCTGCCGCCGAAGGTACCGTCCGTATTGAGGAACAGGTTGGAGCCGGTCAGGCTGAGCGGCGGGTCGCCCGCCGGCAGCAGGTTCTGGGGCAGGGTCACGGTCGCGGTGGTCACGGCGATGCCCGTGGTGGACAGGGTCAGGCCCTGGATCGAGGCGGTGAAGCCCTTGAGCGTGATGGTGGTGTCGTCCAGGCGCGCCGGCGGCAGCGCCAGGGCCGGCCGTCCGGCCAGCAGGGGCGACGCGGACGCCAGCGCGGTCGTGGCCATCGCCGCGGCGGCGGACAGCGCGTTGGGGCCGCTGCCCGGCGAGCCGCCAAAGGAGCCGTCGTAGGTGAGGTAGATGTTGTGGCCGGCCAGCGTCTTACCGCCCAGGGCGCTGGGCAAGGTCACGCTCAGGCTGCCCACGCGGATGCCGTTCTGGTCGAGGCTGACCGTGGAGGCGCTGAAGGTGAAGCCTGCGATGGCGAAGCTAAGGGTCTGGGAGATAGTGACGGTCCCCGAGACCGTCCCATCGGGCGCGATATGCACGTTGTCCACGGTGATGGGGGCCAGGTGGAAGACGGACGGCGTGGTCAGCGTCAGGTGGTCGATGGACAGGCCGGTCCGGTCCAGGATGATGTCCGTCGTGGCGACGCCAAAGCCGGCCACGGTCAGGCTCTGGCCCGAGAGGGTCAGGCTGCCGCCGACCGAGCCGTCGGTCCCGATCATCAGCCCCAGGCCGGTGACGGTGACGATCTTTCCGCTGGTGAGGGCGCCGGGCAGCGTGGCGGTGGCCGTCATCACGCCCACGCCCATCGTGGAGAGGGTCAGGCCCTGCGCGCTGACCAGGAACCCGTCCAGGTTGAGGTTGGCGTCGGGCAGGTTCAGCGTCCCGCCGAACGTGCCGTCCTTCTTCAGGGTGATGTCGTGGCCGACCAGCGTGGCGCCAAAGCCGTTGGGGACCAGCGCGGCGGGCAGGGTCACGGTGATGGCGCCCGCGCTGAGGCCGTTTTGCGAGAAGGACAGGTCGCCGGCGTCGACGCCCAGGCTGCCCAGGTTGAAGCGCAGCGGCGGCGGGCCGATGATGACCGTGCCGCTGATGCTGCCGCCGCGGTCGATGGAGACGCCGGTGGCCGTGACCGTCTGGCCACCGAAGGTCGCGGGCAGGGCGATGCTGGCCGAGGCCACGTGCAGGCCGGCGTCGTCAAGGGTGACGCCCCGCGCCGTGAAGGTAAGCGGCTGGCTGATGCTCAGGTCGGGCAGGCTGATCGGCAGCGAGGGATGGAAGTGCCCACTGTTGTCGAGCGTGCCGGGCAGCGTGAGCGGGCCGACCGCGGCGGCGAGGGCCAGGCCGGAGGGCGCGCTGACCCGCACGTCGGTGGCCTGGGTGGCGGAGCACGATGTGGACTGGAAGTACCAGCCGCCCAGGCTCAGGCTGAGGCAGGCGCCGGCGTAGGGCGTGTCGGTGGGCGTGTCGGTGGGGCCAGCTGTCGGCGTGCCGGTGGCGGTCGCGGTGTTGGTCGGCGTGCCGGTCGCGGTCGCGGTGTTGGTCGGCGTGCCGGTTGCGGTGGCCGTATTGGTCGGCGTATCGGTGGGGGTGGCCGTGTCGGTCGGCGTGTCGGTATCGGTGGGCCGCGGCGTGTTGGTGGGCCGGGTGGTTGCCGTGGGCACGGAGGTATTGGTCGGCGCCGGCGTGTCGGTCGCCGTGTCGGTGTCGATGGGGCCGACCGTGCCCGTGCTGGTGTCGCTGGGGACAGGCGTGTTGGTGGGTTTGGTGGTGGCCGTGGGTACGAGGGTATTGGTCGGCGCGGGCGTATTCGTCTGCGTCGGGGTGTCGGTGGGGGTGTCGGTGGGGGTGTTCGACGGGGTGGGGCTGGGCGTGGCCGTGGGCGGCAGCGCCTGCTGCGCCTCCACGGCGCCGATGTCACAGCGCCCGCCCGTCGGGTACGGTCGCTGGAAGCCGCGCTGGTCAACGGTCAGGCCGGCGCCCGCGGGACCGCCGCAGCCGGTGGGGTTGCCGGCGTCGATGGCTGAGCTAGAGGGCTCGATGCCGTTGACGAGCTGGACGTGGGGCGCCATGGTCAGCGTGTGCATGTCCGTGCCCGCGCCCCCATTGTCCTGCAAGGGGCCGAGGCGCGCGTCGATGGGCGCGGCGGACGTGCCGACCTGATCCCCGGTCGTGCCGTTGGCCGGGCCGGTGCAGCCCGTGCCGTCGCCGATCAGGTTGTAGCCGCCTGAAGCCACCGTGCCAAAGCAGTTGGGGCCGTTGGCCTCCGTGGGCGCGGTGTTGCTGGCCACGATGGTGTCCGAGAGCGCGACCGTGCCGCCCCCGAGCGCGACGCCGCCACCCTGGCCGTTGGCCTGCGTGACGGCGTTGCGCGCGATGGTGGCGTTGTACAGCGCCGTCGCGCCGCCCTCGTTGTCGAGGGCGCCGCCGCTGCCCTGGCTACTGTTGCCGCTGAGCGTGCTGTTGACGACCGTCAGGGCGCCCCTGTTGTCGACGCCGCCGCCGCCGAAGGTCGCGGTGTTGGTGGACACCGTGGTGGCCGTGATCAGCAGCGTGCCGTCGTTGCCGATGCCGCCGCCGTGGTCGGCCCCGTTGCCGCTGACGATGCTGTTGGCCAGCGTCAGCGAGGTGTTGGACGAGTTGTAGACGCCGCCGCCGCGACTGCTCCCCAGGCCGTTGCGGATGGTCAGCCCGGAGACGATGGCGCCGCTGGCCTGCGCGTTGAGTTGCACGACCGGGCCTTTTCCGCCGCCGTCGAGGATCGTGGTCTGCGCCCCGGCGCCGCTCAAGAGGATCGGCTGAGGGATAGCGATAGCGACGTTTGTGTAGTCCCCCGTCGCGAACGCGACCGTATCGCCGGTGTGTGTGCGTTGCAGCGCGGCGGTGAGGCCGGTGGTCGGTGACACGCTAAAGGTCTGCGTCTGGTAGGCGCCGAGGTCGCAGGCGCCCGAGGGGCGCGGGAAGCCGCGCTGGTCGGCCGTCAGGATGGCGCCCGTATTGTCCGTGCAGCCGCCCGCTGGACCGGCGCCGATGGCCGGGCTGCCGGGGAGCAGCGCCTGCGTGCGGGTCGGGCCGCCGTTATTCTGCAAGGGCGTGAGGCGCGGGTCGAGCGGCGCGCTGGCCGTGCCCACCTGGTCGCCCGTCGCGGGGGTGAACTGGCAGTTGGCGTTGTTGCCGAGCAGGTTGTGGCCGCCCGAGCTGATCGTGCCGGCGCAATCGGGACCGGAGCCGGTGGTCTTGGTGTTGCCGGCCAGGATCGTATCGGTCAGCGTGACCGTGCCTCCGGCGCGATAGATGCCGCCGCCGTCGGACCCGCTGTTGGCGCTGATGGTGCTGTTGTAGGAGGCGACCGCGCCATTGGTGAAGATACCGCCGCCGGCCCTGGTACTGGTGTTGCCGCTGATGGTGCTATCGACCAGGGTCAGCCGCCGGTTGTTGTTGATGCCGCCGCCGCCGTTGGGCCCGCTATTGCCGCTGACCGTGGTGTCGCGCAGGGTCAGCGTGCCGTTGTTGTTGATGCCGCCGCCGCCGCCGTTGGTCCCCGTGCTGTTAGCCGTGACCGTACTGGTGAGGACCGTCAGCGTGCCTTCGTTGTCGATGCCCGCGCCGAAGCCGCCGCCCGCGGCCGTGTTGCCGCTGACGGTGCTGGAGGTCAGCGTCAGTGTGCCGTTGTTGAGGACGCCGCCGCCGAAGGTGGTGGTGGCGCCGTGCTGGATGGTGACGCCGGAGATGGCGGCCGTGACACCTTTGTTCACGGTTACGACTGTCACGCTGCCGCCGCCGTCGACGATCGTCTGTCCCGCGCCGGCGCCGGCGATGGTGACGCCCCTGGCCAGGGTCAACCGCTCGCTGTACGTCCCGGCGGGCACGATGACCGTGTCGCCGTCCTCGGCCTTGCCCAGTGCGCCGCCGATGGTGGCGCAGGGGGCGCCGAGAGATAGGCAGTCGTTCCCGTCGCTGCCGCCGCCCGGCGCGGCGACGTAGAGGCTGCGCACCTCGACCGCGCCGATGTCGCAGCTCGCGCCCACGGGGCGCGCGAAGCCGCGCTGGTCAACGCTCAGCGGCTGGCCCGTGTCGTCCACGCAGCCGCTGCCCTGGTCGACGGCGGGGCTGCCCGCCAGCGGGGCCCGGGTGACGGTGGGGCCGCCGTTGTCCTCCAGGGGGCCGAGGCGCGGGTCGATGGCCGCCGTGGCCGTGCCCACCTGGTCGCCGAGATTACTGTTCAGGCCGCCGCAGGCGCTGTTGTTGCCGAGCAGGTTGTAGCCGTACGAGGTCAGCGTGCCGGAGCAATCGGGGCCGGAACCGGTGGCCGTATTGCCGGCCAGGATGGTGTCCTTGAGGGACAGCGCGTTGTTCGTGCCATAGGTCATGACGCCGCCGCCAGTGCCCGCGCTGTTGCCGCTGATGGTGCTGTTGTAGACGGCCGCGGCGCTCTGGTAGTTGTCGATGCCGCCGCTGTTGCCGGGGGCGCTGTTGCCGCTGATGGTGCTGTTGGAGACCTTCAGTGTCGGGGCGTTGCTGGTCCCGCCGCCGATGTTGGTGATGCCGCCGCCGTTGGAGTTGGCGTGGTTGCCGCTGATGGTGCTGTTCCGCACGATCAGCACGGTGCTGGACTGGTTGAAAACCCCTCCGCCAAAGGAGGTCGCCGTATTGCCGCTGATGGTGCTGCTGATCACCGTCACCGTGCCGCCCGATGAGATCAGCATGCCGCCGCCGCTGACCGTCCTGCCGTTGCGTAGCGTGACGCCGGAGATCGTGCTCCCGCCCGCGCCGCTGTTGAGCGTCAGCACCGAGCCGTTCTGCCCACCGTCGATGATGGTCTGATTGGCGCCCGCGCCTTGCAGCGTCAGGGCCTTGCCGAAGGAGAGGTTCTCTGTGTACGTCCCGGCGGCGATGTTGAGCGTGCCGCCGGAGGGCGCCAGGGAAACGGCGTGTCCGATGGTGAGGCAGGGCGTGGCAGCCGGGCCGCACGTGGAGCTGTCGGCGCCAGAGGGCGACACATAGAAGAGGGTCTGTAGCTGCACCGCGCCGGCGTCGCAGTTGCGGCCCGGCTGATCCGGCCGCGGATCATCGCGCTGGTCGGTGCTGAAGCCGGTGCAGGCCGAGGAGGGTACGAGTTGGATGGCCACGCTCCCGGATTGGGGGGCGATGGTGAGGGTGGGTCCGCCATTGTTCTGAAGCGAACCCAGGTTGGGGTTGCCCGGTTGAGAGTCAGAGGAGCCATTGAAGTTGCAGCCGCTCTGGTTCAGGTACACGTTGTAGCCGCCGGAGGTAAAGCTGCCGACGTTGTAGCAGTCGGGGCCGGTTGCCGCCGCGTTGTCGCCCAGAATGCTCGCCTTGACGGTGGCGCTGCCGCTGACGCTATTAGCCAGGCCGCCGCCGGAGCCGCTGTCTGTTCCGCCGGAATCCTGCGCATGGTTATAGGCCAGGGTCGCAAATGTGAGTTGCACGGCGGCATTATTGTAGATGGCGCCGCCGGAGCGGCTACCCGCGCCGCCGTTGGATCCTGCGGCGCCAGAGCCACCCGAGCCGCCGGCGTGGGTCCGGCCGCTATTGCCGCTGCCGCCGCTGCCCTCGCCGCCGCCGCCGCCGCCGGTACCCTGGCCGCCGAAGCCGCCGACCGCGCCGTCCCTGGCGACGTTGGAGGCCAGCGTGCTGGTGTTGACGGTCAACTGGCTGCCGTTGGTATTCTCGATCCCGCCGCCATAGCCCGCGCCGCTGTCGCCGCCGTTGCCCGCGGCGCCGCCGGTACCGCCGTTGCCGCCGCTGCCGTGCGAGTGGCCGTTGCAGCAACCGGTCGCGTCGCCGCCCTGGCCGCCGCTGCCGCCCTGGCCGCCGCTGCCGCCCTGGCCGCCGCTGCCGCCGACCGCCGTGTTACCGCTCAGGGTTGCATGATCCAGCACGACTGTGCCCGCGTTGGCGTCATTGTAGATGCCGCCGCCGTAGGCGCTGCCGCCGACGTATCCTGAACTGCCCGCGCCGCCGGTACCGCCGTTACCGCCATCGCCGACGCCAGCGCAACTGTTGTTGCCGCCGTGTCCGCCTCCGCCCCCGGCGGTACCGTTGGCGCCGTTGCCGCCGACGCCTCCGGTCGCGCTATTGCCGGCCACCGTACTGTGGTCGACAGTGAGCGTGCCGTTGTTGTAGATGCCGCCGCCGTAGGCGTTACCACCCCCATAGCCGGTGCGAGACGGGCTATTGCCAGTCCCACCGGTCCCGCCGTTATCGGAACCGTAGGTCACGCAGCCGTGGTTGGTAGCGTCGCCGCCGTACCCTCCGTTGGACGATGAGGCCGTATCGTTCCCGCCATTTGTGCCCACGGTGCTGTTGTTGATGACGGCGCTGGTGCGCAAGGTGAGCGCGCCGCTATTGATGATGCCGCTGCCTTCCACCGATGCGCGACCATGCTGGATGGTGATGCCCTGGATCAGGACGGTGACGCCGCTCGAGACGTAGATCACGCGGCCGCCGCTGTAGTTGCCGTCGATGATCGTCTGCCCGGCGCCGGCGCCGCTCAGCGTCAGGTTCTTACCGATGGACAGATGCTCATAGTACGTGCCCGCCGCGATGCTGACCGTGTCGCCGCTCGACGCTTTGTTGATCGCCCCGCCGATGGTCACGCAGGGGGAACTCGTGGCTAGGCAACTGTTCCCGTCGTTGCCTGACGGCGCAACATAATACGTTGTCCCGGTGGCGGGGACCACGCCGGGCGCGGCGGATGGGGCCACCGTGCCGGTATCAGCCGCGGTGGCGCCGATGGCCCGGCTCATCGTCGCGCCGCGCGCCGCCGTTCCGGTGGCCGGCAGGATGCGCAGTGGGCTCGACGCATGGTCGCCGGCCCGGTCGGCCACGACCAGCGTGCCCGCGCCGGGAGCGGCCGTGGCCGGCAGGATAGCGTGGAAGGGTACCAGCGCGCCGTTGCTGTCCGTGCCGCCGAATCCGAGAGGGATGGTCGCGCCGCGCGCGGTGCGCAGCGCATAGGTCACGACCTGCCCCGGCGCGAAGTGGCCGCCGGCCAGGCGCACCGTGTCGCCGGGCAGCGCCGCATTCGTCATGACGTGACCGGCGGTGACCGGCGAGGCGACCCGCGCCGTGGCCGCCAGGGCTGCCGGGGCGGACAGCGCTGCGGACACGGCCACGAAGGGCGAGAGGCGCACGGGCGCATGCACGGCGACGCGCGCCGGGACCGGACCGATCAAGCGGTAGGGCACGGCGGGAAGCGCGTGGGCGTGGGCACGGATAGTGCCGGGCAATTGGGCATGGGAAGGAGAGGTCAGTTGTCCCGCACGGGCGGCGGGCGCCATCACCGGGTGCAGCCCGTAGGTGCGCTCCAGCGAGGCCAGCGCCTGGGCGCCGAGGCCGTGTCGCAGCATGTCGCGCCCGTGCGCTGTGCTGAGCAGCGAGGCCAGCAGGCCCGGCGCGGCGCGATGTGGCTGCGCGCCTGACGCGCCCGAGGCGCCCGACCGGCCGGAGGTGCCAGCGGCCGGTGCGTTGAGGACCGCGCCCGACGCGAGATTGGGAGTAGCCAACGCGGCGGCTGGGGTCGTCGGGGACCCGCTCGCGGTGGCCGCCGCGGGGACGCCTGCCCCCAATCCCAGCATCATCAACGTCACCAGCACCACGCGCGCGCACCGACCCATCTTCCCGTTCCCATAGCCCATCATGACACCCTTCCCCTTGCTTTCCAACCTCGTCCCCGATCTGGCGCGTAGACGGCTAACGTCACGCGCGCCAGGCTCTGTCGGCGCAACCTCGATAATGCTGTGTTAGTCTGGCTGTTTGAACTACCAACAATTGTTAATTGCCGATGTGGTGATACTGGTACCGTACCACCCGGCTGTACTAATGTGGCAGGAGCGGCGGATCTCCGCCTTCCGGCCGGATCGGCGCCCATTCGAGTTCCGGCGTGTCGCTCTCGGCGTCCGCACGGTCGTGCGGCGCGATCAACTCGTGCAGGCAACTGAGCAGCGTCTCCACGTCGTTGCAGCGCCAATTTGTCTGCCCTTGTAGATGCTCCAGCCGTGCGGCCCATTGTTCGCCGCCGGTTCCGTCGCGGCGCCAGACGCGCACGACGAAAGAGTCGTAGCGTTCGATGTGACCTCTCCTTGGACCGGACGGTGGACGTAGAGGCGGCGCTTTGCGGAGCGCATAGACTGCCAACCGTGACTACTGTAGCAGGCGCGCATTACCGCGGCATTACCGGATGCAGGGCCTGTGCATTCTAAGCCTGCGACTGCGGTCGCATGGCAGCGCACGGACACTGCGGTGTCAGGATAAGGGAACTGTTGCCCCACCCATTCATACCGACGACGGATGTTTTCGGCACGCTCCACCAGTTCCATTCGACCGCAGTCGTCGACCGCTGCCATGCGACCGCAGTCGCAGGCCCCAGCCCCCCGGCACGCAGAATGCACAGACCGTGTTACCGGATGGAGCGCGTCAGTCCGAGACTCGGCGTGCGCCTTTGCCAGACCATGCCTCATACGAGGTGGGAGTGCTCAGATCAGTGGCGTCAGGTAATCGCGAATGGTGGTGTATTGCGCGCGGTACAACGTCTGCTCGTATCCCGACGCTATGTTGTACAACTCATATCGCGCGTCGCGGCTACGACTCTCGAGGTCACGATAAGGGGTGTAGATTCGCCTGAGTACAGACTCCATGGCAATCAGTTGATCTCTATCGCTATGCGAAGCCGGGTGGACATTGTGCTTGGAAAGATAAGCGTCAACGTAGTGCAACGCTGCGTAAAAGAGCGCCGTGACTTGCCAGTCGATATAGAGCGGCGCTACCGTGGCGAGGTGATGATAGAGGGCTTCGTTGTGTCTAGCCTGCTGGAGATGCTGTTGCTGTCGCGGCATCTAATCGCGCTCAAATAAGATCCGATGTGATGCCGGGAGAACGTTCGTCAACTCCTGCTCTATTTCCTGCCGGTTGATGAGGCGGAATTCTACGAGTGGATACGTTTCTTGCTGGTGGATGACCATCTCCGCTTCGTATACCGGTATCCTGTAACTATCCTCGAATGGCGGCGCGGATATGACGGTCCAGATACGAGCAGGGGCTCTGGATTCCTCGATAAGAATCTGTTGTACGTGCGGTAACATCCGTGCTCTATCGACAAATGCATGCGCCGCTTCGATAGGTGGATCAGCAAGAGGTGGGGTAGCAGTTCGCGCCGCGATGTTTGCCTGTTCCGTGATGTTGCTCATTGGCCATCTATCTCCCGCGGACGCCGCTCGACGAGTCCGTCGTGACTATATAGTAACACGATACTGACACGTCCTCTATACCCAATCACGGCGCGGTCGTGCGAATGACCCGTTGGGCGCCCCCCGGGTGCACCTTAACATTGTGGACTCCGACCTGCGACTGCGGTCGCATGGCAGCAGACGGACACTGCGGTGTCGAAGCGGGACCAGGGACCTCGTCGCGGCGGACCACACCCGACCGCAGTCGTCGTCCGCTGCCATGCGACCGCAGTCGCAGGCCTGGTCTGACCCGGTCCGTTCCTATTCCACAAAAACGAGGTGCATCCGTGCGCCCCGTGCTCCCTTGACACCCATTTCGCGACAAGCGAAAATGAGGGTGCGGAGGATGGATAGACGACGTGACATACGAAACGTTGGGCGACGCGACCGAGGAGTACCTGGCGCTGGTACGCGCCTTCCCGCTCGTGCATATCCGCGACGACCCGCACATGGACGCGGCGATGGCCACCCTGTGGCCGCTGCTGGAAAAGCCGGCACCTTCGCGGGCGGAGGAGGAGTATATCGCCGCCCTGACGGACCTCGTGGAGACGTACGAGGACGCCACGGTGCAGATCCCGCCCGTGTCAGGCGTCGCGATAGTGCGTCACCTCATGGAGGAACGTGAGTTGACACAGAATGACCTCGTGCCGATCTTCGGCACGGCGTCCGTCGTCTCCGAGATCTTGAACGAGAAGTGCGGGCGCGCGTTGACGGTGGAGCACATCAAGAGGTTAGCGACATTCTTCCACGTGTCGCCGGCCGTGTTCCTGGACGACGGCATCTAATCGCGCTCGAATAAGATCCGATGTGACGCCGGGAGAACGTTCGTCAACTCCTGCGCTATTTCCCGCGGGTTGCTGAGGCGGCCGCACGACCGCCACGAGCAGGAGGCCGAGGCGCTGGGCAAGCCTGGTTGGGGTTAGCGCCCGCTGTTTTCCTTGCGGCGGAGGGGCAGCACATTCTCGCTCCCGCCGTGGTAGGGGATATTGGTGGCGGGCTCGGCCAGTGAACCGCCGATGGCGGCCATAGTCTGACCCTGAGCCTCCAGATCTTCGCGTAGCATGGACACGAACACCCCCGCGATGGCCGGGTCGAACTGCGTGCCGCTCGCTTCACTCACCCGCTGCAGCGCCACCTCGGGGCGCATGCCCTTGCGGTAGGGACGGTCGCTGGTCATGGCGTCGAAGGTATCGGCGTGGGCAATGATCATCGCGCCCAGCGGGATGTCCGCGCCGCCGATACCGGTGGGGTAGCCGCGGCCGTCGTAGCGCTCGTGGTGGTGCAGCACCAGGGGCACGGAGCGCCGGAAGTTGCGGTACTTTTGCAAAACGTCGGCGCCCAGTTGCGAGTGGCGCTGCATCTCGGCGGTCTCCTCATGCGTCAGCGGGCCGCCCTTGAGCAGGATCTCGTTTGCAATGCCCATCTTGCCGACATCATGCACGCGCGCGGCCAGCGTGACCTCCTCGACCTCCTCTCTGGAGAGGCCCAGGCGTTGCGCCAGCCGCCGCGACGTGGCCGCGACGCGCTCACAGTGCCGCGCGGTATACGGATCGCGCAGGTCCACGATATCGGCCAGCGTCGTGATAGCCTCGATGGTCTCGTTTTCCAGCCGGTTGATGATGTCCGTCGCCACGTGCGCCACCAGCACGGGCAGCAGGATAAAGACGACGAAGATAGGATTGATGACGAAAAGAAGGGCGGCGACGATGCCAAGGATGCTCTTTGCGCCCTCGGATAGCACGACGGACTGCAGATTGGTTCGCCACGCTCGTATTGGGCTGACGCCCGTCTGCACGGCAAGGACGGTCGCGAGGAGGGCACTATCGAGCGCAAAATAGAGCATCACGGCGAGAGCGCAGCCGGCCGCTATTTCGAGGCCAAAGAGCGGCTGCGTCGCCATACTCGCCGACCGCAGCAGGTCCGTGCTCAGAAAGGTGCTGTGGCTTGGGAAGCGTGGGTCATGCTGATACCATAGCGCCAAGACGACAGCAGGAACGCCGACTCCGATGACACGCATCACACCGTTATAGACGACACGCGTGACTGGACGCTTACGGCGAACCTGAGCGCAAATGACGCCCGCGGTTGAGACCGTTAACGCTTCAAGGGGCGTCAACAACAGGATAAAAGGCAGGTGGAGCGCCGCAGTCAGTGTATACGCCGACACGCGCAACTCGACGCGGTATTCTTCGCTTAACCAGGCAATGGCAATAAGTAGGGGGTAGACGAGCCAGAGCCACGCTGTGGACATGGAGGGATGTGGATCGACGATGAGCGCGCTGCCGACAACTGCACAAGCGGGAATTGTGCTGAGCCAGACGAATTGGTCGAGGTCGAGAGTATGAGACGAGGACCGCTGCATTTGCACTCTTCTACTACCGCCTGTACGTCGTCATCAGCGCATGGAGCCTTGGGCACAGGACCTATCGTATGTGATCACTGGTAATAGGCACAACAGCCTATTTGGGCTACCAAGCGCGTGCACACCGCTCACGCGTCGGAGCCTTATCCCGCCGCGATATGGACCCCGGCAGCGCCAACGGGCTGGTCGGCGCGAACCGAGACGACCACTCCCACGACTATTATCGGCAGAACGCACAGGCTGGTCCAGAAGATTGCGGCGACCGCCACATGGGCCAGACCTATACCAAGGACGGCGCCGATAAGCTGGCCCAGCGCGATAGACCAGAAGTACAGCCCGAAGGCACGACCACGTTCCTGCGGCGGCGCCGCTCTCTGTACGCCGACCGCAAAGAGCACATCTCCCGCCGTACTTGCTGCCGTGCTGAGGGCCAACAACAGGAGCGCCACGGTCGCCATCGTGGTCAAGGCCAGGGCGCCCAGTAAAGGAACGCTCACGACGAACACAGTCACGGCTATGGCGTATGGCAGACGGCGCAAGTAGTGCCCCATAGTGATCCCGCCGATAGCCCCGCCCAGCCCTGCTGCGCCGTAAAGAATCCCAATGAACGTGGACGGTTGGCCGAGCACCGCAGCGTAGGCCACCATGACGCCCTGCAAGAAAAATACCGGGACCGCCGACGCGATATAACAGAGGTAGAGAGCGGCGATTCGGGGGTAGCGCCGCACGAGATCGACGTAGCCGACCAAGCGGACAGCTTTGGCGGCATGGTCCGCGACCCGGGGCAATGTCAGTAACAGCACGGCCGAGACGGCAAACGACAGCGCGTTGACCCAGAAGGCGATCGACGGCCCTACTACCCCGAGCACAACCGCGGCAAGTGCCGGACCTACGAACATTGCGATGTCGCCGGTTGACGCTAAAGTGGCGTTGGCCGGCTCGAGCAGGTCATCGGTGACGAGAGAGGGAAGATACGCGCCTTGCGTGGGGTTATAGAGACAGGAGCCGGTCTGCAGCAGCACGACAGCCACGTAGACCAGCCAGAGGGTGGAGGTGCTGTGCACAAGGAGTGGCGCCAAGGCAATAACGGCGCGGCCAGCATCAAGGGCTATAAGCAGATTACGGCGCTCGAACCGATCCGCGAGGACACCGGCAAGGGGGCCAAGGATTGCCCGCGGCAGAACAGAGCAGGCAATTGCAACGGCCGCCAGCGAGACCTGCCCGGATATCTGATAGGCAAGGACGGCGATGGCAACGCTATTAAACCAATTGCCGATCATGGAGAACGTGGTGCCGATAAAGAAGCGTACGAATGGCCCAGTGCGCCAGAGGCGGATGTTGAACACGAGCCTCTCCCTGCCTTGGTCACGTATGATTCGGGATTACACGATGTAACACAACACTGCACTACTGATGCTTTTAAGGCAACATCCGCACAGTGACAAAATTATCTATAAATAAGTAATGCAGGCATACGTGTCGGTACAGCCATAGCTGAGCACCAATCCGCAAACCTGCAAAATAGTTACTTATTGTTGTTCTAAACTACTGAAGCAACTCTAGTACCCCAGCTTTAGTTCCAGATAGCAGCAAAGCGCATTGTCTTTCCTTTCATTTAGGAGTCATTATCACCAAATAGTAAGGTCGAGTGATTGGGAAACTAGTCGTCCCAGGTTTGCCCGTAGCGCATCGTTTGAGTCCCTTCGAGATAGGTATCAGTGTGGATGAAGGGAGGTACACCTACCGTCCATTTATGGAGGCCGCTCTGTTGGTTTTCGTTAGAGTTGCTCCATCTGGTTAGGAGAATAGCACGTTTGGGGGATGCGTGGCAACCCTTTTGGGGGAGCCCGAAAGGGCCCCGTAAGGGTAGCCCATTTGGGGGGGGCAACGCACCGCTATCACCACGTTGTCGCGCTGCCATAGGAAAAACGGGCTACTCCACCATCATAATCGGTTGGCGAACGGGCGGCAGACGGTTATCCCCCGCCATTGGACGACGGGCGGGTCGTGCGCTGCGCTCAGCCTTCCGCGCCACGCGGTCCGTCGCGGCCTCGACAAGAGGTGCGCTTGAGCGCGACCATTGGCTGCCACGGGCGATGTCGTCCGCGGCCGGCGTGCACGCTGTCCGGTCGCGTGTATCTCCCCGAAGGTCCGTGAATTGTCGGTCTGGGGGGCGCCTCCACCATCGCCGTGCTAGCGACAATTTACGGGCACTGGTATCTCCCCTATGCGACGCTCCGAAATGGGCTCAATGTAGTACACTGGTGGCAACATACTGGCCCAGGGCGGCGCATGGAGATCTTAATGAGCGGCTTCGAGAGACTTGAGCGCGAGCGGCCGGCCGCGCCGCGGCGGCACACGCCGCCCCCGCGTGACCCGGCGCGGGACGACCACGCGGCCGATCCCCACACGCTCAACATGCGGGCCGAGCAGGTGCGGCGCCAGATCGTCAAGGCGCGGGCGCGGGCGGCGGGCGAGCCGGAGCCAACGTTCGGGCCGCTGTCGGAGGCGCCCGATCTCTACTCGCCCGGCGCGCGACTCCAGCGGCTGCGGCGCCAGATGGAGCGGGATCGCGCGGCGCGGCAGGCCGCACAGGGTGAGCCCGCGCCCGCGTCCGTCTCCCTGCCGCCCACCTCGACGCTGGCCCGGCCGCTCCAGGAGGGGCCCGGCACGGCAACCGCGGCGACGTTGATGCGCCAGTTTGCCGCGGAACGGGCGGCGCGCGCGGCCGAGGCAGACGCGTCGCCTCCCTCCGTTCCCCTGCGCCACCGGGGTCCCGCGGCGGACGGGGCGACGGGTCCCGTCACACCGGCTGAGGCGCCCCCGGCACCGCCGCACCGCCAGGACGAGGAGCACGGCGCGGAGGCCGTGCCGGCGCCGCTCCCGCTCATCCCCGCGCCCCACGCCGACGCGCAGGCGCCCCACGCCGGCACGCTCCCGCCGCTCGTCCCCCCCGCCGCGGCCCCAGTCCCCACCGTGCCTGACCCGGCGCTCCACGCGGCGCCGACGCTCCATCTGGCGCCGTACGGGGCAGCCACGCCGAGCGGGCTGGCGCCGCTGGTCATCCCCTCCACCTCCCGGCAGATCGAGACGCTGCGGGCGCGCGGGGCGGGCGTGCCGCTCGACCCCGCCCTGGCGCGGGCGATGGCGGGGGGGCTGGGCGTGGACGCGGCGGACCTGGCCCCCATCCGCCTGCACCACGACCCCGGCGCCTGGGCGCTGGCCGCCCGCTTCGGCCAGCCGGTCTACGCCGAGGGCAACGACGTGTTTTTCCAGAAGGGCGCCTACCAGCCGGGCAGGCCCCAGGGCCGCAACCTGCTGGGCCAGCAGCTGGCGCGCACCCCCGCTGTGCGCGCGGCGCAACGCCTGCGCGCGGCCGCGGTCGCCCCCCTTGCCCCACCCGCCAACGCCCCCGTCGTCGGGCACGCCCCCGTCGTCGGGCACGCCCCCGTCGTCGGGCACGCCCCCGTCGCCGCGGCTCCGCCGGTGGGGGGCGCCGCCACGATTGTCGAGGAGTGGCAGGTTCTGGCCGCCGGGGCGCCCTACCGCCTCTTCACGGCGCTGCTGGGCGCTGATCCCCTGGCCCGGCGCGTGCAGGCGCGCCCCCCCGACGAGGCGCTGGCCACGTGGCTGCTGGGGCTGGCGCCGGGCGCGTCCCCGGTCAACCTGGCGACGTTGCGCGCCAACGGCGGCTTGGCGCAGTTCGTGGCCACCCTGACCAGGGAGGCGCTGGCGCCGGGCGTGCTGCCGCTGCGGGAGGCGCTGGCCACGGACGTGGCCGCCTTCCTGGCCGACCCGACGGGCTGGCTGACGCGCGCCCAGCGGCGGCAGGAGGCGACGCCCGGTCTGGTGGTGGACCCGCACGCGGTCCCGCGGCAGCAGGCGGTGGAGTTCTTCCTGCTGCGCATCGCGCCGCACCTGCGGGCGCTGGCGCGGGCGGCGGCGGACCAGGCGGCGGTGGGGGCGGCGTACCGGGCCAGCGGGATGCTCTCCCTCCAGGCGCTGGCGGCGGTGGACCACGCGGCGGGGGCGCGGGTGCTGGCGGTGGGCCAGTTCGAGGTGGGCCTGGTAGCGGTGGTGCAGCGGGGGCCCAACTGGTGGGACCTGGTGGTGGGCGGGGTGGTGCACACGTTCGAGGACGCGGCGGGGGCGCTGGCGGCGCAAGGGCTGAACGCGCTGATCGCGGTGGGCGGTCCCGGTGCGCAGCAACTGGTGCGCGCGGCGGGGCAGGACCTCGGCCGCATCCTCAAGGACCCCGGCGCGTTCTTCGGGCACCTGGCCGCGGCGCTGGGCGCGGGCTTCGGGCTGTTCGCGGGCGACCTGGGCGGGAACCTGGAGCGCGGGGCGTTGCAGTGGTTGACCGGGCAGGGCGGGCTGACCCTCCCGGCGCCGGACGCGGCGGGGCTGCTGACGGTCGCCCTGGAGACGACGGGCGTGAGCTATGCCGCCTTCACCGGCGACCTGGCGGCGGCCTTCACGCACCACCACCGCGACGGGGCCAGGCTGGTCGCCGGCCTGGACACGCTCTACGGGTACGCGCCCGCCCTGCACGACCTGACCAGGGGACCCGGCGGACCGGCGGGGCAGCGCGCGGCGCTGGCGGGGCACCTGATCGGGGAGGTCACGAGCCTGGATGTGCAGGCCCTGGTCTTCGATCAGCTCAAGGCGGTGCTGGGGCCGCAGCTCTTAGTGCGGGTGGCGCCGACGCTGCTGGGGTACCTGATCCCCGAGGCGGACGTGGCGGAGGCGGTGGGGGCGGTGGGGGCGGTGGTGCGCCTGGTGGGGGTCGTGAGCGACCAGGGGGCGGGCCTCGCGGCGCTGGGCACGACGGTCGTCAACGCCCTGCACCTGATCGTGGCGGGCACGGCGACCGACATCCGCACCGCGGGGGCGGCGATCAACACGGCGCTGCAAAAGGCGGCGCCGGTGGTGCTGGCCCTCGCGGCGAGCGTGGTGGGGGTGGACCTGGCGCACATTGGCGGGGCCATCCTGGACCGGCTGCACGCCGAGGAGGTGGCGGCCACGCTGCGCAAGGGGCTGGCGGAGTTGGCGGAGCTGGCGGGCCTGCTGCTCCAGGCGGTGCCGCCCGCGGTGCTGGCCCGCCTGGAGGGCCACGCCATGCCGACGCCTGGCCACGCGCCCGCGCACCCCACCCCGGCCCACGGTGGCCCGACGACGGCGCACGACGAGTTGCATGCGGTGCTGCGGGAGGCCGTGGAGGCGGTCAACGCCTACGCGGGCAAGCAGGTGGACGAGGCGACCGTGCGGGGTGTGCTGAGCCATGTTGTGGAGGCGCACCGAGGGCTGCTCGGCCTGGCGCTGGAGCCGCTGGCGGAGGAGAGACGCTGGGCCATCCGGGGCCGCATGGAGGCGGCGGGCAGCGCCACGACCACGACGCACCTGCACCCTCATAGCAGCGGTCCAGAGGCGCTGGAGGCGGTGACGCCCACGCCCGGCGCCGCCCTCGCCGGGCAGGGTGATGCGCCGATCCTGGACGCGGAGGGTAAGGCAGCGCGGCGTCCGGGACGGAGCACGGCGGGGCACGAGGTCACGGAGACGGACCTGACCAAGGCCGAGGTTGGGACGAGCACTACCCCGCGCACGGTCGTCACGCACACCGTGCTCTCGGGCGGACGGGCCGGGATGGTAGTGGCCCTGCCCCTGACCATGCTGCCGGGCAACACCACCGGCTCACGCCCGCGCCAGGACCCACCCAGTTGGCGCGATGTCCTCCGCTTCGACCGCGGCGTCATCAACCGACGCCCCTATGTGGAGGGGCCGACCCACTGGGAGCAGTTGCACCTGCTCAGCGAGCGGTTCCATGGACCGGGCGAGTCCTGGAACTTGGTCGCGGGCCACACGATCGACAACGCCTGGATGCGCGAGAGTCCCGAGGCCGACGCCAAGCGAACGATGGACGCGGATGCGCACCTAGAACTGTTCTACAGATCATCGGTGGAGTACTTCGCCCCCTCGGAGGGCGACATGTCCGCCCCGCCGAAGCGGCGCGTGACGATCGAGAATTTCGCTAAGGAGTCGTAAGACATGGTTCATTTGGAGCCTGTTCTGCTTGACAGTCTGAACAGTCGAAAACAAAGTGGCAGCGGCCATTTCACGCCTACAGCGGGCCATGTCGCACCTATCGCCGATTTAAGACTGTCAAGTCCGATTGAACCTTGTCTAAGATAACAAGCTAGTCAAATGCGGCGTTCGCCGTGCAGAGCATCCGGCGCTGGTGAGCGGGCGACGGACGGGCACGCTACCCCGCCGCCCATCGGTTGCTGATCACCGCCGACGGCGGGGGCAGCAACGGGTCGCGCCGCCGCCTCTGGACGTGGGAGTTGCAGCGCCTGGCCGACGAGACTGGCCGGGCAATCACCGTGCGGCACTTCCCGCCCGGCACGAGCAAGTGGAACAAGATCGAACACCGCCTGTTCTCCTTCATCACCGAGCGCGACACGTTCCACGGCGAGTGGAACGACACCATCCTCCCGCACGAGGCCTGAAATGACCAGCTTATTCTTTTACAACCCCTAAAGAAGCGCCGGAGCGGGCGGCGCGGGGAGAACGGATCATGAGCACCGACGAGTTGACCGGGGTGCAAGCCTTGGAGCCGACGCAGCCCGACCTGCCCCCGGCGCCGGGCTTGGTCCGCCGCCGTGAATACGAGTACATCCGGCACGGCACGCAATCCTTCATCCTCAATCGCGACGTGGTCACGGGGCAGGTCGTGGCTCCCTCGGCGGGACCGACGCGCAGCGAGGAGGACGTCGCCGCGCATATCGCATGCGCCCTCGCCACCGACCCGGACGCGCCGGCCTGGCATTTTGTGGTGGACAACCTCACCATCCATCAGTCCGAGACGCTGATCCGCTTGGTCGCCGACCACGGTGGGATCACGGATGACCTCGGCGTCAAAGAGAAGCACGGCATTCTCAAGAGCATGCGCACCCGCGCCGCCTTCCTGGCCGATCCCACCCATCGCGTCGTCTTCCATGACACGCCGACCCCTGCCTCCTGGATGAACCAAATCGAGATCTGGCTCAGCATCCTGACCCGCAAACTCCTGACGTGGGGTATCTTCACCTCCACCGACGACCTCACGCGGCAGGTGCTCGCCTTCATCGCCTACGACAACCGCACCATGGCCAAGCCCTTCAAGTGGACCTATCAGGGCAAGCCCCTCGCCGCCTAACGCAAGCCTATTTAAGCCAAGCTGTACTAGCCTGTACCATCGAGTGTTATCCTTCGAGTGTTATCCTTGCGCCCAACTCGTGCGTAAAATCGTTGAACGCTGAGGAGGCGCCGCGGCCAAGCCTACTCGCGCGCCGCTTCCGCGCGTCGCTCGGCCAGGAGTTGGTCGCCGGGGACCTTCGTCGCGGCGTCATCCCGCGGGCGGCGCAACGCCTCGGCGCCCAGGATGGCTTCGACGGCGGGACGGTCGGCCGGTGAGCGCAGGGCGATGAAGATGGTGTCGTCGCCGGCCACGGTGCCCACGATCTCGGGGTACTCGCAGGCGTCGAGGGTGATGGCCACCATGTTGGCCATGCCCGGCGCGGTGCGGAAGACCAGGATGGCCGAGGCCATGCCCATGTCGCCCGAGACCTCGGACAGCAGCAGGCGCAGCCGCCGCCGCGCGCCCTCGGCCTGCGCCGCGCTAGTCCCTTCAGAAAAAGTGTAGACCAGCCCCTGCCCCGCCACCGGGACGCGCACCGCGCCAAGCTCGACCAGGTCGCGCGACACGGTGGCCTGCGTCGCCGCCACGCCGCGCGCCGCCAGCCGCTCAGCCAGCTCGTCCTGCGTGCGCACGCCGCCCTCAGCGATGATCTCGCGGATCAGGCGCTGCCGCTGCCCCTTGGAAAAACGCTCCATTGCCACGCCTTAACGCCCCTCTCCAGCCACGTCCGCCAGCGCCTCGACCAGCACCCCCACCGCCTCGTCGGCCTCGGCCCGGCTCAGGATCAGCGGCGGGACCATGCGCACGGTCGTCGGACCGGTGTTGTTGATCAGCACGCCGCGCTCGCGCGCCCGCGTCACCACTTGTGCGGCGTCGCCATCGATCTCCAGGGCCAGCATCAGGCCGCGCCCGCGCACCTCGGTCACCGGCAGCCCGCGCGCCGGCAACTCCCCCAGGCGCTCCATAAAGTAGGCGCCGACCGATGTGGCGTGCTCCAGTAGATTCTCTTGCTCCAGCGTGCGCAGCGTGGCCGCGCCCGCGGCGCTGGCCAGTGGATTGCCGCCCTGCGTCGAGCCGTGGTCGCCGGGCTCGAACACGTTGGCCGTGCCGCGCGCCAGCGCCGCGCCCAGTGGGACGCCGCCGCCGAGACCCTTGGCCAGCGTCACCACGTCGGGCGCCACGCTCTCTCCCTGGCAAGCCAGGAAGGTCCCGGTGCGGCCCATGCCTGTCTGCACCTCGTCGAACATCAGCAGCGCGCCGCGCTCGTCGCACAGCCGCCGCGCCGCTGCCAGGTAGCCAGGCGCGGCGGGGTAGACGCCGCCCTCGCCCTGGATCGGTTCCAGCAAGACAGCCGCGGTCTGGGAGCCGATTGCGGCGTCCAATGCGTCGAGATCGTTGTAGGGCACGTGGGTAAAGCCGGCCGGCATGGGCGCGAAGGGCGCCTGGTACGCGGGCTTGCCCGTCGCGGCGACCGTGGCCAGCGTGCGGCCGTGGAACGAGTTGAGGGCGGTAACGATCTCGTAGGCGCCGTCCTTGTACCGCTTGCCCCACTTGCGCGCGATCTTGATGGCTGCTTCGTTGGCCTCGGCCCCGCTGTTGGTGAAGAAGACAGCGTCCATGCCGGTCATGGGGACCAGCAGTTCGGCCAGCTCGATCTGCGGCAGGGTGTAGTAGAGGTTGGAGGCGTGCAGCAGCGTGCGCGACTGCCGCGCGATCGCCGCGGTCACGGCGGGGTGCGCGTGCCCCAGAATGTTGACGGCGATGCCGGCGACCAGGTCGAGGTAGGAGCGGCCCGCGTCGTCCCACACGCGCGTGCCCTGCCCGCGTACCAACGTCAATGGCTGGCGGCGGAAGGTGTGCATGTAGGTGCGGGCCTCGCGCTCCCTCACCCCCAACCCCTCTCCCTGTGCGCGGGAGAGGGGAGAAACTACTTGCTCCCCCTCGCCCCGTGAGGGAGAGGGGGTCGGGGGGTGAGGGGTCACGGTTGTCCCGGCTACGCTGCCTGTCAGCAGGCCGGTCAGGACGCTGGGGGCGCGGCCGTCGAGGATCAGGGCGCTACGCGCGCCAGCGAGGGCGTCGAGGCAGGCACGCACCTTGGGGATCATGCCGCCGGTGATGGCGCCGTCGGCGATCAGGCGCTCGGCGGTGGCGTGGTCGATCGCTCCGAGGGGAGCGCCATCCGCGCCGCGCACGCCGGGGGTGTCGGTCAGGAAGAGCGCCGCGTCGGCGCCGAGGGCGCTGGCGACGGCGGCAGTGACGTCGTCGGCGTTGATGTTGAGTAGTTGTCCCGTCGCGTCGAGCCCCAGCGGAGCGATCACCGGCGTCGTGCCCATGTCGAGCAGTTGCGCCAGCATGGCCGTGTCCACGCGCTCGACCTCGCCGACCAGGCCCAATTCGGGACGGCGCCGCGCCCGCAGCAGCCCGTTGTCCGCCCCGCTCAGGCCCATAGCCCTGACGCCCTGACGAGCCAGGGCCGCTACCACGCCCGTGTTGACCAGACCGCGCAGCACCATCGCGGCCACCTCGAGGGCCGCCTCGTCCGTCACGCGCAGGCCGTCGGCGAAGCGCGTAGGGATGCCCAACCGGTCGAGCCAGGCCGTGACCAGCGGGCCGCCGCCATGCACCAGCGCCACGCGCACCCCGGCATGCGCCAGCGCCGCCACCTCTTCCAGCAACGCCCCGCCGCCGTCGAACGTCGCCCCGCCCAGCGTCGCCCCGCCGACCTTGACCACCACGGTCGATCCGCTGCCCAGCGCGAGCCCACCGCCCGCCTGTCGTTGCTGCTCGACAACTGTCATAAGGCTATCCCTCCCAATCCCTCACCCCCAGCCCCTCTCCCGCGCGCGGGATGAGGGGAGTAACTGGCCAGTGGCCACTGGCCACTGGCCACTGGCCACTACGTCGTATAGTCCGCATTGATGTGCACGTACTGCGGCGTCAGGTCGCAGCCCCACGCCGTGGCCTGCGCGTCGCCGGCCCCGAGGTCGAGCACAATGCGCACCTCCGTGGCGCGTAGCGCGGCCGAGGCCGCGGCACGGTCGAACGGGAGCGGCATGCCGCCGAATAGCGGGATGTCCTGCACCGTGAGATGCGCGGCGTCAGGGTCGAAGCGGACTCCGCTATAGCCAGCGGCGCACATGATGCGACCCCAGTTGGGGTCGTTGCCGTACATCGCCGCCTTGGTCAGGCTTGACCCGACGATCGAGCGGGCAATGCCCTCAGCGTCCCGCTCGGTCGCCGCCCCCGTCACCGTCGCCTCGATCAGCTTGGTCGCGCCCTCGCCGTCGGCGGCGGCCTGCCGCGCCAACGAGGTGCACACCTCCTGCAGCGCCGCCGCGAAGGACTCATCGGGGAGAGTCGCGCCGGACGCGCCGTTGGCCAGGACCAAGACGGTGTCGTTGGTGGACATATCGCCGTCCACGTCGATGCGGTTGAAGCTGCGGGCGGCCGCCGTCGCCAGATGGAGCTGCAGGGCGGCGGGCGCGACGACCGCGTCGGTGGTGATGACGGCCAGCATCGTGGCCATGGTGGGGCAGATCATGCCCGAGCCCTTGGCCATGCCGCCGATGCGCACCGTTGTCTCCGCCGTTTCGACCTCGACCGCAGCGGTCTTGGGCCGCGTGTCGGTGGTCATGATGGCGCGGGCAGCGGCGTCTCCTCCATCCGGCGCGAGGGTCAGGGCGGGCAACGCCGCCTCGACGCGCTCCACCGGCAGCGGCACGCCGATCACGCCGGTCGAGAGCACCAAGACCTGATCGGCGGCGATGCCCAACCGCGTCGCGGCGGCCCCAGCCATGCGCTCTGCCGCGCTCAGGCCGCCCTCGCCGGTGCAGGCGTTGGCGTTGCCGCTGTTGATAATGACGGCCTGTCCCTGGCCGGACGCGACCCGCTCCCGGCACAGCAGCACCGGCGCGGCCTTGACGATGTTGGTGGTGAAGACACCGGCCAGCGCGGCGGGCCTATCGCTGGCCACGAGCGCGAGGTCAGTTGCGCCGGATGGCTTGAGGCCGGCGGTCGCAGCTCCCGCGGTGAAGCCACGCGCGGCGGTCACGCCGCCGGGGATGGGGCGTGTCGATGTGGTCGGGGGTAGGGTGTTGCTCATGGCCAGTCCGCCTGTAACGGCAGGCCCAGCGCCTCGGGCAGGCCCAGCATCAGGTTGGCGTTCTGCACGGCCTGGCCCGCCGCGCCCTTGACCAGGTTGTCGATGCACGACACGATGACCAGGCGACCGGTGCGCGCGTCGACGGTGGGGTGGATGGCGCAGAGGTTCGTCCTGGATGTCCACTTGGTGGCGGGCGGCGTATCGCAAACGCGCACGCAGGGGCTACGGCGGTAGTAGTCGCGGTAGAGAGAGCGTAGCGCGCCCGCGTCCAGGCGCTCGGTTGGCCGCGCATAGATGGTGGCCAGGATGCCGCGCGTCATCGGCACAAGGTGCGGGATGAACGTGACCGCCAGGCGCGCGTCGTCCAACTCCTCGGTCCCCGATTCCGCTCCCGGACCGGTCCCCGGTCCCATTCCCGTCAGCGTGGCCACGGTCTGCTCGATCTCAGGCAGGTGCCGGTGGCCGTCCATCCCATAGGCGGCGACGCTCTCGGTGGCCTCGCAGTAGAGGCTCTCGGTCCGCAGAGTGCGGCCCGCCCCCGAGACGCCGGATTTGGCATCGACGATGATGCCGTGTATGGGGTCGAGCAGGCCGGCAGCCAACAGCGGCGCCAGGCCCAGTCCCGTCGCCGTGGGGTAGCAGCCGGGGTTAGCCACCAGCGTCGCCGCCGCCACGGCCTCGCGCGCCGTCTCGGTCAGCCCATAGACCGCGCGCGCCAGCAGATCGGGCGCGGGATGCTCGTGGCCGTACCAGTGGGCGTAGGCCGCGGCGTCGCGCAACCGGAAGTCGGCGCTGAGGTCGACCACGCGCTGGCCGTCGCGCGCCAGCGGCGCCAGCGCCCGCGCCGCCGCCACGTGCGGCAGGGCCGAGAAGACGAGGTCGAGCCCGTCGGCCGGCAGGCTCTCCAGCACCGGCAGGTCCGGTCCGCCCCAGGCCGGGAAGATCGCGCGCAGCGTCGAACCCGCGCTGCTATGCCCGGCCACGGCGGCGAGGCGCAGTTGCGGGTGCGCCTCGATCAGCGTGGCCAGACCGATCCCCGCGTAGCTGTTGATGTTCAGGATGCCGACGTCGTACACCGTTCGCCCCTCTCACTTGCCCATACTGTATATTTATGCACATTTTGATTTTTTATGCAATGAGGAATGCTCTATCTCGGCATCCAGGAGGGTGAGGGCGAGACGTGGGAGAGCGGCGGCCCTTTCGGCGATGCCGAGCGCCTCTTTGCCCGCTACGCCCCGGACGAAGTGGAAGCGCTGCTCCTGGGGACGGGCTTCACGATCGACGAGCGAGGCCGCGACGACGCCGGGACCCGCCGCTGGCTCAACATGCTGGCGACGGCGTCAAAGACATCCGGCCAGGACTGAATGACATAGGCCCCGCGCGTCGGCGGACAGTGGCCCGTCCTTATGTTACAGTATCAGTATGAGCGATCTAACGACCACTAGAGATGCGGATACAAGAGATGAGTCGCGGCACGATCTGAGCATCGATAATGAGACGCGGCAATTGCTGGAGGCCGCTGCCAGCTACGAAGGACGCCCTATGTCCTCTATCGGCGACGATGCGGTAAAGCTCTATCTACGGAGCCGCTCCGAAGATTATCGCATTCATCTCGACCTCGCCCATCACTACCTCCACGCCGTGCCCGAATCGGAGGAGCACGCCCTGATAGAGGCGGAACTATCTGTCAGGTTAGCGATGCGGCGATTGCGCAGGCTGATCAGGGCCAGTTTGGCGCCGCGCGCGGTGCGCTCGTCGAGGCGGTTGGAGGAGAGGAGGGCTTGCAGCAGGGGCAGGGCGCGCGGGTCGCCCAGTTCGGCCAGCCCGTCGATGGCGCCAGCCCTCAGGCTGTGCTCGTCGGAGCCGAGCAGCGCCACCAGCGCCTGGTAGGCGCCGGCCGCGCCGGTCATGCCCAGGGCTGAGGCCGCCACGCCGCGCACCCCCACGGGGCGCGCCTCGTCGTCGACCATGGCCCGCAGCGGCTCGGCATAGTCGGCGTCGCGCAGGTCGCCCAGCGCCGTGGCCGCGTTCAGGACCACATCCTCCTCCGAGTCGTCGAGCAGGCCCACCAGCGTCGGGGCGGCGTCGGCGCCGATGGCGGAGACCAGCAGCCGCGGCGCGTACTTGCGCCGGATGTCGCCGGGGATGTCAAGGACGCCCAGCAGCGGCTCGACCAGGGCAATGCCGAAGCGTGGCAACGACTCCAGCACGGCCGTAACCACCGGCATTTTGTAGGGGTCGGCCGTATCCTGAATCTGGCCGAGCAGCGGCTCGATGGCTCGTGGGTTGCCCGACTCGCCCAGCAGGCGCGCCGCCTGCGCGCGCACCCCCGGCCCCCCGCGCTTCGACTCCAGCGCGAAGACCAGCGCCGCCAGCTCGTCGTCCGTCCCGCCCATCGTGCTACCCATTGTCATCGACTATCTCCCTCCCGGTCCGTGACACCCACGGTCCATGAATGATACGGCGTCACAGGGTCTGCAAAAGATCGACCTGGGAGCGCGGGCGTCTCGCCCGTCCTAAACGTCGGGCGGCCATGGCCTTTGCGCCGATAGCGGACGCCGACCCGTGCGCCCGCGCTCCCAGTTTATCCCGATAGCGGGCGGGCCGCCCACGCTCCGAGTCCATCCATGCATCGACGCTATGTCACACGCCCTGCTCTGACTCCAGTCTACCCCCGTAGGCGTATCCGGTGGACGCGGCAAACAAAAAGAAGGGCCTCGGGGACGACTAGTCGTCCCCGAGGCCCGGTACGCCATGCTCCTACCGACGGGAAGATAGAAAATGATCGGCTATAAAAGAGCCGCCGGTTCGGTGCTCGCGGAGCGTCCATGGACCCTCCACCTATCAGCAAGTATAGAGACGGCACATGAATCCCCCATGAATGTCCACATGGGCGAAGTGGGCAGTGGGCAGTGGGCAGTGGGCAGTGGGCAGTGGGCAGTGGGCAGTGGGCAGTGGGCAGTGGGCAGTGGGCAGTGGGCAGTGGGCAGTGGGCAGTGGGCAGTGGGCAGTGGGCAGTGGGCGCCACCTGCTTGATGAGCGAGCGTGCGTAATGGCGTGGTCCGCTATGCTACAACTGGTATCGCGCGGGCAACGGTCGGGACGGCTGGTAGGTTGGGGACGCGGGCCTCTTTCGTCGGGAGGGTGACTCACCGTTGAGCCATGATCAATAGCGGCTGTCGGCGGGAGGCGAGAGCGTGTCGGAGCGAGACAAACCGGGTGAGGAGTGGCAGCGGCTGGCCGCGCGGCTGCGCGAGCACGCGGCGGGACCGGCGGGTGACAGCATCACCTATCATGCCCTGATGCTGCTCTGCGGCGCGATCGAGGCCGAGGGCGGTCCACTAGCGGCGCCCAGCGACGCCACGTTACTGCGCTTGGGCCAACACCGCGCCTCCGGGCTGCGCCGCCTCTACGACGATCGCTTCGGCGCCCCATTGCCGGACGCGGCGGGCTTTCAGACGTACCGCATACCGTCCCTCTTGTCGGTAGTCGAAGACGTGGAGGCCGGGGGTCGGGGATCGTAGGGACGTTGGCAAGGGCGCAAGGATGGGCCGCGGCATTGAATGTCGGTCGCACTGTATGTATGCCTTCCTCGCGCTAATGCTCCGCTATGAAACCTTCCGCGATCAGCAAGGCGTCGAGTCCATCGAGCAGCGTGTTGACTCGTTCAACGACGTTAGGTCCGCTCCGTGTCGTTGCCAGGGCATTGATCACATCGTCGATTTGTCGGGCCATACCGGAGGGCACTCTCGAGCACGACGCCAGCGCGTATTGAACCAACCGTTTCTCGCCGGGATGGGGCCGCTCGTTGAGCGCGAAGAGGATGTCAAAGTAGCCCGCCAAGATGGCTGTCAGGCGGTGGTTTGCGCTGACGAGGTCGCCCTGCGGCAGGGCCAGTTCCAGCTGATGTAGGTACGAGGAGTTGATGTGTCGCAAGACAGGGTGGTTCCTGGCTACGATGGCACGACGTAACGTGGTGGGATACGGTTGCTCGGCGCGCGCGCAGTTGTCCGAACCAGCCGTAGCGGTCGTATAGCGGTACCGAGACCAGCACATTATACCATAAACAGGTCGAGTATCCGAGCGAGGCCTCATGGCGTATCAGCACGCGGTCCAACTCCGCTTCGATCCAGCATGGTGTACGATAGATCAGGTCGACGCCGATGCCGCTGGCGGAATCGGTCCACTCGTCGCCCGGTTCCCAGAACCTGTTGTCGATCTCGCCGCGCTCGGCAAAACGGTGCATGATCGCTATACGCTCGTCGGCCGGAATATGCTCGTCGACATAGACGTAGAGGTCGACATCCGAGCGATCATCCTGTGTGGGGCCGATGCGCGATCCGGCCATCGCCACGGTCGTGACCTGCGGCAAGGCCCCAAAGGCCGCGGAAACGGCCTGCGCAAGCCTCTTCCCGTCGTTCGTCAGCGAACGACGCGCCGTGTCCCCCAACTCATTCATAGTACTCCGGGGCGTGCCGCAGCGTCGGCCACTGATAGGGGTCGTGGCCGTAGATGAGCATCCCACCCTCGCGTTGTGCCACGTCGAGCAGGGCATGGACGCTGCGGCGCGCGGCGTCAGGGTCCTCATAGAGGTCCCATCGCTCGCCCTCCACGTGCTCCGCGCTGACGATGGCGTCGCCGCACAGCACCACCAGCCCGGTGCGCGGCAGCCGCACCAGCACCGATTGAAGGCCGGGGATGTGGCCCGGCGTGGGAATCACGTCGACGCCGGACGCGATCGTGGCGGCGCCGTCGAGGGTCTCGTAGCGCAAGGTGGGCAGGTTCCAGGGCACGATGTCGTAGCGGTCGTTCGTACCGGCCAGCGCCGCGTCATATTGGGCGCGCTGCACGAGCAGCCGCGCGCCCTCGAACAGGCCGTTCTCGCCGCAGTGGTCCCAGTCCAGGTGCGTGCAGATCACCGTGTCCACATCGGACGGTTTTAGCCCAACCAGCGCCAGTTGCGCCGTGATGGTCTGCTCGGGCGCCAGGTAGGGCGCCATGTCGGGATCGAAGGGCGAGCGATCCAGAGCTGTTTCGCGCGGCCCAGCCAGGGCGGCGGGCATGCCCGTATCGACCAGGATGGTGTGGCCGTCGTCGGTCCGCACGAGGTAAGCCGGGACGGGCACGACCACATGCTGGCCCGCGCGGCGCGTCCGCGGCAGGATGTAGGGGCCGTTCTCAAGGTCGATCGTGCCCATCGACAGGACGTACAGGCGCACCGGACACTCCTCTACCAATTGCGCATCGGATCGATCACGAAGGCACAACGAGACGGTCAAGACAGCGGGTCTTCAAAAACCTCAGCCACGGGGAGGGTAAAGCCTGGTACGACATCCTCCCCACTCAACACGTCTCCCATGACCATCGTCGTGGCGGGGTGCTCCGTATTGCCGCTGCGCCACACGTCGATTTCTTCCCGCCTGGGCCAGACGACCCACACCAGGCGTGTCCCGCCCGTCAGGTACACCTTGACCTTGGCGTCCATCTCATCCTGCGTCTGGTCCGGCGACGCCACCTCAGCGGCAAGGTCTGGGGCAAAGGGAATAGGCTTATCGCGGTCAGATATGAGAGATCGACGCGCGGCAATGTAGTACCCTGCATCGGGCAAGAGGCCGGTCTCAGCCCCCACAAACTTGTAGACCGCATCACCGGGAGTGGCTACACCCAGGCGGCGCGGACGGACGTAGGCGCGGAGCTCCGCCGCAATCGTGAGGCCGATGGTCGTTGCGCGTTCTCCACTACCAGCCACGCGGACTAAGACTCCCTCGACCACTTCATACCGATATCCATCGTCTGGCAACGTGAGCAAGAAATCGACCGTCACTGGGCCATAGTCGGGCACGATCTCAGCCCATGGCGCGATGGGGTCTGGTGGATGTGCGCGTAGTGCTGCCATGTCTATAGTGTCTCTCGTTTATCGGTCGCCGTCAAACGGGCGGCCAATCGCAGCAAGCGCGTTGGGTAGATGCGGGGACGATCGCTATCCCTTACGCTTCTCCTGTAGTGCCTACAGGAGTAATCTCTGACAAATGTGACGATCACTTTCAAGCGCCGTTTGCCTATGATGTAATCATAGGACATGATCGGCTTCCTTAAAGCCAATGGCTTAGCGACGCATATGGCCGCCCAAACATCGGAGGGAGAAGAACGTGGGAGAGATCGACGGGATCGACGGGATCGACGGGATCAACGGGATCGACGGGATCGACGGGATCAACGGGATCGACGGGATCGACGGGATCGACGGGATCGACGGGATCGACGGGATCGACGGGATCGACGGGCCGGACAACCTGGGGCCGGAGCATGCCCCCTATCCGTCGCGCCGCATGCCCCTGCTGGCCGCGCGCGGCGTGGTGTCCACCAGCGAGCCGCTGGCGGCGCAAGCCGGCCTGCGCATGTTGCTCCAGGGCGGCAACGCGGTCGACGCGGCGCTGGCGACGGCGATCAGCCTGACCGTGCTCGAGCCCACCTCCAACGGCATCGGCTCGGACGCCTTTGCGCTGGTCTGGGACGGCTCGACGCTGCACGGTCTCAATGGCTCGGGCCGCGCCCCCGCTACGCACGACCCGGACCTGTTCCGACGGCTGGGGTTGGAGACGGTGCCCTCGCGCGGCTGGCTGCCCGTCACCGTGCCGGGCGCGCCGGCGGCCTGGCACGACCTGCACGCCCGCTTCGGCCGCCTACCCTTCGCCGCGCTGTTCGAGCCGGCCATCGCCTATGCCCAGGAGGGCTTCCCGCCGGGACCGATCACGGCGGCCGGCTGGTCGCACGCCGCCGAGGCGTACGCCCTGTCCAACACGACAGCCGAGTTTGCGCCGTGGTTTGAGACGTTCGCGCCGCGCGGGCGCGGGCCGCGGCCGGGCGAGGTCTGGACCCTGCCCGACCACGCCGCCACGCTGCGCCGCATCGCCACCGAGGGCGCGGCGGACTTCTACCACGGCGCGCTGGCCGACCGCATGGTCCGCTTCGCCGAGGAGACGGGCGGCTACCTGACGCGCGCCGACCTCGCCACGCACACCAGCGCCTGGGTCGAGCCCATCGGCGCCTCGTACCACGGCTACGAGGTGTGGGAGATCCCGCCTAACGGGCAGGGCATCGGAGCGCTGGCCGCGCTCAACATCCTGGAGGGCTGCGACCTCGCCGCGCGCCCGCGCGAGTCGGCGCAGAGTTATCATCTGCAGATCGAGGCCATGAAGCTGGCTTTCGCCGACTCCCTGGCCTACGTGGCCGACCCGGAGCAGGTCGACGTGCCTATCCGCGGGCTGCTGGACAAGGAGTACGCCGCGCGACGGCGCGCCTTGATCGGCGAGCGGGCGCTGGACCCCGTGGCCGGCGAACCGCCGCGCGGCGGCACGGTCTATCTGTGCGCCGCCGACGGCGACGGCATGATGGTCTCGTTCATCCAGTCCAACTACATGGGCTTTGGCAGCGGCATCGTCGTGCCCGGCACGGGCATCGCGTTGCAGAACCGCGGCGCCAACTTCGTGCTCGATCCCACGCACCCCAACCGCGTGGCGCCGGGCAAGCGGCCCTACCACACCATCATCCCGGCCTTCCTGACGCGCGGCGGCGCGGCGGTGGGGCCGTTCGGCGTGATGGGCGGGTTCATGCAGCCGCAGGGCCACGTGCAGATGGTCGTCAACGGCGTCGACTACGGGATGAACCCGCAGGTCAGCCTGGACGCGCCGCGCTGGCAATGGCTGGGCGGGAAGCGCATTGAACTGGAGGCCGCGGCGCCGCGCGAGGTGCGCGAGGGGCTGGCCGCGCGCGGCCACGAGGTCACGGTGCAGCGCAACGCCGCCAGCTTCGGCCGCGGCCAGATCATCCGGCGGCTTGCCAGCGGCGCCTACGTCGCCGGCAGCGAGCCGCGCGCGGACGGTTGCGCGGTGGGCTACTGACGACTGGCCACCTCGTGCATCGCCACGGGTATCTCGGCCAGCAGTTCGCGCGCCAGGAAGCCCACGCGGCCGATGCGCTCGGCCAGGCGATCGCCGGCGCTGGCGCGCAGATAGACGCCCCACGCCGCCGCGCGCGCCGGCTCGACCCCGCGCGCGGCCAGTCCCGCGATGACCCCGGCCAGGGTGTCGCCCGAGCCCGAGGTGGCCAGGCCCACGTTGTTGCTATGCACGTGGTAGGCCGGCGCGTCGGGCCCGGGCGACACGATGTACGTCTCGGCGCCCTTGAGCGCGATGGTCGCGCGCAGCTCGGCCGCCGCCGCCTGAGCCGCGGCCAGCGGATCGTCCTGCACCGCGGACTTGTCGATGCCGCGCATGTCGGCCAGCTCGCCGGCGTGCGGGGTCAGGAGCGCCCGGCCGGCCAACTCATGGAGGGCTGTCGCATCCTCCTTCACGCACATCAGCGCCTCCGCGTCGAGCACGACCGTCGCCTCCGTGTCCGTCAGCAGGGGCAGCAGACTCTTGAGCAGTTGCTGGACGGAGTCGCGGTCGCTCAGGCCCGGTCCCACCAGCACGGCGTCCGCCATGCGCGCCAGATCGGCGATCGTGCGCGCGGCCGAGGGGTCGATGCCTCCACCCTTCGTTTCGGGCAGCCCGACCACGTAAGACTCGGGGATGGCGACGGCCACGGATTGGGCGACCGACGCGCAGGTGGCGATCTGGACTTTGCCAGCGCCCGCGCGCAGGGCCGCCGTCCCGGCCAGGATGACCGTCCCGGGCATGGTAGGGGCGCCACCCACGATCAGCACGCGCCCGCGCGCGTTCTTGTCGCCGCTCTCGTCGGGTTCCGGCAGCGGCCAGCCGCGCAGCAATTCGGGCGTCACCGTGATCGTCTTGTCCGTCGCGTCCGTTGCCTGCGTGGCCACGGGGTTATCATCCGGCATGTGCGTCGACCGCCTTTCGTGCGTCGTGCTCGTGCGTCACGGGAGTGTCGTCGTCGTCGAGCGGGGCCGATAAGTTATACTCGTGCAGGGTCATGCGGCCGCGCACGCCGCGCGACGGGTCGAGGGTGTACCAGGTAACCGCGCAATTGGCGATGTCTCCCGCCAGATCGATGTCCAGGATTTGTTGCTCGGTCAAATTTTCCAGCAGGTAGCGCAGGCACAGGATGACCGCCGAGTGGCAGACCAGCAGGACGCGGCGCCCGTGGTACTCGCGGGCAATCGTATCGAACAGGCTGCGCAGGCGCTGGGTCACGTCGCACCAGTTCTCGCCCTGTGGCGGACGGTAGTAGAACTTGCCGATGCGACGGCGCATGGCCTCTTGCTCGGGGTAGCGCGCCGCGATGCCCATCCTGGTCAGCCCGTCGAGCAGCCCGAGCTCTTTCTCGCGCAGGCGCTCATCGACCACGAACGCGTCGCCGTCGGTGTCCAGTCCGATGGCGCCGGCGATGGCCTCGGCGGTGCGTCGCGCGCGCAGGTACGGCGAGGCCAGCATGACCTCGGGCCTCTCCCGCGGTGGCATGGCCGCGAACCATCGTCCCACCGCCGCGGCCTGACGCTCGCCAAGGTCCGAGAGCGGCACGTCGACGTCGCGGGTGGGCAGGTCGATCGTCTCCAGGCCAGCCGCGTACGCGGCGGCGTTGGCCATGTTCCCCGCGCTCTGGCCATGGCGCACCACCCACAATACGTCCGGCCACGCCTGGCTGCTATCCTCGTCGGCCATGGTCAACACCTCATCCCATCCACTACAACACACCCAGGCCGCGCGTAGGGGACAGGCCGGGCAAGTTATCCCGGAAGCAAGTACCGCACCAAGGGGTATGGACAGCATGGCCGTGCCCCGTGATTGTGATGATGGATGCGCGAGGGCCTGCGACTTTAGTCGCATGGCACACCACGGACACTAAAGTGTCTCTGGGTTGGCCATCCGCGCGACTTCAGTCGCCGTCGTTTGCCATGCGACTTTAGTCGCGGGCCGTGTCTCACCATCATGGGGATAGCGTCATGTGCGTCATCCCCAGGGTCGCCGCCGCCGTTGCTCCCCTCTCCCGCGGTCGCCGCCGTTGCTCCCCTCTCCCACGGTCGGGAGAGCACGCTGGACCGTTGGCCCGCGGGTAGGGCCAAGGGGCCAGTCGTCACGGGTCGGGGGTGAGGGGCGCCCTGCGTTCAGTGGCAGTGGCAGGACCCGCCACATCCGCTGGCGTCGGACCCTTCGTCGTCGCAGCCATCCGCCACGTTGGCGCCCTGGCGCCACCACTCGTAGGCCTCGCCCAGGGTCGACCCGTTGAAGCCCTCCGCGCGCAGGAGAGCGACCGCGGCCTGTTCGCGGCCCGTGAGGTCCGCGCTCAGCCGCTGGTGATCGGGCGAGGTAAGCATGGCCATGTAGTCGTGCTGCGTGGGCAGGTCGTAGAGACGGCGGAAGGCCGTCAGGTCGCGCGCGGCCGCCTCCGCCGTCGGCGTCTCCGTGTCAAGTTGCGTGCTCATATCGTTGTTGCTTCCCTATCTTCCCACTGTGGATATGTCTTCATGCCGGTACATCGCCGCCATCCCTAATAGGCAGGAATGACTGGGGTCCTCTATAGATTCAGTGTGCCAGATGCCAGGGAACACCACGCGGCCGCGGGAAACTCTCGGAACCTGCGACGTCAGTCGCAGATCCACGGCGACGATCACAACCGGGCGCCAGAGCCGAGATGCTACAATGTGGCTGCATTGAAGGAGGGATTTAGCCAATGATGCCGTCTGACTTTTTGTGGGGCGCGGCCACCGCCGCGTATCAGATCGAGGGCGCCACGCGCGAGGGCGGGCGCGGCGAGAGCGTGTGGGACCGGTTTGCGGCCACTCCTGGTAAGATCGCCGACGGCAGCTCGGGTGAGCCGGCCGACGACCACTATCACCGCGTGCGCGAGGACGTGGCGCTGATGCGCGAGTTGGGGATCAAGGGCTACCGCTTCTCGGTGGCGTGGCCGCGCATTCAGCCCGATGGACGGGGCGGACCCAACCAGGCCGGGCTCGACTTCTACGATCAACTGGTGGAGCGGCTGCTGGAGAGCGGCATCCGTCCCTTCGTCACCCTCTATCACTGGGACCTGCCGCAAGCGATCCAGGACCGCGGCGGCTGGGCCAACCGCGACACGGTCGAGCGTTTCGCCGAGTATACCGACATCGTGTCGAACCGCCTGGGCGACCGCGTGCACGACTGGATCACGCACAACGAGCCCTGGGTCGTTGCCTACCTTGGCCACGTCACGGGAGAGCACGCGCCCGGCCTGACCAGGCCCGACCTCTACCCGCGGGTGGCGCACCACCTGCTTCTTTCGCACGGCGCAGCGGTCCCGATCATCCGCGGCAACGCGCGCGGCGGCGCGGCGCGGGTCGGCGTCACGCTCAACCTGACCCCGGTCGTGCCAGCCTCGGACAGCGACGAGGACGCGCAAGCGGCCATCATCCAGGACGGCCTGCTCAATCGCTGGTACCTGGACCCCTTGTTTAAGGCCGCCTATCCGGCCGACATCCTGGAGCGGCTGCCGATCGAGGTCGAGCGGTCCGACCTGGAGCGCATCGCCACGCCGATCGACTTCCTGGGCGTCAACTACTATAGCCGCGCCGTGGTCGAGCGGGGGCCGGACGGCGCCCCGCGCCAGGTGCGCCCGCGCGAGACGGACGGACACACGCCGGAGTTTACCGCGATGGATTGGGAGGTTTACCCGCGCGGCCTCTATGACCTGCTGACGCGCCTGACGCGCGACTACAATCCGCCGCTCCTCTACGTCACCGAGAACGGCGCCGCCTTCGACGACGCGCCCGGCCTGGACGGCCGGGTGGACGATCCACGCCGCGTGGCCTATCTGGATGGGCACGCCGAGGAGATGGCCCGCGCCATCGCGGACGGCGTCCCGCTGGGCGGCTACTTTGTCTGGAGCCTGTTCGACAATTTCGAGTGGGCCTTCGGCTACAGCAGACGCTTCGGCATCGTCTACGTGGATTACGCGACGCAGCAGCGGACGATCAAGGAGAGCGGCCACTGGTATGCGCGCCTGATCGCCGGGGAGGGGACACGCCCCTGACGCCGCGTGGCGCCGCCGTATCGTCGCACGGGAGCACGCTATTGGCCGGGCCCTATCACAGGTAAAGCCGTAGGATTGTCGTTGGCGCGCTCCCCGTCGCCCCACACCTTTTGCGCGCCAACGGATTGTCTGGAGGATGATATGAGTATGCAAGGCGCCCATGGAGGCGCGCGCGAGGATCGCGAGGACATCGACACGGACGCCGAGGCGGATGGTACGGATATCGACCTGTCCGAGGGGTTCGAGGAGTTCGCGGCGCAGCAGCGGGTGCGGCCGCCGCGTCCCACCGGGCAGGCGGTCTACCTTGACCAGGAGCAGTTCGACGCACTGGTGGCGGAGGTGCTGGACGGCCTGCCGTCGGAATGGTCGCCGCTGCTGGACAACATGGCCGTGGTGGTGGACGAAGAGCCGAGCGAGGACGACCTGCGCACCGTCCCGCCGGACTCCACGCTGTTGGGGCTGTACCGTGGCGGCGCGATCCGCACGCAGTTCCTGGGCGGAGGGCTGGCCGGACCAGCGATGAGCGCCCCGCCCGAGATTGCCCTCTTCCAGGGGCCGCTCGAGCGCACCAGCGCTGACCCCGACGACCTGCGTGAGCGCGTCCGCCACACACTGGTCCACGAGATCGGCCACCACTTCGGCTACTCCGAGGACCTCCTGGACGAGTAGGCAGTGGGCAGTGGGCAGTGGGCAGTATGGAGGGGGGCGAGATGGTTACAGTGCAAAGCTACAGGGAACTCATCGCCTGGCAAAAGGCGATGGATCTTGTCGTGCAGACATATCGTGTGACACTTGGCTGGCCCCGAAACGAGCTGTACGGCCTAACCAACCAGGTGCGACGAGCGTCTGTCTCCGTTCCGGCCAATATCGCTGAAGGGCAAGGACGAAGCAGTACGAAAGAGTTTCTGCATCATTTGTCGATAGCCCACGGATCATTACGTGAGGTCGAAACGCATCTGCTCATTTCGCAGCGTCTTGGCTATACGGACGAATCTACCTGCAACGTTGTGCTGAGTCAGGCATCCGAAGTGGGTAGGATACTCCAAGGCCTGATGAAAAGCCTGCAGTAGCCCGTTCACTGCCCACTGCCCACTGCCCACTGTCCACTGTCCACTGTCCACTCGTCAGGCCATGCTGTGGACGCCGAGCACGTAGAGGACCATGAAGGCGGCCTGGATCATGGCGAAGAACGTGGTGACGAGGGCCGCTTGCCCCTGCCGCGCGTCCTGCTTACGCGAGGTCCAGAGGGCCAGCAGCAGAAAGGTCGGGAAGGAGACGACGAGGTAGCGTCCTATATTGTTCATTTCGCCGCTGGAGAGCGGCGCCAGCACTGTGACGACGGCGTAGAGCCCATAGATCATGGGCAGACGCAGCAGCGCCCACACCATGAAGATCAGGAAGACCAGCGCCACGATGTTGTTGAAGATCCAGAAGTTCCAGTCTCCCGGGTCTGCTATCTCGGGATGTTGCAGCGAGGTGAGCAGCACCTGCCACGGCGCTGTCGTCTGACGCCCCCACAACTGCGAGTTGTGAAACGCGGCCAGCCAGCTCCCGGTGTGGACCTTGGTGTAGACCATGAACAGGAACGTTCCCAGCGGTACCAGGGCAAGGGCGGCCAGGGCTAACCAGTTCCGCGCATTGCGGGCCGCAAGCACGGGCCCGCGCAGGCGTGACATCACCCATAGGCGCGCCTGCCGGTGGCGAGGCAGTCCATCGGCTTGCAGCGGCAGCGGCGCGTAGTGGTCGCTCAGCGCCTGCCACAGCTCCCAGGCCAGTGGGACGACCACGAAGACGCCCTGCAGGCGAGAGAGCGCCGCCAGACCGCCGCAGAGCCCGGCCAGCCACCAGCGGCGCTCCCGCGCGTAGTAGAGGGCCGCTACCGACGTGGCCAGCAAGGTCGACTCGGACGAGTTGGCTGACAGATAAAACGACATCGGGTAGAGCAGCAGGAAGAGCACGCTACGCCCCGCCACCCGATCGCCGAACTCGCGGCGGACCAGGAGGTACAGGTAGATGCAGCCGATCAGCGCGGCAAGGTTGGAGGCGATCAGGCCGCCGATAAGATAGGCGGTGTTGCCGCCGCCGAGCAGCCAGGCGAAGGGGCGCGCGAGCCAGGGATAGAGCGGGTAGAAGACCCAGTCGGACGCCTGCTTCAGCGTCGACGCCGGGTAGTAGCCATGCGCGGCGATGAACGAGTAGAATCCGGCGTCGAAGCGCTGCCACATCAGCCACAGCGCGTCCGGAAGATGCGTGTTGTCCCGCGTCGAGTAGAGAGTCAGGTTCTTCGCCACCAAGGGCATCGCGTAGAAGGCGGCGAGCAGCCCGACCAGGAATAGGGCAAGGCGCGTGACGACGAAGGGGACCAGGACGTCGCGGCAGAGCGCGATCACGGTCTCCCGCCGCCCGGCGGCCCGCTCCCGCATGGGTACGGCCGTCGTCGCCTGAGCCGACGCGTACCCACCGATGACGTCCTCGTGCGCTGCCCCGCCTACTGCCATCGACTCACTCCTCCCTCCAGTGGTTAGTGGTTAGTGGTTAGTGGTTAGTGGTTAGTGGTTAGTGGTTAGTGGTTAGTGGTTAGTGGTTAGTGGTTAGTGGTTAGTGGTTAGTGGTTAGAAAACCTGGCTATCGGCCGCTGTTGTCCGGCTCGCATCTTCCTGCGTCCGCTTCGCCTCTCAGCATACAGCCCTGCTCCGGCCCCGTCCAGCGCGCACCCTGTTGCACATGATGGCGGCGTCATACTGGGAGCGCGGGCGGCCCGCCCGCATCGCTCGCACCCACGGCGGTGGCTGGTGCGCTCACCGGGCTGCTGCGAGGCCAGGCGGGTGAGCCGCCCGCGCGCTCCTCATCGTCCCAGGACTTCCAGGCGTCAACGAACTCTCACTTGCACGACCATCATGGAGATATACAGGACTTTTGCGCGCCGACGACAATACCCAGACCAAGGGATGGTGGCGCCCGGCGTCTGGTCATTGTGAGGCTAGACCCGTGGCGGTATCATGTGCTGAGAGGAGGGCGCCACCATGGATGATCCAACGCGACGATTTTCCAATCGAGTCGACAATTACATCCGGTACCGGCCCTCATACCCCGCGGCTGTCCTCGATCCCCTGCGGCAGCGCGGGCTGACCGCGGAGTGGGTCATCGCCGACATCGGCTCCGGTCCCGGCAATCTCACCCGCCTCTTCCTCGACAACGGCAACCCTGTCTATGGGGTCGAGCCGAATACCGAGATGCGTCAGGCCGGGGAACGGCTGCTGCAAGACTACCCCGCCTTTACCAGCGTGGAGGGGACGGCGGAGGCGACGACCCTCCCGGACGACAGCGTCGACCTGGTCGTGGCGGGGCAGGCGTTCCACTGGTTCGACC